>Ga0134125_10002253_pt1 | contig 23005 bp, 20 predicted proteins | sample KB31751_FD_96464 | JGI IMG/M metagenome (GOLD analysis project Ga0134125, IMG submission 96464) | Terrestrial soil microbial communities with excess Nitrogen fertilizer from Kellogg Biological Station, Michigan, USA - KB3-175-1 | ecosystem: Environmental > Terrestrial > Soil > Unclassified ... | reverse complement strand
CGGACATTTCAATCGCTCCAACGAATGTCCGCTTTCGGGGGGTCAAGCGGATATTTGCATGGGCACTCGGAAATACCCGCTTATGACCCATGTGGTGGACTGAGCCCATTCTACGTCGTTCCCGATTGACGGCCGCGATCTCTGGTCCGCGGACTGCCCGATGGGGACACGCTATTGATGAGCCCAATTCCAACCGCCAACAATCACAAATAACTGATGTCCCATTCGCGGGGGATTTCTTTAAAGTGTCGGCTATTGGCACAGCCGTTCGGAGTACGTCGATGGAACGAAAGAAAGCATCCGATTTCCCACAGGAACTCTTGAACCTATTCGACCGATACGTGCACGGCGAAATTCATCGCCGCGAGTTTCTCGAGGGCGCACAAAAGTTTGCGGTTGGAGGCATGACGGCGACAGCCCTCTTCGAGATGCTCCGACCCAACTATGCTTGGGCGATACAGGTTCCGGAAAGCGACAACCGGATCAAGGCTGAATCTGCAACTATTCCATCACCAAAAGGCTACGGCACCATCACGGGCTATATGGCGCGCCCGGCGGATGCGACCGGAAAACTGCCAGCGGTTTTGGTGGTCCACGAGAACCGCGGTCTCAATCCGTATATCAAGGACGTGGCACGGAGGTTGGCCGTCGCAAAATTCATGGCATTGGCTCCCGATGGGCTGACGTCCGTGGGGGGATACCCCGGAGATGACGAGAATGGCGGAAAGCTTTTCGCTCAGCTCGATCGCGCCAAGATGAGTGAAGATTTTCTGGCGGCGGCAACATGGCTGAAATCGCGCCCGGATTGCACCGGCAAGCTCGGTGCCATCGGCTTTTGCTTCGGTGGAGGCGTCGTCAACCTGCTGGCCGTGCGGATGGGCGCTGACCTCGATGCGGCAGTTCCATTCTACGGAGGTCAACCCAGCGCCGCCGATGTGGCCAAGATCAAAACGCCGTTGCTCGCGCAATACGGCGAACTTGACACACGGATCACATCAGGCTGGCCGGCCTTTGATACGGAGCTCACCGCTGCAAAAGTGCCGCATGAGGGATACGTTTACAGTGGGGCCAATCACGGCTTCCACAACGATACGACGCCCCGTTACGACGAAGCCGCGGCCAAACTTGCCTGGCAGCGCACGCTGGACTGGCTAAACAAATACCTGCGACCGGCAGGATAAACAGCCTCCGCTGTTCGCGCTGCTGTCGGGAAATTGGTTTTTGAGAAACAGTTAGCCCGTCGCCGAGGACGTCAGGGTCGATGTCCGCTAAGTGCTAAAAGCGGACATTCAATTGATTCGCTTTTGCCAAAAGAAAAACCCGGGACAATGACCCGGGTTTTTCGATGTGCAGCGTGCAGCTTTACCAGAATTTGTAGTTCAACCCGGCACGCACGACCTGGAAGCGGTTCTTGAACTCAGCACCGAACGTTGACGGCGGCGGAAAAATAAGGTGGTCCTGATGCCCGACATCCATATAGAGGGACTCCACCCGTGCCGACCAGTGTGCATCGAGCGCAACTTCGGTACCGCCGCCGATCGTCCAGCCGCCTCGCGTGCTGGATGACAACTGGGCATTCGGAGCGCCTGTAATGGGCGTGAACCCATTTGACATATGCACCCACGCGCCACCGGCCGTGAAGTAAAGAAGCGCCGGACCGGTGTTTACACCGAACCGGGCGCGCGCCGTGGCATACCAGGTGGTGTTCGCTGTGAACTGAGCCTCTTCGTCGAACCAATCTCTCATCTGGGCGTGAATGCGCAGCGCACCGATGTCGCCTTCGACACCGACGAATAATTTGGGAATCAAGACGCCCGTCAGATTGTAGCCGATCTGACCGCCACCGGCGAAACCAGTGCCGTTGATGTCAGTGATCCCGGGGAAGCCACCGGTCTGGTTGGTATGGACGAGAGACTGGCCGCCCCCGGCATTGACGCCGACGTAAAAGCCTCGCCAGTCATGGTCGGATGGAATTGGCGGCGCATTGAAGAATGCAAAGAAGCTCTCAGGTTCGCCGAACTTGTAATTCAATCCGGTCTTAACGATGTGATAGCTGTGGTCGAAAGTTGACGGCACACCGGCGACTCCGCGCGGGTTGGCGATGAAGTTGTTGCTGTCGCCACCATCGATGAAGAGATATTCCGTCTTGGCGGACCAAGCCCGCGACACCTTCGTTTCGATACCGCCGCCAGCAGTCCAGCTCGCCGTCGTTTTCGAATTCCGGGTCGAAGACACGGTGTTCAAATCCCCGCCCAGCTCATCCCGGCTGTGCACGAATGCAGCGCCGCCAGTGGCGTAGAGCAAGGATGGGCCGGTTACATAGCCAAAGCGGGCACGCGCGGTGCCGTACCAGTCGGTCTTGAGGCCGACCTGCATGTTGTCGTTGAATTCGAAGTTCGTACGCCTGGTGTCGAGATAACCGAAGTCGCCTTCCAGGCCGACCAGCCAATGCGGAGCAAACTGCCAATTGTAGCCGACCGATAGGCCAGCCGTGGCCCCGTATTGGTTCACATTCATCTGCCCGGGATGACTGCCTGGGGCGGCGGTAGGAGTGCTGCCAGTTTGGTTGCCTATCGCGGTGCCGTAGTAACCGCCGATGTAAAAGCCCGTCCAGCTAAAGGCTGGCGGCGGCGGCACGGCAGGAGCTTTTCTCGGCAAATCGGCGGCAAAAGCGGCATGGGTAAAATTGACGGCAGAAACAGCCGCAATCAGTGCACCGGACAAACGCTTCATCGAGCGGCTCCCAACCGTATGACTGAGCTCCTTATATCGGTTGGCCATTTTGACGCCCTTAGAAGTGGCCGAATGATCCGTGAATTTTCGTGTTTGTGACAATCCCGCCACACTACCCGGATTGATCGAAATCCCGCTCGAACCATCCCACCCGGTTATTTGCTGCCGTTCTTTGCGCCATCTGGACGTCCAATGACGCCGTCACGTTTGCCTGTGTAGGAAATACGCCAGATGGTGCCGCCGGTATCATCGGCTACTAACAACGATCCATCCTTGGCAACCGCGAGTGCAGCGGGGCGCCCCCATACTTCTGCGCGTTGCTCGCCGGATATCCAAAACCCGGTGGCGAAATTCTCATAGAAGCCTTCAGGCCTGCCATCCTTGAACGGCACGCGCACGACCTTGTAGCCGGTCGGCTCCGTCCGATTCCATGAACCTTTGAGAGCCACGAAAGCGTGACCTTTGTACTCCGGTGGGAACTGGTCGCCTTCATAGAAAACAAGATCTAGTACCGATGAATGTGCTTCGAACAGCAGGTCGGGAGTGATTGTTGCCTGCACCTTATCAGGAGCTCGGTTCGCGAAACCAGGCTGCGGGTGCTTGCCGATATACGCGTAAGGCCATCCGTAGAACCCGCCTTCCTGAACGCGGATCAAATAGTCGGATGGCAGCAGATCACCGAGGCCATCTCGCTCTTGCACCAAGGCATAGAGATCACCGGTCGAATTGAATGCGAGCGCCGTTGGATTGCGTGTGCCCGAGGCAAACGTCGTCTGGTTTGAGCCGTCCGCGTTAAATCGCTGGATGGTGGCTTTCGGCTCGGGCTCGACCCCCAAATTGCCGGATGACCCTACGCCTACAAACAACGCGCCGGTTTTCGGATCAATGACGAGATCACGGTTCTGGTGACCCTGGACGATGCCGAAAACGCCCTTTTTCGTGATCATCTTGGCGCCATAGGCGCCTGGAGTCGCCTTGCGCTCATCAGGCGGCACTTCATCAGCGCGCTTGTTCTCCGGTCTGCCGGCCCGCAGCGCTCCAACGACATGTGGCACGCTCCAGATGCCATCCTGGTCGGCGACAAGAACGTGATCATTCTGCCAGGCGAGACCGTAAGGTTTATTCAGGTCCTCGACGTGGCGATTGATCCATGTCGCCTTCCCGGTGCCGTCATCCCGCAAGAGAGTAAGGTAACCAGCGCTTTGCTCGGCGACCAGAACATCGCCGTTGGGCAGGACGAGTAGCCGCCTTGGATTCACGAGACCAGTCGCAAATGGTGTTGCTGTGAAGCCCGGCGGGACCTGCGGCACTTGTCCGTTGTAGGGCACGCTCATCGCGCGATTGGTGACAATCGCGCTGGCCTTCGGAGGCGGCAACTCTGCCGGATCGATGCGAAACCGTCGCCCTATCTCGTGCTGGGCGAGAAAATTCTGGGTGAACCTGTCCTTGGTGCCGGGTGTTTCGTCACGCGCAACTTTTTGCTGCGCGCCCGCAAAGGAAAATCCGAGCGCAGAGGAAATCAGCGCCAAGGCTACAAGAAAGCAGGTTTCCGATCGCTTCCGCATAGATCAGTCCCTTCTGAATTTGGATAACAGCGAGACATGAGATTGCACAAAACAACGTACACCGCTCTTTGACGTCGCGCTTGTCGAACTGCAAATTCTTGCGTTTTTTGCATTCCAGAGATTCGACATGAATCGCAGCCTGGATCGGCGCGCAGTCATCATCGGTGCTGGGGTATTGTACGTGGGAGCATCGTCGGCGGCCACCTCCGCGCCGTTATCCTGCCCGAACTGCAAGTGAGATCGTGTCGGCAAATTTGCTGAAGGTCCAAGGCCGACCCCGCCGGTCTTCCTATGTCCGCTTTGTGAAATAGCGGACTCATGCAGCGCAGCAAATCATACCATCCCCGCCCAGCCGAAGCCGGGCGGGATCGTTCTGGACTAAACTCAGTGTGGCATCAGCGGGGCTTGGCGGCCGCGACGTAGCCAGCGGTGACCTCGTCCTTGTGGGCGGCGAAGGCTGCCAGGACTTCGGACTTCTCGCGCTTTGGAACCTTGGCGAAGTCGAGGGTCCGTCCGAGTTCTGCTGCGACTTCATCAAATTCTGCGGGAGAAATGCGGAGGCTCCGATGGGCCTCCTCAAGGCCCAGCGGCGTATTGCCGGGCCTGGTGGCCGTGTACTGGAAGGGCCCACCCGAAATGTTACAGACCCACAGCGTCCGCATGAACTTGAGGCCGGGCAGCCTTCCGAGGTTCTTGGTGTGCCATTCGCGCAGCTGGGGATTCTTGGACTTCTGGCCGACGATGGGGTTCTTCACGACGGCGTCGCTAAAGTGGTCTACCACCGCCGCGATGGCGAAGACGCCACCCAGCCGTTCGTACAGACTCTTCTCAGGCACGGTTTGCTTGTCCTGCGCATGCGCATTATCCGCAGCCGCCAATACAGTCGCCGGGGCTGCGGCCAGCGCCAGCCCTGCGACCACGCTTCGTCGCGTGATGGAAGTCGAAACAGTCTGTGACATGGCCGCCTCCTTGGTTCGGACAATAGAGCGCGACGAAGCCGAATGAGATGATTGAACACTCATTGGATTTCCTCCTGCTGCTTGCTTGATGCCGGTTGTGTGCGTGGGCCGTACCGGGCGTCAGTGAGAGATTTGATGCAGCAGGGGTGGTGGAGGTTCCCGACAATCAATCGAGGCAGACGAGGCTGTCAGGGTCCGGTGCCAATAGCGGACATCCTCGGCATGTGTCCTAGGAAGCAAAAGGCCGAGGTTTTATTTTTTGAACACCCACGGATTGGGGCGGTGATCTCTGGTGTAGGCCTTGATGCCGCCGCCCTCAACCGACAGCTCGCGACAGACGATGTTGCCGCCGGCAAAGTGTACGTAGCGGACGCAGAAGTGTCCGTTCGGCTCGATCCACCAGGTCCCGCGATCCACGGTAAATCCTGCGGTGGCGAGCTCAATCTTGACCTCAGTTATACCTCCCGCCTTGAGTGTCATTACGAAGGGCTTGCCGGTGACGTTAGAAATGCCCTCCACGGCGTTGCCAATATAAGGTCGCATGCGCTCAAGTGCGGCGGAATCCAACTGGAGCGGCGCGGACGCAGGCAGCGCAGGCGCCGAGGACGGCGCAGCTGACGGCGGCATATCTGCGGGACGCGGCACGCACGAACGAAGCCGCGGCTGACCGGTGGTGACACTGCCACCAATAATTTGTTTGAGTTGTCCGGTTGGGCAAGTGCCATCATCGATGAGGACCGAGGCGCCGGTCGGCAATTGACCGATAGCTGGCTCGGTCTTCAGGATTTCAGTAGTAAAGGCAGGCGCAAGGGGCTCAGACTTGCGCGCTGGCGGTGCTGCAGGCGCCGGTTGACCCGGTGTGGACGATGCAGACGCAACCGGAGGCGTAGCGACCGGAGCTGCGATACGCTCTTTGCCCCGCTCGCTCCAATAGAAAAATCCGGCGCCGGCCATACCAACAACCGCGACCGCCGCAACCGGCAAGGCCCAGCCGCGGACAGACCTCGTCGCACCCGGCGCTTGCTTTGTGATCGAGCTTGGAGCGAGCCGGAAGGCAGAGACCGGCTCCGGAATGTTCTTCATCGATTGCAGGCCGATATCTTCGAAGCCGTAGGAGAGCTTGTTCTTGACCAGCGCAAACACGCTGCCGGAGATACAGATACTGCCCGGAGCGGCGATGCTTTCCAGCCGCGCCGCGATGTTGACGCCATCGCCGTAGAGATTGTCGCCGTCGACGAGCACGTCGCCAACATTGATTCCGATGCGGAAGTCCATGCGACGATTCTCGTCGATTTGCGCATTGCGGACGCGTAGCTCCTCCTGGATCGTGATCGCACAGCGTACCGCCTCTACCGCCGAGCCGAATTCGGCGAGCACACTGTCACCCGCGATGTTGAAGATGCGCCCATCGTGGCGCGCAATCAGCCGGTCAATCACGACGCGGTGCGCCTTGAGAGTGCGCAGCGCGTCTTCCTCGTTTTCGGCCGTGAGCCGGCTATAACCGAATACGTCTGCGGCGAGGATCGTGGCAAGTCGGCGTTGCTGTCGGACTTCAGTCATGGGGCGTCCCATGCATGTACGTTGCCGTCAAGCAATCGTAACTGCTCAAAATGGTGTTCTGGAAGTGGTCAAAAGCGGAAACGGCAACAATTTCGTAGAATATCTGGCCTATGCGGCAACACCGAGCTGGCGGGCGGCCATGCCGCTGTGGGTCATTAGCGGACAAAGCAACACGTCAGATGTCCGCTTTACCCGCCGAAAGCGGACATTCGCCGACATCATCGCGCTTCGCTAACCCAGGCGCCGCGCAAACTCGTTGTCCATATTCGTCCGGGAATGCAGAAAAAAAGCCCGAGGGATACCCCGGGCTTCAAGACGCTGAAATTGAATCGGAGCAGCTTACGAGAGCTGGCTAAATGCCTTAGTGGCACCCGCCTTGAGGGGCTCAGAGGTCGCAAGCGTAACTTTTTGAGCAAGCATTGCGAGTTCCTTGGCCTGCTCGGTCAACGTTTCGAACTGCTTGCGTGAATGATTGGTCGACAGTTCAAAAAACTCCGAGGGTGATTTCACGCCTACCAGTTCTTGAGCAAAGCCAAAAGCCGCTTCGGTGTTGGTGCGCGCGAATTCAATAACTCTGGTGTTGTACTCCTGCGCCCCCTTAAGACCCCTCGAACAGCTGTCCTTCATCAGCATAGTGGCATCAGCTGCGGCGGTGTTCGCCTTCTCGAAGGCTGCTTTGGCCTGCGCGGCGCCGTTCTCGGCCGTTTCACGAAATGCTTGCGTAGGGTCCGTTCTGGAGCCGAGGGGCTTTGTCGTCTTGGTCTGGGAATCCATCATGATACTTGTCCATAGGGCGTTTCCGCTGGGGATTTCCGGAAGCGACACCCTGGGCGCTGATCGGATCATCGTGAATCGCAGCGCCCGAGGAACTTTTCGAACGCCAATACGATCGTGTGACTCTTATGTGGTGATCCTGGCGCTACAACGCAATGCAATCCACCCGTTCAGTTACAATTCGTGATCGAAACAACAGCAACGCGCGCATGTTCATTGGACTCTTGGGACTCTTGCTGAGATCCCTCCGGTCGGAACAAAAATCGTCTTCACCGGCTGAGATGATTTGGCTTTGAACGTCGCGCGTGTCAACGACACTGCGGTGCCGTGACAATCGCTGGCGATATCCACGCGGGCATCAAGTTGCTTCGCCAACGCATGGACAAGACTGGTACCGAGGCCCGCCTTGCGTTCGCTTGCTTTTACATCCGGCTTGCCAATGCCGTTATCGGAAATTGTCAGCTTCCAGTCGGTTTCCGCGGCTTTGTACGCAACCACGATAGCCGCATCCGGTTTCGGACCTGGAAATGCATGCTTTAAAGCGTTCATGACCAGCTCGGTGACAATCAGTCCTATGCTAACGGCCTCGCGCGACACGACGGAACCGGCATCGGCTTCGACTTTGAGCGAGATCGGCCGGCTATCGCCGATCATCGATTGCGCCAATGTTTCGCAAAGCTTCGAAAGATAGCTGTCGATTTCAATCGGCTCGTTTCGACCGGAGAGATGCAGGTGTTGCTGGACGGCGCTGACTGAGAGCACACGCTGGTGCGCGTCCTCCAGTTGCAATCGCGCTTCTTCCGATTGGACGGTGCGGGCCTTGATGAGGAGAATGCTGGCGATGATTTGCAGACTATTGGCGACCCGGTGCTGCATCTCCTCCAGCAACACGTCCTTTTCCCGCATGAGTTCCTGCACCTGCTGCTCAATGGCACGCCGCTCGGTAATGTCCTCGAATGCCAAGAGTACAGTGGTGTGGGCTCCGTTCTCGTAGAAGACCTCACGCGCATTCAAGAGCATGATACGCCGACCGGTCGCCGGAAACTCTCGATCGACCTGGTATCCTTCGATAGGCGACCGGTTCGCCGTGATCGTTTCCAAAAGGTGGCGAAGCTCCGGGATGTTCCATTGACCGCCGTCAATCTCGTAGAGCAGGCACCCAATGACATCGTCAGTTGCTAACCGAAAAGTTTGGAAGAAGGCCCGGCTGGCCGCGATGACACGCAGATTCGGATCGAGAACCACGAGTGGATCGCGGACGGTATCGACGATGGCCTGGGCCAGCGTAAGTCCGTCCCCGATATCAACGAAGGGAATGGCTTTCGATGGAAGCGAAGTGAGCATATGAACCTTTCGCCCCGCTTTCGAGCAGGGGCAAAACAGCGCTAATTTTCCAAAAAAGGGGCGCGAACGCCTGGACGACGCTTTCATCGAGCGTCGAATGGCTTACGGTGCGCCTTTATCTGCGAATAGTCGAGCTTCTTATCATCACGATAAGGAGTGCGGGGCTGGTGATCGCCTGAAAAACGGACACTAATCGGTTAATGGGGTTGCAGACTCACCGTACCGACGAGTCGGAGGTGTGGTGCCGATTCCTGTGAGTCTTCCGCAGGCTGCGCCACATCCATCCCTGCGAGGATGGATTCCGCCGCTTCGCGCAGTTTCGTGTACTGATACCAGGACCACGGGGGCTCAGTCCCCGCGGCAAGCTGTTCGATTGCCCATTCACGGATCTGCTCTAGTTCTTGGCGCATCATGCGTGGATCATGGTTTGTCATTATCTATGAACGGTCCACCAGGGCAGCCAGTTCCCCCCTTATACCAAATGTCTTGATTTCATTGATCCGGTGTCCCGAAAAGGACAGTGCGAGAGAGTAAGTGTCACTGACATGAAACCGAAATAAAAGTTTCCGACGCGTTACAATTTCAATGGGTCGCGCATATGTCGAGAGTCCTCTGATGATCGGACCATAGGCGATAACGACCAATGACTGAGTCAAACCCCCAATACATCAATGAGTGCCAGTCCGACTTGCGAGCCGTTAAGGAGGGTTGGTACGCGACGGACGATCACGGCAGTCTCTTATTCGGCCCATTTTCCAGTCGGGAGAATTGTCTGACGAGAATCGGCCAAGTGAAAGGGTCAGTGCCCCTTGAGTCACCACCGCAATCGCCCGCACGATCCAAGTAAAAGGTCCATCGCAAGATGGGAGAACGAGGGTGGCGCGACCAAAAATGGTAGCGACAAACGGCCGCATGATTCCTCCACCTTGCAGCAGTCTGAAATAGACCGCCGGCGCAGCAGCTCAAATGAAAGAGCGCCCGCGCGCGGACGGAGTAGCCGCCTGGCCGGATGACGTCCCGGCAGCTCCGCCTCAGACCGCTTCGGTCCAGCTTTCCGAGAATGCCAACGCCGATGTCGAAAAGGGCCGCCCCTCACGCTCCCGCGGCCAGGATCGCCCCTTGGCTTCGGCGCCGTTGCGGACGAGACGCGTGCCGAGCGCCGGGATCAATACAGTGCATACGCCGTAGCGACGGTTCGGAATCTGGTTCGGCTGCGAGTGGATGAGCAGCGGCTCGCCGATATCGAACCAGGTAAGCGAGATGTCCTCACCATGCGACCTGATGTGCTCAGTCCAGAAATAGCGGGGATCTCCCGACTTGGAGAACTGCGCATCCGCACAGGGGATCGTTGTGTCGGAAAGCTCGGCATTGAGCATGCCTTGCACGGTCGACTGCAGCCAGCGCGCCATCGCGATGTTGTCGGAGTAAATGCGCCAGCGCCCTTCCGTCAGCTCGCTCTTCAGGTAGAGGACGTGGCCGGGACCGGCTGGCGAGAAGATGATCCGCCAATAGCTCGCGTCCGTTGAGTTCGGGTCGCCGTCCTTCGGGCTCAAGCGTACAAAAGGGTTCTCGCCCGTAAGGATAATTTTGTTGGGATCGGCAATGCTCATGTGACTGATCTCCGCTTAGCCTCTCGGATATGTCCGCTTAGTGCCAGAAGCGCCGTCAAAACTGCAAAACTTTTTGGCGGTCCCGAGAGTTGTGCGGCGGAGCGTCGTAGCCACCGTTATTGAGTTCGGTTGCGACTTTGCTCTCTATGGTAGCGCCGGATTTTAGTTTTGCGGCGGGCCTCTTGTTCTTTCGAAACCACTGAGACCTCGATCGGCTTGGACATTACTGGAGGGTTGTGCGGTATGTGATTGGCGTCGCCGAGGAGTAGTTGAAGCGTGTGCTTGCCCAAAGGAAGCTCAACTGTTGCTTCGGACTGTCCCGCTCCGAAGTGCAGATGATTGAAGTCATTCGGTATCGGTTGATCAAGCGGAGGCAGCTTGGCGTCGATCAGGAGATGGTGGTGGCCGGTGTTGGGCTTTTCGATTCCCGCCGGCGCCACGCCCATGTTGGCAAGACCAAAGTGAATGGTCGCCTTCTGAAGAAGCACGGATCCGTTCTGCAGGCCGACGAAATAAACTCGGGCGTCCGCTGGCGCAGCGGTCCGGGTCGAGGCGTCGACGACACGGACCTTGATGCGCGGCGAAAACACCGGCGGCGTGTGCGGAATGTGATCCTTGTCTGCGAGAAGCAGTTGAAGCGTGTGATCCCCGGGTTTCAGCGTTACCGTCGCCTCGGTTTGGCCGGCGCCGAAGTGCAAATGATTGAAGTCATTCGGAATCGGTTGGTCGAGCGGCGGCAATTCGGTATCGATCAGCAAATGGTGATGGCCTGAATTTGCGCGATCCGAGCCAGCGGGCACGACGTTCATGTTTCTCAAGCCGAAACGAATGTTCAGTTTGGGGTCAACGGTGGCTCCATCCTTCAGATCGGTGAAAAAAACGGCGGCTCCGGGAGCCGATGCCGTCGGCCCTCCGGTTGGCGTGACATTAACCCGAATGCGCGCCGACATGACCGGCGGCGTATGCGGAACATGGTTCTTGTCTCCCAGGAGCAGCTGCAATGTATGCTGGCCCGGCTTGAGTGTTATCTCCGCTTCAGTCTGGCCGGCGCCGAAATGCAGGTGATTGAAGTCGCTCGGAATCGGCTGGTCGAGCGGCGGCAATTCGGTATCGATCAGCAAATGGTGATGCCCTGAGTTCTCACGATCCGATCCTGCGGGGGCAACGCCCATATTGCGCAGCCCGAAATAGATTTTCAGATTTCCCGGGACGGTGGCGCCGTCCTTGAGATCGATGAAATAGACCTCCGCCCCGGCCGGCGATGGGCTAGGACCGCCGGTGAGTTTGGTCTGCGCAACCGCAACCCCGCCGCATATGGCCGCGACAAACAGCAAGGCCAAAACTGCAATGCCAGTCTTGCTGCACCGGTCCCCGACTTTGCCGCGCACGCGCATCGCCCCGCCCTTTCCTCGCGATCGCTATTCTCGTGACGAAACCATCGATCTTCTCATGCACGAATAATTTAGGTGAATTCAATCCTGCTGGGAAGTGCACGCGCCTTCGTCGACCTCGCTATGGCAAGCGTCTGCAATGGAGTTCCCGGCGGCATGTGTTCTCGATCCCAACCGCTTCGGTTGTCGCTGTTGTCCAAAATTACCAATATGTCTAAACTATTTAGTCCGAAGTAAAGTGGTGGATTGTTGCGAGACTATGGAAGTCTCCGATGAAAGCTGAAAAGTAAGAAGCCGTTGGCTTTTATGACGAAAAGGTCTCGTCTGAGAAGACTACAGCACAGCAAACTTCAGACCGATTGGACCACTGCATGGTAAGCGGGTGCGGCATGAACAAAAGGCCTCTGTTCTGGCTATGCTTGTTGGCCTTTTTCTGTTCGCTCACGGCGGCGGCCTTGCCCGCCGAACGAGTCGCGCTCGTCATCGGAAATGCCAACTACCCCGATGCAAGAACGCCGCTGTCCACCACGATCAGGGATGCTCGGACATTGGCAGATGAATTTCGTCGAATTGATTTCGACGTCGACTTCAAGGAGAACCTCAACAAGCAAAATATGCAAAATGCGGTCGCGGCCTTTACTGGCAAGATCGCCAACGGCACGGTTGCACTTCTCTACTTCAGCGGATTCGGCCTTGATGTCGGGAGACAGACCTATCTGATTCCAGTCGACGCCCAAATTTGGACCGAAGCCGACGTTCGTCGCGATGGAATCAGCGTCGATGCAGTACTGGCCGACATGCATCGCGCGGGCGCAAAAGTAAAAATTATCATACTTGATGCTGCTCGAAGAAGCCCATTCGAACGCCGCTTCCGAGCATCAGCCGCGGGACTTGCTCCCATTAATGCGCCAGTCGGCACGCTTGCTTTATACTCCGCTGCGCCCGGACAGATCATTGACGAAAGTTCTGGCGCAAACAATCTTTTTGTCGGCGAACTGATCAAGGAGCTCCGTTCTCCGAACTTGACCGCCGAGGATATTTTCAACCGCGCCCGCATTGGCGTATCTCGCGCCTCCAACAACGAGCAGGTTCCCTGGGTGACCTCGTCTCTTGTCGAGGAGTTCTACTTCAGGCCATCAAGTTCAGCCGTGATGACGCCCGCACCGGCCCCATCACCGCCACCCCAGCCCTCGCCGCCATCACCAGGCACCTCGACGTCTTCAAGAAGTTCGCCGACCGTCTCAGCGCCGCCGCCACGCGAATCACCTCGGTCGGGATCCAAGTCGGGAGATGTTTTCCGTGATTGTCCCGACTGTCCTGAAATGGCGGTGGTGCCCGCCGGCTCGTTCGCAATGGGATCCTCATCGGAGTACGAAAAACCTGTACACCGCGTGAACATTGCGAGGAACTTTGCGGTCGGACGTCGCGAAGTGACATTCGCTGAATGGGATAAATGCGTGGATGATGGCGGATGCAAATCTCGTCCTCAGGATCGAGGATGGGGGCGTGGCGACCGTCCGGTCATCAACGTCAGTTGGCTCGATGCAAAAGAGTTCGTGGTTTGGCTGTCTCGGAAGACGGGACAGATCTATCGGCTTCCGTCTGAAGCTGAATGGGAATATGCCGCCCGCGCCGGAACCGACACCCCCTTTTGGTGGGGTGGCGCCGCCGGCTCGCGCCAAGCCAACTGCCGCGAATGCAATACCGGTCAATCTGAACAGACTTTGCCGGTCGGCACATTCCATGCAAATCGATTCGGTCTTTATGACACCGCGGGCAATGCGGCGGAGTGGGTGGAAGATTGCTGGAATGACAATTACGTTGGTGCCCCGACAGATGGCTCGGCCTGGACCAGTGGGCAATGTCGGCTGCGGGTATTACGCGGCGGCTCATTCGACAGCGCATCCACGTATACACGGTCAACGGCGCGTTTCAGATATGACTTCGACGTGCGATACTATGCCAACGGATTCCGCGTAGTGCGGGAACTGCAATAGTTGCGGGCTCTGTGCAGGCGACATGGTCGTGGCCAATGCCGGCAGTTCCCTGCACGATGGCGACAGAGTGGGGCCGATTTTAGCCGACGCCGTACGCACGGAGCTGCTAAATGGCCCTCCACGTCGGGCTAGATGATGTCGACAATTGAACCGAAATTATCTCAGCTGGATGGCGGCCCACATAAGGGCTTGTTTCGCCGAAGAGGCATCTTCAGCAAGTTCGTGGTCTCGTTCGTCGGTCTGGTCGTACTTGTACTGATCGTCAATGGTGGCCTCGAGACGTGGTTCATGTACCGCGAAACCACGCAGATATTGGCAAAAGCCCAGTCGGAAAAAGCGACCACCACCGCCAATCGCATTGATCAGTTTTTATCGGATATTGAACGACAGATTAGCTGGGCCACACGAGCCAGCTCCACCACAGTTGAACAACGTCGTTCTGATTACGCGCAGCTTCTTCAGCAGGTGCCCGCAATCGACAGCCTGATTTACCTTGACGGCGCCGGGAAGGAGCAATTGAGGCTTACGCGCGGGCAGTTCGTCATTGCGAGCGGGGTCGACTACTCGGACGATCCCAAGTTCAGGGAAACACAAGACAAGCCAGTTTGGTTGTCGCCGGTTCATTTTGACGGTTTTGATCCGTTCATTGCGATAGCAATGGCGCATTCCGGTCGAAAAGCCGGTTCAACCGTTGCAGAAATTAATCTCAAGTTCCTGTCAGACTTTATAGATCAAAGCCAGACCGGTACGGACACAGACGCTTTTGTCTTAGGGCCGGAGGGGCGACTACTCGCGCATTCCGACATTGGTCCCAACCACTTGGGCGCAGACTTATCGAACCTTCCTCAGGTAAAATCCATGATCAAGCCACGCGCCGAACCAGTGACTCTCGGTCAAGACCCCGACGGACACGCGGTCTTGACCGGATCGGCAGCTATCCCGCGGATGAATTGGTTCGTTTTTTTTGAGCAGCCGCTGAGCAAGGCACTTCAGCCGGTCTATGGTCTGCTTTATCGCACCGGGTGGCTCCTCGCTCTGGCCATCATGCTTGCTGTGCTTGCCGGCATGCTGCTGGCGCACCACCTGGTCACCCCGATTCGAGCGCTACAGGTCGGTGCCCGGCAATTGGAGGCGAGCGATTTCGGCCACCGTATTAACGTAAAAACGGCAGATGAAATCGAGGAACTGGCCGACCATTTCAATCGGATGGCTGATCAGCTTCAAGGGTCCTACAGTCGGTTAGAGCAGAAAGTCGCCGACCGCACACGCGATCTTGCCCAGTCGAATAGTGAATTGAAGGCGCTTGAGGAGATCGGGCGCGCCGTCGCATCATCTCTCGACATTAACGCGGTGTTGGCCACGATCGTTACCCAAGCGGTGAAATTTTCTCGTGCGGACGCTGGCGCGATCTACAGCTATGACGCATCACGGGGCCTTTTCCAGCTCGCTGAAGCCCATGCGCTTGATCAATCATTTCTGGATAAAGTCCGGGCCACCAGGATCACACTCGACGAAAGCGCCTTGGGTCTCTCCGTCAAGCAGCGAGCTCCTGTCTCTATTCCCGATCTTTCGAAAGCTCCGAATTTTTCGCTCAAGGAATTCGCCCTTTCGGCCGGGTTCAACTCCGTCCTGATCGTTCCCCTCTTCGCTCAGGATGACATTCTTGGCGCGTTGGTATTGCAGCGTCGCGAGACCGGAGATTTTCCGGCCAGTACAGTCGACCTCATGCAGACCTTTGCCAACCAGTCGGTCCTCGCGATGAAGAATGCACAGCTGTTCCGTGAAGTCGATCAAAAGGGGCGAGAGCTTGCGATTGCGAGCGAGCACAAATCCCAGTTCGTCGCCAACATGAGCCACGAGCTGCGCACGCCGTTGAACGCCGTCCTGGGCTATTCCGAACTGCTCGCCGATGGGCTCTACGGCAGCATTCCGCAGAAAGGATTAGAGGTCCTGGAGCGCATTCAGGCCAATGGAAAGCACCTTTTGAGTTTGATCAACGACGTGCTCGACATTTCCAAAATCGAGGCCGGCCAGCTCACGTTGGCGCTAGATGACTATTCCGTCGAGGCAATTGTGCAATCAGTCGTGGCTTCAACAGGTTCGCTTGCACAAGCGAAGGGAATCGAAGTCAAGACCAGCGTACCTAATGACCTTCCGATGGGCCGAGGCGACGAACGCCGTCTTACTCAGGTACTCCTGAATCTCGTGAGCAACGCCATAAAATTCACTGATACCGGCGAGGTTGAAGTGCGCGTCCAGGCAGTCAATGGGGAATTCAATATTATGGTATGTGACACCGGGCCTGGGATCGCACTTAAAGATCAAGCAACAATATTTGAGCAGTTCCAGCAGATTGACAATACCAGTACACGGAAGAAAGGCGGCACTGGACTTGGATTATCGATTTCGCGCCAGCTTGTCGGTATGCACGGCGGCCGTATCGACTTGGATTCAACCCTCGGTGTAGGTTCCACCTTCAACATCGTCGTTCCAGTACGCGTGCAAGAGCAGAGGCAGTTGGCGTGAAGAAACGCATTCTCATTATAGAGGATACCGAGGACAATCGGCGCATCCTCCGGGATTTGCTCACCCATGCTGGATACGATTTGATTGAAGCGGATGACGGCGCAAAAGGCGTCGCGATGGCGGCCGAACATCGGCCGGACCTCATCCTCATGGATATCCAACTTCCGACCATCGATGGCTATGAGGCTACGCGCCAGATCAAGGCCAATCCGGACTTGCGACACATTCCGATCGTCGCGGTCACGTCATATGCCCTGTCCGGCGACGAGGCAAAGTCACTGGCTGCCGGATGCGACGGGTATATCGCCAAGCCATTTAGCCCGCGAAAAATTCTCGCAATGATGCGCGATTTGCTGCGTTGATCGTGAGAGGAGCCGGTGCGAACTCCCCCTCGAATTCTTGCCGTCGACGATATGCCGACCAATCTGGAAATCCTGCGTGTCCGGCTGGAAGCCCAAGGCTATGAAGTCATCACGGCGGAAGACGGCGAGCAGGCATTAGAGAAGGCGCGCGAGCTCGAACCTGACCTGGTCCTGCTTGATATCATGATGCCGAAGCTCGACGGAATCGCGGTGTTGAAGCAACTAAAGCAAGACGCAATGCTGCGCTTCGTGCCAGTCATCCTGGTCACTGCAAAGTCCGATGTTCGTGACGTTGTGAGCGGCCTTGACGCAGGTGGTGATGAGTATCTCACAAAGCCATTTGAACATGCTGCATTGACTGCGCGCGTTCGATCGCTGCTCCGCGTGAAGGAACTTCACGATACGGTTCAGCACCAAGCAACAAAATTGAAGGAGCAGACCGAGCAACTTTCCAGTTGGAATCGCCTGCTTGAGGAGCGCGTGGCAGAACAATTGGCGGAAATCGAACGGATCGGTCGTTTGAAGCGATTTTTGGCGCCGCAGGTGGCGCAGATGATAGCGTCGTCCGACTTACCCGACTCGGTGTTGGCCAGTCATCGACAAGAGATCACGGTCCTGTTCTGCGATTTGCGTGGCTTTACCAACTTTACCGAGACATCCGAACCCGAAGAGGTCATGGAGGTCTTGCGTGATTACCACGAGAACTTGGGAGAACTCATCTTTCGTTACGAGGGCACGCTGGAACGATTCCTTGGCGACGGGATCATGATTGTGTTCAACGATCCAATTCCATGTGTCGATCACACCGAGCGTGCCATCCGGCTGGCGCTGGACATGCGGGAACGAGTGAACACACTGGGGGTGCAGTGGCGACGCAAGGGCCACGAACTTGGATTTGGAATTGGGATCGCCACCGGCTTTGCGACTGTCGGACAAATTGGCTTCCAGGAGCGTCGGGAGTACACAGCGATCGGTAGCGTCATAAATCTTGCATCGCGGCTTTGCGATGAGGCGGGGACTGGCCAGATTGTGATCCCCGCGCGCGTGTTGGCCTCTGTTGACCAATCGGTGAAGGTGAAAGCACTTGGTGAACTTACTTTGAAGGGTTTCGACAAACCATTGGCTGCATACGATGTCCTGAGCTGGCACAACTCATCATCCAGTCGTAAATCATCTCCGGCGCAGACACCCGAAAAAAAGCCGAAAAAGAGAGTTTGAGCGCGGGACGGACATCACGACCAGGGTGGGTCATGTCCGCCAGTGACCCCAAGCGGACGCTATGCCGGTCTGCGATCAGGCGATATTGCGGTGCCAAGGTAGGCGGCCAGCACACCTGGATCGGCAAGGACGGATGCAGGCGCACCTTCTGCAAGGGTGCGTCCGTAGTCGAGCACATGGATGCGGTCGGCCAGGTCGGCGATCATCTGCATGTCATGCTCGATCCAGATGATCGTCATCTCCAATTCGTGCTTGATACGCAGGATGAAGCGGGCGAGGTTTTCGCGCTCCTCTCGATTAAGTCCGGCGGAAGGCTCATCCAGCAGCATGACGGTCGGTTCCAAAGCCAGCGCGCGGGCAAAGCCGACGATCTTCTGCACACCGAACGGCAAGGCGCCGACTGGCGCATGGCGGTAGCGCTCGAGCTCGACGACATCGATGATTCTTTCGACCACTTCGCGGTGCGCAATCTCGGCTCGGCGCACGCTCGGCAGGAACAGCATTTCTGCGAGCGGATGGGTGCTGATACGCGCGTGGCGACCGGCCAGTAGATTTTCCAGTACGCTCATCTGCGTGAACAGCTCGCCATGCTGGAATGTACGGGCCAGCCCAAGCCGGGCAATTTCGTGCGGCGCCTTGCCGGCAATGTCGCTGTCGCGGAAGCGAATCACGCCCGTACCGCGGTAGATGCCGCTGATGCAGTTAAGAACACTGGTCTTTCCGGCGCCATTCGGGCCAATCAGCGCAAATAATTCGCCAGGCTCGGCTGCAAACGACACGTCCTCCAGCACGGTCAGGCCGCCAAAACGCAAACTCAAATGCTCGACCGCGAGCTCAGCCATACCACCTCCGAGACCGACGATATTGTTTGACGTCACGATAGGATCGGCGCTCCCCGCCGGCCTGACCGAGGTAGAATTCCTGCACATCTTGATGGCTTTTCAGCCGCTCGCGATCGCCGTCGAGGACGACACGGCCATTTTCCATCACGTAGGCATAGTCGGCGATTTCGAGCGCAACCGCGGCGCTTTGCTCGACCAGCAGAATGGCGATGCCCATTTCATCACGAACAGTCATCAGCCGGCGCGTGAGATCCTCGACCACGACAGGAGCAAGCCCAAGAGACAGTTCATCGATCAGCAGCAGCGTGGGCCGGCACATCAACGCGGCCGCAATCGCCATCATTTGCCGCTCGCCACCGGAGAGCAGCCCGCCTACGCGTTGACGCAATTCCGCGAGACGTGGAAAAAAATAATAAATTCGATCTTCGTCATGCCGCCGTTCCGCGCCAGTGGCGGCGCGTGCAACCGACACAGAAAGGTTTTCCGCTACTGTAAGATTGGGAAAAACCTTTTCTCGCTCGGGCACCAGTGCAACACCACGGCCGGTGATATCGTGCGGCGGCAGGTTCTCTATTCGTGAGCCTTCGAATGAGATCGTGCCTTCGGTCACACGCGCATCGTCGATGCCGAGAAAGCCGGAAATTGCGCGTAACATTGTTGTTTTTCCGGCACCATTGGTGCCAAGCAAGGCCACTATGCGTCTTTTGGCCACTGTCAGCGTCACACCCTGCACAGCAGTGATTACACGCTTGTAGACGACTTCGATCTTGTCGACCTGGAGAAGGGGCTCGCTCATTTTCGGGCGCTCGCGAGCGGACGCTGCTTGAACGGCCACAGCAGAAAGTAGTTTTGCAGACGGTGCCAGATGCCGACGAGTCCAAGCGGCTCTAGTACCAGGAACAGGATCATGACGACGCCGAAAGAGGCGTAATTGACGGCGAAGATGTCGCCTGCGAGCTTCTGCACATTGGGCAGCTGCTTGATCAGGCTTTCGATCACATAGGGAAAAACGGTCACGAAGGCGGCTCCAAGCAGGGCGCCAAGCAGCGAGCCCATACCACCGATAATGATCATCGCGACGTACTGGATCGACAGGAACAGATCAAAGGCTTCGATCGATACAAAACCACGATAGTAGGCGAAGAGGCAGCCAGCTACTGAGGTCATGCTGGACGAGATAACGAAGGCGAGCAGCTTGTAGCCAACAACGCTGATACCGAGCGCTTCTGCCACCGTCTCGCGAGCATTTAGCGCGCGCCAGGCGCGTCCGCTCCGGCTACGCAACAGATTGATACAGATAAGGAGGCTGGCCACGGCGAAGCCGAGGAGAACGAAATACCAGGCGCGGCCGTCGCTCAGCCTAAAACCTCCGACCGTTGGCGGATCTATGATGATGCCGGTCGAGAAGCCGCGTTTTGTTTCGTATTCGCCGCCGAGATAGATGACGATGAAATGCAGCGCCAGCGTGCTCACGGCAAGATAAAGTCCGCGCAGCCGCAGCGATGGCAGACCGAAGATGAGCCCGAGCACGATACCCGTCAGTGCCGAGGCGGGCAAAGTGAGCCAGAACGGCGCATGGATCTCGCGGGCCAGAATTCCAGTAGTGAAAGCGCCTGCCGCGATCAGCCCAGCGTGGCCGAGCGAGATCTGGCCCGCATAGCCGGTGAGCAGCATCAGCGACAATGCCCCGATCGAGGCCAGAAATACCTGACAGGCGAGATCAAGCAGGAAAGGCGATACGATAAATGGCAACGCAACCAGCACCACAGTAAAGATGACGAGACTGATGCGTTCGGCGCGGGTCTGCAGCAGCGCCAGGTCTTGCGCGTAGCCGGTATGGAAATAGCCGCTGGCGCGCGGCATCGGCCTAAACACGGTCGAGCTCCTCCCGCGTACCGAACAGGCCCCACGGCCTCACGATCAGCATGGCGATCAGCACCAGAAACGGCACCACGTCAGACAGCAGCGGATCAACGTAATAAATCAATAGAACCTCGGCGGCGGCGACGATCAGCGCGCCAACCAGCGCACCCGCGAGGCTGTCGAGTCCACCCACCAATGCGGCCGGGAACGCCTTGAGCCCGATCACCGGTAGACTAGTGGTCAGACCGGAGTCGAGCGCCATGAGAATGCCTGCAAGCGCGCCGGTGAGCGTTGAGAGACTCCAGGCCAGCGCATAGACGCTGTGCAGCTTGATGCCGCGCTGCGCCGCCAGCAGCGGATTTTGTCCGGCCGCGCGCATGCGAATACCCCAGCGACCGAAACGCAGGAATACGAACAGTCCGCCATAAACTGCCGCGTTGGTAAGGACCAGCACGGCCGACCACAGCGAAATGCGCGCGTTACCAATCACGAGCGAAGGATTTGGCACTCCGAGCGCCTGCGCCGGGTATTGCTGCTGCGCCGACCAGAGCAGCACCACCAGCCCGCGGATCAGAATGCCGAGCGCGACCGTGGTGAGAATTGCCGCCAGCACCATCTCACCGGTCATCTTGCGCATAAGGAAGACGTAGACGAGCAGGCCGACGACCAGACTCAGGGCGACAGCGGCACCGAGCGCCATCGCTGCATGACCGGAAAACAGCGACGCGGTCGCCAGCAGCAAATACGCGCCCAGCATCATCAACTCGCCATGGGCGAGATTAAGAACGCGGCTGACCCTGTAGATCATTACATAGCCGCACGCGATCAATGCGTAGATCGATGCGAGCACGATGATGTTGACGAAGAGTTGCAAACGGATTCCGTCCAGCGGGATGTATCCCTCCCGCTTTTGGCGGGAAGGATAAAGTGCGGTTCACTTCACGTCGTAGGTCTTCCAGTCCTGGACACGCGCGATCTTGCCGCCGTCCCATTTGTAGACGCGGTAGTACAGTCGGGTGCGGAAGTGATTGTCCTTGTTCCACTCGATCGGGCCGCCGCGCAAGCCTTTGGTGTCGATCTTGAGATTTTCCATGGCCGCGCGGACCTTGGCAGCGTCGGCCGGCCAGCCTGCGCCCTTAAGCGCCGCCTCGATCGCCATGCCGCCAATCCAGCCTTCGGTCATAGTTTGCGCCGGATATTTCGATCCGGCCTTTTTTGCCGCGTCTTCGATTTCCTTTTGGATCGGAAGGCCTTCCTGGAACAGCGCGTTGGCATTGACCACGAAGAACTTTCCGTCTTTGAGCCGTGCCAGCTCGCTTTCGGCCTCAAGGTGGCCCCAGGCGATGTAGTCGTCCTGCCAATCGAGCTTGCGGAGCGCTTCGAGTGTGCGGACCTGAGTCACCCATGGCGCCCAGGAGTAGACCCAATTCGGACCGGTATCCTTCAGCTTGGTGGCGAATGGCGTGTAGTCAGCCGTCGGCGGCGGGATGACCTGCTCATCAACCGGGGTCATGCCCATGGTCTTCGACAGGTCTTGCGCATAGTCCATCTCGCCGCGCGACAGTGGGATCGCCATTGCCGCGAACCCGATCTTCACCGGCCCTTTCGCGGTCGCCTTGACGAAATCGAGCGTCGCCTGGCTGTCGAAGTGTGAGGCGTAGCCGGTGGTGCAGAACTGCAGCGGGTCGGCCGGCGGATAAACACTCTGCGGGCAAACTCCACTGGCAAACAGCAGTGGAACCCCGGCAGCTTTGGTCTCCGCGATCATCGGCGCATAAGTGGATGATAGGCTTGCATTGATCACCAGCACGGCGTTGTCCTGCGTGATCAACTTTTTCGTATTGGCTGCGGCCTTTGAAGGTTGCGCACCGTCGTCTTCGAGAATGAGTTGAATCTTTTTGCCGTTGACCCCGCCGCCGGCGTTGACCCGATCGATATAGATGCGCAAGGCATCGACCGCGGGCGCGTATGTGCTCGAGGGTGGTCCGGTCAGCGCGCCCGTCAATCCTACAACATAGGCGTCTTGCGCGATTGCCGGCACGGCCACCGTGCAGACGGCTATTGCGCCGAGTAAAGTCCTCTTGAGCATGTCTTTCCTCCCGTTTTCATGCCGTTGATCTTTTGCTTTGCTACAACTTCAGAACACCGCCGCTGCCGGCGGCAATTAGGCGTTCCTCGCTGTCGTCGTACATGTCCTCGATCAGCGTCTTGAAACGCTCGTACATCAGCTTGCGCTTCACCTTGCGCGTCGGCGTCACCGG
>Ga0134125_10002252_pt1 | contig 23007 bp, 22 predicted proteins | sample KB31751_FD_96464 | JGI IMG/M metagenome (GOLD analysis project Ga0134125, IMG submission 96464) | Terrestrial soil microbial communities with excess Nitrogen fertilizer from Kellogg Biological Station, Michigan, USA - KB3-175-1 | ecosystem: Environmental > Terrestrial > Soil > Unclassified ... | reverse complement strand
TGGCCGGCGCTCCGCAGGGAGTGCTGGCCAAGCGCTTTGGCTTGCGTTAGGCAGACGGCAGCGAGAGGAGCGGACCATGTCCTTCTGGAAGAACCTCTTCGGCGGCGGCGGATCGGCACAGGAAGAATCGCCGGCGCCCGGTGAGGACTACAAGGGCTTCACCATCCGGGCGACGCCGATGTCGGCGGGCAGCGAGTACCAGCTGGCCGGGGTGATCGAAAAGACCGTCAATGGCGAGGCCAAGAGCTACAAGTTCGTGCGGGCCGACCGCATGAGTTCGCGCGACGAGGCAGTGAGTTTCGCGCTGGCCAAGGGCCGGCAGATCGTCGACGAGCAGGGCGAGGGCGTGTTCTCGCAGAGCTGGCCGAAAGCCAATTAACGACCCGGCCGTTATCCAAACGTGCTTTTCCGGCTCGCCTGGGGCGGACCAGAGCCGCGACACAAGGAGTGCCCCATGGCCAAGAAACCGACTGCCCGCAATGAAGTCGTCCTGTTCGACGTGATCTACGAAGACGGCAGCCAGCGGTCGAACCGCAAGGTTCCGGCGGAACTCCTGGGCGGGCTCGACGGCGACGAGCCCGCAAAGGCCGAGATCGAGGCACAGGATCGCGCCATTGCCGAGAAGTCGGGAATGCCGCCCTTGGGGATCAAGACGATCAGGCGCAGCAAGAAGTAGGCGCAGCAGCGTGTAAAATAGGCCCACCGGCTCACGCCCGCGGCTGGCCGCTCAACCCGCTCCATCCATCGTCCAGGGGGGCAGCCTGAACCATGGGACGAGGCAGTCGATGAAGCAGCGGACCTTGGCAGAGAGGTGCCGCGTGTGCGGATAGACGGCGTGGATCATGGACGTGGCGCGCATGAACTGCTGAAGCACCGGCACAAGGCGTCCCTCGGCCATTTCGCGGCCGACGTGAAAGCTCGGTGCGAGGATCAGGCCGCGACCGGCCAGCGCCGCCTCGAGCAGCAGGTCGGCATTGTTGGACAGGAGCGGGCCGGCAACCGGCACCGCGAGTTCACCCTCCGGCCAGACGAACCGCCATTGTCCGTGCGTGTGGTGGGCAAACAGCAGGCAGGCGTGGTCCCTAAGATCGGATGGATGGCGCGGCTCGCCGCGCGTTCGCAGGTAATCTGGAGCCGCACAAATGAAGTAGGGGCTGGCCGCCAGTTGCCGTGCGACGAGGGTAGAATCCGGCAGATGCCCGACCCGCAGCGCAACATCGAACCCCTCGTCGATGAGGTCGACGCGCCGGTCGACCAGGTCGATGTCGAGTGACACCTCAGGATAGCGACCTACAAAGTCGGCCGTCATCGGCTCCAGATGACGCGCGAACGAGACAGGGGCGGTGACGCGCAGCCGGCCCCTCGGGACTGTCCGCCATTGCCCGGCGACCTGCCGCGCCTCCTCGACATCTTCGAGCAGACGTGTCGACCGCTGGTGAAATGCCACGCCGAAATCGGTGAGGCTCAGGCGGCGAGTGGTGCGATTGAAGAGCGGCGCCCCAAGCCATGTCTCCAGCGCCTGGATATTCTTGCTGACGGCCGCCTGAGACAGGCGAAGCTGTCGTGCGGCCGCCGAGAAGCTGCCCGCTTCCACGACTTTGCCGAAAACAGCCATGGCAGTGATGCGATCCATTGGTCTGACGATCTATTCCGTGCTGGAAAAAGTCTTATCGCCCGATAGCCGATTTTCAAACGAGGGCATCGATGGCCTGCTCGGGCGCATTCGAAACGTTGGAGATGGAAATGCCCGAGGCGACCTTTACACCTGCGAGCTCCGGTACAAGTTATGTGATGCTCGGCAACGTCGTGTGCACCACCATGCTCGCCGGCGCACAAAGCGGCAGCGACCTGAGCATGGTGATCTGCTCCTGCCCCCGGGACGCCGGACCGGGGCCGCACACCGACCCGTGGCGCGAAAGCTTTCTCGTGCTCAACGGGACATTCGAGTTTCAACTGGAGAAGAACGGCAAGCTCGTCGCGCACCCGGCCGGGGTGGGAGACACGATTTCGATACCAGCCGGGACCGGCCACGCTTTCCATGCAACGTCCGACGGCGCGCGCGTCCTGATCCTCTCCGTGCCGGGCGGACTCGATGCCTTCTTCAAGGCTGCCGGCACACCGGCTACGTCCGCTACGCCGCCGCCAACGCTGCAACCCTTCGATCGGGAGCGGTTCGAGCAGGCAACGCAGAAATATGAGGTCAGGCGCTTCGAGCCGGCTGCCTAGCGCGGGATGAACTGGCTGAAGCCGGCGAGGAATTCGGAGGGGCTGATGCGCGCGTCCGAAAGCAAGGCAAAACCGCCGAACACGAGGATGGCGGCAACCACGGCCGCTTCCGCCAGCCAAAGGCGGCGAAGGTGGTGAACCGAGCGCTGCACGTAGTGCGACATGGCCTTGTCGGTGCCTCCGTCCTGCAAAATGCAGACCGTTAAGAAAAGGTTTCTACGACGGCGTCTTGGCCCGACGGCGACCGGAATAGGGCGATTTCGCGGCAGCGCGGCGCGCAGGCGGTTGGCCGGCCGCGCGCTGCGCAAACGGCGTCAGTTGGCCTTAAGCGCCAGCGCCTTGTTGACGGCGGGCTTGACGACGGTGCCGTAGAGTTCGATGGCCTTCATGACCTTGGCATGCGGCAGGGTGCCGACCGACAGCTGCAGGCCGAAGCGGGCGTGGTGGAACCACTCGTGCTGCATCAGGATCTTGTCGATGATCTGCTGCGGCGAGCCCATGAAATACGCGCCTTCCGGAGTGGCGCCGGCCTCGAACTGGGCGCGCGTCGTTGGCGGCCAGCCGCGTTCCTTGCCGATCCGGCTCATCGCCGCCTGGTGCGCCGGAAAGGCGGTGTCCATCGCGTCCTGCGTCGTCTCTGCGATGAAGCCGTGCGAGGAGATGCCGACCGGCAGCTTGCCGACATCGTGGTTCATCTTGGCCGCGGTGTCGCGATAGAGCTGCACCAGCGGCTGGAATTGCTGCGGCCGGCCGCCGATGATGGCGATCATCAGCGGCAGCGCGAAATACGCCGCGCGGGCCACCGAGTTCGGCGTGCCGCCGACGGCGATCCAGAGCGGCAGGGGGTCCTGCACCGGCTTGGGGAAAATCTCCATGCCGGGGATCGGCTTGGTATGGGCCGAGCCCGGCCAGGTGACCTTGCCGCCTTTCCGGATCTCGAGCAGCTCCTGCAGTTTTTCCTCGAACAGGTCGTCGTAGTCGTCGAGGTCGTAGCCGAAGAGGGGGAAGCTCTCGATGAACGAGCCGCGACCGGCCATGATCTCGGCGCGGCCGTTGGAGAGCAGGTCGAGCGTGGAGAACTGCTGCCAGACGCGGATCGGATCGTCCGAGCTCAGCACGGTCACCGCGGTCGACAGCCGGATGGTCCTCGTCCTGGCCGCAGCCGCGGCGAGGATGGTCACTGGCGCCGAGGCGACGAAGTCGGGCCGGTGATGCTCCCCCAGGCCGTAGAAATCGAGGCCGACCTGATCGGCGAGCTCGATCTCCTCGAGCAGGTCCCTGAGCCGCTCGGCGGGGGTCTGCAGATGATTGCCATTCAGCAGGTCGGGCGTGTTTTCGGCGAAGGAATAAAGGCCCAGTTCCATGGCAAAGTCCTCGTTGCGTGCCGCCTAGATGTTCGCTGAGCGTTGTCCTTGCAAGAACGCACAGGGAGGTAACCGGCAATGAGGCTAGGCTAGTAGAGCAGGACTCTATGTTGCGGAGACGAAGAAAGCCCCGGCGGAGGCCGGGGCTTGCTTTTGCGTTTCAGAGGGAGGGCTGAAACGCCGGGGAAGGCTTACTGCGCCGCCGACGAAGTCGCCGGAGCCGCAGACGACGGAGCAGCCGAGGCCGGAGCCGAGCTTGCCGCCGGAGCGGACGAAGCGAGCGGAGCCGAGGCCGAGGGGGCGACCGAGGTGCCGTTGTCAGCCGGAGCGGTCGTGGCCGGAGCCATCGGGGTAGTCGTGGTATTGGTCGTGGTCGTCGAGTTGCCTGCCGGAGCCGCCGGAGTGGTGGTGGTCGCCGCAGGCGTATTGTTCACAGTGGTGGTCGAGGGCTGCGAGTTGGCCGAGAAGACCAGGTACGCAATGGCAAGCAGCGCCAGGGCCACAATGATGCCGACGAACCAACCCGTCGAGTTGTTCTCACGGGTGTAAACGGTGCGATTGGTACCGTCGTTCGAATAAACGGTATCGCGATCTGGGTTAGCCACGGGGACCTCCTTTGTTTGAGACCGTTATGGGTCAAAGAACGCGGGGTACCCCGAATTGTTCCGATTTTGCCCTCAGCCGGGAACAACGCTTTCATTGCGGCCGGTAAGTCGTTGGAAGAGCGAGGGGAACTTTGTTTCAGCGGCTGTGATAGTTGGTGCCGAGGTAGATGCGGGCAACGTAAATCGTGTGGCCGTAGCTGTGGTTTTCCACCGTTTCCAGCAGAGTCAGCCCGTCGAAATGTGGCGCGATCTCGGCGAGGCCGAGTTGTGGGTCGGAGATCACCAGGGCGTTTTCGCCGGCATGAGCCGCCGGATCGAACCAAAGATGATACTGGTCGGGTCGGTCGGCGATGGCGGTGACCTCCGGGTCCTTTATGGCAAAGCCGAGCTGCGCCGCTGTGGTGTAGCGGGCCGCGGCGACAAAGCCGACCTTGTAGGTCGCCTCGAGTGCCTTGACGCGCTCGGCGACGGCGGGCCAGCCGAAGGATGACGAGAAGGTCCAGTCGTAGCCGCCGGTGAGGTTGGCGATCGGGATGATCGTGGCGTTGAAGGCGAGCACGATGGCGAACAGGATACCGTAAATGGCATGGGCGGCGAAGACCCAGCGGCGGCGCATCCAGCCGGCGAGCAGCGGCATCAGCAGCACGAAGCCGGTGATGTTCCAGTAAAAGAAGGTCTGCACCACTGAAGCGATGCCGGCCATGGTGAGCGTGGAGACGACCAGCGCGCTGAGGGCAAGGCCGCGCGCTCGGTCGGCGAACGGCGAACCCGCCGGTCGGCGAATAACGGCGTAGATCGACGGGAAGAGGAACGGCGAGACGACGATCAGCGCGACGAGCACGAATTCGGGCAGGTGGTTGCCGGTAAGGCTGATGTTGCCGCCCCAGCGCTCGGACAGGTGGAACTTGTACGAGGCGAGGCCTTCGGTGAGGTTCCAGTAGAAGACCGGCGCCTGGAGCGCGATGCTGAGGAGCGCAGCGAGATAAAGGTGCGGCGAGCGGTAGAGCGGCCGGGTCTCGCGGCGGGCGGCAAAGAAGACTGCAACGGCGACACCGAGCAGAACGCCGTTATATTTGGTCAACACCGCGAGGCCGAGCGCCGCAGCGGCCGCATAGAGCCAGGCGAAGCCGCGGCCGGTGGCGGTCCATTTTTCGGTGAACAGCAAGAAGAGGTGTGCCAAGAGCAGGCAGAGGAAGATCAGCAGATGGTCGTGGAAGGCGATGCTGCTCATCAGCAGGAACAGCGGGCTGGCGAGGAAGATCGCTGCCGACGGCCAGAACCAGGCGGCGGGGTCGTCGGGCTGCAGCCGCTTTGCCCAGGCCCAGAAGATTGCCGCGTCGCCGATGAGCGTGGCCCAGGTGAGGATGCGAAGGCTGAAGAGGTTCCAGCCGAAGATCGTGCCCATCAGGCGCAAGAGCCAGGCGTGCAGTGGCGGGTGGTCGAAATAGGACCAGCCGAGCTTCTGCCCCCACATCCAATAGTAGGCTTCGTCGCCGATGGGCGGGGCGCTGATCGACAGATAAAGCTTGATGCCGAGGAGCAGCAGCACCGCCAGTTGCGCGATGGTCACCGGCCGGGTGACGACGGGCGAGCGCTCAGTTGCCATCATAGCCTCGCCCGAGCCAGATTTCGAAGTTCCACACCGTGTTGCCGAAGGCGTCCTTGGCCGGCACGTCGCTCAGCTTCTGCAGCGAGGTAAAATGGGGCCTCGCCTGCGCGATGCTGGATTGCGCCGCCGCGTCGGCGACAATGATGGCGTCCTGTCCCTTGTGGGCGGCCTTGTCCCACCAGAAGTCGTTTTGCGAAGGGACGTGGTTGAAGGCGGCGACGTTGGCGTCGTGCAGCTCGAAACCGAGCTGGGCTGCATAGGTATAGCGCGTGGCAGCGAGGAAGGTGCCGGGGTTCGCCTGTTGCGCAGCGCTGACTTCGGTTGCGAGCGTCGGCCAGCCGTAGCTCGCGGCGGCGCCGAGGTCGCGATAGCCGAACAGGCTGGTGGGGGTCAGCGTATAGGAGACGAGCCCCACGGTGACCACGATCAGACCGAAGATGACGTGCAGCCAGCCGGCGCGCGGGCCGAGCAGGCGGTAGGCGATGGGCGCGAGGCCCGCATAGGCCACGATGTTCCAGTGGAAATAGACATAGACGTAGGCGGCGATCACCGCCCAGGCGAGCGTCGAGGTGAGATAGACCGAGGCGGAGAGCCCTATCGCGCGGCTCTCGTCCGCCGACCTCGGCTTGAGCCAGGGCAGGCGGAAGAGGCTCAGGAACAGCACGGGCGACATCAGCACGGCCATCGTCGCAAGATAGTCGATCACCTGGCTGATATTGGGGTTGCCCAAGGGGGCGCCGGCACGGTCGTCGAGATGGAAGCGGAAGCTCACCCAACCATGGGTGGCGTTCCAGAAAAAGACCGGCGCCTGGATCGCGACGGCGAGCAGTGCGGCGAGATAGACATGCGGCGTAGCAAGGAGCGAGCGCAGCTTCGGGCGAACGGTGACCCAGATCGCGAAGGCGAGTCCAAGGAAAACGCCGTTGTATTTGGTGAGCACGGCGAGACCGAGCAGGGCGGCCGCTAGGTAAAGCTTCCACCATGTCCGGCGGCCGTCTTCCCAGTCACCGGTGAAGCCGTGGAAGACGTAGGTCGAGGCGACCACGAGAAAAAGCAGCAGATGATCGTGGAAGGCAAAGCTCGCCATCACGTAGATGACGGGGATGCAGAGGTAATAGACCGTGGTGTGCCAGAACCAGTTGGTGCGGTCGCTGGGCGCAAGCCGCGCGCTCCAGAGCCAGAAGATGGCGAGCGTGCCCGCGAGCGTCAGCCAGCTCAGCAGCCGGACACTGAGGTTGCTCCAACCGAAGATCGCGGCGACCAGTCCCTGCAGCCAGCCGTCGAGGGGCGGATGGTCGAAATACGACCATTGCAGGTGCTGGCCCCACATCCAGTAATAGGCCTCGTCGCCCATCGGCGTGACGGCGAGCCCGAACCAGAGCTTCAGCGCCAGCAGGTAGACGAAGACCAGCTGCAGCAGGACGATGTTCCAGCGGACGGGCTTTTGCGCTGGCAGTGCTGCGTCGCTCATTTGACCAGGAACACCTGATAGGCGGCGAGCGGCTCTCCCTCGTAGTCGCGTGTGATGGTGCCGAGGTAGATCTTGTCGGCCGAGCTGCTGCTGCCGCCGCTTCCCGGATTGATCCACAGATGTGGCGCCGCCTCGAGCGCGGTGCTCATGGGCGGCAGGTATTCGTAGCGGAACGGCTCGGCGGTCTCATAGACGGGCAGCGGATCGTGGGCGATCGCCGCATAGTAGCCGAGCCACCCATTGAGCGAATAGCTCGAGGTGTCCACCCACTGCGCGCCGTTGGCCTTGGCCAGGCCCGAGACCTTGGACCAGAGATCGTCCCAGCCATAGACGAAGTCGAACGCCTGCACCTTGCCCATGAAGGGGACGCTGCGGGTGTCGATGGAGGTGTAGGCGAGGAGCATCAGCATCAGCCCGAGCGGCACATGCAGGACGTAAAGTACATCGAGCGGGGCGCGCAGCCAGCGTGAGCCCGGGCGGATGGTCACCGCCGCCCAGGCGCCGATAAAGGCGAGAACGGGGAAGAGCGGGGCGACCCAGTTGGGGTTCACCCGGCCAAACAGCGCGTCGACGAGGAAATAGGCGGCCATAGGCGCCGAGGTCAGCACCGGCAGGGCGAGGCCTTTGGCGCGGCGCGCGAAGAAGGCCACGATGCCGATCACGGTGAAGACGAATAGCGTTGGCAGCAGCTGGATCGAGGTCTCGACGATGAAGCGCGCGAACTCGCCGAGCTGCAGTGCGTGGTCGGAGATGTTCGACCGGCCGAGCTGGTAACGGAACGAGTTCCAGTCGCGCTGCGAGTTGATCCAGACGACCGGCGAGAACAGCAGCAGCGCCAACAGGCCGCCGATCCACACCTGCCAGAGCTTCAGCCAGCCGAGCCGCTCGCGCGAGGTAATGAGGTAGAACAGCAGTCCCGCGCCGAGGAAGACCACGGTGTATTTCGACAGCAGGCCGAGCCCGGCGAACACGCCGGCCGCCAGCCACCAGTTGGCGTTGCGGGCCCGGGTGAACTCGGCAACGGCCCACAGCGTCAGCACCCAGAACATGGTCGAGGGGCCGTCGGGTGTCGCGACCGAGAAGGTGATGACGACGCCCACGGTGACGGCGTAGGCGATGGCGGCCACCGCGCCGATCTCCCGGCGGCCGAACAGCAGCGTCGCCATGCGGTAGAGGGCGACGCTCGTGATGAGGTCGGCGACGAGGAACAGGCTGCGGACCGAGAAGGCGCTCTCGCCGAACAGCATGCGCCCGAGCCAGATGATCCAGGCCACTGAGGGCGAGTGGTCGAAGTAGTTGAAGGCCGGGTGGAACGACCAGATGGCGTAGTAAGCCTCGTCGCCGATCAGCCCGAACTTCACCGCGAAGGCGAGGCGCGGCAGCATGAGCAGCAGCACGATGATGGCCGTGCCGAGCGGCGTGGCCCAGGCGGGAGTGCGCATTTCGGCGGGCGGGTCGCTGGTCACGGTCGATAGTCCTCGCCGCGGAAGATGCGCCAGCGGTAGATATCACGGCCGAAGCGGACGATGTGGAAGTCGTCGACCATGGTCAGGTTGGCGAAATGCTGCCTGAGGTTCTGGATCACGGGCGAGCCGTCGTCCTCGTCGGTCAGGATCAGCGCCGACTTGCCGGCCAGCGAAGGCGGATCGAACCAGTAGCCGTATTCGAGCAGGGGCTCGATGGCGATCGGCACCGCATCGGGCGTGCCCAGCACGAAGCCGAGCTGCGAGGTGGTTGAATAGCGGGTGCCGGCAACGACGTCGCCCGGATGCTGCTGCAACTGCGCCTGCATATGGGCTCGCACCGTCGGCCAGTCGATGTTGATGGAGCTGCCGCGGTCGCCGTAGTTGAAGAGCGGCGCCACCGGCGTCACCGAAAAATTGAAGACGAGCAGGCCGGCGCAGACGAGGCCATAGATCGTGTGCAGCCAGAACTGGATCCGCGTTCCGATCCAGCGCGTGAGCAACGGAATGATGCCGACGAAGGCAAGGATGTTCCAGTAGAAATAGCCGCCGATGACGACCGTCATGGCGAAGAAGGCCAGGCTCGAGATCGTCATCGTGGCGACCGATACGGTCCTGGCCTGGCTCTCGAACAGCGAGGCGGGCCGGCCGCGCAACATTTTCAGCAGCGGCCACAGCAGGAACGGCGACAGCATCAGGATGTTGAGCACGACGAAGGCCAGCGGCGGCAGCAGCGCCGGATGCCAGGTTTCGCCGCCCCAGCGGCCGTACATATGGAAACGGAACGACGCCAGGCCCTCGGTGAGGTTCCAGTAGATCACCGGCGCCTGCATGGCGACTGCGAGCAATGCCGCGAGATAGGGGTGCGGCGTGCGCAGCGTGTCGCGCAGGTCCTTGCGGATGAGCAAGGCCGCGAGGAAGCCGAGGCCGATGACGGCGCCATTGTATTTGCACAGCGTCGCGAGACCGAGCGCCACCGCGGCGAAATAGAGCCAGCGGGTGGCGGAGGGTGCACCGCTCGCATGGCGTTCGGCAAACATCGTGAAGCCGTGGATGGCGAGCAGGCCGAACGCCACCAACAGGTGATCGTTGTAGGCGATGGTCGTCATGCCGAAATAGAACGGCGAGGCCAGGTAGAGCGCCGCGGCGCGCCAGAACCAGTTGGCGGCGTTTTCCGGCGCGAGCTTCCGGCTCCACACATGGAAAACCCACAGGACCAGCGCGAGGGAGGCCCATGTCAGCAGGCGCGCGCTGAACCGCGACCAGCCGAAGGCGAGTGCGACCACATGCAGCAGCCAGGCGTGGAGCGGCGGGTGGTCGAAGTAGGACCATTCGAGGTGCTGGCCCCACATCCAGTAATATGCCTCGTCGCCGACGAGATCGGCATTGAGGTCGAAATAGAGCCTGAGCGCCAGGAACAGCAGGACGACGACCGGCAGGACGGCGGAGAGACGCCGTTGCGGCAGTGTGGCTGCGGTCGAGGTCATCCTGGCTCCTGTTCGGCCGTGCATAGCCGATTGGGCGTTCACCGCAAATGGGAATAGCCGGTTGCGGGTCGGCCACGGCTGGCTACTATGCGGGCCGGTTCGGGGGGAGTGCGATGGTCAGTCCGGAAGCGCGGGCGCGTATCGACCAGATGTTTGCCGACAAGCAGGAGACGAGACGGCGGTTTCCGGAAGGGAAACCGCTGGAGCTCAGGCGCCGCGACTGGGAGGCCGAAGCGCGCCTCGATGTGCTGCCCAGGGGCGCGCGCTTCCAGTCGGTCGAAGCGGGCGGCATCAAGTCCGAGTGGATGGAGATGCCGCTGATCGACCGCAGTCGGGTCGTGCTGCTGCTGCATGGCGGCGGATACAACGCGGGCTCGCCGCGCACCCATCGCAAGATGGCGGCGCAGTTCAGCCGTGCGGCACATGCGCGCGTGCTCACCCCGGACTACCGGCTGGCGCCCGAGCACGTGTTCCCGGCGGCGGTGAAGGATGCGCTTTCGGCCTATGGCTGGCTCCTCAAGCAGGGCGTCGCTGAAGAGCAGTTGATCATCGCCGGCGACTCGGCCGGAGGCGGGTTGACGCTGTCGCTGCTGCTGGCCCTGCGAGAGGCCGGCGCGAAGATGCCGCGCTGCGCGGTTGTCCTCTCACCGTGGACGGACCTCAGCTGTTCCAGCCCGACTTACGAGCGGTTGCGCAAGCTCGATCCCATCATCGACAAGGAAGGTCTCGCCGAAGCCGGTCTCTGGTATGCCGGCAACCGCGATCCGCGCGACCCGATGGCGTCACCGCTGTTTGCGGATCTCAAGGGCCTGCCGCCGCTGCTCGTGCATGTGGGCGGCGACGAGACCATGCTCGACGACAGCCGCATCTTCGCCGAACGGGCGCGGGCAGCCGGCGTCGAGGTGGCCTTCAAGATCTACGACGGCATGTGGCACGTCCATCACTCGGGCGCCCCGGAGGTGCCGGAGTCGGTGGCGGCGTACAACGACATCGCCGCCTTTATTCGTGCGCAATTCAACGATTGATCTAACCGCCGGGGGCGGGTGAGGGCGTAACATGAGTGTGGCCGAGCGGGACGCGGTGTTCGCCGCGCTGGGCGACGAGTACAGGCGCATCTTGCTGGAGCGACTGCGCCGCAGCAACGGACAGACGCTGTCGCGCTTGTGCGATGGTCTGCCGATCAGCCGGCAAGCGGTGACCAAGCACCTTCTGGCGCTGGAGGAGGCGAGTCTCGTGCTGACGCAGCGCCGCGGCCGCGAGAAGCTGCATTTCCTCAATCCGGTGCCCATCCACGCCATCGCCATGCGCTGGCTCAGGCAGTTCGACGCCGTGAAGCTCGAAGTGCTGTCGCCGCCGACCGGCAATGCCTCCGAGAAAACGAAAGGGCCGGTCTGAACCGGCCCTTTCTTCATGCATTGGGGCGCTGTTACTTGTTCGACGCGTAGCTGATCAGCGGCGTGATGCGCTTGATGGTGACGCGGCGATTGAGCGGCTCCGGTCCATCGGTCTGCACCTTGAGGTAGCGCTCGCCATAGCCCTGCGTCACCAGATTCTCCGGCGGGATGTCGTAGAAGTCGGTGAGGATGCGGGCGACCGTGGCAGCGCGCTGGTCGGAGAGCACGAGGTTCGAAACGTCCGAACCGACGGCGTCGGTGTGGCCCTCGATCAGGAACACCTCGCCGGGGTTGCGCTGCAGCAGCCTGTTCATGGCATCGGCGACGTCCTGCAGGGCGCCGACCTGGTTGCGCGAGATCGTCGCCTTGCCGGTGTCGAAGGTCAGGTCGCCGACCTCGAGACGCCGCACGCTGTCGCGCAGGCGGGCCGACCGTTTCACTTCATCGATGGTGTAGATGCGGCGAACCTGCTCCACCGGCGGCTGGGCCAGGAAGTTGTAGACCTGCTGGTCGTCCGACGTGTCGGCGTCCATGATGTACTGGTCCGCCGGGATGTTGAGCTTGAGCGGCGGCAGGTCCTCGCCCGGGTCGCGCCAGGTCGCAATGTCCTGGTCGCGCGGATCGTAGGTCGCAAGAATGATCACGCGGCCGTTCGGCAACACCTTGGAGCGCTGCAGGATGTCGCCGGTGCGGTCGCGTACCGTGACGATCTTGCTGCCGTCCTTGCGCTGGATCGTCTCGCGGGTCCGGCCGCGGCCCAGATCTTCATAATAGATCTGGTCCTGGCGCGGGTCGTAGAAGCGGTCGCGCTCCTGTTCCGGGTTGTTGATGACGATGTTGACGCCGATCTGGAAGATGATGCCGTTGTTCTGCGGCTGTTGCGGGGCCGGGCCGGCATTGCCGTTCTGCGGCGGCTTGCCGTTGGGCCCGCCATTGCCGTTGGGACCGCCATGCGGACCACCGTTGGGGAACTGGATCACCTTGATCGGCTGCGGAGCGTCGGTCGGCGGCTGTACCTGAATCTGCTGCACGTCGATCTTCTTGCCCTTGTCGGTCAGCAATGACTGATCCGGCGGCGGCGCCTTGATGTCCTGCTGCGCCTGCTGGTCGCTCTTGGGCGGCGGAGCCGGGGGCGTGGCGGGTGGCGGCGGTTGCTGGGACGAGCTCTGCTCCTGCGACGAGGACTGCTTGGTCTCGTCCTTCTGCGAGTCGAGCAGCGGCGCTGCCTCGCTCGGCTGCACCGTGGACGGCAGCACCTCGACGGCGCTTGGCGTCACCGCCTCACTGGCCTTGGGCAACTCGCTGACCGGCGGCACCGAGGGCTGCGGCGGCGGCGCCTCGGACGAGGTCGGTGCGGTGACTTCCGGCGTCGCCGATGAAGGCTCGCCCGGCTGCGGCGGCAGCGGATTCAGCACCAGCCCGAACTGCGCGAGGCAGGCCGTGACGTCCGGGATGCCCGCAGCGGTGCAGAGTGCGTCGATCTTCTTTTTGGCGTCGTCGATCTTGGCCTGGCCGGCCTTGTCGCCGGCCGACAGGTCGGTGACGCCCTGGTTGTATTCGTCGACGGCGCGCTTGAGGCGGGCGACGCCGTTGTTCTTGGGCTGCTCGGAGCTCGGGGCGACGGGCTGCGCGCTGCTGGGTGCAGCTTCCTGGTTCGACGGCGCGGCGACGGGAGCTTGCTCGCTCGATGGCGGGGCCACCTGCTTGCTTGGCGCAGGAGCGGCCTCGGACGAAGACGGCGCCGGCACGGCTTCGCTCGACACGGCCAGGGGCGCCGCGGGCTCAACCGACGAGGCGGGGGCCGGCTCTACGGACGAGGCGGGCAGCTTCTTCGGCTTCGGCTTGGGCTTCGGCGTCGGTTCTTCCGAGGACGACGGAGCGGGGGGCGCGACTTGCTCTGACGACGCGGCCGGCGCAGCCTGCTCTTCCGATGACGAGGACGGGGCCTCGCTCGGCTTGGCTATCGGCTTTGCCTTGGGCTTGGGCGGCTCCTCGCTCGACGGCGGCGGCGGGGGCGGTGGAGCTTCCGACGAGGGTGGCGGCGGTGGCGGCGCGGCTTCGGACGACGGAGCCGGCGCGGCTTCGGACGACGGAGCCGGCGCAGCTTCGGACGACGGGGCGGGTGGCGCTGCTTCGCTCTTGGGCGGGGACTGGAGGGCCTTCACGCAGTCTTCGAGGCTCGCGAATCCGGCTGCCTGGCAGGCTGCATCGAGTGCCTGCTTGTTTGCATCGCTTTGATCCGCGGCGAACGCCTTGTACGCCTCGACCAGCGCTGGATTGGTCGCGTCCTGAGCGCGCGCCACCGAAAGGGGCGCAAGTGCGAGAAGCGTGATGCTGCTGCCGGTGAGGAGCCAGGTGCTCAATCGCATGTGGGGTTTCCTGTTTCTAGAGACATTTGGTCAGGGACGTGACGCCCGCTGCCTGAACCGAAGATGAATGCCCGCGGCCAACCACTCATGCCGGCCAATTGAGGCGAAGCAACGTCACGGCGCTGTGATCGGTTCCAAACCGGGGTGGCGTCATGCTAGGGCGTCGCGCGCACATGCAGCAGTCAACGACCACGATTTCGATCTCGACGCGGGGTCCCGGGCTCTATGATTTCACCGGCGATCTCGACCGCTTCGTTTCGGATTCAAGGATCAGGACGGGCCTCGCCACGGCGTATTGCCGCCACACGTCGGCGTCCCTGCTGATCCAGGAGAATGCCGACGATGACGTGAAGACCGATCTTGTTGGCTTCTTTCGGCGGCTGGTGCCCGAGGGCATGGACTGGATCGTGCATCGGACCGAGGGGCCGGACGACATGCCGGCCCACATCAGGACGGCGCTGACGCAGACGTCGATCGGCATCCCGGTCGTCGACGGGAAGGCGGTGCTCGGCGCCTGGCAGGGCATCTATCTGTTCGAGCACCGGGCGCGGCCGCACCGGCGCGAGGTGGTGCTGCACGTCATCGGCGAGGCCCGCTGAGCTTTCGTCCAGCGGGCCTGCGCGATCACTTGCTGGCCGCGCCGATGTCCCAGCTCACATTGACGTCAATGGAGAAGGTGAGCTGCCCGGCCTCGACCGGCACCGGTGCGCCGCGATCGGCTGGAGCGGCCATGGCCTTGGCCATATAGGGCATCGGCGGCTGCGCGACGTTCTGCGTTTCGCTGATCTGCTCGACTGCGCCGAGTTGGACGCCGGCGGCCTGGGCGTAGAGATCGGCCTTGCCCTTGGCGTCGGCGAAGGCGGCCTGCCGCGCCTGCGCGTAGAGATCGGATGGATCGTCGACGTCGAACGTGATGCCGTTGATGGTGTTGGCGCCGACGCTCACCTCCTGGTCGAGCATGGTGCCCAGTATGCCGAGATCGCGGACGTGCACGGTGACCGAGTTGACCACGGTGTAGCCCACGATCTTGGGAGGCAACTGGTAACCGTTGGCGTCCTTCTGGTCGGAATAGACGTAGTTCGGATTGACGGCGAAGCCCGAGGTCTGGATGTCCTTTTCGTCGACACCGGAGGACTTGAGCACGCCGATCAGAGCGGCCATGTCCTTGGTGTTGGCGGCCAGCGCATCCTTGGCGGTGCTGCCTTGCGAGGTGACGCCCGAGGTGACGTAAGCGGTGTCGGGCGTCGCTGTGACCTCGCCGTGGCCGGTCATCTGCATCGAGCCTGCGGCGAAGGCCGGCGAGGCAAGCGCGGTCGCGAGCAGGAGGGAAGCAATGGCGGTGATCGGTCGCATGAAGAACTCCTTGGTCGATGCCGGCGTCGGCCGGCATGCTGTACCGACTATGACGGCGGCGCGATGGCAATCCTTGGTCGGCGTTCAACGAAAGGCGAAGACGACCTATCCCCGGTTTGCTGGACACGATCGCGGCCGGTGGGTTAGGTAGCGCGACCACAAGGACCTAACATGTCAGCTATCTTTCCATCCGATGGCGTGCTGCTCGGCCGAGCGCGCGTCCCAGGCTCGACCTTCCCGCATGTGGTGACGGTGCGAGCCGGCCGGGTGGTGGACATCACGGCGAAATCGGGGGCCACGGTCCGCGACATTTGCGAAATGGCCGATCCCGCCGGGTATGTCGCAAAGGCCGGTGGCAAGGATATCGGCAGCGCCCACGAGGTTTTGGCCGCCAGCTGGGCGGCGAAGCTGTCTGACAGCGCACCGTCGCTGCTGTCGCCGATCGACCTGCAGGCGGTGAAGGCCGCCGGCGTCACGTTCGTCGTGTCGCTGCTCGAGCGCGTGATCGAGGAGCAGGCGCGCGGTGACAAGGCGAAGGCGGAAGCGCTGCGCGGCGAGATCACAGGGCTCATCGGCACCGATCTCAGCAAGCTGGTGCCGGGCTCGGAAGGGGCGATGAAGGTCAAGCAGACACTGATCGCGCGCGGTGTCTGGAGCCAATATCTCGAGGTGGGCATCGGCCCGGACTCCGAGATTTTCACGAAGAGCCAGCCGATGTCGACCGTCGGCTACGGGGCTGACGTCGGCATCCTGCCGATCAGCGAATGGAACAATCCGGAGCCCGAAATTGCGCTGGTCGTCGCCTCGAGCGGCAGGATCGTCGGCGCGACGCTCGGCAACGACGTCAATCTGCGCGACGTCGAAGGGCGCTCGGCGTTGCTGCTCGGCAAGGCCAAGGACAACAACGCCTCCGCCTCGCTCGGGCCCTTCATCCGGCTGTTCGACACAAGCTTCTCGCTCGCTGACGTGAAGGCCGCCGAGATCGCGCTCGAGGTCAAGGGCGAGGACGGGTTCGTGCTCGAAGGGCATTCATCGATGCGCGAGATTTCGCGCTCGCCCGAGTCATTGGTCGCCTCCGCCATCGGGCCGCATCATCAATACCCGGATGGCTTCGTGATCTACCTCGGCACGATGTTCGCGCCGGTGAAGGACCGCGGCGGGGCCGGCAAGGGTTTTACGCACAAGGCCAACGACATCGTCACGATCTCGACCCCCACGCTGGGCTCGCTTTCCAATCGCGTGCGTCTTTCGAGCGAGTGTCCGCCCTGGACCTACGGCGCGAGCCACCTGATGCGCGACCTGGCGGGTGCCGGGCTGCTCTAGACCATAAAGGACCACTGACATGGAAGACCTGCATAAGAACCTCATCGACGGCGAATGGGTCGGCGGCGAAGGCATCCCCAACATCAACCCGTCGAATACCGACGAGGTGGTCGGCCTCTACGCCCGGGCGACGCTCGAAGACACCCATCGCGCCATCGCGGCGGCGAAGGCGGCGTTTCCGAGCTGGTCGCGGTCGGGCCTGCTGGAGCGGCATTCCATTCTGAGCAAGACTGCGCACGAGATCATGGCGCGCAAGGAAGAGCTCGGTGCGCTGCTGAGCCGCGAAGAGGGCAAGACGCTGCCGGAAGGCATCGGCGAGGCGACCCGCGCCGGACAAATCTTCGAGTTCTTCGCCGGCGAGGCGCTGCGGCTGTCGGGCGAGACCATCCCGTCGGTGCGGCCGGGCGTGGGCGTCGAGATCACGCGCGAGCCGATCGGTGTCGTCGGCATCATCACGCCGTGGAATTTCCCGATCGCCATCCCGAGCTGGAAGATCGCGCCGGCGCTTTGCTTCGGCAACACGGTGGTATTCAAGCCGGCCGATCTGGTGCCGGGCTGCTCGTGGGCGATCGTCGATATCCTGCACCGCGCCGGGCTGCCCAAGGGCGTGCTCAACCTCGTCATGGGCAAGGGCTCGGTGGTCGGGCAGGCCATGCTCGACGCCAAGGAGATCAATGCCTTCAGCTTTACCGGTTCGGTCGGCACCGGGCGCCGCGTGGCCGATGCCTCCATCAAGGTGATGCGCAAGTTCCAGCTCGAGATGGGCGGCAAGAACCCGACCGTCGTGCTCGACGACGCCGACCTCAAGGTGGCGGTGGAGACGGTGGCCAATTCAGCGTTCTTTTCCACCGGCCAGCGCTGCACTGCGTCGTCGCGCGTCATCGTCACCGAGGGGATCCACGACAAGTTCGTGGCGGCGCTCAGCGAGCGCGTCCGCAGCCTCAAGGTCGGCGATGCTTTGGAGAAGGGCATCGAGGTCGGGCCGGTGGTCGATCCGGGCCAGCTCAAGCAGGACACCGACTACATCGATATCGGCAAGAAGGAAGGCGCCAAGCTCGCCGCCGGCGGTGAGCTCCTCAAGCTCAAGACGCCCGGCTACTACCTGCAGCCGACGTTGTTCACCGAGGCGACCAACCAGATGCGCATCAGCCGCGAGGAAATCTTCGGGCCGGTGGCGTCCGTGATCCGCGTCAAGGACTATGACGAGGCGCTGGCGACGGCCAACGATACCGAGTTCGGGCTCTCGGCCGGCATCGTCACCACGTCGCTCAAATATGCGACGCACTTCAAGCGCAATGCCGAGGCCGGCATGGTGATGGTCAACGTGCCGACCGCCGGCGTCGATTTCCACGTGCCGTTCGGCGGCCGTAAGGGCTCGAGCTACGGCCCGCGCGAGCAGGGCAAATATGCGGTCGAGTTCTTCACCCAGGTGAAGACGGCCTACACCGCCGCCGGCTGACGCCTACGACCGGGTCCGGTGGACGCGCAGGTCGCGTTCGCCGGGCTCTAGCCGAGCGACCGAGTTGCGCAGGATCAGTTCGCTGCGCAGCAGGACCTGGCGCTGTTCGGGTTCGCGGCCTTCGACCACGGCGAGCAGCAGGTCCATCGCCGCCTCGCCGATCTTCGAGCGCGGCTGCTTCATCGTCGTCAGCGACGGCGTGACGAAGCTTGCGAACGAGATGTCGTCGAAGCCCATCACCGAAAACTGGCGCGGCAGGTCGTAGCCGCGCGCATTGAGCGCGATGATGACGCCGAGCGCGGTGGCGTCGTTGACGCACAGGAACGCCGAGGGCAGCACGTCGCGGACGAACATGTGCTCGGCCGCCTGCCGGCCGCTCTCGGTGGTGCCGTCGCCATCGAGGATCAATCCGGGATCGATGGCGATGCCGGCATTGCCGAGCGCCGCCCGATAGCCCCGCTCCCGCAATTCATTGACCTCGCGGTTGCTGGCGCGGCCGATGAAGGCGATGCGCCGGTGACCCTGCGAGATCAAATGCTCGGCAGCGATGCGCGCGCCCTCGAAATTGTCGACGCCGACAAACGGCACGCGCTCGCCGGGCACCGGCTCGTTGACCGCCACCATCGGGGGCAGGCGCGCCTCGGGGCCGTCGTGGCCGATGCCGAAGGGCAGGTGGCCGGTGAGCAGGATCAGGCCATCCGCCTGGTTGGAGCTGATGAAGCGCAGATAGTCGGTCTCGCGCGTCGGGTCGTGCTGCGTATTGCCGATCAGCACGCCATAGCCGCGCTTGCTGGCCTCGGTTTCGAGGCCGACGAGGATGTTGGAGAAGTTCGGGTCGCCGACGTCCGGCGCCAGAATCAGGATCATGTTTGCCCGCCGCATGCGCAGCGAGCGGGCCATGGCGTTGGTGGTGTAGCCGGTGCGGGCGATGGCGTCGTTGACGCGGCGGCGCGTCGCGTCGGCGACCTTGGCCGGCTCATTGATGGCGCGGCTGACCGTGGCGATCGAAACGCCCGCGATCGCGGCGACATCCTCGATCGTGGCCAACTTCTGCTGCAGCACTTGGCGCTCCGCCAGCGGCGAACCGGTCAGCCCGGATGCCGGTGGAAACTATAGGATTTCTGGGTTTTGTAAACCTTTACACGGTGCATGAAAACCTTTACATCACTGTTGAACGAAGACTGCGAGGCAATCGCGGCGCGTCCGAGGGAGGCTCAACCGGATGACCGATAGCGCTGGCGCCGCCGTGCCGCCGATCCTGGCCGCAAACAGGATTTCGAAGTCGTTCGGCGACATCCCGGTGCTGTTCAGCGTCGATTTCGACATCCGTCCCGGCGAGGTCCACGCCATCATCGGCGAGAACGGGGCCGGCAAGTCCACCCTCATCAAGATTCTCTCGGGCTTCGAGCAGCCGACCTCCGGCACCATCACGTACGATGGCAGGGCGGTGACGCTGCCGCCGAACGGTCAGGCCGAGAATCTGGGTATCGTGCTCATTCACCAGGAGTTCAACCTGGCGGACCACCTCAAGGTCGCCGACTCGATCTTTCTGGGACGCGAGATCAACCATGGCGGGCTGCTCGACATACGCCAGATGCGTGACAAGGCGCGGGCGCTGCTCGATACGCTGCACGTCAATGTCAGCACCGAGGCCCGGATAAATTCGCTCACCGTCGCCGAAAAGCAGATGGTCGAGATCGCCAAGGCGATCAGCCGCGACGCTCGGGTGCTGATCATGGACGAGCCGACAGCGGTGCTTTCGGTGGGCGAGACGCAGACGCTGTTCGAGCAGATCCGGCGGCTCACCGCGCGCGGCGTCGCGATCATCTTCATTTCGCACAAGCTCGACGAGGTGATGGCGCTGGCCGATCGCGTTACCGTCCTCCGCGACGGCCAGCTCATCGCCACGGTGGGGACCGAGGCGCTCACCCCGGACTCGGCGGCGCAGATGATGGTCGGACGCGAGCTCCACAACCTCTATCCGCCCAAGCACGAGCCGGATGTCGATGCGCCGCGTGTGCTGCGCGTCAGCCACTTGGGCGCACCGGGGATCAGGGACATCTCGTTCGATCTGCGCAAGGGCGAGATTCTCGGCTTTGCCGGTCTCGTGGGGTCGGGCCGTACCGCGGTGGCGGAAGCAATCGTCGGGCTGATGCATCACAGCGGCCAGGTCGAGGTTGAGGGCAGGGCCGAGCACTTCGCCAATGTCGCCCAATCGGTAGCCGCCGGCGTGGCGTACATGACCAAGGACCGCAAGGGCAAAGGCCTCCTCACCAACATGGGGCTGAGGCCCAACCTCACGCTGCTGACGCTCAGGAAGCACCTGCGCGGTCTGTTCATCGACACAGCCAGCGAGGCCAGGGCGCTCGAGCGGGCGACCCGCCGTTTCGACATCCGGGCGCGCGACGCCTCGGTGCGGGCCGGCCAGCTCTCGGGCGGCAACCAGCAGAAGCTGATGCTGGGCAAGACGATGGAGAGCGACCCCGACATCATCATCATGGACGAGCCGACGCGCGGCATCGATGTCGGCACCAAACAGCAGATTTATCACATCATCGCGGCGCTGGCGGCGGAGGGGAAGTCGATTATCCTGATCTCATCGGAACTGCAGGAGGTGATCGGCCTCAGCCACCGCGTGCTGGTCATGCGCTTCGGCCGCATCGTCGGCGAACTCGAGGGCGAAGAAATCACCGAGGAACAGATCGTCCGGCACCAGATGGGGATCGAGGGGAAGGCGGCATGACCACTGCGGCGACCGAACAGCCGGCGCGTCCGGCACGCCCGAAATTCCGGCTCGGAGCGCTGGGGCCGCTGGTGGCGCTCCTGTTGCTGATGACCCTGGGCGCGCTGCTCAACGGCAACTTCCTGACCATCGGCAACATGGCCAATATCGTGGCGCGCGCCTCGTTCATCGGCATCATCGCGATCGGCGCGACGTTCGTCATCACGTCGGGCGGCATCGACCTGTCGGTCGGCTCGATGGCGGCGTTCATCGCGGGCATGATCATCATCATCATCAACAGCCTCGTTCCCTCGCTCGGAACCGGGTGGGGCTCGGTCGGCATCGGCATCGCTGCCGGCCTGGTGATCGGCCTGCTCGGCGGCGCTGCGAACGGCGCGCTGGTGACAATCGGGCGAATAGAACCGTTCATCGTCACACTCGGCTCGCTCGGCATTTTCCGCGCGCTCATCACGTTCCTTGCCAACGGCGGCACGCTGAATCTCAACTTCCAGGCCTCCGACACGTATTCGCCGCTCTACTCGGGCACGATCCTGTGGATACCAGTGCCGATTGTCATTTTCGCGCTGGTGGCCATCATCGCCGAGATCGCGATGCGGCGTACGACCTTCGGCCGGCACATCGCGGCGATCGGCTCCAACGAGCAGGTGGCGCGCTACTCGGCCATCAAGGTGGACTGGGTACGGCTCCTGACCTACGCGCTCCAGGGCGCCCTCGTCGGGCTCGCGGCGGTGCTCTACGTGCCCAAGTTCGGCTCGGCCAACAGCTCCACGGCGGTGCTGTGGGAGTTGCAGGCGATTGCGGCCGTGATCATCGGCGGCACCACGCTGCGCGGCGGCTTCGGCCGCATCTGGGGCACGGCGATCGGGGTCATCATCCTCGAGCTCATCGGCAATATTCTCAATCTGCAGAGCCTGATCAGCCCCTACCTCAACCAGGCCTTCCAGGGGGCGATCATCATTATCGCGGTACTGCTGCAGCGGTCCCGCAAGACCACCTAGAACCCGATTTCACGAAACGCTCCGATCGTCGGGGCGAGTAACGGGAGGAGACCGAAGACTATGAACCTCATGAAAACCACAGCACTGGCGGCTCTCGTCGTCGGCAGCCTGACCGTCGGGGCCTCGGCCCAGGACAAGACCTACACGATCGGTGTCTCGGTGCCGACGGCCGACCATGGCTGGACCGGCGGCGTGGACTTCTTCGCACAGCAGGCGATCGACCGGCTGAGCAAGGCCTATCCGAACCTCAAGTTCGTGCTGGCCACCGCTCCCGACTCGACCAAGCAGGCCGCTGACCTTGAAGACATGGTCAGCACCCGCAACATCGATGGCCTCGTCATCCTGCCGGGCGATCCGGATGCGATGACCGCCTCCATCAAGAAGGTCAAGGACGCCGGCAAGTGGGTGACGGTGATCGACCGTGCGCTCAGCCAGCCCGGCATCCAGGACCTTTATGTGGCCGGCGACAATCCGGGACTCGGTGCCACCACGGCTGCATACTTCAAGCAGGCGCTGCCCAACGGCGGCAACATCGTGGTGCTGCGCGGCCTGCCGATCCCGATCGACAAGCAGCGCGTCGATGCCTTCATGGATGGCATCAAGGGCACCAACATCAAGGTGCTCGACAGCCAGTTCGCCAACTGGAACCGCGACGACGGCTACAAGGTCATGCAGGACTTCCTGACCAAGTATCCGAACATCGACGCGGTCTGGGCGCAGGACGACGACACGCTGGTCGGCGCTCTCAAGGCGATCAAGGAAGCCGGTCGTGACGGCAAGATCTGGGCAGTCGGCGGCGCCGGCATGAACCAGATCGTCAAGATGGTGGAGAGCGGCTCGACGGAGGTCCCGGTCGACGTCAGCTACAATCCGAACATGGTGGCCACCGCCATCGACCTGACGGCGCTGCACTTTGCCGCCAACGCCCAGGTCGACGGCACGATGATCATCAACTCGACGCTGATCACCAAGGACAACGCCAAGCAGTTCGACTACCCCAATACGCCGTTCTGATCGGTTCGATCGGACCGGCTGAATTTGAAGGCCGCCCGAGCGATCGGGCGGCCTTTCGTTCTCCGGGGGCTCGGCTCCGCTCCGCGCGCGCCGAAGCCCGCAGTCGGGACTCCTCTCCCGCTTGCGGGG
>Ga0134125_10002251_pt1 | contig 23008 bp, 24 predicted proteins | sample KB31751_FD_96464 | JGI IMG/M metagenome (GOLD analysis project Ga0134125, IMG submission 96464) | Terrestrial soil microbial communities with excess Nitrogen fertilizer from Kellogg Biological Station, Michigan, USA - KB3-175-1 | ecosystem: Environmental > Terrestrial > Soil > Unclassified ... | reverse complement strand
GCGCATTCGCGCGAGCGCACACTTGCCGGAGCCCTGCGCGACGCACTGCTGCAGCTCGAGGGCGCCTTCTCACTCGTGTTTCTCGCGCAGGACCGCATCATCGTGGCGCGCGATCCGCAGGGCTTCCGTCCGCTTGCGATGGGGCAACTCGAGTTCAGCGGTGGCGGATCGGCGACCAGCCCGGGCTACGTGTTTGCGTCGGAAACCTGCGCGTTCGATCTGATCAACGCCGTCTACATGGGCGATGTACAACCCGGCGAGATGGTGATTGTCGGACCCGAGGGCGTGACACGCGAGCGATTCGCGCCCCACCGGCGGCTGTCGCAGTGCGTGTTCGAACACGTGTATTTCTCGCGGCCGGATTCGATCGTGTTCGGCAGGCCCGTACAGCAGTCGCGCGAAACTCTCGGCATGCTGCTGGCGCGCGAGGCGCCTGCCGATGCGGATATCGTGGTACCGGTGCCGGATTCCGGGAACGCGGCGGCGCTTGGATATTCGGCGGAGTCGGGACTTCCCTACAGGCAGGGGCTCATCCGCAACCACTATGTCGGGCGCACGTTCATCGAGCCCTCGCAGGCGATCCGTGACTTCGGCGTGAAGCTGAAGCTCAATGCGGTTCGGAGCCTGCTCGAGGGCAAGAGCGTGGTGCTGGTCGACGATTCGATCGTCCGCGGCACGACGAGCCGGAAGATTGTGCGGATGGTGCGACAAGCGGGCGCGCGGGAGGTCCATATGCGGATCTCGTGCCCGCCGACGATTTCGCCTTGTTTTTACGGAGTCGACACACCCAACAAGAGCGAGTTGATCGCGGCCAATAATTCGGTCGAGGAGATACGGCGGTTCATTGAGGCCGATTCGCTGGCGTACCTTTCAATGCAGGCGCTGCGGGAGTCTGTCGCCGATGAGCACGGGCGGTATTGTTACGCGTGCTACACCGGCGATTATCCAACGGATTTCGTGAACATCGATCAGTTGGTACGCGCGGGTAAAAAGGCCGGCGCCTGATTCCCGGCGCTGGCCATAATCGCCCACGCCACGTCACCTCAGCGCGTAAGTAAGCCCCATCGTCGCCTGGAAGGAATTCTTCTTGAATCCGGGCGGCGGGTTGTGCAGGTAGGTATCGATTGTCCCCAGCGAGAAGTTCAGGCGTTTGTACGCCGGCACGCTCAGAAGGGCCCTGGCTATGGCCGACACCGCATCTGTGTTGTTCCATGACGGCGTCACGATCAACTCCTGGCTGAATTTAATGCCATGGCGCAGGCCACGCGAGAAATCCTCTTCGAAGATGGATCCGACGAGATCCAGCTCTTTTGTTGCTCCCGAGAAGCTCTGGCGTTCGTAAGTGACGCCCGCTTTCAGGTCGAGGCTTTCGTTGGCGCGTTTAATCGCGCTCCAGCCCAGTCCGCCGCCGAAGGTTTGCTGAAGGTCGAGGCCTTGCGAGAAGTTGTGGTCGAAAGTTGCCTGGCCAAAGGCGAAGAGTGAGGCCGAAAGATATTCGTCGCGCTCCAGACCGCCATGGAAAATTTGCGTCTTCACCGTCGGAGTCAAGGGCTGTTTCAGGGTTCCGTAGGAAGCATTGAAATCGACGATGGTGCGGTTACGGCGGCGCAGCCAGTCTACGTCGGGGACGAGACGCACCAGGCTGATTGTAGTCGTGAAAGTGCGGCTTTCCTGCGTCGCCTGCACAAGGCTCGCGCCGGCGGTGATGGCGCCGCCCCAATCGCGGAGGAATCCCGGATCGTGCTGGACTTCGTTCTCAAAACGGGCCTTGTCGATGACATGGTCGGCATCGGCGACAGCGACGGTCTTCGCGGCGCCGGTTTCAGGAGTGACGGTAATCTTCTGATCGGCGACAGCAATCTTTCCCTGGGGAATCGCAGAGGTGTCCGCGTGTTTCTTCAATTGCACGTTTTTCGGCAATACGGCAAACGATTGGGATGATTCGAGCTCTTTGACCTTGCTCCAGTCGAATGTCAGGTCGCCTAAAGTATCGCTATGGAACGTGACTGACGCGCCGTCGGAGCTGACGAGTTTGCCGACGATCCGCTCGCCGTTGGCAAACGTCACGATGTCCGGCACGGGAGCCTGCGCGAACAGGGAAGACGCCACGGCAATCGCGGCCAATACCAGCTTCTTCGTCATGTTCCCATTCTCCGGCATGCCTGCATTAAACTGATGCTGATGCGAAAGGCTTTTGCCGCGGCTGTATTCTCAATTGTTCTGTTCAGCACCCGCGCGCCGGCGGCGACGCAGTTGCGGAACGGCATATTCGGCGGCCTGCGCATCGATTACAAAGTGCTTGTGCCGGAGAATTACGATCCAGCGCGCGAGTATCCGGTCGTGCTCGCATTCGCGGGAGGCTCGGGAGACATGCCGATCGTCGACAACGGCCTCGCTCGCTACTGGGGACTCGAATCGAGGAAGCGCGGGTATATCGTGGTAAGCCCAGCGGCGCCTCCGGGCCAGTTGTTCTTTCAGGGCGGCGCTAAGGTTTTCCCGGAAGTTCTGGACATGATCGTCCACGATTACAAACCGCGGGGCGGGAAAATACACGTGGCCGGATTCTCGAATGGCGGGATCACGGCCTTTTATGCCGCATCGCATTACCCGAAGTACTTCTGGTCGGTGACGGGACTGCCAGGTCTGCTGGAGGATGCCACCGAGCCGCTGATCGAGGCCCTGCGCCCGATGTGTATCGACATGCTTGTGGGCGGCAACGACAGCGGCTGGCGCGCCAATATGGAGCGGCAATCGAAGATGTTCCAGAAGCGCGGGTATACAGTGGACTTCCACGTAATCGAAGGTCAGAACCATTTCATGAGCCTTGGCGAAGAGGGCAACGCGCGGTTGTTCAATTTTCTCGACAAATCCGCGCACGGTTGTTCGAAATAAAGGAGCGCGCACGATGAAGACGGCGATTTTTATCACACTGCTCGCGATGACCGCACTGGCGCAGGCGCCAGCGCAAACCGACTACAGTAAAGTCCAGATCGAGACCAAACAGTTGGCGCCGAATTTTTATGTGCTGAATGGATCGGGCGGCGCCATTGGCGTGCTCACCGGGCCGGACGGTGTTCTGATGGTCGACAGCCAGTTCGCTCCGTTAACGGATAAGATCGTCGCCGCGATCAAGCAAGTGTCGAATGCGCCGATCAAGTTCCTGATCAATACTCACGTACATCCGGACCATACGGGCGGCAATGAGAACCTCGGCAAGATGGGCGTGACGATCTTCGCGCGCGAAGAGCTGCGCAACCGTCTGGCGCATCCAAATCCGGCAGCGAACGGCGCGCCGGGCACTCCGGCCCCCGCGGCCGCGCTGCCTGTGATCACATATAGCAGTCCGCTGACGTTCCATATGGATGGCGAGGACGTGCAGGCGATTCCGATCCCGAAAGCCCACACGGATGGCGACACCCTGGTCTTCTTTCCGAACGCGAATGTGATCATGATCGGCGATTACTTCCGGTCGCTCGGATACCCGAACATCGATCGCGCGAACGGCGGTTCGCTGAACGGAATGCTGGCGGGGATCGATCGCGCAATTGCGCTGTGCAACGCGTCGACAAAGGTGGTGCCGGGTCATGGCGAGATCACGGACCGCAACGGCCTGGCTGCGCACCGCGACATGATCGTCGCGATTCGGGACAAGATCGCACTAATGGTGTCCCAGGGCAAGACGCTCGAAGAAGTGACGGCGTCGAAACCGACCGCGGCCTATGACGCCCGGGTGCCGGGCGGAGCGACGACGATCGATCGGTTTGTCGGCCAGGTATACGCGGAGTTGAAGGCCGGGAAGTGAGAAGGTGGCTGGCCGTTGCGGCCCTACTCGCCGCGCCGCATTTAGGCACCGCGGCATGTACGGCCAAGCAGCTTACGCCCGGCTGGCTTTGGCATTACACCGGAATAATCGGCGAAGGCGACCGGATCCGGTTGACGTTCACCCGCACCCAGGATGCGGTGGCTGGCGTCTACTTCCACGCCGGGGTCTGGAAAGACGTTCGCGTCAGCGGGAAGATTTCCGGCGACAAGAATTTGGTGCTGGAAGAATCCGGCGGACGCTTCGATCTGGAGTTCACCGAGCATGATCCGCGCGGACAACTTCCAGGGACGCTTCGCTGTCAGATCATCGCCGGGACGTGGCGGAAAGAGGGCGCAAAGCAGAAACTACCGGTCTATTTATCGCTGGAAAGCGGCGCTGGCGGCAAGCTGGATCGTATGTATGAGATCGCCGGAGCGAAGGACGATCAAGTCGTCAACACGAACGCACTCCGCTTCTGGCAAGCAGTGAAGCGGGGAGACAAGGCAACCGTGGCGTCCATGGTCGCTTATCCGCTCCGGCTTCGCATATCTGGAAGCATGACGACGATTCACAACACCCAGGAATTGCTCAAACAATATGACACCATATTCACGTCCGGCTTCCGGCAAACCATCGAAGCGGATTTGCCCCGGAACATGTTCGCCAACGACCGCGGTATTTCGCTCGCCGGGGGCGGGGTTTGGTTCAACGCGGCCGGGCGCGTGAGCATGGTAAATCCGCGGTAGGCCAACGCGCGCGACGCGTGTAAGCGTTTGCCCTCCCAACCCGCTTCTGCTAGAATCGAAAGGAAATGGCAAGAGTTTGTGATTTATGCGGCAAGGGTCCGCAATTTGGGCATAAGGTCAGCCACGCCCATAACGTGACCAACCGCCGCTGGAACGTCAATCTTCAGTCCGTCCGGGCAATCATCAACGGCGCGCACAAGCGTGTCCGTGCCTGTACAGCCTGCATCCGCAACGGTAAAGTTCAGAAAGTCGCGTAAACGGGCGTTCACGGCGTCAGCCGCGACCATGCCGTAGTGCGTCCATCTACCAGACCTTCCACCACGGCTTCGACTTCACGACTTCATCCTCCGGGTCTGTACATTCCAGATACTGCCCGGTCAGCGTCATCTTCGGGTGCGTGGTGAACAGCCGCTCCGCGACATGCTCCCCGTATTCATCGGAAATGATTTGATAGGGCACCCGTAGATCCGGGGGACGCCATTCCGTGTCGTGAGCATCGCTTGCGAGGAAATGGACCAGATTCTGCCGCATCAGCCGGCGCGCGTTCTCGTCCGCTGACTTCCCGAAGCGGCCCGTGAACGACTGCGCGGTTACTTGAATCAAACAACCTTGCCGCACCCACTTCACGAGGTCCGGCACTCGCCGCATGAGCAGCGCGTTTCTCTCCGGATGCGTGATCACTGGAACAATTCCATCGGCGATCATATCCGTGAAGATATTGTCGATGGTTCGCGGAATCTGCGCATCAGCGAACTCGACCATCAGATAACGGTGCCCGTTTATCGTGAACTTCGACCGGTCCACCTTGCAGTTTTCAATGTTGTCGTAGAACAGATGAAAATCGCATCCGCGATGGATGCGAATCCGGTCGCCGATGCGTTCCTGCATTTCGGCGAGCCGTTGAGTTACCAGATCGTAGTCGTAGCTGAACTGCAGGTCGGAATGTGGCGTCGCGACGATATCGGTGGTTCCGCCGTCCGCCGCCATCTCGAGCATGGCCAAAGAATCTTCAATCGTTTTCGCGCCGTCGTCGACGCCATAACAGATGTGGCTGTGAATATCGACCATGAATGAGCGGGGATCAGACCTCGGGATAAAAGTCGAAAAATGCGTCGAGCGATTGCAGCAACTGCCGCTTGATCTCTTCCTCGCTTGAGCCTTCGATCAGATGCATCGTGACGGAAGCTGACTGGCCGGTTTTCAGCCGCACCTTGCCATCTTCGAAGCTCTCCAGTTCCTCTTCGGGAAGCAGCCGCACCCCGTAAACCAGCGCGAGTCTCGCCATCAAATGAACATTTCTTCGTCTTGTGTGAGGTGATCCACCGTCGGGCGTTTACCGTCGACCAGAATCGTCACGGCCGCTTTCACCCCCGCCATGACGGCGCTTGCTTCGCGCACAGGTTTCATCACCGCCGCTTTCATGTGATCGCCGGCCTGGTGGACCTGATCGACCGTATCGTCCACCACCGCATCGACCCGCGCAATCTGCGCCTTGGTGCGGTCGGCGAGATCGCGGCCGACTTCGGCGTAGCGGTGCGCCTGGTCCTTCGCGACGCCGGAAATATCCTTTGCGTTCGCGGAAATTTCCACCACGTGTCCGGTGACGGTCGCGATCTTCGGAGCCGTGTCGGCGGCGACTTTTTTGACGGTATCGACGATCGGCTCGACGCGCTGGGTCAATTCTTTCACGCGCGTTTGCAGCCTGGACGCGATGCGATAAAGAAGGATCGCCACCACGGCCATGATGAGGATGCACAGCGTCGCGATGCCCACGCCACCCGTCACCACCCAGCGAAATGTTTCTTCCTGCATTGCGATCCCTTCAGCCCTGGCCGCAGCCTATAAATTCGTGCCTGGCTTACGACAAATTTCACGCCCCTCCGGCCGTCAGGACGGATTCGGTGAGCCGTCCGTGGCGACTTTCTCGCGGTACGCCTGCTTGCCCGCCTGGATGGCGTCATTCAGCGTATCCCGCTGACGATGCAGTGCCTCACGGCCTTTATCCATCGCCGCACTGGCGGATTCCCGCCAGTCGGAGCTCTGCTTTTTCAGAAAATCCTTGCCCTCATCGGCTTTACCCCGCAATGTGCCGCGCATCTCTTCGCCCGATTCGGGCGCGAGAATAAGTCCGAGGCCCACGCCAGCTCCGAGGCCAAGGAAAAAATACCCCCATCTGCCTTTGCTCATCTGTTTTCTCCTGAAACCGCCGAGTCCTCAGTACACCCAAAGCCACTCACAGTATACTGCCTCGCAATTCAGTGCACATCTTCCTCCAGTCTCGGGTACACTACACTCGAACGTGCCGAGTCCGAAACGACCCCGTAAGCTGGCTGCGGAAGAACTTTATGAATACGCCGTAAAATGTCTCGGCGGAAGAGCTTATTCAAGCGGCGATCTGAAAACGAAGCTGCGGATAAGAGCCGCTCAGCCATCCGATATCGACCGCACGATCGCACGCCTGGAAGATCACGGGTATTTGAACGACCGGCGCTTCGCGGAAAGTTACGCCGCCGCTCGGGTCGAGAATAACGGATTCGGCCGCATGCGCGTCCTGCAGGACCTCCGCGCACATCGTGTCAGCGGACCTGTGGCCGATGAAGCCGTCGAACTCGCACTCGGCGGCAAATCCGAAGCCGAGCTTATCGACACGTTCATCGATCGGAGGATGCACTCCACATTTGCCGCCGGACCGATTCGGGATGATCGCAAATTGGCCGCCGCTTATCGCAAACTCCGCCGGGCCGGCTTCGGTTCACGCGCCATACTGACCGCTCTCAAACGCCGGGCCGCCAACCCCGAACTTATCGACGAACCGCCCGAAGAAGAACCCGAACAGGAATGAGATCGTTCGCGGCTCTTGCGAGAAACGAGCTCTTTCATCCGCTGGCGCAACACCTGCCACACAAAGCGCAGGGGTGCCTGGAATGCTGAAAACCCGATGGATCATACCGCTCGCGCTTGCGGCCGTAAGCCTTCCTCTGACCGCGCAGAACTCTCAGCGGCCTGAATCGAAGTCGAAGGACAAGGTCACGACCGACGATACGGTCCTGAAGGCTGGCGATGAGGGCAATACCAAAAAACCGAAACAACCCAAAAACCGGAAGGCCCCGAAGAGTCCACCGAACCCGCCGGTGGTCGATCCGCACGAAAACCCATCCTCCCCAGTGAATCAACCCAAAACCCCGGCTGGCGCACCGGCGCCGAAATAGCATTGCGATCGCATCTGGCGGTATTAAGCCGCTTTGAGTCCGTTGTGCAAGCCGAAGGCTGCCGCCCCCGCGAGGCCGGCCGGGCTCACGATTACGTGCACCGGCATCCCGGACAGCATCTCCGCAAAACGTCCCTTCCGCTTGAACGATTCCATGAACGCCGGCCCCTTGAGAGCCTCCAGCGTGTGCACCGCGACGCCACCGGCCACATAGACGCCGCCGGTTGATAGCAGCTTCAAGGCGAGATTGCCTGCTTCACCCGCCAGAATCGAGATGAAGGTATCGATCGTGGCCACGCACAACTCGCTGCGGGGACCGGCTCCAAGCGCATGCTCGGTAATAACCGCAGTTCGATCGGGCGCGGCCTCGATGAGCGCGGTCGTCGCCGCGTCCTGCGGAATGCGTTCGACATCCCGCAGAAAATCGTAGATGTTCGGAATGCCGCTTCCTGAGCACACGCGCTCGAAGCTGACATGGCCGAATTTGGCGCGCACGTATTCAAGGAGTCGCGTTTGGCGCTCGTCGGCCGGCGCAAAATCCGCATGGCCGCCTTCGGAGCTGTGCGGCAGATAACGAAAACCGTCCCAGGTGAGGAAAGACTCGCCGAGCCCCGTTCCCGGCGCAATCACCGCAATCGCGCCTCGGGGAACCGCCTCACCGTGGTTAATCGTTACGACGTCCCGGGGCCGCAGGATCGGCACCGCATGCGCAATCGCCTCCAGGTCGTTCATCAAGTGGACCGACTGGCGATTGATGTTGAGCTCTTCCGCCAGCGCCGCCTCCTCCACCAGCCATGGGAGATTTGTCGCCTTTACGCGGCCGCCGAGCACGGGGCCGGCGACCGCGAAGCAAGCCCGATCCACAGGCTTCCCTTCTTTCGCAAGAAACTCCTTCACGATCGCCTGCAAACTGGGGTAGTCGCGGCTGGGCACCTTGGTTTGGGCCACGGGCGCCAGAGGCCCCGCCTCCGGCGAGATGATCGCCAGAGCCGTCTTGGTGCCGCCAATGTCGCCGGCTATCAGCATGCCCGTCTCCTCGCCCTTGCCGCTATGCGTGCCCGTACCGTTCGCTGTTGGGCTTCGAACCGCTGAGCCCGTAATACAGGATATAGAGATAACAAATCACCGGGATGACAAATGCGCGCTGAATCCCGTAGTGGTCTGCGATCGAACCCACCAGCAAAGGCACGATCGCGCCGCCCACAATGGCCATGTTGAGCAGGCCCGACCCGCTGCCGGTCAACGCTCCGAGCTCGGCTTCCCCCAGGCTGAAGATTGTCGGGAACATGATCGAGTTGAACAAGCCGACGGCGAGAATGCTCCACATCGCGGTCTGGCCGCCGGTCGCCATTGAAATCGCGACCAGCAAAGCCGCGGCAACGGAACAAAGCGCGAGCACGTAGCCCGCATGGAACCGCCGCAGAATTGCGGCGCCGGCAAAGCGCCCGATCATGGCTCCGCCCCAGTAAAAAGAAACAAGACCGGCCGCGGTCTTCGCCGAAAAACCGCCGATTTGCGGCAGTCCGAAGTAGTTCACGAGAAAACTGCCGATCGAAACCTCCGCCCCAACATACGTGAAAATCCCGATTGCCGCGAGCGTCAGATTGGGGTGTTTCCAGATGGAATCGTTTCCTGGCGCGGCGTCAGGATCGGACGCATGCTCAATTCTCGGCAGGCGTGACACGCCGATGAGAACGGCCAACAGGAGCAGCGCGATGCCGATTACGGTATAGGGCATTTTGACCGAGGCGGCCTGTTCGACACGGTAAGTGTTGAGGGCATCTGGTGCGAGACTCTCCAGTTGCGCCACCGCCAGAGGCGCCGCGCTCAGGATGAGAAGTCCGCCGATCTTCGGACCAATGGTCGTGCCGAGCGAATTAAAAGCCTGCGTCAAATCCAGCCGGCTGGAGGCGGTTGCCGGCTTCCCCAGTACCACTACATAAGGATTGGCCGCCACCTGGAGACCCGTGATCCCCGCGGCGAGAACGATGAGCGCCGTCAGAAAGAGAGGATAGGAAGCCGCGGATGCTGCCGGAACAAAGAGAAATGCGCCGACGGCCATGGTGAGCAGCCCGATCACCATCGTTCGCTGGTAACCGATAATGTTCACGGCTTTCGACCAGGGCGCCGAGAACAGAAAGTAAGCGGAAAAGAACGCGAACTGGATCAACATGGCGCGCGTGTAGCTGAGATCGAAAATCGACTTCAGGTGCGGCACGAGAATGTCGTTCAGCGAGGTCAGGAATCCCCACATAAAAAACAGCGTCGTGACAATCGCCAGCGGACGCCCATAAGCGGGCGTTGCCGAATCGGATGAAAACGGCTTCCTGGTATCGGGACTCATCTCATCGCGCCGTCTTTCCGGGGTTGGCCGGACCACACTATCCGAACGTGCCATTATTTTCTCCCGCCCAGCGCCGGCTGGAGCAAGGATTGCCCGCAAGCAGTGTGCCACTGCCGGAACGGGATCGCTCGTTTGTTCGCCGCGTCATCATCACGATTGTTCTCGGCAGTGCGGTTGCGCTCGTGTGCTACACAGCGCGATTGCTGCTTCTCGGGTTCGCGGGTGTTCTCGGCGCGGTAATCCTGGATTCCGCGGCGGCGTGGGTCAGCCGTCATTCCCGTTTGAAACGAAAATGGGCGTATTCAACAGTTCTCATTCTTACCGTTTGTACCGTGACTGCGGTCTGCTGGCTATTGGCGCCTCGCGTGGTGATCCAAATGAGCCAGATCGCCAGCGCGCTGCCGGCCGCCTTAACCAACAGCCGTGAGTATCTGAATCGTTTCGACTGGGGGCGAGTCATCACGGCGCACCTCGGCGATACCGGCGCACGCGCGCTCTTCTCGCGCGTCACTCAGATCGGCACGACGGTAGTCGATATTGCGATCGCGATTACGGTCACCGTGGTGTTGACTGCCTATCTGGCGGCGGACCCCTCTCTATACAGGAATGGCATTCTGGTCCTGATGCCGGAGTCCTGGCGGGGCCGAGCCGATGATCTCCTCAGAACGATCGCCGGAACACTTCGATGGTGGCTCATCGGTCAATCGGTGCCGATGGTCGTTCTGGGAATCGCAACGATGGCGGGGCTACTGCTTCTGCACGTGCCGCTCGCGTTTACGTTGAGTCTGATCACCGGTCTTTTGATCTTCATCCCGTTCGCTGGCGCCGTGATTGCATTCATCGCCACCGCTCTCGTCACCCTTTCCTGGAACCCTTCGCAATTGTTGCTCGTCAGCGTTCTGTTTCTTGGCATTCACATTCTCGAGGGTTATGTACTGACCCCTCTGGTGCAGAAACGGACGGTGTACCTGCCTCCCGCCGTGACGATCATCGCGCAGGTTATGATGTCCACCTTATTCGGTGTGCTTGGGCTCGTGCTGGCCACGCCACTTGCCGCGGCGGTGCTCGCGGTGCTGAAGAAATACCGCGACCCCGCAGCGTAGCTCACATCGGGCGGCGCAGCTCACGTCAAAACGACAAGTGCAATTCCGTCCCATTGTTGTTTGCCGGTCTTTTCGGGCGGCATGTCACTCAACGGCATGGCTCCCGTGTTTTGCGGCTTCAGATGAAAACGGCTCATCAGATATTCACGCACCTCGCTCGCTCTTTGCTGCGACTCACGATATTGATCTGACGCGGAGCCCTGGTTCGAGTACCCTTCGACCATTACCGGCTTATTCGGCAGGTAAGGAACAAATTCCGACATTGCGGCATCGAGCTCGCGGCGGCCCTTCTCGCTCAGGGTCGAGTGGCCGTGCTTACTTTCGAATAACTCATTTGCGGGCAGCCAGACGCGCCGCGACTTCTTTTCCTTGACGAAATCGCTTTTTCTATACTGATCGGCGGTCATTGCCGCCAGGTCGTAATAGCCGCGCCGCTTGAAGAACCCACGCAAAAAGAAATTGTGTTTCAGAGCGTCGGCGTCTTCCGAAGCATTCGTAACCGCCTGCTGTGCATCGAGCACCGTCTGCTTCAGGCCCTCGGGACCCGATTCCCCGGCTTTGCCCCTGGAATCGAAAGCCACCAGGGCGCGATTCGCGTTCTTCGTCACCTCCCCGGCGCTCTGCAGCGTGGCTTGGAGGGTATCCATCACGCCCTTGCCCTCCTGCATCAGGTCGGACATGCTCGTCGTCTCTTTGCTCTGAATGGTGCATCCGTCGTTACAGGCGGCCGACGCCGTGTTTCCCGCATCGATTTCAACAAACGGATCCCCGACCATGCCCTGTGTCTGAATACTGGCCACGGCACCTTCCCGCAGCAGGGGTTTGAACTTGTCGTCGATTTTGAGTGTTGCGCGGAATTTCCCGTCTGGTTGCTGCGGAATGCGAATGTCGGAGACCGTTCCCGCGTTGTAACCGGAAAGGTGGACCTGCGCGTCCGCCGTTAACCCGCTCATTTTGGAAAACCAGGCGTACACGTGGAACGTGTGCGAAAAAAGATTGCTCTGGCTGCCAATCATGAACAGGCCAATCCCGAAGAGCACGATGCCGCCGATCAGAAACGCGCCGACGAGGATTGTGTGCTTTGCCTTCATGTCATCGCTCCCGGGCCGTTACCAGCGCCCTGACCTCCTGGTTCTCGCTTTTTGCCAGCTCGTCGGGGGTGCCGGTGGCGGCGATGCTTCCCCGCTCCAGCACCGCCATCCGGTCTACGAGTTGGCGCACTCCCGCTCCGTCGTGCGAGACGACAAGCAGCGTTTTTCCGCGTTCTTTGAGCTTCCCAAGCAGGTCGTATATTTCGGACGCCGTAATCGCATCAAGTCCGCTGCTCGGTTCGTCCGCCATCACGATCGAAGGATCCAGCACCAGCGCGCGCGCCAGGCCGACTCTCTTGCGCATGCCGCCGGAAAGCGCCGCGGGCATCTTGTCCTCGTCTTTTTCGAGGCCGACCGATTCCAGTGTCTGGTGGACGATGTCGCGAATTTCCTTTTCGCGTTTATCGGTGTGACGTCGCAGGGGAAACGCGACATTGCCGCGCACTGAAAGAGAATCGAAGAGTGCGCCCTGCTGGAAGAGGAATCCGACACGCTTGCGGACCTCAAGAAGCTCCTTGTGTTTCAGTTGGCCGAGTTCTTTTCCTTCGATAGCGATGATTCCGGAATCAAGGGGTATCAACCCGATCATCAAGCCCAGCGTCACGCTCTTCCCGGTGCCGCTGCGCCCCAGCAATCCGAAAAATTGCCCTGTGGGTATGGTGATCGAGACGTCTTTGAGCACCTCATTGCCGCCAAACGATTTGAAAACATGCTGGCAAAAAAGCGCGGGCGCCGCATTGCCGTTCCGATCGCCGTCGTGCCGATCGCCGCTCATTGCACCCCAGCTCACGGCGAGCTCCAGAAGAACGACAGCTTGACCAGGATGATGTCGATCAGGATCAAAAGCAGCGAACAAAAAACAACGCTTCTTGTGGAAGCCCGGCCGACTCCTGTAGCGCCGCCGCTGGTGTTGTAGCCGAGATAGCACGCAACCGTGCCGATGATGAGTCCGAACACTGTCGTTTTAAGAACGGTCGGCAGGTAATCGCCCAATGCAAGCACCTGGAATGCGTCTTTCAAAAAGAGCATCGGGGAGACATGCGCGACCGCCATGTCCAGCACCATGCCGCCGATCAGACCGGAGAAATCCATCACGAGCGTCAGGATCGGCAGCGCGATGATGCACGCAAGCACACGAGTGACGACGAGGTATTTGAATGAATCGACCGCAAGAGCTTCCAGCGCGTCGATCTGCTGGGTGACCCGCATTCCGCCCAGTTCCGCGCCGATGCCCGCGCCCACGCGGCCTGAAATCAGAAGACCCGTCACCAGCGGACCGAGCACGCGAAAAATACCGATGCCAACAGCTTCCGGAACCAGCGCCTGACCGCCAAACCGGCTCATCGACGCCTCCGATTGCATAGCCATTACGGCGCCCAGAGCAAGCCCGGAACATGCGATCAGGGGCGTCGACTTCATCCCGCATTCGTACACTTGACGGGTCAGTTCCGCGATCTCGAAAGGAGGCCGGAATAAATCCCGCGTGGCCCTGGCGCTGAATATTCCCAGCTCTCCGGCGGCGCCGATGAACTTGAGCAAACCCGTGAACATGAGCGCACATTTGGTGTGTGCATGTCGGTCTCCACCGGTCCTGACGGACGGAATCCCGTTCACGACTGACTTGCGCCGCCCCTGAGCCCGGAGAGCGAATCGATACAAGCAACGTACCCGCTCAGGTCATGAGATGCTTTCACGAGCCGCTGAAGCAGTCACCCAAGCGCTGGCTGGCCGGCCTTAAACCGGCATTGCCGTGTAGCGGCCCGCGTATGCGCACGACCGCATTTGTCGTATTTTCCAGGAAGCCAAAGGGTTATGTCGCGTTGAGGCTGGTTTTACACAGGACCCGACAGGCCGCCGCCTGCCGGACTGCCGCGATTACAGCCCATCCAACTGACGGATGATCTCCAGTTGCCGGAGGAAACATCGGTGCAGTTATATGTCTGGGCCGGCAGCGATCGGCGCGATCGAAAGCCGCACCTCATTCGGCGCCTGGCAGCGTTTTTCCCCAGCCTCGCTTCGTGTCTTTCGGGAGTACTTTCAGGAACGCCTGCACCACATGGATCTGGCCTCCGAAAACTTTGAACGCCTCCGACGCAATGAGCGCATTTCCCTCGCCGTAAGTGTGCGTATCGCCGAAGTTCATCCACAACAGAACGATTCCCTGCTCTTCGTCGATCGCCATCACGCTCTTCGTGAGGTCGGGATGCTGGATGATCCGTTGCGTTTTGATATTCAGGCAGCCGGCCACATCCTGCGGCGCCGCCGCGGTCACCGTTCCGGCGCCACCGGCCGGACGTCCACTCGGAGTACCGCGCCCGCATCCCTCGCCCGCCATGACCAGCCCGTTTTCAATGCGAAAGGCGTCTTTCGCGAACGGCGCGTCGATTTTGTCAAAGCTTCCGACGGTCAGGCCCCGCGGGTAGTAGTCGGCCGCCCGGAGCAATCCCTCGCGCTTGTTTTTCTGGCCCGCCGGAGGCTCCACATCCATGCCCGGACGCACCACCAGGTTCGCGCCTGTATTCATTCGCTCGCCTCCGTGCGTCACCAGGGTTTCGATCTCGGTGATCTTGCCTTTGGCCACCTTAAGCCGGACTGAATACAGCGCACGCTTGCCGTTTTCCTCGACGGTCACGTGCGATGCCACCACCTGATCTTTCACGTCAATGAAGTCCTGCCGATAATCGCCGAGCTTGGCCGCTGTTTTCCAAAAGCCTTCGCCCACCTTCAGGTCTTTCGAGTCCTCCGTGAACCTCACATTTGAGGCCATCGGGACCTGGGAAGGATCGTGCGCCACCAGCGCGTTCAGATAAGTGGTCATCGTGTTCTTCAAGCAGGCGCGATCGCAATCGGCGGCGCTTGCCGCCCCCGCCCACAGAATCAAAAGTCCCAAAACAGGTATACGTTTCATATCGCTCCTCGTTATTCCTGCGCTCGTCGCGTGAAGTCATAACGATACACCGCGACAACATCGGAGGCCGGAACGGCATGGCCGGCGATTCAAGAGACTACTTCGCCGAAGAACGCGTAGCTACTTCGCGACGTAATGCCGGAAGTCCTTCTCGTTCTCACAGACGTTTTCGAGCATCTCGGTATCGGGCTGGAGTTGAAAGTCGACGGAATATGTCCAGGGAGCGGTAAAGACTTTGGGGTCTTCGATCGTGACGTCCTGATGCAAGTGGCCGAAACTCGTCCGCTGGAAGCGCTCGGTTACTTTGAGGGCGTCGCTGTAAGGAATGCCGCTGTCGTCGATAAATCCGTATTCGAGCCATGAAGGGATCTTTATTCCCTGTGTCGTGACCACCAGCTCATCTTTTTGCCAGCTTCCCGTGGAATAGCCGAACCAGGCGGGATCAGGATCGACAGGCTGGCTGCGTCCGTCCAGGTGGATTTGCCGATAATAGTCAAATTCTTCAAATAACACTGCGAGCTCCTGGCGCGTTTGCACAATTTTGAACATCCCGTGAAAAAGCGCGTCGGTGATCGCGTGAGGCAGGCAGCGCTCGGCGGGCCGGCCCGCCCCCTTATCGACGTCGAAACGTTTATCCCAGAGCGCCTTCGCCCATGGCTGCGCAGGCACCTTGAGATCGGGATACTCGAGCCGCAAACCGTTGCGTCCCTGGCCCTCATCGATCGCCGTCGCGGGGTGCACGATCTGCCAGATCCCGGAAAAATCGGGCCTGCCTTCGGCAGTTCTCGGGGGAGCGGCGAGCAGATTCGGTTGCCCGGCGTTGGTGCGCGGAATGCCGGACGATTTCAAGCGAATCCACTGCGCCGGGCTCGATGCGGCGAAGGCCGCGAGCGCAAACAGAATCAAGCCGGTCTTCCGGACCTGCATCGCACCTCCAAATCAAGGCGCATTCTACAACACCTTTCGGACGGCGGTCCGGAACGAAACCCCCGGCCGCACGAAAATCGGTTGCGGCGGATGCGGCAGGCCTTGTCTGCCGACGGGGTTTATCTGTTTTACGGATCACAGGTTCGCCTTTGCGAGACTTCGACCAGCCCGATTTTCCAGGGCTCGCTCGCGCCGCTACATGCTCAACGGGCAATTCACAAGGAAACCCCAACGGTAATGACGTCTGCGGTCTTTAGCTGCTTCGGTTTCCTCTACACTTCCGGCTTTCCTCTACACTTCCAAAACAAAAGTGCCTTCTATTGGAGCTTCAGGAAGGTCGCCAGCGCCAGTAACGGGAAGTAGAGCCGGTAGTAGTGGTAGTTCAAGTAGAAGACTTTAGGAAATCCGGTGCCGGTGGCGAGCTCTTCCGCCCACGTGCCGTCTTCGCGCTGCGTCTTCAGCAGATACTCGATTCCCTGCTGCACGCTTGAGCTCCAGGTGTCGCCGCCCGCCATGAGCCCCATCAGCGCCCACGCGGTTTGTGAGGGCGTGCTTTCAGCGGGCGTGTAGATGTCGTTGTCGTAGCTGGCGCAGCTTTCGCCCCATCCGCCATCCGGATTCTGAATCGAGCGCAGCCATTCGTTGGCGCGCTGGATGTAGGGCTCGTGATCGTCCTCTTTCATCGCGCGCAGGCCGCGGAGAGCGAAGCAGGTGCCGTAAATGTATGCCACGCCCCAGCGCCCGTACCAGCTTCCATCCGCCAGCTGCGTGCGGATCAGGTAATCGATCGCCCGGCGGCATGCCGCATGGTCGCGATCGAAACCATTGGCGGCGAGGGCTTCGAGCGTGCGGCCCGTGATGTCGGCGCAGGTAGGGTCAAGCATCGCGTTGTGATCCGCGAATGGAACGTGGGTGAGAATCTCCCAGTTGTTGTCCACGTCGAAAGCCGCCCATCCGCCGTCTTTGGACTGCATGGCGATGAGCCATTCGAGCGCGCGCTTGCGTGTGGCTGCCTGCGCTTTGCGATCTGAAGCATTCAAGTGTGGGAAGGCGAGCATGACCATCGCGGTGTCGTCGATGTCGGGATACCAGTCGTTCCGGAACTCGAACGCCCAGCCGGAAGGTTCGGTGTACGGGCGCTTCACAGACCAGTCGCCATGGCGGCGGATTTCGCGGGCCATAACCCAGTCGGCGGCGCGGTTGAGGGCGGGAGTCTGAGAGTATCCGGCCTCGCCGAGCGCGTAGGCGCCGATCGCTGTATCCCAGATCGGCGAAAAGCAGGGCTGAAAGAAGAGCGTCTTGCCGTCATCCGTCATCAGGCTTTCGAACTGGCGGACGGCTTCGATGCGGATTGGCGAATCTTCGGGATAGCCGAGAACGTCGAGCGCCATGATGCCGTACTGCATCGGCGGATAAATGGCGCCGAGCCCATCGGCGTGCTTCATGCGCTCGATCATCCAGTGTTCGCACTTGCGGATCGCGGCCTTGCGGATGCGATTGTAGCCGTAGCGCTCCCAGAGCTTCAGAATCTTGTCCGAGTGGATGAAAGTGTTGCGCCAACTCAGCCACGAGTCGTTGCTTTCGAACGCGGTGCTCTTACCGGGGACAAAGAGCTCTTCAAGATGAAATCCCGCAGGCACCGGGCGCTTCGGATCGTGCGCGTGCACGATCGCGAGCGAGATGACGATCGCGCGGGTCCACGAAGACATCTGGTAGAGCAGTTTGCCCGGCAGCAGCATGATCTCGGGCGGGATGCTCGGGGTGCCTTCGCGCGGATACAAATCGAAAAGACTGAGATTGACCTTCGTGTAGGAATTAGCGGACTGAATGCCGCCCAGCGCGAGGATGCGGTCGCGCAGGCGGAGCATGCGCTCGTCATCCACGGCAATTCCAGCGACCTTCAATGCGAAGTAAGCTTTGACGCTGGCGCTGATTTCGCTGGGTCCTTTGACGTAGATGTTGAAGCCGCCGTCGGGAAGCTGCCGGGAAAGAATACGCTCGATCGCTCGCCGGATCCGGCCGCGGTCGGGAGGAGTCCAGACACCCTCCACTGGCGGATACATCCACAACTGCAGCAGGATGTAGTCGGATTCTAGCGTGGTGTCGGCGGTGAGAAGCGCGCACCAGTAGCCGTCATCATGCTGCAACGAGAGGAGGTGTTCGGCTGCCCGCTGGATTTTTTGCTGAGCGGTGGTGAGAAGAGCCTGGCTGACCTGAAAGACCGTGGTGCTCATTTACCTGGGAGATGCGGATATGCCGTAGAGTTGCGAAGCGGCTCCAGCCAGTTCGGGCGGAAGCGAGAAACGGACGTCCTCCTCGACCATCTCGACTTCCTCGAGTTCGCCGTATCCTTTCTCCTGAAGAGCGGAAACGATGCCGGCGACCAGATGCTCCGGCGCGGACGCGCCGGCTGTGACCCCGACGTTGGTGATTCCGTCGAGCCACTCCGGTTGAACGTCGCTCCAGTCGTTGACAAGATAAGCCTGTACGCCATAGTTCTGGCCGACTTCAACGAGCCGCTTGGAATTCGAGCTGTTGGCCGAGCCGACGACGAGGATCATCTGGCAAAATTCCGATACGCCTTTGACGGCCATCTGGCGATTTTCGGTGGCGTAGCAGATGTCCTGCGATTTGGGTCCGCGAATCATCGGGAATCTTTCTTCAAGACGCGCCACGATGTCTTTGGTTTCATCGAGGCTGAGCGTCGTCTGCGTCAAATATGCTACGTGCGAGGGGTCTGGAATGTTCAACGCATCCACGTCTTCGACAGACTCCACCAGCACCATCTTCGCGGGCGCTTCGCCGAGCGTGCCGATGACTTCGTCATGGTTCTTGTGGCCGATCAGGACGATCGTGTAGCCTTCGCGCGCGAACTTGACGGCTTCGAGATGCACCTTCGTGACCAGCGGACAGGTCGCGTCGATGATGGCGAGGCTCCGTTCCTTGCCCTGCTTGCGAACTTCCGGGGAAACGCCGTGCGCGCTGAAGATGGCGCGGGCGCCGGAAGGGACTTCCTCAAGCTCTTCCACAAATACCGCGCCGAGGTCGCGAAGCTCGTCGACGACGTGTTTGTTGTGGACAATTTCCTTGCGGACGTAAACCGGCGGCCCGTAGAGGTTCAGAGCGATTTTGACCACGTCGATGGCGCGCACCACGCCGGCACAGAATCCGCGGGGCTTGAGAAGGTAGATCTTCTTGTCTCCGGTTGTGTTGGCGCTGATGGGCTTTAATGGCATGGCGTTTTATCTCTCCGCACAACGGCCCTCCGGCCTGTGCTCTTCTGATCTCTCCGCACAACGGCCCTCCGGCCTGTGCTCTGCACACTTTTTCCCTAGCATATGCGCGCCGATGAAGGTATCGATGTTCCCGCGGCGTTGCGAGCTTCGAATGATGTTCAAGTATATCATTGCGTGAGGGCGAAACCCTTTGAGGAGAGTGCGTGAAAGCGTGGCGATACACGTCGGGCTTCGGCGTCGAAAACCTGCAGATTGTTGAACTTCCGGAGCCCGTGGCCGGTCCGGGCGAAGCGGTCGTGCGGGTACGCGCCTGCTCGCTCAATTATCGTGATCTGGCAGTGATGCGGGGAGCGTACGGGAGCAACGTGAAGGCGCCGCTGATCCCGCTGTCTGATGGCGCGGGTGAGGTGGTCGCGGCCGGCGAGGGCATAACACGAGTCAAGCCGGGAGACCGGGTGGCTGCAACGTTCATGCAGACCTGGCTGGGTGGCGCGGCTCCGGACGACGCGCAAGCGAACTCCGCGCTCGGCGGCGCGATCAACGGCATGATGTCGGAGTTCGTTTGTTTGAAAGCCGATGGGTTGGTTCATATCCCGCAACATCTTTCTTTTGAGGAGGCGGCTGCCCTGCCCTGCGCGGCGGTGACGGCATGGAATGCGCTGTTCCGGTCCGGAGGGATTAAACCAGGTCATTCGGTGCTGACGATGGGAACCGGCGGAGTTTCTTTGTTCGCACTCCAGTTCGCCAAAATGGCTGGCGCGCGGGTGATCGCCACGTCGAGCAGCGACGCGAAAATCGAGCGGCTGCGAGCGATGAGAGCCGATCACGTTATCAATTACAAGACCACTCCGGACTGGGATAAACCGGCGCGGCAGTTCACGGCCGGACTGGGCGTGGACCACGTCGTCGAGGTGGGCGGCGCCGGGACTCTCGGACTGTCGAGTAAAGCCGTGCGGCGGGGCGGCCACATTGCACTGATTGGGGTGCTGGCGGCCGGGCAAGGTCAGTTCGATCCACGGCTGATGATGTTGAAATCAGTACGCTTGCAGGGTATTTACGTGGGTTCCCGCGAGATGTTCGAGGAGATGAACCGAGCAATAGAGCTGGCGGGCATCCGGCCGGTGTTGGATCGGGTGTTTGAATTCGCCGAGTTGAAAGAAGCAATGACGCATCTGGAAGGGGGCCGGCATTTCGGCAAGATCTGTGTGCGAATATGACCCGCGACACGAGTGTCACGGGTGTGACGCTCCGGCGACAGGATTGTGTAACCCGGCGGTCTTCCAACCCGTAGAATTGATGTAGCCCGCCCGGGTTTATACTCATTAGCAGGAGAATTGCCGCGTGATCAAGCCCTTCAGATTGGCATCGACGGCCTTCGCGGTCGTTGGTCTCCTTGCGTGCCTTTCGGTCTCGCCTGCGTTTGCCGGCAAGAACAAGAAAGACGATCCTGACGAAATCGGCAACCGTGACGTCGGCAAGGGTCTCAACTTCTACTCCATTGAAAAGGAAATTGCGCTTGGGAAGCAGATGGCGCAGGAAGTCGAGCGGCAGGCAAAGATCGTAGACGATCCGATCGTCGCCGAGTATGTCAATCGCATCGGTCAAAATCTGGTGCGCAATTCCGACGCGAAAGTTCCCTTCACGATTAAGGTCATCGATTCGGAAGAGATCAACGCGTTCGCCCTGCCTGGCGGATTTTTCTTCGTTAATACCGGCATCCTGCTGAACGCGGACAATGAAGCCGAAATGGCCGGCGTGATGGCGCATGAAATCGCACATGTCGCGGCGCGGCACGGCACGAGACAAGCGACCCGCGGCGACCTGGTGAACTATGGAAGCATTCCCTTGATCTTTCTTGGCGGCTGGACGGGATACGCGATCCGTCAGGGCATGGGGCTCGCGATCCCGATGGGTTTTTTGACGTTCTCCCGCTCCTTCGAATCCGAAGCGGACAAGCTCGGCCTCGAGTACATGTATAAAGCGGGTTACGATCCGCAGAGCTTTGTCGATTTTTTCGAGAAGGTGCAATCGCAGGAGAAACGGAAGCCGGGAACGATGTCGAAGGTGTTCTCGTCGCATCCTCCGACAGCCGATCGCATTACGGCGGCGCAGAAGAACATTGAGGAACTGCTGAAGGCGAAGCCGGAGTATGTGCTGAGCACGAGTGAGTTCAATGACGTGAAAGCGCGGGTGGTTGCGATGCACAACCGGCGCAAAGTGGACGACGCGAAGCAGGATTCGGGACGTCCGACGCTGCGGCGTAATCCGAACGGCCAGATCGACGCGAATGGAGATGAGAAGGCTCCCAAGGCTGATGAGGACGATCGCCCGACGTTGAAAAGGCGCGATTAGCTTATTAAAGTCAAAAGGTTGAACGCCGGCGACAGCAAACGCCGGCGTTTTCGTTTTGCCTTGTGATGGTGGTTGACTTCGAGGGGGATTCGTTGGGACACTGGTGGGTTCCCACCTCCATGTGCGGATGTGGCGGAACTGGCAGACGCGCTAGATTCAGGTTCTAGTTGGGGCAACTCAGTGGAGGTTCAAGTCCTCTCATCCGCACCAAGCAGTACAAAACAAAAGACTTATATGATCGGGTAGTTTTCGTGGTCCATTCCGTGGTCCAAACTTTCCCAAATTCACCCGGCTTTTCCGGGTGAGAGGACTTGCATTTTCGGGGTGAGAGGACTAGCTTTTCGCACCTCGAAGCTCCTTCTTTTCTGGATGAGCGGACTTGCTTTTTACCCTCCTGTTTGGGGTGAGAGGACTTGCCGTTTTGCCACGAAGATGGGATGAGAGGACTTGCGCTTTTAAGTCCTCTCATCCGGCTCAAAACTTTCTGCCGGTCGCCACCTTTTCCTTCATCAATTGCAATTGCGATCTTCGGCTTCTCGATGCCATTCTTAGATGGTCCACAGCTAGTCGTCACCGCACCGCAAGCCACAATTTCTTGAGCGTAGGCGCAAAGTTTTTCAATCACCGAGTACAAGAAAAAAACAATAGCGAAGACAAAACCTTGCGCAGGAACACAGATCATCATCGACTCCCCTGCATCATGCTCTTGAGCGCACGCTTGAAAATGGTGTCGGGCACCCGGTACTCCACGCCCACCTTCACGACACCCGGTTCCTTTGAGAAAATCGACCGGCTCTTTTCGTGCGAACAGCGCAGCATCTTGCTGATGCTTGCGAGTGTGTAAACTTTCCCCTGCCTGAAATCCTCGATGCACGCCTCGATCTCTTCGGGGTTTAACGGACCTGTGGTGAGCCGGGATCGGAGCTTGCCGAGATTCACCGGTTGGGCATCGGCAGGAATCCGGCGAACCACCACAGGAGCGCTCCCGGAACGCTGACGCCGTTCCCGAATCTTCTCTGCGATGTGCTTTTTCACTGACGAGCTTCAACGGTATCGGCCACGAATCTTTTGCCGACGTGTGGATCATTTCGGCTGGCCGAAACCCAAGGCGTCAAACTGACTCTGGATGCCGCTCCGAATTTGCTCCCAAGGATTCTTGATGGCGCTGTGTCTGGCGTCAACTACTTTTGCCCATTAACGACAACTATTTCTCCCCATCAACGACAACTACACTCTTGACGAACTTGCTTTGGTCCGCCTACGCTGGCTGTGGCCGGAGCAGAGGATAAGG
>Ga0134125_10002250_pt1 | contig 23020 bp, 22 predicted proteins | sample KB31751_FD_96464 | JGI IMG/M metagenome (GOLD analysis project Ga0134125, IMG submission 96464) | Terrestrial soil microbial communities with excess Nitrogen fertilizer from Kellogg Biological Station, Michigan, USA - KB3-175-1 | ecosystem: Environmental > Terrestrial > Soil > Unclassified ... | reverse complement strand
AGTCGGTCTTGAAGCCCGTCCGGCCTGCCTCACGGCTGGTTCTAACCGCCTGTTCCATTTAACCATTTAGGGCGCCTTGACCTTTACCGCACCGGTTCCGATATCAGCGCCAGGGTTGCACAAACCGTTTCCCGAGGGGCTCGTCTTGCATTCCAAGGTCGTCATTCTGGGAAGCGGTCCGGCCGGGTGCACGGCTGCCGTCTATGCCGCGCGCGCCATGCTCGAGCCCACCCTGATCGCCGGCATCCAGCCGGGCGGCCAGCTCACCATTACCACCGAAGTGGAGAATTACCCCGGCTTCGCCGACGCCATCCAGGGGCCCTGGCTGATGGACCAGATGCAGAAACAAGCCGAGCATCTGGGGACGAAATTCGTTTCCGACACCATCCAGTCCGTGGAGCTGTCGCGCAGACCGTTCAAGCTCAAGGGCGATTCCGGTGAGACCTATACCGCCGACACGTTGATCATCGCCACCGGCGCCAGCGCCAATTGGCTGGGGCTCCCCAGCGAAAGCCATTTTCAGGGCTTTGGCGTCTCGGCCTGCGCCACCTGTGACGGGTTTTTCTTCCGCGGCAAGAGAGTGGCGGTTGTGGGGGGCGGCAATACCGCGGCGGAGGAAGCCTTGTTCCTCACCAATTTCGCCGAGAAGGTTACCTTGATCCATCGTCGCGACACATTGCGCGCCGACAAGACCAATCAGATGCGGCTTGCCGCCAACAAGAAGATCGAAATTCTCTACGATACCGAGGTGACCGATGTTCTCGGCAACCGCGAGCCCAAGGGCGTCACCGGATTGCGCCTCAGCAATACCGTGACCGGTTCCAAGCGCGAAATCGAGGTGGATGGTCTTTTCGTGGCCATCGGCCATTCGCCCGCAACATCGCTCTTCAAGGGCCTGCTGGACATGGATGCCAGCGGCTATATCCGGACCGCGCCCGATTCCACCCATACCAGTGTGGCCGGTGTCTTCGCGGCCGGCGACGTCAAGGATAAGGTGTTCCGCCAGGCGGTGACCGCGGCGGGCATGGGTTGCATGGCGGCGCTGGAAGCGGAGCGGTTCCTGGCGGCGTCTCATGGTGGAGAATTGCCGCTCTCCGCTTAAGCGGGTTATCTGCCCGATCGGCACAGGGCACGGGGCACGAAGGGGTAGTGATGGATTGGGACAAGCTTCGCATCTTCCACGCCGTGGCGTCGGCGGGAAGCTTCACCCATGCCGGCCAGATGCTCACCTTGAGCCAGTCGGCGGTGAGCCGCCAGATCAGCGCGCTCGAAGAGGAAATCTCCACGCCGCTGTTCCAGCGCCATGCCCGGGGCCTCACCCTGACCGACGAGGGCGAACTGCTCTACAGCGCGGTGAGCGAAGTCCTGGCGCGGCTGGCGCAAGCCGAGGAAGCGCTCAAGAACATCCACGATTCGCCCCGCGGCTCGCTCAAGATCACCGCCAGCCACGGCATCGGCGCCTATTGGCTCCTGCCCCGGCTGAAGGAGTTCCTGCGCGAATATCCTGAAGTCCAGGTTCACCTGGTGATGGATGATCGCGAGTTAGACTTGTCTCAACGCGCCGCCGATCTTGCCATCCGCATGCGCGCACCGGTGCAGGCCGATCTGATCCAGCGCAAGCTCTTCACCGTGCATTACCACATCTACGCCTCGAAGGATTATCTGGCCAAGCATCCCGCGCCCCTGCGGCTGGAAGAGGTCTGCAATCACACCATCATCGTCTATGGCGAAACCGCGGCGCCCGAGATCCGTGACATCAATTGGCTGCTCGACCTGTTCCAGAAGAATTTCCGACCCGGCTGCACCGGCAGCGTGATCCGTATCAACAACATCACCGGCATCCTGCAGGCGGTGGAAGCGGGTCTGGGCATCGGCGTAGTGCCGGATTTCGTGGCCGCCGATCATCCCAATCTGGTTCCGGTGCTCCCCGAAGTGCCCGCGCCGGATTTCGACGTGCATCTGGTCTATGCCGATGCGCTTCGCCAATCCAAGCGCGTCGCCGCCTTCCGCGACTTCCTGGTCAAGGGTTCCAAGGACTGGCAATATTGAGTTTTCATTGAGTTTCTTGGGCTTTTTGCGAAGCTCTTGAAACCTCCCGCCGGGATACCCATTTCCTTTAATGTCGCGCTTTCTCCCCCCGGGCGTGACACCCGCGCTCTTTTCCCCCTGAGCGCGAAATTGGCAGCCGGAATGTCCTAACGTTCCGGCTGCTTTTTATTTTTTGGGCGCGCGGTTTCACGCACAGACGCCTAACTCCAAAATCGCCCCGGCACCGACCGCTCGTCCACGCTCGCGGGGCGAGCCGTCTAACGCCTCGGCAGCTTATTTATTTCTGGTCGCACGCCTCCCGCACAACGCCTCCGGAAATCGCTTTCAGCACTGGCGTGCTCCCGGGGCGGAGCGTCCTAACGTTCCGGCTGCTTTTTATTTTGGGTCGCGCGCTCGCGCGGCGCGAACATCCTCGCAACTGTTATTTTCCACTCACGCTGCGCGCTGAGTCGCTACCACCTGATCGGCGAGCTTGCCGGCCAATTCGGCGAAATGGTCGAATTCCATCTCGAAAGTGCCCACGCCCTGGGTGAGCGAGCGCAGATCCACGATCAGGTCGGTGACTTCCGACAACGGCATCTCGGCTCTCACCGTGTCCCAGCCGCGCCAGCCGTCGCGGCCGTCAAAGCCCAGCGGTGCGCCCCGCCTTGTGCCGATCACGCCGTTCACTTTGGCGGTGGCGTCTTTGGGCACATGGATGGCAACTTTCATCACCGGCTCCAGCAGGACCGGCGAGCAGCCCGGCAAGCCTTCGCTCATCGCCACCCGGCCCGCGGTCTGGAATGCGGCGTCGGAGGAATCGACCGAATGGTAGGAACCGTCGGTGAGCGAAACGGCGATGTCCACCACCGGAAAACCCAGCGGCCCCGTCTTCATATATTCCTGGACGCCCTTCTCCACCGAACCGATCCATTGCTTGGGCACCACGCCGCCCTTGATACGGTCGTGGAAGACGAAGCCGGCGCCGCGCGGCATGGGCTGAATCTCAAGCACCACGTCCCCATATTGGCCATGACCGCCCGACTGGCGCTTGTGCCGCCCCCGCACCGTGGTGGATTTGCGGATGGTCTCGCGATAGGGCACGCGCGGCAACTTGGTGGAAAGTTTGAGCCCGTATTTGCTCATCAGTTTCTCGATGGCGACTTTCAGATGCATCTCGCCTTGCCCGGCCAGGAGCATTTCCTGGGTGGTGGCGTTCTGCTCGAATGCCAAGGAGGGATCTTCCTCGATCAGCTTGGCGATGGCGGCCGTCACCTTGACCTCATCCTTGCGGTCCTGGGCGGCAATCGCCAGCCGATAGACTGGCGCGCTCAGCTTGGGCGCCATTCGTTTGGCTGCCGTCTTGTCCGCGGCCAGAAGATCACCGGTCTGCACATTGTCGAGCCGGGCCAACGCCACTGTGTCGCCCGCCTGGGCGTCGCTTTTCTTGGTCTGCTTGTCGCCCTGGAGCGAGAGGATGCCGCCCACGCGGGTATCGCCATGGGGGCCATGCAGGGTCTGGCCATCCCTGAGGCTACCGGAAAGAACCCGCCCCAAGCTTAGTCTTCCATGCCCGCCATGGAAGGTCTTGACGATCTGGATGGTGGTCGCGTCTGGTTTTATGCCGCACCGCTCCGCCGCTTTGGCCACATCCGGCACTTCATGCCGGAGCGCCTTCAACAGCCGCCTGATGCCGTGATCGCCTTCCGCCGAGCCGATCAGGACCGGCACGACCAGCCCTTCCGACACTTCGCGCCTGAGATCGTTCATCACTTCGTCGCGCGGCGGCTCGACATCGCCCAGCAATTCCTCCATCAGATGCTCGTCATAATCAGCCAGCCGTTCCAGCATCTGGAAGCGCGCTTCCTTTTCGCGGGCGAAATCGGCGATATCCACCACTTCCGACGCCGCGTGCGGGCGATAAACGAAGGCCCGCTCGAGCGCGAGATCGACGAAGCCGGTGGCGACGCCGTTCTCCCAGATCGGAATTTGGCGGAGCAGCAACGGCGTTTCGCTCGCCTCCTGCAACTGCGCCAGCAACTCGCGGAGCGATCCCGCGGCATGCTCGATCTTGTTGACGAAGAGATAGTGGGGAATTTTCGCGTCCGACAGCGCCTTCAGATAGGGCTGCAGCATCTGGACCTTGGCGGGTTCGGGCTCGCACACCACCACCGCCGCATCCACCGCCGGGAGGACATGGAGCGTGTCCGCCAGGAACTCGATCGAGCCGGGGCAATCCAGGAAGGTGAAATCTTCTCCCAGATATTGGCAGGAAAGCACATTCAACTCGACGCTCATCTGCCGCGCCCGCGCTTCGGCCGAGAAGTCGCCCAAACTGGTGCCGCCGCTTACCGATCCCTTGCGCGTCAGCGCGCCGGCGATTGCCGCTATGCTTTCCAGAAGCAGGGTCTTGCCGCCCCCATAAGGCCCGATCAGGGCGATGGCGCGGGGACCGGCTTTGCTTCTGGAATTGGGCATGAGCGCCTCCTTGGGCCAGACGGAAACGTCCGGCGTTTCGGGGGGCGTGGGCCGTAAGGCTCTCTTCTCGCGCCCTACCGGTTTTGATGCTCGCGCTGCTCTACCGGCCGGGTCAAGGGCTTTATTATTTCACAATATGCTTGCGTCCCGCGGGAAGCTTGCTGCAGTTCGACCCAATTCCATTTCAGCCAGGCGTCCTCCCAACCACCGGCACCGATGGCCCGCCCGCTGCCGGACCCGGTGGCGCCTGCCCCGCCAGCGCAAAGGCCACGCCCGGATTCATCGCATCCACCATGTGCGATGGCATCAGGATGGTCGCGCCGCGCTCCTTGGTGGTCTCGTAGATGATGTTCATGGCGCGCAACTGCAGCGCCTGCGGGCTCTGGGCATAGAGATTGGCGGCGTTGACGAATCTCTGCGCCACTTCCTCTTCCGCCGCGCCCAGAATGACGCGCGCCTGTTTCTCGCGTTCGGCCTGGGCCTGGCGGCTCATGGCATCCTGCAAATTGGCGGGAATGGCGACGTCGCGGATTTCCACCGAATTCACGGTGACGCCCCACTCGGCGGTCTTGGCGCCGATCACGTCCTTGAGCCTCGCATCGGCTTCCCTGCGCTCGGAGAGAAGTTCGGACAACACCGACGAGCCGATGGTCTCGCGCAAGCTGGTCTGCGCCACCCGCTGGATCGCGCTGTTGTAGTCCACGATCTCCAGCGCCGCGCGTTGGGCGTCGTGCACCATCCAGAAGACGATGGCGTCCACATTCACCGGCACCGTGTCGCGGGTGAGCGCCTGCTCGGCGCTGAATTCCGAGGTGCGGATGCGCTGGTCGATCCACATCGCCACCTGGTCGATGATAGGCACCAGGATGAAAAGACCGGGACCCTTGACGGCATGAAGCTTGCCGATCCTCAAGATCACCGCCTTTTCCCATTGCTGAGCCATCTTGACCGAATAGCCCAGGAAAATGCCGATCAGGGCCAGGATGATTGTGACGGCGATGGGCATATGGGCGAGATAGGAAAGGACCGCACCGCCGATGAAAATGACGAAGATCAACGCACTGATGGGATTCATATGGATCTCCTGTGGTGAATTCGAGAATCGGTTGGAAGAGGATGAAATCGCCGCCGTTCGAACAGTACGCGCGGCCGGAACAGCGCCGAAACTGTCAAGCTCGACCGTTCGGCGGAGGGCCGTTCGGACAGCATCGCCGGAACGCGACCTGTTCTTGCCGCCGCCGCTCAGCAAGCGGGTCCAGATCAGAAAAGCGAAGAAGATGATGACGTAAAGACCAAGATGCCTCATGGCGCGCGCCTGGCCAGCTCACCCAAAGCTGCAGCCAAATCCTCCAGGCTCACGCCCGCGGCCCGGGCCTGGGCGGCGACTTTCGCCGCCAGCATGCGGATGTCATGGCTCCGGCTTCGCGGCTTTGGCTTCTCCGCCACGAAACTGCCCCGGCCCTGCACCTTGACCAGAAGGCCTTCGGTTTCCAGTTCGGCGTAAGCGCGCTGCACCGTGTTGAGGTCGATCGCTAGGCTGACCGCCACTTCGCGCATGGTGGGAAGCTGTGCGCCGGGTTTGAGATCGCCGCGCCCGATCGCGGCGGCGATCTGGTCGCGCAACTGCACGTAAATCGGAACGCCATTGTCCTGAAGCGTCAACCAGCCCAGCATGGGCGTATTGTATGATAATATTCATACAATTTCTAGCCCCTCTGACGGGTTCGGGCCAAGTCCAGCATCTCCTTGAGGAGACGCGCAGAATCAGAAAAAGATTTTTGCCGACAACTGGAGTTCCTGCTGCGAAGCTTGCGGCGAAGCAAAACCCGCCAGCACATATTCATTCTTTCGCGATTGCATCAGGATCCATTCGCCGGTCACGCGCAGCCAATCCACGCCTTGCCAGGAGAGCGCAAGGGTGCCGGCGCGGCCATCTTCGTTGGTCAACGACGAACCGGAATGGCGGGTCTGGAAGACATCTCCGCGCATGCTGGCCCGCCAATCCTCAAGGCCGATGCCTTCGAGATCATAACTCGCTAGCAGAAAGGCCGACTGGAAGAAGGTGTAAGAGCTGCCGAAAGACGTGCCAATCACCGTCTGGCCCTGAAGGCCTTGTGCAATCAACACCAGATCGTTCCAACTGGTGCGTGCGCCATAGCTCCAGAAGCGGGTGTCCCAGGCACTGTATGCACCGGAGCGTCGATAAGGATCGCCTTCATTGTCGTAGCGCACCACCGTGAGCTTGCCGATGCCCGCCATCTGCCAGCCCAGTCCGGCATACCAGCCGGGCGTGCCGTCGATCTCCACGAACATCGGCGTGCGGTCGTCGCCCAGGTGAAACAGTTTCACGGTGGCTTCGGGCAGGCGCAAATCGCTGAAAAGGCCTGACGGCCTGTCGTCCATCGCCCAGCCACGGTCGGCGATCAACACGCCGGCCGGATCGTTGCAGCAAGTGATCGCGCCGGTGAAAGAAAAACTGCCGAACCCGCCGCTGTCGTAACGCACGATCCCTTCGCTGCCGATGGTGCGCAGCTCCTCGCCGATCCAACTGTTGATCGCCGACGGCGTCAAAGTATAGGGCGAGGTCCAGCCAAGATCGTCATTCTCAAGACTGATGGTGGGAAAGAAAGCACCGGTCTTGATCGACCAGCTCCAGGGGCCAGCCGCGGCGGGATGCCAACTCACGTAACCTTCCAGCAGATCGAGGCCGATGCGCTGCTCGGGTTCGGCGCGCGCTAGCGCCACGACAGAAAAATCATCACCGAGCCGCAAATCACCCTGCGCCACCGCTTCGGCGAAGCGGAAATTGCCGTCGTTATTGCCATAGCGAAATTTGGACAGGCCGCCGTTCAACCAGGCCGTCTCGGAAGGCGAGGTGAGCGCGCGGAAATCGCCATAACCGCTGACGGTGAGCGCTCCCTCGCTCTGGGCGAACGCGGGCACGCGCTGGCCAACGCACAGCGCCGCCAAAAACAGGGCGATGCGGATCCCCTTTCCCATGCCCGGCTTTTTAAACAAAAGAGATTAAAAAGCGCTTTATCGCAAAAGATAATTAATCAATAAAACCAAGGCTATAACACAAGGTCCGGCGCCGTCGAACTGGGGCTAGACCAGGCTTCCGCAGAACTTCTGAATGCGCCGGCAGGCCTCTTCCAGCACCGCGTTCGAGGTGGCGTAGGAAATGCGGAAAAATGGCGACAGGCCAAAAGCCGCGCCGTGGACCACCGCCACCCCTTCGGCTTCCAAAAGTTCGCTGGCGAAGTCCGCGTCGGTCTCAATCGTCTTGCCGTTCGGCGCCTTCTTGCCGATCAGCTTGCGGATCGAAGGATAGACATAGAAAGCGCCTTCGGGCTTGGGACATTCCAGCCCCCTCGCCTGGTTCAGCATCGACACGACCAGATCGCGGCGGCTCTCGAACAATTTCTGGAAACCGGGGATGAAATCTTGCGTGCCGTTCAAGGCTTCCACCGACGCCCATTGCGAAATCGAGGCGGCATTGGTGGCCGATTGTGATTGGAGCTTGGCCATCGCCTTGATCAACTCTTCCGGGCCCGCGCAATAGCCGATGCGCCATCCCGTCATGGCATAGGCTTTGGACACGCCATTCATGGTAAGGGTGCGGTTGTAAAGCTTGGGCTCGATTTCCGCCACGGTGCGGAACTTGAACCCCTCATAGACTAGATGTTCATACATGTCGTCGGTCAAGGTCCACACTTGCGGGTGCTTGAGCAGAACGTCGGTGAGCGCTTTCAATTGCGCTTCGCTGTAACAGGCGCCGGTGGGATTGGAAGGTTGATTGAAGATCAGCCATTTGGTTTTGGGCGTGATGGCCTTTTCCAGCGCCTCAGGCGTAAGGCGAAAACCGTCTTCCAGCTTGGTCTCGATCACCACGGGCGTGGCCCCGCCCAAAAGCACGATGTCGGGATAGGACACCCAATAAGGCGCCGGCACGATCACTTCGTCGCCTGGATTGAGGGTGGCCAACAGCGCGTTATAGATGATGGCCTTGCCGCCCGGCGAAACGAAGGTCTGCGACGGCTTGTAGTCGAGATTGTTCTCGCGCTTGAATTTTTTGGCGATGGCCGCGCGCAATTCCGGAATACCTTCGACCGCGGTGTATTTGGTTTCCCCGCGCCGGATCGCGGCGATCGCCGCCTCTTTGATATTATCCGGGGTGTCGAAATCGGGTTCGCCGGCGCCCAGGCCGATCACGTCGCGGCCGGCAGCCTTCAGATCGCGCGCCTTCTGCGTCACCGCGATGGTGGGCGAAGGCTGAATGCGATTGAGCGCCTGGCTGAGGAAGTCCTTGGGCAGTGGCATCGCGAAAACCTTGGGTTTGCCGTTTCCCCTATCAACCAGGCCCAGCCGGGGCAAGGCCCGCGGCTCTCATGACGGTTATGTCCACATTTTCCCTTTGCTATGCTTCCGCCGTTCCCGCTTGAGTCGCAACCGATGCGCAAATCCGTGGTGCTCCTGGCTTTTCTATTGCTCGCGGCCTGCGCCAAGCAGACGCCGCCGCAAGGTCGTTGGGAAGGCGGCTATGCCGGCAGCGGCGTGATGGTGGCGGCGCGGGTGGAGATCGGGCCCGACGGCATGGTCAAGCTGATGGCGCCCGACATCACCAATGCGGACGCCGCCAAACCCAACCAGATGCAGGAGATGCGCGCGCGCCTTTCCGCCGATCTGGCCACCAATTGGGACGGCGTCCAGCCGCGGCCGTTCGATTTTGACGGCACCATTTTCAGAAAACCTGGCGGCGTCGCGCCGCAGATGGTGTGGGACAAGAATTCCAACCAGATGACCTTGGAAATCTATATCGGCGCCAATCCGGCGCTGCCGGTGCCGCTTCGGCCGGTGGACAATTTCCACGACAGTCCATGGCCGGCGGGATGATGACGCGCGCTTAGAATTTGTGGAAGGCGAAATAGCCGGCCGCCGCGATCAAGGCGAAGGCCACGCCGTGATTCCATTTCAGCGGCTCGCCCAAATAGGTCACTGAAAAGACCGCAAACACGATCAGGGTGATCACTTCCTGCATGGTCTTGAGTTGCGCCGCCGAATAGACCTGATGGCCGATGCGGTTGGCGGGCACGGCGAGGCAATATTCAAAAAGCGCGATGCCCCAACTGATGGGGATCACCCATAGCAGTGGCGCGGTGGGAAATTTGAATTGGCCGTACCAGGCAAAAGTCATGAAAACATTCGAACAGCAAAGAAGAATGATCGGCGCGATATAGGTCCACGGCATCAGAAAAACCCCTTCGAAAATGCGCTGGTTGTACTCGTTTCCACCGCGCGTCAGACCAACGAATAACGCGCCGCGCGCTTTTGTTTCGCCGCCCCTCTAAGGGCGACCTGTTGGCGACATTCCATTACAATTTTAACCCCTGCCGACCCCTCCCCCACCTCCGCCACCGGGTCTAGCCTTTGGGACTGGCTTTGTGTCCGTTCGGCGCTCCACCAAGGGATACGGCCATCGGGCGGCCGGACCGGCTTTGGTGCCCCCCACGTAAAGCCTTCAGTCCGGCCGTCCACTCTCCGCACTTCCCCCACCAAATCGCAAATCCCGCACTTTCGCCGCCGCCGCGACAAAGGTTTACAGTCCACGCCCTTGTACAAGAAGGACTTATCGCCATATTTGCGTCCATTGCCGCGCGCCGGTAAGAGGGTGCGTCCAGGGGGCCCGGCAGCCTTCATATTTGGTTCGATGAGCATTCGATGAAAGCGATTTTCCGCGGTCTTTCCGTCAGCATGCTTGCCTTGGCGGCAGCCGGTTGCAGCACTCCCAACCCCACGCCCTTGAACCGGACGGGCGACATGCCCAAAGCCTTCACCGCACCGGTGGTGGACAAGCAGTCCCCGGTGTGGCCGGACGCCAATTGGTGGGTGAATTTCAAGGCCGACGAACTGCCGGCCCTGATGGAGACGGCACAAAAGGAAAATCTCGACATCGCCCAGGCCGCGGCCCGCGTAATCGAAGCCGAAGCCACAGACGGCGCGGCCTTCGCCAATCTCCTGCCGGCTGTCAATCTGCAAGGTGGCGTTACCCGCACCGGCTCGCATACCACCCGGCCCGTTTTCACCACTGGGCCCGGCGGCACGGTCACGGAAACATTTGGAACACCGACCAAGACGTTCACCGACAACTTCACCGCCGGGTTGGCCGCCAGCTATCAGCTCGATTTCTGGGGCCTCAACCAGGACAGGTTGCGCCAGGCGCGCGAAAATCTGCGTTCCGCCCGCTATGCCGAGACCGTGATCGGGCTCACCACCGAGAGCAGCGTGGCGCAGGAATATTTCACCATCCTCGCCACCCGCGAGCGCATCACCATCACGCGCCAGAATATCGACGCCGCCAAGCGCATCCTGGCGGTGGTCGAGGCCAAGGTGGTGGCGGGCGTTTCTTCCAATCTCGACCTCTCCCAGGAACAGGCCCAGATCGCCGGCCAGGAAGCGACCCTCCCCGGCCTGATCGAACAGGAACGCGAAGCGCGCTATGCGTTGGCGATTTTGCTGGGCCGGGCGCCCGAAGGCTTCGACGTCAAGGGCCAGAATCTCGACGGCATCGCCTCACCCGTGCTGCAAGGCGGCCTTCCTTCCGAAGTGCTGCTGCGTCGTCCCGATGTGGCGGAGGCCGAAGCCAACCTCTATGCCGCCCATGCCAATGTGGACGCGGCCCGCGCTGCGTTCTTCCCCTCCATCAACCTGACCGGCTCGGGCAGTTACGCCGCTCCGGCAATCGGCAATCTCATCAATCCCACCAATTTCGCCTGGAGCATCGGCGCTTCGCTGCTGCAGACCATTTTCGACGGCGGCGCGAAAAAGGCCGCCAGCGATCTGGCGCTGGCACAGGAGCAGGAGCAGATCGCCGCTTACCGCAAATCCGTGTTCAACGCCTTCTCCAACGTGGAAACCGCGTTGGGCCAGGTGGCGGCCGACGGCGATCAGTTGGTGGCGGTGACGGAAGAAGTGCGCGCCTCGACCGAGGCTTTCCGCATCTCGGAGTTGCAATATCGCGAAGGCACCATCGACATCCTCAACCTGCTCCAGGCGCAGCAGACCCTGTTCTCGGCGGAGAGCACGCTGGTGCAGACCAAATTGGCGCGGCTTGAATCCGATGTCAGCCTCTATATCGCGCTGGGCGGTGGCTGGACGCAGCAGGACTCGGACAAGAACTTCAAATACCAGCTCGACTGGTGGCCTATCTAACGACCCCTCCGGCCTGCGCAGCGCAAGCGCTGCTATCCTCGTACGCTGTCGCTACCCGACTTCCCTGCGAGCGCGCCAAAGCGCGCAGGGAAGGAATTCCCGCCCAAGATGCACCAAAAACAAGCCGTTAGAGCGGAGCCAACCCGGACGTTGGCGCGCGCGGGGGCCCCGCTCGGGAACTTTGGGGAACTTTTATGCGTCTTGCCGCATTTGAGAGGGTTGTCCGGGGTTCCCGACTTTCATGGTCAGCATTGAAAATACGGCAGAGCCGGCCGCCTGGTTGAAGTTGGAGCGCAATGTGCTGCGGGCAGGCGGGCGCTGGACCATCGCCGAAAGCGCGCGTTTGGATCAGCAATTGCAGGGACTCGATGTAGCCAAGGCCCAAGCTCTCACCATCGATGGAAGCCGGATCGAAAAACTGGATTCGACCGGGGCGTGGCTGTTGCTGCGCACCGCCCGGTCGTTGGAAGCGGCGGGCCACCGGATTTCCAGCCTTGAAATTCCCGAACGCTATCGCCCGCTGATCCAGACACTCGATCGCGACCAACCGGAGCCTGAACGCACACGTCGCGGGCCCCGCATGAGCTCCGGCGTCTATCGCCTCTATCGCATCGGCAAAGCGACGATGGAAGCCAGCCGGCAAGCCTGGCGCATGCTGGGGTATCTGGGCCGCGTCACCGTCGAGACGGGCGAGATGATCGCGGCGCCCCGCAAGAATTTGCGCCTCGCCGCGCTCGCGTCCCAGGTGGAAGAAACCGGCATCAGCGCCCTACCCATCGTGGGCCTGCTCGCCTTTCTGATCGGGGTGGTCTTGGCCTATCAGGGCGCCGACCAGTTGAAGCGCTTTGGCGCCGAGATCTTCACCATCAATCTTCTGGGCGTGGGCGTGTTGCGCGAGATCGGCGGCCTGATCACCGCCATCATCGTGGCGGGACGTTCGGGCTCGGCCTTTACCGCGCATCTTGGCACCATGCGGGTCAACCAGGAAATTGACGCCATGCAGACCATGGGCCTGGACACGGTGGATACGCTGGTCTTGCCCCGCATCATCGGCCTGGTGATCTCGCTGCCGCTTCTCACCTTTTACGCCGACATCATGGCCCTGATCGGTGGGGCGGCGATGTGCTACTTCGACCTGGGCATCAACATTCCCGCCTTCATGCGCCAGCTCACCGAAGCGGTGAACGTGAGCACCTTGATGGTGGGATTGATCAAGGCCCCGGTCTTCGCCTTCGTGATTTCGCTGGTGGGCTGCTACGAAGGCTTCCAGGTCGAGCGCAATGCCGCCAGCGTTGGTCTTCTCACCACCCGCGCGGTGGTGGAATCGGTCTTCCTGGTGATCGTTCTGGACGCCGCCTTTTCCGTCATGTTCTCGGTGTTGGGGATCTGATGGCGCTTCAAACCCGCAAGGAAGGACCAGGCGAAGACGAGGCGCGCAAGGATGTGATCATCCGCATCCGCGGCCTGGTCACCGGCTTCGGCAGGAAAATCATCCACGATCATGTCGATCTCGACGTCTATCGCGGCGAAGTCCTGGGGGTGGTCGGCGCCTCCGGCGCGGGCAAGTCGGTCCTTTTGCGCACGCTCATCGGCCTCAACAAGCCCCGGGAAGGCGCCATCGAGATATTCGGCAAGCGTACCGGCTATGCCGAAGGGAGCCGCATGCGGGCGCTGGAAGTGCGTTGGGGCATCCTGTTCCAGGAGGGCGCTCTTTTCTCCAACCAGACCGTGGCGGAAAACATCCAGGTCCCGTTGCGCGAATACACCTCCATGTCGCAGGAGCTGATGGACGAGCTCGCCGCCGTGAAGATCGCGATGGTGGGCCTTCCGCCCGACGCGGCAGGGAAATATCCCGCCGAACTGTCCGGCGGCATGAAAAAGCGCGCCGGGCTTGCGCGGGCGTTGGCGCTCGATCCCGAACTTCTGTTCCTGGACGAGCCAACCTCCGGACTTGACCCCATTTCGGCCAACCAGTTCGACCAATTGATCGGCGAATTGCAGGCGAGCCTGGGCCTCACCGTCTTCATGGTGACGCACGACCTGGACAGTCTCAGCGCGATCTGCGACCGCGTGGCCGTCCTGGTGGACAAGACGATCAAGACCGGGACCATCGCCGAATTCCGCAACGACACCACGCCCTGGATCCAGGATTATTTCTCGGGACCGCGCGGTCATGCCGCGCTGGCCGGATAAGAGGCGCCTATGGAAACCAGGGCCAATTATGTCGCGGTCGGCGCTTTCGTCCTGGCCTGTGTGATCGGGTTGGTGGTGACCATCCTTTGGCTCGCCGGCACGCAATACAGCCAGGAATACGCCTATTACCAAACCTTCTTCAAAGGACCGGTGACGGGTTTGGGCAAGGGCACCATCACCCGCTACAACGGCATCGAAGTGGGAAGGATTACCGACCTGGCCTTCGATCCCAACGATCCGCAAAGCGTGGTGGTGACGCTTCAGGTCCAACCGGGCCTCAACATCCGTGACGACAGCGTGGCGTCGATCGAAAGCCAGGGACTGACAGGCGCCACTTATGTGGAGATCAGCGGCGGCACCAAGAAATCGCCCGTCCTGGTCGCCAAGCCCGGTCAGCGTTATCCGGTCATCCGCGCCAAGCAATCCACCCTGCAGCAACTGGAACAGTCCGCGCCCGAGGTGGTGGCAAAGCTGAATGTCGCGGCCAGCCGGCTAAATGATCTGCTCAACGACAATAATCGCCGCGCCATCACGCGGATCCTGACGAATCTGGACCAGACCACGTCGATCATCGCCAAACGCTCGGCCGATATCGACGCCACCGTGCGCAACGCCAATGAGGCCACCGCCAATCTGCGCGATGCTTCGAAGAGCCTCAAACCCACCATCGCCGACGCCGACGCGACCATGAAGAAATACGGCAAAGTAGCCGATGATGCCGACGCCTTCATCAATGGCGAGGGCTTGGCCCAACTGTCCGAATTGATCAGCCAAACCCGGCGGCTGGTGGCCAGCCTCGCCAAATTCTCCGACCAGCTCAATCGCGATCCCAGCAAGCTTTTGTTCGGCGACCGGCGCAAAGGATACGAACCCAAATGAACAAAGCCCGTTTCGTGGCCGATCGCCGCCTTATCTTGATCGGCGTCTCGTCGCTGGTGCTGGCGGCTTGCGGCAATCTTCTGGGACCACCGCCCCCTTCGCAGATCTATGTCCTTCGTCCCACGCCTCCTACCCAGGGCGGAGAGAAAGTCCCCTGGGCTCTTGCCATCGACAAGCCCGATGCGTCGGATGCGCTCGACACCGAGCGTATCGCGCTCGCCAAAAGTGACACCCAACTCGATTATTACGCCAACGCGATTTGGCCGGATCGTCTGCCGAACTTGGTCCAGACGGCATTGCTGGCGGGCTTCGAGGCGACCGGCCGCATCGATTCGGTGGCGCGTGACGAAGACGCGCTTCACGCCGACTACCAGCTTTCCACCGATGTGCGGGATTTCGAGGCGCACTACACCACATCAGACGGCGCGCCCTCGGCAACGGTCACGATTGTCGCCCGTATGGCGGAAGCGCATTCACGCAAAATCGTCGCCAATCTCACCGTCAACCAGTCCGAACCCGCATCCGGCACCAGCGTGGATGCGGTGGTCCAGGCTTTTGATGCGGCGCTGGCCAAAGCCATCGCCCAGATCGTGACCTGGGCGCTCAGCCTGCCACCGCCGCACACTGTCACCGACATCACCGTCGAGCCGTCACGCACGCCGTCGCGTGCCGGCGCGAACGCAAACGCAAACCTCTCTCCGCGCCAGGCACCTGGCGAATTGAAGCTGCCGGGATCGGCAACGCCGCCCGCCCCCTAGCCGAAATGTGCGCCGATCAGGCGCCCCACATCGGCGAACGCCGCTTCCAGCATTTCGACCGGTTTGGTGGAATCGCTGAGATAGGCCGCCGCCAAGATGGGTGCGCGATGGGGCGGCCAGATGATGGCATTATCCACCGCGGCGCCGCGCTCGCCAGTACCGGTCTTGTCGCCTTCCGCCCACTCTTTGGGAAGACCGGCGCGCAAGCGATTGGTTCCCGTATCACATTTCTTTAGCCAGTCCAGCAATTTCGCGCGGGACTTGGACTGCAGCACATCGCCGACCAAGACCGTCTTCATCGTCTGCACCATCGCGTCGGGCGTGGTGGTGTCGCGGGGATCACCAGGACGGTTCGCGTTGAGGGTCGGTTCGTTACGGTCCAGCCGGGTGGTCTGGTCACCTAGGCTTCTGGCAAAGGCGGTGACGCTGCTGGGACCGCCGATGCGCGCCAGAAGAAGATTGGCGGCGCAATTGTCGCTTTCCTCCACGGCGGCGGCACAGAGATCCTCGATCCGCATCCGGCCCTCCTTCACGTGCGCGCCGGTGATAGGAGAATGAGGAAGCAATTGCGCCTTGGTGTAGGCGATTGTTTCGTCCAAATGGAGATGCCCCTGGTCGAAGCGCTTCAGAATGGACGCGGCCAAAACCCATTTGAAGGACGAGCACATCGCGAATCGCTCGCCACCGCGCCATGACAGGGCCTTTCCGCTCGCCGTGTCCAGCACGGAAAGGCCGAGCCGGCCGCCCAGGCGTGCCTCGATCTCTTTGAACAACGGGGCTGCATCAGGTTCCGCCGACGCCAATCCCGCCGCCCCGATCCATCCGAGCGTGGACAACATAAAGCTCCTTCGATGGAAATTCCCCACCCGCCAGCCTCCCCTGTTTGGTCCTTCAACATGCCAAGAGAACCCGCCACCGCAAAGGCCCTTTCCTTCCCTCCCGGGAACCTGGCTTGCCTCTGGGCATTTCCAATCCAATCAAGCCGGAGTTATCCCCATGTTGCGTTGGGCGCTTATTTTTCTGGTGATCGGCCTGATCGCCGGGGTTTTGGGATTTACCGGGGTGGCCGGCGCATCCATCGCCATCGCCAAGATCCTGTTCTTTATCTTCATGCTCATCTTCCTGGTGCTCTTGATCGCGGGGCTGACCGTGGCGCGAAAAGTGGGCGGCGGATAGCACCAGGTTGAAAAAACAAAATCATACGCCCCGAGAGTTTTTGATTTTGCCCGCCAGAGCGCGCCACGGTGCCATGTCCCAATGGTTGGAAGCCAATGGTGATGGCGACGGCAGTATCCAAACTTCCGTACCGCCAATCCGCTCGTCTTGGATGCCCGGACGAGCATGCCCACCCATTACGACGCGTCCTGCCGTGAGACTGGTGAAAGCCAGATAGCGGGGCGCGATCTTCAGGATGCGCGCGCGCAAGGCATCGGCCGCCTTGCGCCCCAGACTGCCTTTTGGCAATTGATGATCCATGCCATAGGCATATTTGGCGATGTCCGTGAGGCCGATCCCCAGCTTCCAAAGCCCGGGATATTCTTTTGGCTCGAACAGACGGGGCGTCAGTCCCACCTCGTGCAACGTGCGCCAGAATTTGTTCTGCTTGTGGGCGTAATAGGCTTTCTGCATGGCCGATTGGCGCCCCGCCGCAGTACCGCAAAAGACCAGCGTGAGCCCCGGTTTCAGACGATCAGGCAAAATGTGGGCGTTGGGGCGCATGAAAACGACTATGCCTGAAGCTTTGGCGGATTTCAGTCGGTGTGGCTTGGGCGCCAGCGCGCGCGCCCCAGCGCATAAAGCGGAAGCGCCAGCGCCAGGCTCAGGAGCGAATAGATCCCGGTGCGCCAATCCGAAACCACAAACAGCACCAAAAGCGCCCCATTCGCCACGATGGTGAGAATCGCCGGCCACGGGTAGAGCGGCATCTTGTAGGGCCGCGCGAGCTCGGGCTCGCGGTTGCGCAGCCGGATTGCGCCATAGGCCAGGATCAAGAAGATCAGCATGATATTGGGCGCATAAAGATTGAGCAGCACTTCGTAGAGTTCGCCCTTGATCAGGTCGGCGGAAAGGATCACCAGCGAGGTCGCGATCACCACCACGACCAAGGCTGCCCGCGGGGTGCCGCTTTTGGACACGGTGGCGAGAAGAGGCGGCAAGCGTCCTTCCCGGGCCATGGCGTAGGTGTTGCGCACATGTTCCATCACCTGAAGATTGGCGATCGTGGCTACGCACCACATCGCCAGAACCGTCACGATCGCGCCGCTACCGGGTCCCAGCACCTCAGCCATTGCGTCGGAAACCGCCAATGTGGAGCGGGTGAGAATGCCCATCGGCAGCACATGCAACACCGCGGCGTTGATCAGAAAATAGATCGCCGTCACGAGCGCAATCCCGCCGAAGGTGGCGCGGGCCACATTGCGCTCGGGCTCATGCAATTCCTCGGAGAAATAGACGGCCGCCTCCCAGCCGCCATAAGCGCCATAAATGGCGCGTAGCGCCACGGCCGCAGCCACCCAACTGAAGGTTGGCGACGGTGGGGCCGCCCCCACAATTGTGGCCCTGCCGTGGGCCAGGAACAGGACCGCGACCAGAACCAGCAGTCCCAACGCCTTCAGGGCACTGCCGATGCTCTGGGAGGCGCCCCCTACCCGCGCGCCGACCCAGTTGATCGCCCCGCAGCCCACGACAAGCAGCACGGCGATTTCACCGGTGGTGAAATTGGGGACCAGGCCCAGACGCTGCACTTGTTCGCCGAATGCGACGGCGATGAATCCTGTGGAGAAAACGAGCTGCAGCCAGTCCGCCCAGCCTACGAAAAATCCCGCGCGCGGGCCTATGGCACGCGCTGCCAACGAATAAGGGCCGCCCGAGCGGGGAATCGCCGCGCCCAGCTCAACGGTGGGCATGGCATCAATGGCAACGAACAGGCCACCGCCCAGCCAGGCCAGGAGGATCCATTTGGGATCAAGGAAGCCCGCCGCCACCACCGACGGATTGCGCAGGATGCCGGAACCGATGACGCCGCCGATTACTACTGCCAGGCCGAAGCCTAGGCCAAAAATGCGCAGCAACTGGCCGCGCATATCCCGGCCCGCCGGATTGGATTTCATCATAAAAAGAAAATCCCCGCGCCTAAACGATTAGGCGCGAGGATTTTTGACTTTGCAACTCAGCGCGAGCTGCCGACGCAGCTCAGGGCGACGTGGTGGTCGTGGTGTTGACGACAGTCGTGGTTTGAGCCGGCGCCTGCGTATGGCTCTGCGACGTCGCGGCAACGACAATGCCCGCGGCAACGGCGGTAAGGCCGAGGGCAATGTACAATTCACTCTGGGCCATCTGGGCCTGCTTGACACCAGCGGGCTTGCCCGGAGCCAACGCGCCATCGGCGGCAAAGGCACTTGAGGCAAACAGGGTGGCTGCCAGAACGGTCGAAATTAGAGCACGCATGATAAAAACCCCCTCAAGATGTCGACGGGCAGGATGCCCCCCGGGTTAGGCGCTAAGTCCCCAAGCGCAGGCTGTTTGATTGGCCGGAAAAAATCAAGCCTTCTCGGAAGGCTAATTTTTGCCTGACCCGCCCTTAATTCTTGGTTAACGGAAAGGACAACTTTGGGCTTATGGGCTGGTGGTAGTGGTGGTAGTAGTGGTCGTGGTGGTCGCGGCTGCCTTGTGGCTGCTGCCGGAGGTAGCGGCGATGGCGATACCAGCAGCGACGACCCCCACGCCGACGGCGATCAACACAGTATTGTCCAGCGCCATTTGCGCCGCTTTGACGCCCGCGGGCTTTCCCGGGCTCAAAGGGCCGGTCGTGCTTCCAGCCAAAGCATTCGAGGCAAAAAGAGCGGTGGCCAGAACAGTGGAAACAAACAGACGCATAAAACCCCCTTTGGGTGGGACCCGGCACCACGGCGCCGGAATCAGATGACGATTTGCGGCCCAAACTCTTGTGTTCGCGAAGGAAAATCAAGGGCCCTATTTTGCGAAAATCAAGATTGTTGACGCACCGCAGTAAGATTTAGCGAGGACGCGTCACTGTTTTACGACATAGCAGGCCGGCCGGTGGTTGTGGCCGGTTCTGTACCTGGCCCAAAATCCATTATCCCCACCAATATCTTGACGGCCAGGATTAAAGCACTCCGAATCGAACGCGGGCTAGCCCCGGTAAAATACCCGCCAGATTTTCCCCTTCTCGCTGTCGGTGATGTAGAGCGAGCCATCGGGCGCCACCGCCACCCCATCCGGACGCGCCGTATAGTCCGCCTGGGTCCTGACCGGGCCCGGGTTGAACCCGCTGGCAAAGATTTCGAATTTCCCCGACGCCTTACCGTCAGAACCGATCGGCTGGAACACCACGGCACCCTGCCGTTCCTCCGGCGCGCGATTCCAGGAGCCATGGAAGGCGATGAAGGCACCGCCCCGGTACTGGGCCGGGAATTGCCTGCCTTCGTAGAAGGTGAGGCCAACAGGCGCCCAATGGGCAGGAAAGACAGCCACCGGCGGCGCAATCCCCGTGGCGCAGCGACCCTGCGTTTTGCCATCGCCGCCATATTCCGGCGCCAGCAGAAGTTTTCCCGAGCGATAATCGAGATAGCAATAAGGCCAGCCAAAATTCGAACCGGGATCGGCGCGATACATCACTTCAGCCGGTCCGTCGTTATTATCCTCGGCGGTGAAGCGATCGGGAAACAGTTGGTCGATCGAATCACGATTGTTCATCACCGTGTAGGCCGCGCCGTAGGCCCAGGCGACATCAGGCTCCTGTCTTAAGCCTGTGACGATCTTGGTGCCGTTGTCCTGGGTCTGGTTCAGCTTGCCCGCATCGAATTTCCAAATTCCGCTGTGTTTCTCAAGGACCGGGCAGGGATCCTGACCGGGCGAACCTTTCATCCGGTCGCGCACCTGGCAGGCATTGGAAGGACTTCCCACATTCACATAGAGGGAGCCTTTGCCGTCGAAGGCGAGGCCCTTGTCGTTATGCTCGCGCGCGGGATCGAATCCGGACACCACAATTTCCGGCTGGCCGGTCGGCGCCAATTGGCCCGGGCTCATCTTGAAACGGATCACCTGGGTCGGCTGGGCAACATAGAGATAGCCATCGTAAAAGCCGATGCCGGTGCTGCTGCCGCTGCCGAATTTTTGTGTGATATCGAAATGGCCGTCGCCTTTGGAATCATGCAGAGCGACCACGCCACCACTGCGGAGCGCGACATAGAGATCGCCATTGGGCGCCGCCACCGCGTGTCGCGCGGTGCCCAGATCGTTGGCCACCAGTTCGGCACAGAAGCCCCTGGGCAGGGTGAGCCCGCCATTGTCGGCATCGCATGCGGGAGCGGCGAAAGCCGGTGCGGACGACATCGCCAGCAACAGAGCCGATCCGGCCAAGACGGATTTCATCATGGATTTCTCCTAAAGGCGGACGGTACCAGACTCATTTTCGCGCGTGTGCGGACGCATGAAAAGGGGCGATGTGGGCCTGTACGAGATTTCAAGCCGCGCCGCGGGTTTGGAGTGCAAGGTCCGCCGACGGGCGACGCCGATAAATTTGCCAATCGGGATGTGACAGGGCGGAAAGATCGACATTCCGCCCTTTTAAATTCCTGATGGTCTCGATGATGCTCTCTCCCAAATCGGGGCATTCCCCGCGGGATTCCATTCCCTGCATTTGTGCGATCGCGGGCAGAAACCAGGTATCATAATAGGCGTCGGATTGAATGTTCCCGTAGCGGACATTCCTCAGCCATTCCATGTCGTTCAATATGAGAACGCGGGCGCGTATCGAAGTGATGTTCTCGAGAAACGTGTTTGCCTTGATGGCAAAAGGGATCATGGTTCCAGGATAAAAATGACAAATTTCTCGCGGCGCAGATCTGTTCAGCCTGTCGCCGCTCTTGCGATAAAACACGATATCGCCGGGCTGCCCGCCATCGATGATGAAATTATCGCATAATATCGAAACATATTTCGCGATCATCACCCACCACATTTGTGTCTTGAATTTGGTGACGAAATACTCGGTCCAGCCGCCCTCCAGCACGGGCAATTCATATTGAAGATAAACCCAGTTTTTGAAGAAATCCGCGAACACGCCGGATTCGAAGGGGGCGAGATAGCGCAATATGTGGCACGTCTCCGCGTGCGGGTGCACCGCCTTGCCGGCGCTGTACTGCAGATAGAAATCCGTCGCCAGAAGCTTCAGGTCTCCACACCGGCCCAGAAACACTTCGTCGGCGATGAGAAACGGATAGATCAGGTCCGCCCACGGCACCCAAATTTTCTTTTTGAAGGGACACCCGGCGGCGGCATCGAACGAAGCCGTGCGCGCGGAGACCAGCAAATTCCTCAAGAAAGCTTCGTTCATCACGACATCGGGCCTGATCTTGAGGACCATGTCGTCGTCACCCACCGTCACCAGCGCTTGCCGCAATCCAAGCGTTTGCGGCGCCATGGAACTCGTCAATTCAGAGCCCGGCCCATGACCCATCCCCGGATCCGGTCGGGAAACCAGATCACATTTGTATTTATTGGCGAACAGCGAAACCGAGGGGTTGTCTCTCACCTCTTCGTTCCAAGTCGAAATGATGATGCGGGATATAAGACCTTCCGATCTGAGGCGACCAAGCGCGATCAGCGATTGCTCCATGAGCGCATCGCTTCGGATCAAGCCGACAATGACGCAGGAGACCGACATGTCAGGTCCCCAACACGCGCGCGATACGACCACAGAGAAAAAGTCGTACAAGATCAGAGTGCGCATAGGGGATGGCACGAAAGAGGCCCAGCGCCGCGAGTTGCGGCAAGCGGCTTGGCAGGCCGGAATCCATCTGTGCCGCCAAGCCGCGGAAATGAAGGCCTAAATTTTCGAGCTTTTGGCTCGCATTCAGCTTTCGCACCGGTTCGGCGCCGGGTGCATACAAAGCGCGAATGCACCAATGCCCATCTATGTCCTGAAACAACTTGCCGAAATCCAACCAGAATGAGGACGCAAAGCCATCGTCGCAATCGATGAAAGCGATGCTTTTTCCCGCCGTGAGCAGGATGTTTTCCAACGTCAGGTCACCATGCGAGGGCGTTTCGGGGATTCCGCTCCAATCCTGCCGCAGCAGACGCTCCCCAGAGGTCCGCATGGCCTCAAGCAGCCGCGCATCTTCGGTCTGGCGGACCATCCGGCGGGTGGCTTCCAAGATTTTGGCTTTGAAGATTTGCGCTTCGATTGGGGCGCCGCGTTGCGCCGAAAGCAGCCGCATCAACCGCTCCGCCGCCTTGACGACGGCAAGCGGATCGAATGCGCCGCTATTCATCACCGCGTCGGCAATCGTGCGGCCGGGGATGTAATTCATGTCGAAACTGCCGATCCCCGCGGCATCGACGTTTTGGGCGCGGACCTTGGGGAAAGGAAGCCCGAACATCCAAAACGCACGCTGCTTGTCGGCCTGGGCTTTGAGACGCGCGCTGGCGGCGGCATTGGCGGCCGTCTT
>Ga0134125_10002248_pt1 | contig 23028 bp, 22 predicted proteins | sample KB31751_FD_96464 | JGI IMG/M metagenome (GOLD analysis project Ga0134125, IMG submission 96464) | Terrestrial soil microbial communities with excess Nitrogen fertilizer from Kellogg Biological Station, Michigan, USA - KB3-175-1 | ecosystem: Environmental > Terrestrial > Soil > Unclassified ... | reverse complement strand
GAAGCCGTCCGCTCGATCGATCTCGACATCCCCAACAACGAGTTCGTCGTGCTGGTCGGTCCATCGGGCTGCGGCAAGAGCACGACCTTGCGCATGATCGCAGGGCTGGAGGAGATCACCGCCGGCGACATCTCGATCGGCGGTGAGATCGTCAACGACCTGCCGCCGAAGGACCGGGACATCGCCATGGTGTTCCAGAACTATGCGCTGTACCCGCACATGACCTCGTTCGAGAACATGGCGTTCGGGCTGAAGCTGCGGAAATTCCCCAAGGCGGAGATCAAGAGCCGCGTCGAACACGCCGCGCGCATCCTCGACATCTCCGAGCTGCTCGACCGCCGGCCGAAGGCCCTGTCCGGCGGCCAGCGCCAGCGCGTCGCCATGGGGCGCGCCATCGTGCGCAACCCGAAGGTGTTCCTGTTCGACGAGCCGCTGTCGAACCTCGACGCCAAGCTCAGGGTGCAAATGCGCACCGAGATCAAGCGCGTGCACCAGAAGGTCAAGACCACGACTGTCTACGTGACGCACGACCAGGTCGAGGCGATGACCCTGGCCGACCGCGTCGTCGTCATGAACAACGGCATCATCGAGCAGATCGGCCCGCCGCAGGAGCTCTACCACAAGCCGCGCACGCGTTTCGTCGCCGGCTTCATCGGCTCGCCGGCGATGAACTTCCTCCCGTGCACGGTGGAATCGCACGGCGGCGGCCTGCGCGTGCGCGTGTCCGACAAGATCGCGCTTCCGGTGCCGGCCTCGCGCGCCGCGCAATACAAGAACGCGGTCGGCAAGGAGATGGTCTTCGGCTTGCGTCCCGAGCACATTACCGAACCGAAAGCCGGCAACGGTGCGGCGAACGGCGACAGCGATTTCGACGCGCTGCTCGACGTCGTCGAGCCGATGGGCATGGAGACGATGGTGTTCTTCTCGATCAACGGCACCGAGGTGTGCGCGCGGGTCGAGCCAAATGCCGCGGGCGCGGCCGGCGCCATAATGCGCCTGCACGCCAACATGGACCACATGCACCTGATCGACCCGGCCACCGGGCTGGTGCTGTAAGGCCTCTTCATCCCTCCCCTGAATGGGGAGGATCCCGCGCGCCAGCGCGGGGGGTGGGGTCACTTCTCAATTTCAATAGACCCCCACCCGGCTCGCTTCGCTCGCCACCCTCCCCCGCAAGCGGGGGAGAGATAAGAGACTACGCTGCCGCTACCACGCCGCGCTCGATGCGGTAGGCGCGGGCCAAGAGATCGAGTACGTGCACCTCGTTCGATTCGGCGATCAGGACGGACACACCCTCGCTCTTGAGGTTCGCCAGCACCTCGCCGAGGCGCCGCGCCAGCGCCGGTGCCAGGCCCTCGAACGGCTCGTCGAGCAGCAGGATGCGCGTGCCCGCCATCAACGCGCGCGCCAAGGCGACCATCTTCTGCTGGCCGCCCGAGAGCTCCATCGCGCGGCGGCCTGAAAAGCGCGCGACTTCCGGCATGATGCCGAAGATCCATTCGAGACGTTCGTCCACACCATCCGGACGTGTCGTCCAGGTCGGCAGGCGGATGTTCTCCTCGACGGTGAACTCCGGCACCAGCCGGCGGTCCTCCGGCATGTAGCCGATGCCGTGCGCGGCGCGCCGGTGCGGCGGCAGCGCCAGGAGGTCGACATGACCGAGCATGACCTTGCCCTCGGCGGCCAGCGCTCCCATGACCGCGCGCAGGAGCGTCGTTTTTCCCGCACCATTACGGCCGATCAGCCCGCACATTTCGCCTTCATTCACCGCGAGCGAGGCGTCGCGGATGATCGGGATCGGCCCGATCGAGACGTGGAGGCCCTCGACCTTAAGCATGGGCGCCTCCGGCGGGCTTCACCCGGACGCCGGTGATCAGCTCCTGCACGCGCGGCTGGCCGAGCGTCTCGGCCGGCGGGCCGTCGGCGATGACGGTGCCGTCGTAGAAGGCGAGCACGCGCTCCGCGAACTTAGCCACGATCTCCATGTCGTGCTCGACGAACAGCACGGTGATCTTGCGGCTCTTGAGCGCCGTCATGACGACGCTCATCAGGCCGAACTTCTCCTCGATGGAAATGCCGCTGGTCGGCTCGTCGAGCAGCAGCAGCCGCGGCCATCCGACCACCGCCATGCCGATGTCCAGGAGCTTACGGATGCCCTGCGGCAGCGTGTCGGCCGGCGCGTGCCGGTAGAGGCCGATCTGGAACAGTTCGAGTGTCGCCTCCGCTTCCGCCATCGCATCCGGCGAACGCAGCGGCGTGCTGATGGCGCCGAACAGGCCGCCGCGGCGGCGGGCGATGGCGGCGGCGATGCACATGTTGTCGAGCACCGTCAGCGTCGGAAACACCTGCGCCACCTGGAACGAGCGCGAGATGCCCATGCGCGTGATGTCGCGCGACGGCTTGCCGGTGATGTCGCGGTCCTCGAAGCGGATCGAGCCCTTGGTCGGCGTCAAATGGCCGGTGATCATGTTGATGAAGGTCGTCTTGCCGGCGCCGTTGGCGCCGATGACGCCGACCGTCTGCTCGGCCGGGACTTCGACGTTGATGTCGCGCGCGGCGACGATCGAGCCGAACGTCTTCTCCAGGTTCGAGACGGCGAGGATGGCGCTCATGACGCGGCGCCTTCGCGCTTGCGCAGCCGCGACACAACCGAGCCGAGCCCGTCCGGCAGGAACAGGATGGTGAGCAAGAGCACCGTGCCGAGCGTCATCTGCCACAGGCTCGGCATCGCATCGACGGCGATCGAGCGCACCGCCTCGAAGCCGAGCGAACCAATGAAGGCCGCGGCGATGGAGCCCGCCCCGGCGAGGATGGTGACGAAGACGAAGCCGCCCGAGGTCGTCCAGTAGGCCATGTTGGGGTCGACGTGGCCGATGGCGAGCGCGGCCAGCGCGCCGCCCAGCCCACCGAGCACGCCGGCGACGACGACCTTCAGGTGCACAATGCCGGTGACCGAGACGCCGAGGAACTCGACCCGGATTTCGTTGTCGCGGATCGGCGTCGCCAGCGCACCCGCGACCGAGCGGAAATAAGCGGCGGTGAGCACGGCGCAGATGGCGCAGACCGCGAGAGTCAGCCAGTAGAGGATGTGGCCGAGCGTCTCGCCGTGCGGCGCGAAGCCGAGCAGCGTCGGTGTCGCCACCGAGAAGCCGTCGCTGGAGCCGAGCGATTCCGACTTCACCAGCACGCCGTAGAGGATCATCGACAGCGCCAGCGACAGCATGGCGAAGAAGATCTCGCGATAGCGCGCGATCAGGAACCCGACCAGCACGGCAACGAGGCCGGCGGCAAGGCCGCCGATGACGACGAGGCCGATGGCGTCGGTGAAGCCGGTCCAGCGCGCGGTGAGCGCGACGGTGTAGGCGCCGATGCAGTAGTAAAGAGCCTGGCCGAACGAGACGAGGCCAGCGCGCCACATCACGACGAGGCCGAGCACCACGAGCGCATTGGCGAAAGCGATGGTCGCCAGCGACACGATCCAGTCCGGCAGCACCGGCGCGGCGGCGGCCGCCAGCAGGAACAGCAGGGCGCCGACGAGATGCGCGCGGCTCGCCATGTCAGATCTTTCTCGGCTGCGCGCGCACGAAAAGGCCGTAGGGCCGCACCACCAGCACCACGGCCATGACGCCGTAGATGACAAACAATTCGAACTGCGGCGCCAGATGCACGGCGGCGGCGCGGCACAGGCCGACGATCAGCGCGCCAATCAGCGCGCCCTCGATCGAGCCCATGCCACCGATGGCGACGACGGCGAAGGCGAGCACGATGACCTCGACGCCGATCCCAAGCGTCACGGAAATCTTCGGCGCCATCACCGCGCCGCCGACGGCGCCGAGCGCCGCGCCGATGATGAAGGTGACGGTGTAGACGACGGTGACGTTGATGCCGAATGCGGCCGCGGTCTCGCGGTCGTAGATGACGGTGGTGAGCAGCCGGCCGTAGCGCGTGAATTTCAGCGCCCACCACGCGAGGGCGGCAACCAGCATGGCGATGGCGACCAGCGCGAGGTCGTAATTCGACAGCACGAGGTCGCCGACCTCGATGTTGCCGGCAGCGACCATCGGCTGATAGGCGGCGTAGGACTGCGCGCCCCAAATGAGCCGCAGCACGTCCTCGAGGATGAGGAACACGGCATAGGTGACGAGCACGACCACGACCTCGTCGCGGCCGTAGACCAGCCGCAACAGGCCGCGCTCGAGAATGATGCCCATGACGATGCCGATCGTCATGGCGAGCGCGATCATGAACAGGAAGCCGAGCGCGGCGTTGAGGCCGGAATTGGCGTAGATGCCGACGGCGGTCGCCGCGCCATAGGCGCCGAAGGCGTAGAACGAGCCGTGCGCGACATTGAGGATCTTCATCACGCCGAAGATCAGCGTCAGCCCGATAGCGACGATAAACAGGTATGCCGCGTAGACGAGGCCGTCGGTGACGATGGCGAAGGTGGTCAGCACGGGGCGCCTCCCCTCGCTCCTGCGAGCGGCACCGCACCTCCCCTCCCCCCGCGCGCTCTTGCGAGCGGTGGGGAGGGAAAAGAGGGCCGTGCCTCGTTCATCTCGTTTCTGCTTTACCTCTTAACGCGGCGCGTCAGTTGCACTTCGCGCCCTTCATGCCGTCGGCGATCCACTTCTCAGCTTCGACGCCATCGGGCGGATTCACGCATTCGGCCGGATAGCGGACCACGTCGACGAGCTCGGGCTCCTTCTTCTGCTTGTTGAAGCGGTAGGTGCCGTAAGCCGTCTCGGTGATGCCTTGATGGCCACTGCCAAGCGCGAGCTTGACGTGACCGGCGGGGCCCTCGAACTCGATCCCCTTGAACGCCGCGGCGACCTCATCCGTGGTCGGCTTGGCGGTGCCCTTCTGCGCCTTCTCGTAAGCGAGCTTGAGACCGAGCAGGGACTGCGCCATCTGATACGCCGGATAGGTCGGCGGGATGTTGTAGCGGTCGCTGTAGATCTTCTCGAACCATTTGCGGATCTCGGTATCGCGCGCCAGCATGCCGTTCGATCCGCGGCCGCCGATGATGGTGCCGTCCGGCATCTTGTCTTTCAGGCGGAAGATCGCCGCTTCGCCGGTGGTCAGGATCATCGTCATGCGCTTGTCGAGACCGCGCGCCTGCTCCTGATAGATGAAGGCCTCGAGGTCGCCGTCGTAGAAGCTCGAGTGCAGCACCTGCGACTTCGAGGTGAGCAGCGTCGAGATTTCGGCGCCGTATTCGCCGGCGAACAATTTCGGGAACAGGATCTTGTCCGCGGCGGCCTTCGGCGCGAGCACCTTCATCGCGCCGATGAAGTCGCGCCAGGAATCCTGGCCCCAGGCGTAGTTCTGGTTGATGCCGGAGAAGGTGGTGATGTTCTTCTTCTTCGCCAGCACGTAACGCGCCGCGGCGACGTTATCCATCGTGGCGTGCGGGCTGACGCGGAAGACATAATTGCGCGCCTTCTCCTCGAAGATGCGCGGCGTGCCGCAGTCGTAGAGCACGGTCAGCGCCTTCAACTCCTCGGCGACCGGCGTCACCGCGAGGCAGCTGCCCGACGAGACGTAGCCGACGACGGCGTCGACCTGGTCGCGCTGCACGAGGTTGCGGAATTCGGTGACGACGTTGGCGGCGGAGCCCGCCTCGTCCACGACCTTGGTCTCGATCTTGGCGCCGCCGAAACCGACCTTGTTGAACGGCGCCGGCGCCTTGCCGCCGTTGAGCGCCTCGATGACGATTTCGGCGCCGTTGCGGCCCGGAATGCCGAACGGCGAGGCCGCCGGTCCGGTCAGAAACGAGACGATGCCGAGCTTGACCGCAGCCGGTTGCTGCGCCTGAGCGGGCAGCGCGACGGCCGACGCGGCGAGCGCGGCGACGACAGACACAATACGGGCGTTATGAACCATTGGACGTCCTCCCCAGATGAGCGAGCCCTGTTCGGCGGGCGTTCTTCGTTACCGCTAGCAAACTTGATTTAGGGGCCGGTTTCAACCCCTTTGCGGATCACCGTTATGCGTCTCACATCGTCGCAGGCGTCAAATGCCGTCGGCGACGCTGTAGGCGCGAATCTCGCGCATCGCGAGCAGCGGCACGGCGCGCTCGAGCACGCAGGTCTTGAAGTGCGGCGTCTCGCGGTGCGCGCTGAACGCGGCCTCGGACTCGTAGATCTCGTAGAGCAGGATGTCGTTCGGGTCGTCCTTGGCGCGATGGACCGTGAACGAGACATTGCCCGGCTCGGCACGGATTTTCGGCGCCAATTCGCGCAGGATCGCAGCGATCTTCTCCTCGGCGCCTGCACGCGGGCGCCAGCGCGCGACGACGATGTGGCTCACGGCTTGGCCTCGCCGACCGCGCCGAGCGCGGCCGAGAGTTCGCTCGCCGCGGCGGCAAGCGCCTTGGTGCGGCTCTGCAAGGCCTGGAACGACAGCCGCCACACCGGCCCGGAAATGCCGATGGCGCCGACCACCTGACCGCTGAAGTCGCGTACCGGCATGGCGGCGCAGCGCACCTCTTCGTCGAACTCGCCGTCGTCGAAGCCGATGCCCGACGTGCGCACGTCGTCGATCTCCTGCACGAAGCGCTGGCGGTCGACGATGGTCTTCGGCGTCAGCGGCTTGAACTCGACGCGGTCGAGATAGCGGTCGAACTGCTCCGGCCGCAGCGCGGCGAGGATGACCTTGCCGAGCGCGGTGCAATAGGCCGGGCGCACGACGCCGACGCGATCGGTCAGCTGGAATTTGCTCGGGCCGGGCGTGCGCGCCATCACCACGACGTCGTCGCTCATGCGCACGGCGAAATGGCTGCTCTCGCCGGTGGTGAGCGAGAGCTGCTCCAGCACCGGCGTCGCCATGCTGACCATCTCCATCTCGTCGAGCGCGCTCGCGGCGAGCGTGAACAGCGGCCGGCCGATGCGGTAGCGCTTGTCCTTGAGCTGGCGGATATAGCCGAGCGACACCATCGTCTTGACGAGGTGGAAGGTGGTGGAGTTGTGCAGGCCGACGCGCTTGCTGAGGTCGGCAAGGCCGATGCCCTCGCGGTTGCGCGCGACCTCCTCGAGGATGGCGAAGGCGCGGCCGATCGACTGCACGCCGCCGGCGGACTGGCGGTCCTCGGCCTCGTTGACCGACACCGCGAGCACGGGCGCGGATTGCCGCGGGCGGCTGTCGAGGACGCGGCTGGCGGCTTTGGCGGGCGCTTTCAACGGATGATCCTCAAAGGCCTTGGGACGTCTCGTCTAGCATAATTCCATGAACGGGGCGCAGGCTACAACGGCTCGTCGGTGACCGGCGAGGTGACGACGATGAAGATCAAATCCTGAACGCCGGTGTTGTTGATCGAATGCTCGACGCCCGGCGGCAAATAAATGACGTCGTGGCGGCGCACGATGCGCGTCTCGTCGCCGATCTCCATCAGCCCCTCGCCTTCGAGCACGTGATAGACCTGCTCCTGCACCTTGTGACTATGCCGCTTCACATAGGCCATCGGCTGGTACATCGAGATGCGGTAGTCGAGGTGCCTGGTGTTCAGCGTGTCCGGCGCGGCGAGCGGCTTCGACAGCGCGCCGCCGAAATGATCGGGATATTGCCGCCACGGCGTCTCCGCGACGTTCTTGACCGAAGCCTTGCGTTCGTCCTTGGACATCGGGTGCCTCACTTCGCCGGTGTCATCGCTGGCAGGAAACGCTCGCCGAACACCGGCTCTTTATAGGGCGTCGGCGGCAGTTCCCAGGCGCCGGTCGAGGGCGGTCGCACCTCGGCGTCGACGTGGACGTCGAGCACGAACGGCTTGTTCGCCTTGACCGCGTGCTCGAGCGCGCCCTTGAAATCCTGCGATTTCGTGATGGTCATCGCGTCGACGCCGCAGGATTTCGCCAGCGCGGCGAAATCGGGATTGTACGGCTTCTTGTTGTCGCCCTGGTGGAACATGGTGCCGTGTTCGCGGCCGCCGAACATGCCGAGCTGGATGTCGCGGATCGAGACCCAGCCGAAATTGTTCCAGATCACCCAGACGACCGGGATGTTGTACTCGACCGCGGTGCAGAGCACGTGCGGCACCATCGTGAAGCAGCCGTCGCCGGCGATCGCCACCACGGGCCGGTCAGGCGCGGCGAGCTTGGCGCCAAGCGCGCCGGCGGCGCCAAAGCCCATGCCGGAGAAGCCCCACGAATTGAGCATGGTCTGCGGCCGGCGCGCGTTCCAGAACTGCATGTACCAGTTGTGATTGACGCCGACATCGCAGGCGAGAATGGCGTCGTCGGGCAGCACCGCCTGACAATCGGCGACGACGCGCTCGGGCCGGATCGGCGAGGCGTGCACGCCGAAATTCGGCTGCGTGAAGTCGTCCCATTGCTTCTTCCAGCCGGCGATGGCGGCGAGCCATGCCTTGGTGTTCGGTCCCTTGCCGCTGCGCCTTTCGCCCTCGGTGAGGAGCTGGCGCAGGAACGTGCGGGCGTCGGCGAGTATGCCGAGATCGGGCGGATAATTGCGGCCGAGCTCGGCCGGATCGAGGTCGACATGGATGAGCTTGCTGGTCGGAAAATTCCACGAATAGCCCGGCATCCATGACGACGCGGAACGGTCGTCGAAGCGCGCACCGATGGCGATCACGACGTCGGCGCGGCGGCCGGCCTCGTTCGCCGGATAGGCGCCGTTGCGGCCGATGAAGCCGAGCGACAGCGCGTCGGTCATGTCGAAGCAGCCCATACCGTTCGGCGAGGAAATCACCGGGATTGCGTGCTTTTTCGCGAATTCCGTGAGTTCGCGGCTTGCTTCCGACAATGTCACACCGTGACCGATGAAGATCACCGGGCGCTCCGCCTTGGCGATCATGTCGAAGGCTTTCGCGATCTCGTCGGGCGAGGCGCCCGAGCGCTGCGCATTGAGCGGCGGCGAGACCTGCGGCATCTCGACGTCGTCCTCCTCCTGGAAGACGTTGAACGGCACGTCGATGTTCACCGGGCCGGGCCGGCCGGACAGCATCGTCGTCGTCGCCTGGCGCAGCGCCAGAGGCAGCATGTCGACGCGCGTCGGCTGGAAGCTTCGCTTCACCACGGGGCGGACGATGTTGACGAAATCGGCTTGGAAGTGCCGGTTGATCTCCTGGAACGGGCTGCGGTTGAACTGCGAGGTCGGGACGTTGGCCGAAATCGCCAGCACAGCGGAGGAATCGGTCAGCGCGCAGGCGAGCGGCATGATGATGTTGCAGGAGCCGGGGCCGCAGGAGGTCAGCGTCGCCACAGGCTTGTGCTTCACACGGAAATAAGCGTCGGCCATGTGCACGGCAACCTGCTCGTGCCGCGGCGACACCAGAGTGATCTTGTCGCGCGCCTCGTAGAGCGGATCGAGCATCCCGACATTGCCGTGGCCGCAGATCCCGAACACGTAGGGGATGTCGCTGGCGATCAGGTACTCGGTGATCAGTTCGGCGCCTTTGATTTTCGGCATCTTTTCTCCACGCGTCGCACGCGTCTCCCGCCGGCGGTTTCCGCCGTCTGTTGCCCGTCGTCTACCACAATATCGACTTACGTACATCCATGTGAAAGACATGGCGCCATTTCCGCCCGTACAGCGGTATTTGCGCCCTCTGAAAACCTATTTGCCGCGCCGTTTGCCCGCTTCATCTCAGAACTTGAAACCTATTCCGTTATTGTGAGAGATTTGCCCATCCGGCGTGGGAGCCAATGTCCGCCCAAAGGGCGGCCGAGAACAAGAGCCGGTGGCGAACGCTGCAAACCTTCAGTCTCGGGAGGAGACGACCATGATCCGCAACAACCGACGTCACGTGCTCAAGGGCGGCGCCGCACTCGCAGGCACCCTCGCCTTCGGCTTTCCGGCCATCGTCCGCGCCCAGTCCAACAACATCAAGATCGGCCATCTGACACCGCTGACCGGCTTCCTCGGCGCACTCGGCGCCTACGCCCAGCTCGGCATCAAGATGGCGGTCGAGGAGATCAACGCCGCGGGCGGCGTCAACGGCCGCAAGCTCGACCTGATCTCGGAAGACTCCGTCAACCCGGCGACCGCCGCCACCAAGGCGCAACGCATGTACGACCAGGACAAGGTCGACATCCTGATGGGTGAGATCAGCTCCGCCTCGTCGCTGACCATCATGCAGGTGGCCGAGCGCAACAAGCGCTTCTTCCTGCAGATCGGCGCCCGCTCCGACGCGCTGCGCGGCAAGAACTGCAACCGCTACACCTTCCACGTCGATATCCCGAACACGGTGATGGTCAACGCGGTCGGCCAGGCGCTGGTGCGCGACAAGATGGTCAAGGGCAAGAAGTTCTACACGCTGACCGCCGACTACATCTTCGGCCACGACCTGCTCGCCGCGGCCAAGCGCTTCTTCGCTGCCAATGACGGCAACCTGATCGGCAACGAGCTGATCGCCACCGACGTGACCGATTTCAGCCCGTATCTCCTGAAGGTGCGGCAGGCCAAGCCCGACGTGGTCTGCTGCAATCTCGCCGGCAACCAGGTGACCAATCTCGTCAAGCAATACGCCGAGTTCGGCTTCACCTTCCCGATGATCGGCTTCAATCTCAACACCGCCGACGCCTGGGCGGCGGGTGAAGGCAACCTGTCGGGCACCTGGCCGACGGTCTGGTATCACACGCTCGACGTGCCGACGTCGAAGACCTTCGTCGCCAACTTCATCAAGAAATACGGCAAGCCGCCGGAGAACCACGCCTGGATCGAATACGTCTCGATGAAGATCATGGCGCAGGCCATGGCGGCGACCAAGACCACCGACAACGCCAAGCTGATCCAGTATCTCGAAAGCCAGGCGGAGTTCGAGATCCTCAAGGGACGCAAGGGCTACTTCCGCAACTGGGATCACCAGCTGATGCAGGAGGCCTATCCCTTCGCGCCGAAGCCGAAGGGCCAGGCCAAGGACAAATGGGATCTGATGGCGCTCGGGCCGGCGGTGCCGGGGGCCAACCAGTCGCTGGAGTCGATCGCGCCGACAAAGCAAGAAAACCCCTGCAATCTCGACAAGGCGTGAAGCGATAATTGAACTGTCGTCCCGGGCGAGCGAAGCGAGACCCGGGATCCATACTCCGCAGCAAAATTGACAGGCGACGGAGTATGGATCCCCATTGCAAGTCGGCTGTAGCCGACGTGCGCACTGATAGTGGCAGACATCGGGTGAACCCGATGTCTGCGTGCGGGAACGACGAAGCAGATGCTGCAACGCCTCAACGCAATTACACCGTCCGCTAGAGAACGCGCCTGATGTTCCTGCTCGAACAGGTGGTCAATGGCCTCGTCCTCGGCGGCTACTACCTGCTGATCGCGCTCGGCCTGTCGCTGATCTTCAGCGTCGGCGGCGTCGTCAATCTCGCGCACGGCGCTTTCTATGCGCTCGGCGCCTACGCCGCTGTCACACTCACCAACTATCTCGGCTTCTTCCCGGCGGTGGCGCTGTCGCCGGTCGCGGTCGGCCTCCTCGGCATATTCTTCGAACGCTTCATTTTGCGCCGCTTCTACACCGCGGACCCGATCCTCTCGCTGCTCGTCACCTTCGGCCTCTCGATGATCGCCGAGCAGGCGATCCGCATCATCTGGGGCGCGGCGCCTTTGTCGGCGGTGATGCCGCAGAGCCTCAAAGGCGCGGTGATCGTCGGCGACTTCCTGTTCTCGCGCTACCGGCTGATCCTGCTCGGCGTCGTCGCCGTCGTCCTCGTCGGCATCTGGCTGCTGCTCAACAAGACCCCGTTCGGCCGGGTGGTGCGCGCCGGCATCCAGCGGCCCGACATGGTCGCGGCGCTCGGCATCCGCCTGCAGCCTTACATGACCACCATCATCGTGCTCGGCGTCGGCATGGCGGCGCTGGGCGGCGCCTTCTTCGCGCCGATCACCATCGTGCAGCCGGCGATGGGTTCCGACATCATCATCGTCGCCTTCGTCGTCGTCGTCATCGGCGGCCTCGGCAGCTTCTGGGGCGTCGTGCTCGCCGCGATCCTCGTCGGCGTGGTGCGCGGCATCACCATCAACTTCCTGCCGGCCTATGGCGAAGCCTCGATCTACATCCTGATGTTCCTGGTCCTGCTGTTGCGGCCGCGCGGCCTGCTCGGCGAGCGCATCGAGAAATTCGAATGAAGACGGCCTCGCGGCACCGGCCGCTTCTCATCGCCGCGGCGGCGCTGGTCGCGCTGCCGTTCGCCGTGCGTGCGCTCGGCCTGTCGCTCGACAGCGCCTCGGTGATCGTCATCCTCGCCATCGCCGCGACCGGCCTGAACCTGTGCGTCGGCTACACCGGCCTCGTCTCATTCGGCCACAGCGCCTGGTTCGGGATCGGCGCATATGCGGCGGCTCTGCTGCAGAAAAATGTGTTTCCCGGCGAGATCTGGCTGCCGATCGCGGCGTCGATGCTGATCGTCGCCGTGCTCTCGACCGCGGTCGGCGCGCTGATCCTGCGCCGCCGCGGCGTCTATTTCTCGCTGCTGACTTTGGCGCTGTCGGCGCTCACCTACACGATCGCCTTCCGCTGGAGCGAGGTCACCGGCGGCGAGGACGGCCTCGGCGGCCTCAAGCGCGGCATGCTCGGCCCGGTGTTCCTCGACGACCGGGTCGCCTTCTATATCCTCATCGCCGTCACCGGCCTTGCCGCTCTCTATATCTTGCTGCGGCTGACGCGCTCGCCGTTCGGCCACGTGCTGGTGGCGATCCGCGAGAACCAGCTCCGCGCCACGTTCCAGGGCTATCCGGTCGAGCGTTACAAGCTCGGCGTCTTCGTCATCTCGGCCGTCGTGACAGGGCTCGCCGGCGCGCTGCTCGCCTTCCAGACCTATCTCGCCTCGGCCGAAGGCGTATCGGTCGCCTTCTCCGGCGAACTGCTGGCGATGGTGGTCATCGGCGGCATGCATCATCTCATGGGGCCGGCGCTCGGCGCGCTGTTCTTCGTGCTGTTCCGCGAGTTGTTCTCGATCTGGAGCGGCAACTGGCTCTTGTGGTTCGGCCTGCTGTTTGTCGCCTTCGTGCTTTATTCGCCGGGCGGCCTGATCGGCATCTGGACCAAGCTCAAGCGCCGCTGGCGGCCGCCGCCGCGCGAGGACGCGGCGATGAGCAATCGCAGGATCCACGACGGCCTGGCGCTGCCGGCCTTCCTGCGGCCCGGGCACCACGAGCGCGGCGCGGTGCTGGAGGTCGATGGCCTGTCGAAGCATTTCGGCGGCATCCGCGCCGTCTCGAACGCCAGCCTGCGCATTGCCAGCGGCCAGATCCACGCGCTGATCGGCCCGAACGGCGCCGGCAAGACGACCTTGTTCAATCTCGTTTCCGGGCTCTATCCGGCGGACGAAGGCAACGTCAGCCTCAACGGCCTGCCGCTCGCCGCATTGCAGCCGGACAACATCTGCCAGCACGGGCTGGCGCGCTCGTTCCAGATCACCAACCTGTTCCGCACGCTGCCCGTCTACGAGAATCTGCGTCTGTCGTTGCAGGCGCGGCATCCCGGCCGCTTCAACATCTGGCGCGACATCGACGGCTACAGCGAGGTGCACGCCGAGACCGCCGAGCTGATGCGCTTCCTCGGGCTCGAAGGGATCGAGACGGTCGAGGGCGGCGAGCTCTCCTACGGCGGACAGCGCCTCGTCGATCTCGGCATCGCGCTCGGCTCCAAGCCGCAAGTGCTGCTGCTCGACGAACCGCTCGCGGGGCTTGCCGCGGCCGAGCGCGACCGCGTCTCGAACCTGATCAAGAATATCGCCGCATCGATTCCGGTGCTGATCGTCGAGCACGACATCGACCGCGTGCTCGGCTTCTCGCATCGTGTCACGGTCATGAACCAGGGCGAAGTGTTGATGGCGGGGACGCCCGAGGACATACGTAATGATGCGCGTGTGCAGCGCATCTATACCGGCACCGGCACGCCGCCGGTGACCGGCCGCAGCGCCGATGTGGCGCGCGAAAAGCAGCTGCTGGCGGTGGACAAGGTCAACACGTTCTACGGCAAGAGCCACATCCTCAACGACGTCTCGCTCGACGTGCGCGAGGGCGAGATCGTGGCGCTGCTCGGCCGCAACGGCGCCGGCAAGTCGACCTTGCTCAAGAGCCTCGCCGGGCTGGTGCCCCCGGCGTCCGGCCGCGTCGATTTCGCGGATCAGGCGATCGCCGGGATGCCGGCGCACGAGATCGCCCGCCTCGGCGTCGGCTACGTGCCGCAGGGCCGCGGCCTGTTCGCCGGCATGAGCGTGGCCGACAACCTCGCGCTCGGGCGGCTGGCGCGCGCGACCGACGGCGCCGGCGGCGTGGTCTGGGACGAGGCGACCGTCTTCGCGCATTTCCCGCGCCTGAAGGAGCGGATCGGCGTGCACGCCGACTATCTCTCCGGCGGCGAGCAGCAGATGGCCGCCGTCGCGCGCGCGCTGTCCGGCAATGTGCGGCTGCTGCTGCTCGACGAGCCGTTCGAGGGCTTGGCGCCGGCGGTGGTGCAGGAGCTGTTCACGGTGTTCGACCAATTGCGGCGGCACTGCTCCATCGTCATCGTCGAGCACAATCTCGACCTCGTGCTGGCGCTCGCCGACCGCGTCTTCGTGCTCGAGCGCGGCGCCGTGTTCCACACCGGCCCGGCCGAGCCGCTTCTGACCGATCTCGATTACCGCAAGAAGATCCTGTGGCTTTAGACGGCGCGCCCGCGCCGCGTGAGGAGAAGCAATGTCGTTCAAAGGCAAGAAGGTTGTCGTCGTCGGCGGCTCGTCCGGCATCGGTTACGCCACCGCCGAGATGGCGAAGGCGCAGGGCGCGGAGGTGATCGTCGCCTCGCGCGCCGGCGCGCGGCTCGAAAGCGCGGCGAAGGCGCTCGGCGTCAAGGGCATCGCCGCCGACGTGACCAGTGACGAGGCGATCGAGGCCTTGTTCACGGCGACCGGGCCGGTCGACCACGTCGTCGTCACCGCCGCGCAGTTGAAGGCCGGGCCGTTCAAGGCGCAGCCGATCGCGGAAGCGAAAGCGACGATGGAAGGCAAGTTCTGGGGCTCGTGGCGCGTCGCGCGCGCGGCCGAGATCAGGCCCGGCGGCTCGCTCACCATCGTCACCGGCTTCCTCAGCATCCGGCCGCGGCCGAACTCGGCCATCGTCGGCGCCGCCAACGGCGCGCTCGAGGCGCTGGCCCGCAGCCTCGCCATCGATCTCGCGCCGGTGCGCGTCAACGCCGTCTCGCCCGGCATCATCGACACGCCGATCCGCGCCGCCATGCCGGAAGCCGCGCGCAAGGCGATGCTGGAGAAGACCGCCGCCGCGCTGCCGGTCGGCCGCGTGGGCTTAGCCGAGGACGTGGCGAAGCAGATCCTCGCCTTCATGGACAACGGTTTCGCCACCGGCGCCATCGTCTATCTCGACGGCGGCGGCGTCATTGCCTGACGCGGCGGCCATCGTGTTGACGCTGGTGAACCACATCGCCGAGCACGCGGAGTGCCCCCCTCCCCCCTTGTGGGGAGAGGTTGGGGGTGGGGTGGGGGGATACAGCAAATACGCAAGCACATTGCCCAATCGCGTCGGCGCTTATCCCGGGCTTCTAGGGCGACGTCATCGCGCGTGTCCTGGACTCGGTTTCGAAGCAGGATGCGGAAGCCTTCGTTCGAAGAGCCGAGCGCGTCCGCCACGCCGCTAAGCGTTACGTCATGGGCGCGGTCCATACAAACGCGATTGAAGGCTTCTGGGCCATCTTCAAGCGCGGCACCGCCGGCTCGTATGTTAAGGCAAGCCGCAAATATCTCCCGCTGTATGTTGCAGAATTACAATTCCGGTACAATAATCGCCACAACAGCGATATTGCCAAGGCGGCCGTCGTAGGATGCGGAAAGTAAATCTCCCAGAGATCGTTTTAGGGGCGCTAATAGGAATTGTTTTTGCTCTTTTTGTTGTTGCTGTCGGATCGTTTCAAGCCCAGCAGTGCGAGGCTCAGCGGCACGACCGTAACGCCGATTCACATCTTCAAAAGCGAGCCGCTTCTCAAAATAAAGACGACAGCCGGAACGAGAAGGAACGCGAGGACGGCAAAGGGGCCAAAATTGTCTGCGGCGCGATTGGGCTCCCTTCCGCTATAGTCGGATATATGGACCGCCACGAAGGGTTTTTCGTCGGCTCGTTCACCGCGTTTTTGTTCTTCGCTACAGTTTTTCTGTGGCTGTCGACACGCAGTCTGACTGAGATCGGGATAGAAGAGATTAAGCTTGCTCGGGAGGAGTTTAATTCGTCTCATCGGCCAAAAATCCGCCTGAAGCATACGTGGTTTGCTGACAACAAACTCGGATGGCGCGCTGGTAACCCGCTCGAAATCACTTTTGATTTCGTCAACATCGGTGACGGTCCGGCACTTATCACTTGGGTCGTCTATCAATCGATCATCTTGAAGAGTGATGAGCGTCTTCCGCAGAGACCTCCGTTCAACGAACCGGTGCCAGAACAATACGAGCCCTGGATCGATCATTTCCGATGTAATCAACAACTGCGACCAGGCATCACCATTCCGATAACAGTTTGCGATGGGACTATTGTTAGCAATCGAGACGCCACTGAGATCGTCCAAGGTCGTAAGACTTTGTATTTGATCGGAACCGTTCAATATTGGGACAGCGCAGGTGCGAGACAAACCGCATTCTGCCGAAAGCTGACCTATCCGCAATATCCCCCGGTCAATCTTGAACCCGGCCGCTTCGTGAGAGTGCGCGACCCCGACTACGATTTCGTGGATTGACGCCTTAGCGTGCGACGAGGCGATAGTCGGTGCGGCTATAGAACGTCTCGCCCGGGCGCAGCACCGTCGTCGGGAAGTTCGCGTGATGCGGCGAATCCGGGAAGTGCTGCGTCTCCAGGCACAGCCCCGCCATGCGCGCATGCTCGCCGGCAATGCGCCCGCCGCTGCGGTCACCGAGGAACTGGCCGGTGTAGAACTGCATGCCGGGCTCGGTGGTCCAGACTTCCAGCGTCGCGCCGCCCGGCGCGCTCGCCCGCGCGGCAAACACCAGTTCGTCCGCGGCATGCGCGCGCAGCACGTAGTTGCGGTCGAAGCCGTGGCACATCGCGATCTGCTCGTCGCTGCTCGTGAGGCGGTCGCCCACGCGCGCGCCATTGCGCAGGTCGAACGGCGTGCCATCGACCGCGCGGAACTCGCCGGTCGGCATGCCGTCGGCGTCGGCCGGCGTGAAGACGTCGCTGGCGACCGTCACGTGATGATCCACGATGGTCGGCGCGCCGGACAGGTTCCAGTAGGCGTGGTTGGTGAGGTTGATCACCGTCGGTGCGTCGGTCACCGCATGAAGCGTCATGCTCAGCACGTCATCGTCCGACAGCGCGTAGCCGACCGTCACGGCAAGCCGCCCCGGAAAGCCCTCCTCGCCGCCGGCGCTGGTGTAGGCGAGACGCACGCCGTTGCCCGTCACCTCGGCCGTCCAGAGCTTGCGGTCGAAGCCCTCGACGCCGCCGTGCAGAGTGAAACTGCCGCGGTTGCGGCTGAGCGCGTAACGCCGGCCGTCGATGTCGATTTCGCCGTGCGCGATGCGATTGGCGTAGCGGCCCATCAGGCCGCCATGATGCGCGCCGTCATGGATGTAGTCGGCGAGCGTGTCGTAGCCGAGCAGGATGCTGCGCGCGCTGCCCGCCGGGCGGAACGATTTCAGGATGGCGCCGAAGGTGAGCGCCTCCGCGCTGGTGCCGCGCGCATTGCACAAGACGAAACGCTCGACGGCGCGCCCGTCGCTCAAGGCACCGAAATGCGACCGCTCGACCGTCATGCGCCTCTCCCGCTTGCCGGGCCGGATTAGACGATGCACGGCGGCCTTGTCCAGTTGCTGACGCGTTCCGCAACGCGCGCTAAGGTGCCGCTCCCTGCATTCGGGAGGATCCATGGCCGATCTCGTGCCCGGCTACAACGTGCCCGCCGCCGTCGGCGCGAGCGTCGATGACATCTACACGCCGGCGCTGATCGTCGATCTCGACGCCTTCGAGCGCAACGTGCGCGCGATGGCCGATTTCGCCCGCAGGGCCGGCGTGCGCCTGCGCGCGCACGCCAAGACGCACAAGTCGGCCGACATCGCCCGCATCCAGATCTCGCATGGCGCCTGCGGCGTCTGCTGCCAGAAGACGTCGGAGGCCGAGGCGCTGGTGAACGCCGGCATCACCGATGTGCTGGTGTCGAACGAGGTCACCGACCCGAAGACGATCGACCGCCTGGCACGCTTGCGCACGAAGGCGCGTGTCATCGTCTGCGTCGACGACGCCGCCAATGTCGGCGACCTCTCGGCCGCTGCAAAACGGCACGGCGTCACGCTCGAATGCCTGGTCGAGATCGACGTCGGCGCCGGCCGCTGCGGCATTCTGCCGGGGGCGGCGGCCGTTGCGCTGGCGCAAAGGATCGCCGCTTCGCCCGGCCTCGCCTTCGCTGGGCTGCAAGCCTATCACGGCCCGGCGCAGCACCTGCGCGGCTTCGAGGAACGCCGCGACGCGATCGCCAGGGCCGTGGCGCTGACGCGCGACACGGTCGCGCAACTCGATAGAGCCGGACTGACATGCGCGATCGTCGGCGGCGCCGGTACGGGGACTTACGAGTTCGAGGGCATGAGCGGCGTCTACAACGAGCTTCAGTGCGGCTCCTACGTGTTCATGGACGCCGATTACGGCCGCATCCGCGATGCCGGCGGCGCGCCGCTCGCGACGTTCGAGAATGCGCTGTTCATCCTCACTTCCGTCATGTCGCACGCAAAGCCGGACATGGCCGTGTGCGACGCCGGGCTGAAGGCGCAGAGCGTCGACTCAGGATTGCCGGTGGTGTTCGGCCGCGGCGACGTCACTTACGTCAAATGCTCGGACGAGCACGGCGTCATCGACGATCCGAAAGGCGCGCTGCGCATCAACGACAAGCTCAGGCTGATACCGGGCCACTGCGACCCGACCTGCAACGTGCACGACTTTCTTGTCGGCGTGCGCAACGGCCGCGTCGAATGCCTGTGGCCGGTGACGGCGCGCGGCCGCGCGTTCTAGGCGCGCGTGGCGTGGGTGAAGGCGTGGCGCAGACAGACCGTGCCGGGATCGTCGGCGCGGGCCAGCGCGCCGATCAGGCTCACCCAATCCTCGTCGCTCGCATGCGCCGCAAACCGTTGCACGGCGTTGCGCGCGAATTCGCCAAGGCTCTCGCCATCGGCCTCGGCCTGCGCGCGCATGCGCGCCAGCAGGTTGAGGTCGCCGAGCGCCAGCACCGTCTCCTCCGCGAAGGACGGAGAGTCGAAGCGCGCGAGGACATCGCCGAGCAGCATGGGATGCTCCGTCAGTTGACCCGATGCGCTTCGGCACCGTCGAGCGCGACGCCCTCGATCGCCGCCGCGGAAGCGAGCCGCGCGACATATTGCGCGTGCGCGCGGCGGCGCACGCTTTCGGCGAGATAGTCGGCGATGCGGTCCGCGACCAACTCGTAAGGCAGCGTCCGTCCCTCGTGCCTGCGCTCGAGACGGACGATGTGGAAACCGTAGCGGGTCTCGACCGGTTCGGCGGCGATCTCGCCCGGCGAAAGCTTGACCATCGCCGCCTCGAACTCCGGCGCGGTCTGGCCGCGCGTCACCTGGCCGAGATTGCCGCCCTGGGCCGCCGACGGGCAGCGCGAATACGCGCGTGCCAGATCGGCAAAGCTCTCGGGGTGCTCGCGCAAGGTCTCCAGCACGGCCAGCGCGTCGGCGCGTGCCTGCGCGTAGGCCGCTTTGTCCGACGCGGCGGCCGCGAACAGAATATGCGACACCTCGAAGATATCCTCGGAGCGGAAGCGCGCGAGGTTATTGGCGTAATAGCGGCGGCAGGTCTCGTCGTCGGCTTGCGGCAGCGCCACCTCGCGCTCGACGACGGCGCGCATGATCGCCTCCTCGTCGGTCTCGCGGCGGCCGGCTTCGTCGCTCGCCGGCTCCGGCGCGATCTCAAGCGCGCGGGCGCGCTGCAACAAGAGCTCGCGCACGACAAGCGCGCGGGCCGCCTTCTGCCAGGCCTCGATCGGCTTCTTTGCCGCGTGATGCTGCATTTCGCGCACGATGGCGTCGCGCGCGATCAAAACGCCGTTGACGCTGACCGGCACCGGCTTGCCGGCGGGGATGTTGGTGTGGACCGAACAACTCATTGCATTCACTCCGCCGGTACCGCGTTGCGCGCCGGGCGCTTCGCGACGCCGTTCCGCCGCGTGCGCACGACCTGATATCCGGTGCGGCCGAGATACCAGATCGGCGCGCTCCACACGTGCACCAGGCGCGTGAACGGGAACAGCAAGAAAATGGTCATGCCGAGGAACAGGTGCGCCTTGAACACCGGGCTGACGTCGGCGATCAGCGCCGATACGCCCGGCTGCAATGTGAGGATGCCCTGCGCCCAGGTCATGAACTTCACCATCTCGTGGCCGTCGAGATGGTTGAGCGAGACGAATATGGTGCCGAGGCCGAGCGTCAGTTGCAGCCAGAGGATCAGCAGGATGGCGATGTCGCCGAAGGAGGACGTGGTGCGGATGCGCGCGTCGAACAGGCGGCGGTGCGCCAGAAGCGTGATGCCGATGAAGCAGAAGATGCCGGCGACGCCGCCGACGATAATCGCCAGCCACTGCTTGAAAGTGTGCGAGATGCCGAGGGCGTCGAACACCCAGATCGGCGTCAGGAGGCCGACGAAATGGCCGGCGAAGATGACGAGAATGCCGACATGGAACAAGTTCGAACCCCACATCAACTGGCGGCGGCGCAGAAGCTGCGACGAGCCCGAGCGCCACGTGTACTGCTCGCGGTCGAAGCGCAGCAGGCTGCCGAGCAGGAACACGGTGAGGCAGACATACGGATACCAGCCGAAGACGATATAGTTGATCAGTTCGCGCATGGTCGTGTCCTTACTGGCGCGGTCGTTGCGGCATGCCGGGCGCGGGGCGCAGCGCGCCGCGCACGCGGGCGATGATGCCGTCCTTGCAGCCGTCGCCGGCGCCGGGGCCGAAATTGACCGGCTCGTCCTCCCAGGCCGCGTCGAGCGCAACGAGGTCGCTGGCGTCGGGGTCGGGCAGTTCGAGCAGCGCCGACACCTCGTCGTCCTTCGGCTTCGCCGCCGACAGCGCGATCAGCGCGCGGAACACGGCCTCGTAGGCCGACTGGCGCTTGCGCAGCCGCTCGGCGAGCGCCGCGAAAATGTGCGCCGGCTGGCCGAGATTCTCACAGGCGTCCTTCAGCGGCCGCGTCGCCAGATATTCGAGGAACAGCGGCAGGAAGTCGGGCAGTTCGGATGCGTCAAGGAAGAGGCCGGCGTCCTCGTATTGCGCCTTCAGGTCGATCATCGCCTGGCCGCGATCGCGGCTCTCGCCGTGCACGTGCTCGAACAGATGCAGCGACAGCGAGCGCGTGCGGTCGAACAGCAGCACGTAGCGCTCCTGCAGGTCGTAGAGATCGCCGATGGCGAGCTCATCGGCCAGCGCGCGCAGTTGCGCCCGCACCGGCCCCGGCAGCAGGCGGTCGGCGTCGAGCACGGCGCCGATGTCGCAGGCGGCCTGCGTCAGCTCCTCGGTCGGATAGGTGAGCAGCGCCGACAGCGCTTTCAGCGTGCGGTTCATCACACCACCTCCATCGGCGTCTTGGCCCGCTTCGGCGTGCCGAACAAATTGGTCTCGGTCGCGCCGCCGGAGCAGCCGTTGCCGAAGGAGAAGCCGCAGGAGCCGCGCAGATCGTAGGCGTCCTCGTTGATCTCGCGGTGCGCGGTCGGGATCACGAACCTGTCCTCGTAATTGGCGATCGCCATCACGTGGTACATGTCCTCGATCGCCAGCCCACTGAGGCCGACGCGCTTCGCGATGGCCTCGTCGATGACACCGTCGACGGTCTTCGCCCGCATGTAGGCGCGCATCGCCAGCATGCGCTCGAGGGCGAGCGCGACCGGCTCTTCCTTGCCGCCGGTCAGGAGGTTGGCGAGGTACTTGAGCGGAATGCGCAACGAGCGCACGTCCGGCATTTCGCCGTCGTGGCCGATCTTGCCGGCCTGCGCCGCCGACTGGATCGGCGAGAGCGGCGGCACGTACCAGACCATCGGCAGCGTGCGGTATTCCGGATGCAGCGGGAACGCGACGCGCCAGTCCATCGCCATCTTGTAGACCGGCGATCGGCGCGCGGCCTCGAGCCAGTTCTCGGCGATGCCGTCGGCGCGCGCCTGTTCGATCACCGCCGGATCGTGGGGGTTCATGAAGATGCGCAGTTGCGCCTCGTAGAGGTCGCGCTCGCCCGGCGTCGATGCCGCCTCCTCGATGCGGTCGGCGTCGTAGAGCACCACGCCGAGATAGCGGATGCGGCCGACGCAGGTCTCCGAGCAGACCGTCGGCTGCCCCGCCTCGATGCGCGGATAGCAGAAGATGCATTTCTCCGATTTGCCGCTCGACCAGTTGTAATAGATCTTCTTGTACGGGCAGCCGGACACGCACATGCGCCAGCCGCGGCACTTGTCCTGGTCGATGAGGACGATGCCGTCTTCTTCCCTCTTATAGATGGCGCCGGAAGGGCAGGCCGCGACGCAGGTCGGATTGAGGCAGTGCTCGCACAGCCGCGGCAGGTACATCATGAAGGTGTTTTCGAACTGGCCGTAGATGTCCTTCTGGATGCCCTCGAAGTTCACGTCCTTCGAGCGCTTGGCGAACTCGGTGCCGAGGATCTCCTCCCAGTTCGGGCCCCACTCGATCTTCTCCATGCGCTGGCCGGTGATGAGCGAGCGCGGCCGCGCGGTCGGCGAGGCCTTCAGCTCGGGCGCGTTCTGGAGATGCTCGTAGTCGAAGGTGAACGGCTCGTAGTAGTCGTCGATCTCCGGCAGATCGGGGTTGGCGAAGATGTGGCCAGCACCCGCCACTTCGAGCCGATGCGCGGTTCGATCTTGCCGTTCTTCTTGCGGCGCCAGCCGCCGTTCCAGCGCTCCTGGTTCTCCCAGTCCTTGGGATAGCCGATGCCGGGCTTGGTCTCGACGTTGTTGAACCAGGCGTATTCCATGCCTTCGCGGTTGGTCCACACGTTCTTGCAGGTCACGGAACAGGTGTGGCACCCGATGCACTTGTCGAGGTTCAGCACCATCGCG
>Ga0134125_10002245_pt1 | contig 23047 bp, 19 predicted proteins | sample KB31751_FD_96464 | JGI IMG/M metagenome (GOLD analysis project Ga0134125, IMG submission 96464) | Terrestrial soil microbial communities with excess Nitrogen fertilizer from Kellogg Biological Station, Michigan, USA - KB3-175-1 | ecosystem: Environmental > Terrestrial > Soil > Unclassified ... | reverse complement strand
AGGCAAGCCGCGGCCCCGCAGCCGCAGCTTCTGGCCGGACTGCGCGCCGGATGCGATCTGCATCTCCACCGCGCCACCCAGCGTCGGCACGGTGACCGTCGCCCCGAGCGCCGCCTCCCACGGCGCGACCGGCAATGTCAGCGTGACGTCGCGCCCCTCCACCTGATAGAGCCGATGAGGGCGGATGTGCACCTCCAGGTATAGGTCGCCAGCGCGACCGCCACCGGGCGCCGCTTCGCCCTGACCGGCAAGACGAATGAGCTGGCCATCGGTCACACCAGCGGGAATCGTGACGCGCACCGCGTGCGAGCGCAGCTCCAGCGTTCCGTCCGGCTTCAGCTCCGGCCGTTTCAGGTCGAGCGTGCGTGTGCCGCCGCCGAACGCCTCCTCGAGGTCGAGATCGATGCGGGCATGGTGATCGCGCCCGGCCTGCTGCTGCCGTCGGCCCGCCGCGCCCAGCGGGCTCGCGCCCCCGAAGAGCGACGAGAAAAAATCGCTGAAGCCTTCGTCCTCGAACACGTGCGGACCGCCGGCGCCGCGCGAGCGGGTGCCGCCGCCGCTGAACTCGAAGCCGCTCGCCCAGTCCGGGGGCGGGCGAAACTGCTGGCCGGACTTCCAGTCGCTGCCCAGCTGATCGTAGGCGGCGCGCTTTTCCGGGTCCTTCAGCACCTCGTAGGCTTCCTGCAGCTCCTTGAACTTCTGCTCGGCGTCTTTTTCCTTGCTGACGTCGGGATGGTACTTGCGCGCCAGTCTCCGGTAGGACTTCTTGAGGTCCTCGGCCGTGGCGGTCCGGGCCACGCCCAGAACCTTGTAGTAATCCCGATATTCCATTGAGTGACGCGGGGCCTCGTGGAGAAGGTTGAGAAGACGGTGAGTCGGGACATGGGGGCGCGTCCCGGGAAGCCAAGCCCCGGGGCGCTTGAATCGCGCACCGCCGGCCCCACGCAGCAGCCATGGACGTCGAGACCCGCGCCGCCGACACTTTGCTGGTGGCCTGCCCACAGTGCCACTCACTGGTCCGCTTGCCGAAGGCTCGCGCCGGCGAGCACCCCAGGTGCCCGCGCTGCAAAGCACAGGTTCTGACCGGCGAGCCGGTTGCTTTGGATGCCACCGCGTTCGCCGCTCACGTCGAGCGTGCCACGCTGCCGGTCCTCGTCGACTTCTGGGCGCCCTGGTGCGGGCCGTGCCGCATGATGGCGCCCGTACTCGACCGCACGGCGGCTCAGCGTGCGACGGAGCTTCGGGTGGCCAAAGTCAACACTGACGAGCAGCCGAACCTGGCCGGACGGTTCGGCATTCGCAGCATCCCGACACTGATTCTTTTTCGAGGGGGACGGGAGCTCGCTCGCCAATCCGGCGTGGTGGACGCCGCCAATCTCTCGCACTGGCTGGACCACGCGCTGACCTGAGCGCTGCTGCCAACGCGTCACTTCCCCGTAACACCGGGCGGGCAAACTTCCAGCGGGCGCGGACAGCAACCGCTGCGCGCTCACTGCAGAGTGACCTGGGCGCGGGAGACGCGACTGCCCTTTCCCCTCAAGGGTGGATTTCGTCTCCCGCGGCCCACGCGGGCGAGAATTCCGGATCCATCAGCGCCATCTGCGCCACCGGCCCATACTCGCTTACGGCTCCTCTGATCCGCGCTGCATCGCCGATGGCGACGATGGCCACCGAGTCGGCGCTCGGAAAGGCTTCCTCGATCACGGCCTGCGCTTCCGCGACACCCACTGCCGCTAGCTGTGCGGGGTACTCGTCGACATAGCTTTTGCCGAGTCCATAAAGCTCGATCTCCGCCAGCATTCCGGCCCAATCGGCGGCAGTCTCCAGGCCGAGGGGGTACTGACCGAGGGTGTAGGCGCGGGCGGAATCGAGCATTTCGCGCGTCACGCCTTCGCGTCTGAGGCGCTCGAGCGTCCGCAGGGCGAGATCGATCGCCCTGCCGGTGTTCTCCGTCTGCGCGAAGGAGCGCAGCGAGAACTCCCCGGGCACGCTGCCGCGCGCGAAGCTCGAGCGCGCTCCGTACGACAGCCCGGATTTGATCCGCAGCTCGGAGTTGAGCAGTGAGGTGAAGCGCCCGCCGAAGAGCGTGTTGACGAGGTCGAGCGCCGCGCGCCGGGGATATCGCCTGTCGACACCGACGTTCCCGACCCAGAAGTAGGTCTGCGCCGATCCGGGAAAGTCGACCAACAGCACGCGCCTGCCGGCGCGGGCACGGGGCCGGGCGAGCACCGGCGGCGGAGCGGGCGTAGGCACCCAGCGGGAAAAGCTGTCGGCGGCCATCCGGGCGAGCAAGTCGGCATCGATATCGCCGGCCAGGATCAGGATCAGCCGCTCGGCGCCGAATTGCCCTTCGTAGTAGCGCAGCACATCCTCGCGATCGATCGCGGCGAGCGAGGCCTCGCTGCCGAACACCGGCCGGCCGTAGGGATGATCTCCGAAGAGGAACGCGCGGCCGTAGGTGCCGATGAGCTCGGCCGGATCCGAGTCCTTGGCGGCCTTGATGAGCTCGATATGGCGGGCCGCCAGCTCCTCGAGCTCGTCCGCCTCCAGGAGGGGCCGCAACAGCGCATCCGCCAGCAGCTCCAGCATCAGTTGCTGATCGCGGGCGAGGAACTGGCCGCGCACGGTGATCGCTTCGGGCCCGGCACCTGCGCCGAAGCTGCCGCCCACCCCCTCGAGCACGTCGGCGAATGCGTAGGCATTGCGCTCCCCCGCACCCTTTTCCAACAGGCCGGCGACGAGGGAGGCCACGCCTGGCCTCGAGGACGGATCGCCCAGCCCGCCGCCGCGCAGGACGGCGTCGAACGCCACGAGCGGAACGTCGCGGCGCGGCACCAGGATGAGGACCGCGCCATTGCCGAGCGAGAGCCGTTCGTGCTCCGGCACCCGTACCGTCATGTTCCGGCGCTCGCGGGAAAGGTGGCCGCAACCGCGCCGGGGATTTCATCCGAGGGTACCAACACCCCGAGAGTACGCCGCCTCTCGTCGAGTATTTCCCGGGCGACGGCACGCAGCTCCTCTGCGGTGACTTCGGCAATCCGCGTCGGCGCGTCGAACAGCTGCGACCAGTCCCCGTGAAATACCTCGTACTCCCCGAGGAGCTGCGCCTTGCCGTCGATGGCGGCGAGCTTCTTCCACAGGCCTACCGTCGTCAGGTTGCGCGCCCTCTCGAGCTCTGCCTCGGTGACTCCATCCGCGGCAACCGTCGCCAGCTCCGCATCGAGTGCCGCCCGCGCCTCCTCGGGGTCAGTGCCTTCGGGCAGCATCAGTGAGAGCCAGAGCAGCCCGGGATCGAATCCCTCCTGCCAGTGCCCGCCCACCTCGATCGCGAGCTGCCGGTCCTCCACCAGCGCGCGGTGCAGGCGCGACGCATCGCCCTCCACGAGGGCCGAGAGCAGGAGATTCACTGCGGGTGAGCGCGCGTCGGCCGCAGCCGGCGCCTTGTAAGCGCATTGCAGCAGCGGCGTCTGCGCCTTCCGCCGGATCAACACCCGGCGCTCGCAGAGCTGCTCGGGCTCCACGGCGCGCACGGGCGGCGGCGGCGCCTGCGCGGGAATGGGCTCGAAGTAACGCCTCACGAGCGCGATGGCTCGATCCGGCTCCACGTCCCCCGCCAGCGCCAGTGTCAGGTTGTTGGGAGCATAGTAAGTTCTGTAGAACGCCTGCAGGTCATCCAGCCGCCACGAGCGGATGTCGGCCGGCCAGCCGATGGTGGGGAATCGGTACGGATGCGCCACGAATGCGGTCGCCTGTACCTGTTCCGCGAGCAGGCCATGGCTGTTGTCCTCGACCCGCAGCCGGCGCTCGGAAGCGACCACCCCGCGCTCGCTCTCGATCACCTCGGGCGTGAAGGCGAGATGCGCCACCCGGTCCGACTCCAGATCGAGCACCCGCTCGAGGGCGCCCGCCGGGAACCAGTCCTGGTAAACCGTGACGTCATCGCTGGTAAAGGCATTGTTGGCGCCGCCCTCGGCCTCCATCAGCCGGTCGAACTCCCCGGGCGGATGGCGGCTCGTGCCGTTGAACATCATGTGCTCGAAGAAATGAGCGAGCCCCGTCGCACCGGGCGACTCGTTACGGCTTCCGGCGCGCACCCAGTTGTAGAGCGCCACGTTCGGAATGTTGCGCACCGGCCAGACGATCACGCGCATTCCGTTGGCCAGCGTCGCGTCGCGCACGGCCTCGCGTCCCGACACGCGCGGTCGCCGCGATGCAGCGAGGCTTGCGCGCCGCGCGTCCGGAGCCGGTCCGCGCGAAACGGCGTCGCGTATGGTCATGGCGTTGGTTTCGCTTTGCGATGGGTATGCGTTTTGCTGTTTGTCCGGTGATGTCTGAATCGGGGTCCGTCTTGCGCATCGCTCAGGTGGCGCCTCTCTACGAGAGCGTACCTCCGAAGCTCTACGGCGGGACGGAGCGCGTGGTCTCGTATCTCACCGAGGAGCTGGTGCGCCAGGGCCATCGGGTCACGCTGTTCGCCAGCGGCGATTCGCGCACGTCGGCCGAGCTCGTGTCGGTATGCGACCGCGCGCTGCGCCTCGAGCACGAGCCGACCGCGGCACTCGCGCTGCACGCGCTGCTCATCGAGGCGGCGTTCGCGCGCGCTGATGTCTTCGACGTGATCCATTGTCATACCGACAGCATTCATTTCCCGCTTGCGCGGCGTTGCCCCATACCCGTGATCACGACCCTTCACGGCAGACTCGACATCGCCGGCCTCGACAGGCTGCACCGCGAGTTTGCGGAGCTGCCGCTGGTATCGATCTCCGATGCCCAGCGCGCGCCTCTGCCGTGGGCGAGCTGGGCCGGAACGGTCCATCATGGCCTGCCTCTCGAGCTGCACCGTCCGCATTATGACGCGGGAAGGTACCTCGTGTTCCTCGGACGCATCTCGCCGGAGAAACGGCTGGACCGGGCGATCGCGATCGCGCAGCGCGCGGCGCTGCCGCTCAAGATCGCGGCCAAGATCGATGCCGCCGACCGGGAATACTTTGCTGCGCACATCCAGCCGTTGCTCAGCGACCCGGGCGTCGAGTACCTCGGCGAGATCGACGAGTGCGCCAAGATGCAGCTGCTGGGCGGCGCACTGGCGCTGCTCTTTCCGATCGACTGGCCGGAGCCCTTCGGACTGACGATGATCGAGGCGATGGCCTGCGGCACCCCCGTGATAGCATTCGACCGGGGCTCGGTTCCGGAGGTCGTGGACCCCGGCATAACGGGCTTCATCGTTACCAGCGTGGATGAGGCGGTCGCGTGCGTACAGCGCGCGCGCGGCCTCGACCGCCGCCGGTGCCGGCGGCAATTCGAGAGCCGCTTCTCCGCCGAACGCATGGCGCGGGAGTACTGCTCCATCTACGGTAATTGCGGGGCGCAGTGGTGTCGGCAGAGAGCGTGAACACGGCGGCAACGGAGTTCTACATCCTGGCGCCCGAGGTGCCGGTGCCCGAGCGCACCTTCGTGCTCAAGGACAACGAGACCTTCGGCCTGTTCAACGACTTCGGCGATATCGCGGCCGGAGCGCGCCACGAGGAGGGGCTTTATCACGAGGGCACCCGGTTCCTGTCCCGGCTGGCGCTCAAGCTCGCCGGCGGGAGGCCTCTGCTGCTCTCCTCGGCCGTCCGCCGCGACAACCTGGTGATGGGCGTGGACCTTACCAACCCCGACATCTACCTCGGCGGCAACATGATGCTGCCGCGCGGCTCGTTGCATATCTATCGCTCGAAGCTCATTTGCGGACCCGTCTGCTACGAGAACATCCACGTCCGCAACTTCACGCGCACGCCGCTCGATATCGCGCTGTCGCTCGAGTTCGCGGCCGATTTCGCGGACATCTTCGAGGTGCGCGGGGAGGAGCGCCGGCGCAGAGGACAGATGCACAAGCCGCGTATATCCGAGGATGCCGCCGAGCTCGCCTACCAGGGACTCGACGGTGTGGCGCGACGGACGCTGATCGAGTGTCGGCCGCGCCCGAGACGCGTCTCCGGCTCCGAGCTGCAGCTCGAGGCCCACCTGGAGGGGCGTTCGGAGCAGGTGTTCGAGATCAAGGTGAGCTGCACGATAGATACGCCCCGGCCCGACGGCATGTCCTTCCAGGCCGCGCTCGCCCGCGTGGAGAATTCCCGGTCAAGCGGCCCTAGACTCCTCTGCGGCGTCGAGACCTCCAACGAGCAGTTCAACGCCTGGATGACCCGCTCGGCGGCCGATCTCAACATGCTGCTCACGGAGACGAGCTCCGGCCTCTACCCCTACGCGGGCGTACCCTGGTTCGATACCACCTTCGGACGCGATGGCATCATCGCGGCGCTCGAGTGTCTGTGGCTGGCGCCGCAGGTCTCGCGCGGTGTCCTGTCGTTTCTGGCCGCCACGCAGGCAACGCGCGATCAGCCGGAGCGGGATGCGGAACCCGGCAAGATCCTGCACGAGGCCCGCCGGGGCGAGATGGCCGCGCTCGGTGAGGTGCCCTTCGGCCGTTACTACGGCAGCGTCGATGCGACATCGCTCTACGTGATTCTGGCCGGCGCGTACTGGCAGCGCACCGATGACCTCGCATTCATCGAGACGATCTGGCCCAACATCTGCGCGGCGCTGACGTGGATCGACCGCTACGGCGACCGCGACGGCGACGGGTTCGTCGAATATCAACGGCGCTCGCCGCACGGGCTACTGCAGCAGGGGTGGAAGGATTCCGCCGATTCGGTGTTCCACTCCGACGGTCGCATCGCGGAGGGGCCGATAGCGCTCTGCGAGGTGCAGGCATACACTTTTGCGGCGCGGCGGGCAGCGGCGGGGCTCGCCCAGGCACTTGGGCACGGCGACATGGCGCGCCAGCTGCACGAGCAGGCGCATGCTCTGCGGGAGCGCTTCCGCGCGCGGTTCTGGTGCCCGGAGCTCGGCCTGTATGCGCTGGCCCTCGACGGCTACAAGGAGCCCTGCCGGGTGCGCACCTCCAACGCGGGACATTGTCTCTTCTCCGGTCTGGCCGCTCCCGAGCACGCGGAGTCGATCGCCCGCATCCTGGGCCAGGACACATTCTTCACCGGCTGGGGGGTTCGTACGCTCGCCGACCGCGAGGCACGTTACAACCCGATGGCATATCACAACGGCTCGATCTGGCCGCACGACAACGCCGTGATTGCGGCGGGCCTGTCGGCATCGCCGGGGAAGGAGCTGGCCGTGAGGATTCTCTCGGCGCAGCTCGATGCAGCGACGTACTTCGAGTCGAGCCGCCTCCCCGAGCTCTTCTGCGGCTTTCGCCGTCGCGAGGGCAAGGCCCCCACCAGCTATCCGGTGGCCTGCTCTCCTCAGGCCTGGTCGGCGGCCGCTGTTTTTGCAATGCTGCAGGCATGCCTCGGCCTCACGGTCGATGCCGCAGCGCGTCAGATCGCATTCCGCTATCCGCAGCTTCCGCCGCGGGTCGAGCGGGTTTCCATCCGCAACCTCACGGTGGGCGACACCTCGGTCGATCTGACTCTCTATCGCTATTCCGGCGCGGTCGGACTGAACGTGGATCGCCGTTCCGGCAGGCTGGACGTGGCGATGCTGACCTGACTTCTGAGGTCTCGCGCAAAAAAAATGCGCCGCGCGCGGGGGAAAGCGCGTCGCGGCGCATGAGCACGCGAACACCGGGGAAGTTGTTCGCCGTTCCACGGCGTCGCTTCACAGGGAAGCCGACGCCTGACGAAGCTTGAGCAAAGCCCGTGCCAGATGGCATTTATCCTTTTGAAACAATAAGTTACACAATTCACCCCGCCCGGCGGAGGGTGACGCGAATTGTCAGGTTATGACGGCCACCCGCCGCTTACGGCAGCGGCAGACAGCCTTGGGAGTGCTGTTGTAGTTGCCGGCAGAGTCGCCGTGCCGCGTCCTGACTCGCAACGCGCGCCTCCAGCCTGTATAGGCGCCGTCCCGACAACGTGACGGGGATTACCTGCGGATTCACCCCCCGCAGCTCCGGCTGCAGCCTGGTGGAGAGTTGGGTCCACGCCCTGTTGGCATTGACTGCGCTGCTGAAGGCGCCGAGCTGCACCGCGAACCTTCGTCCGGTTGGCATCGCAACGGGGCTCGCCGCGGAAGTGGCGGCGGCTGGTTGCGCTGCAGATGATGGAACGCCCGTACTGGCCGAGCCGAGGGTGCTTACGGCCTCAGCGCCGGCAGTCGCACCGGCGCCAGCAGTCGCACCGGCGTCGACACTCGCGTCACCGCCGACACTCGCGTCACCGCCGACACTCGCGCTGGCGCCGTGAGCCGCCGTTGTCGTACCTCCGGCGACCGGCTGCGCGCCGAGCGATTTGCTCTCCATCCGTATCCGTGCATCCTGCGACCAGGACCCGCCCGGGTATTTCGCCAGGTAGGCCTCATATGCGGCAGCGGTGTTGGAACGTGTCGCCTGCCCCCAGGCCGCTTCCTCCGTCAGCTGTGCGATGCGCTGGCGCGCCACGCCGGAAAGCTCGCTGTCGGGGTGCCGAGCGACGAAGACGCGGTACGCCCGGGGGGTGTCGGCCTCCTGCGCCGTCCGCCAGTCCTGCTGGGTACGGCTGCAGGCGGAAAGGAGAGTCAAGGCGGCCGCGGCTGCGATCGGACCTGCCGCACGGTACTTGAATTTCATCAACATCCCCGGTGGAGCTTGCCCCTATTATGGTGAAACCATGACCGAAACGCCCAAGCGCCGACTGCTGGACCGGATGGGTGCCTCGCCGACCTTCGTGGCGGCGAGCTGCCGGCTCACCGGGGACGTGGAGACCGATGGACCGCTGCTCCTTTGCGGCTCGATCCGCGGCGACGGCCGCGTGGGCGGGGCGCTGAACCTCACCGCAGACGCGCACTGGGAAGGCGAAGTGCATGCCGTTGCGGCGGTCATTGCGGGACGCTTCACAGGGCGCTTGGTCATCGAAGGGAAGCTGGAAATAAGCGGGTCGGCGGTGATTCACGCGGACATCGTGGCGCACGCCGTCGCCATTGCGCGAGGTGCGGTCGTGGACGGTGACATGACGGTCACGGGCGGCCAGCCGGTGGTGCACTTCGAGGAGAAGCGCCACCACGGCCACCGCAAGGATACGCGCAACTCTTAGGTGCCGGTGAGCATGGGCTCGAGAGCCGGCGCCTGCTCTCCGACGTCGAGCTCCGTGAGAATGCGCCGCTCCACCCAGGTAGGGCCCGTGAGCCGGTCGAGGAATCCGCAGTGCCCGCCGAACTGCGTCACCACGATGCGCAGCGCCGCCGGATGCGCGAGGCGCTCGAGCCCTCCCGCGGGGATGATGGGATCATCGAGCGACGTAATGATGGTGGTCGCAGCCTCCAGCCCGAGCAACCGCCGCCCGGTGATCGAGTAGCCGTCGAGATATTCTTCCAGAGTGCCGAAAGCCGTGAAGCGGCGGATGAGCTCCGCGGTCAGGCGCCGCAGGTCGCGCACGCGGCGCAGCTCCGTGAAATCGTAGTGACCCGGCCACGCGGCCTGCTTCTTCAGCAGCGAGCGCCACCATTTGCGCACGAAGTAGAGCGGATAGCCGAAGAAGCCGCTTTCCAGCGCGCACAGGGTGTCGCTCGGATCCAACACCGGCGAGACCGCGACGATCTTCGCAATGTCGAGATCCGCCTCGCGGGCCTGTGCGCCGACACGCAACATGAAGTTGCCGCCCAGCGAGAACCCCACCAGCCGCAGCGGCTGGCCGCCGAGGGCCACCTGCAGCGCCTGCATCGCGCCGACCACCTCCGGCAGCAGGCAGGAGTGGAAAAGCTCCCGGTTGAGATGGTGGGTATCGCCGTGATCGCGCAGATTGAGCCGCAGGACGTCGAAGCCGCGCTCGAAGAGCTGCTGCCCCAGCGAGAGGACGTACAGCGACTCCGCGCTGCCCTCCCAGCCATGCAGCAGCACCACCGGGTTGCCGCGCCCGTGCGGCGGCGTCGAACGGAAACACTGCAGGCGCACGCCGCCGCCACAGTCGACGAGCACCTCCCGTTGCGCGGCGATGAGCGGGGCAGCGCGGCGCGCGATCGGGCCGCGTCTTGCGGCGGTGCTGGCGAGCATTGATTGCAAATGGCGGCTGCGCAGCCATGCCGGGGGACGGAAGTCGCTCAGCGCACCAGGATCTCGACTCGATTGTTCGCCTTGCCGGCTCGGTTCCATTCGCCTGCCGTGAGCTCGTCGGTAACCGCGGGGTATGGTGTTCTCAGGGTCGCAGGATCGCCTACGGAGGTCTCAACGTCCAGCGCGCCATGGGTCGAGTCGCGGATCCCGGCGATCAGGTTGGCAAGCGCCAGCGGCATGCGCTGCGCCGGCGGCAGTGCGTCGTCGGCCGGATTACCGACCACATCGCACTGGGAAAACGGAGCCTTGGCCGGAGCCAGGGCGTACCCGTTCACCGGGTCGCCTTTCAGGCAGAAACGGCCTGCAAAAGTACGTATTTGCACGACGCCGCTGACGTGATCCGCCACTAAGCGGTCAAGCGTCTGCCTGATGACGGCGAGGCGTGAACCGCCCAAGGCATCCGCGCCGTAAGGCACCCCAAGCACCAACGGCTGCGGTGTGCCCTGTGACGAGCCGGCCTGTGGCGCTTCGGCCGAGGACGCGGCCGAAGACGAGGGTGAGGACGCAACCGGGGCAGGCGCGCCGGGCGCATTCGATTGCGCGGCCGCTAATTGCCGCAGCTGCACCAGCTCCGCCTGAGCCGCCTGCAAGCGGGTGTGATCGCTCCAGGAGAAGCCCGCCGCGACGAGGGCCGCGGCGCAGGCCACGATTGCCACGCCGGCAAGCCAGCCCGCTGCGGGCAAGTTGCGTTGCGCAGGCAGCAGCGCGTGGATTTCCGCCGTGATGCGGTCCGCCTGCGCCTCGAGGCTTGCGTTCAGCCAGCGGCGCAAGGTCGGGACGGAGTCCGACTCCGGCTCGCCGGCCACGCTGCTACCGGATGGGGCGCCGTGGGTATGCGGCTGGCGGAAAGGCGTATCGCCAACCGTGGGGCGCGTGTGCTGCGGTGCGGGCGCGGCGCTTTCCCTGGCGACATGCGGCATGATCGCCTCCAGCGGCTTGAAGGTCGTCTGCTCGTCGCTGCGGCGGTCGGCGATCAGGTGCAGCTGGTACAGCACCTTGGCGACGTCGGCGTGCTTTATCTGCTTCGGCAACACGCCGACGGCACCGAGTGCGCGCGCCTGTCCCAGGTACACCTCACCTTCCTGAGAGGTGTACATCATGATGGGAATAGTGGCCGTCCGCGGGTCGTTCTTGATGGCCTGCACCGCCTGGAAGCCGTCCATGCCCGGCATCATGTGGTCCATGAAGATGACGTCGGGGCGCCTGCTCGCCAGATAGCCGATCGCTGCCTCCGCGCTCTCGACGCTGTCGACCTCAATGTCGTGCTTCTCGAGGATGCGCGCGAGAAAGAGACGCGCCGACCTCGAGTCGTCGACGATCAAGGCCCGCTTCTGCGCCATGCGGGAGAGTCTTACATGTGCTGTGCGCACCGTGCAACGGTATTTGCCGGCGCTGTGATCGCACCGTACAAGTACCATAAATTTCTCCGGGTGGAGAAAATGCCTGACGAAAGCGTCGGGAAGATGACAGGAACGTGAATCTCTCGTTACGAGCGGCGGTGTTCAGCGCGGTGCTGATCGGCGTGGCGGCCGGACGGCCTGCAGTGGCCCGGCCGGTCCCCGCCGCAACGCCGCCCGCGGCGCGGGCTGCACGCTCCGGTCCGGCCGCGCTCCTCTCGGCGGTGATTTCGGGGAGTTTCGACCCCCATAGCTACACGTGGCGGTTCGATGTGACGAACCTGTTCGTGGCCGGCGGGCGGATACGAATCGCGGGCGTACTGCGGCCGGGCGGCTGGAGCCTCGAGGCTCGGGTAACGGCGCTCGATCTGGCTCAGGCAGCACGGATCGCACGGCACTGGCTGCCCCCCGGGTACACCCTCTCCGGCCATGCGAATCTGGAGATGGCGTTGACGGCTGCCCGCGGGTTGCAGAAGTTGCGGCTCGAAGCCCACAGCTCGGACCTCAGCCTGACCAACCAACCGGGAACCATAGTCGCTCAACAGGTGACCGCCTCGATGTCAGGCACGCTGGTGCAGCACAGGGAGGGCGTCACGGTCACCGCGCACGCGCAGGCCTCACGCGGGCAGGCGCTCGCCGGAACGGCGCTACTCGATTTCGCCGCCAATCCGCTGACCCTCGATGCCGCCTTCGATCGCGCCGGCAAGGGGCCGATCGTGGTGTCGCGGCTCGATATCGAGCAGCGGAATCTGCTCCGCGCACACGCCGAAGGCGTGGTCCAGCCGGGCGGACATCCGAGCATCGTGAGCGCCCGCGTCCTGATCGCGAGGCTCCAGTTCCCGGACGCGTACAAAAGCTATCTGCAGCTCGCGCTGGCGACGACGCCGTTCGGCTCACTCCAGAGCACCGGCGATGCGGTCGGTTCGATCGACATCGCCGATGACGCGGTCACGCGCTTCGAGTGCTCGTTGCGCGATATCAACTTCGCCGATCCGGAAGCACGAGTACTGGTGCAGCACGCAAACGGCAATATCCACTGGGTCGCGGCGTCCGGAGCTGCGGTGGCGCCGTCCGAAATTGCATGGCAGGGCGCAGCGGCCTACGACCTGAGCGGCGGTCCCGTGCGGCTGCGTTTCGTCACCTGGCAGCGCAACTTCGCGCTGCTCGGCGGCGACACGCGCTTACCCGTCTTGGACGGTGCGGTCATCGTGCATACTCTGCTTGGTCGGGATCTCGGCACCCCGGAAGCTAAAGTCGACTTCAACGCCGACGTCACCCCCATCAGCATGCCGCTGCTGTCCAAGGCCTTCGGCTGGCCCGTCATGAGCGGAGAGGTCTCCGGCCGCATTCCCCTGGTGCGGTATCGCGATCACGGCCTGACATTCGACGGTGACCTGGTGGCAAAGGTGTTCGATGGCACGATCACCGGCAGCCGCATCGTTCTGAGGAATCCCCTCGGCCCCTGGCCGAGTCTCTCGGCCGACGTGCTGGCGCGAAACCTCGATCTCGACCTCGTGACTCATACATTCGCGTTCGGCTCGATCACCGGCCGCGTCAATGTCGATGTCCGCGGCCTGCAGCTCTTCAACTGGTCACCGGTCGCCTTCGATGCCCGCCTCTACACCACGCCCGGCGACGGCTCGCCGCATCGCATCAGTCAGAACGCGGTAACGCACATCGCCGGTCTCGGCGGCGCCGCCGGGGCCGTCAAGGCAGCGCTCGAATCCGGCGTGCTCAAGTTCTTCCACACCTTCCGCTACGATCGCATCGGGATCGGCTGCCGCCTGCAGAACGAGGTCTGCGGAATGTCGGGCGCCGCGCCGGCGCCCGACGGCGGCTACTATCTGGTCGAGGGCAGCGGGGTGCCGCGGCTCGACATCATCGGCAAGGAGCACCGCGTCGACTGGCCGCGCCTCATCGGACAGGTCGAGGAAGGCATGCACGATCGCGATTTCGTGGTGAACACCGGCCGAAAGTGACCGGTCGGCGAGTGCACTCGTGATGCAGTTCATGCCGGATTCAGCCCGCGATGCCAAAATCAAAAGCCTCAAGCGGAGATCTCCATGAAAAGAGTCATTGCCGTGACCGGCCTCACCGGCTTTCTGAGCATCGCCTTGCTGGCCGGCTGTGTGACCGTGAATGTCTACTTCCCCGCGGCCCAGGCGCAGCAGGCAGCCGACAAGATCATCGACGCGGTGACCGGCAGCACCGGTGGGCCGCCGGCGCAGGGGCCGCAGTCGAAACCGCAGAATGCCCCGGCCGGGGAGCCGCCCTCCTCCGATCGCGGCGCAACCCGGCCGGGAACCGGATCGGTGTTGCTCGCCGCCGCCGGCCGCGTCCTCGAGCTGCTCGTACCGGCCGCGGCCGCACAGGAGCAGGCCAACCTCAACATCTCGACTCCCGAGATCCGGGCCATCGTCGGCTCCATGCGCGCGCGGTTCCAGGAGCACCTCAAGCCATTCTTCACCTCCGGCGCAATCGGGCTCACCGCGCAGGGTACGATAGCGGTTCGCGACCCGAGCTCGGTTCCTCTCGCACAGCGGGCGACGCTGGTGCGTGTGGTCGCGCAACAGAACGATGACCTGTCACTGCTCTACGGCGAGATCGCGAAAGCGAACGGCCATCCGGAGTGGGCATCCGACATCCGCAATGTGTTTGCGCAGCGCTGGGCGGCGCGCGCCCGCCAGCGCGGCTGGTACTACCGCGACAACAGCGGCAACTGGGCCCGCAACTGATCCGCGAGCCGCCCGGCCGCTCCGGGCGCGTGGGCGAAGAAGAGTGACGGCTCGGTCAGCTCCAGCTCGAGCAGGCAGGGTTTGCCGTCGGCAGCCCGTATGATGTCGACCCGGGCATAGAGGGGCGTCGCAAACGGCAGCATCGCCAACACGTGATCTCCGAGCTGCAGCTCTTCGTCGCCTGGCGTCCGCGGCGTGATGCGCTCTTCCAGGAACAACGCGCTGGTCGGCGCGGTGCCCCGCCGCAGCAGCGGCCCTTTGCGGATCGCGTGACTGAATCGGCCGCCGAAGTAAATGAGGGCGGTCTCGCCGTGAGCATCGATCCGGTCGAGATAGGGCTGCAGGAGCACGCTGCGCCCGGCATCGAGCAGCCGCTCGATCTGCCTGGTCGCCGCCTGCTCCTCGCCGCGGGCGTAGCGCGCCGCATCTTTGGAGCCCGCACCGACAGCGGGCTTCACGACCCACTCCGGATTGCTCTCCTCCGTTAGAAACCTTTCCAGCTTCTCCGTCGCACTCTCACCAGGCTCGACGAACCGGGTCGGCACCACGGGCACGCCGGCCCGAGCGAGACCGCCGAGATAGTGCTTGTCGGTATTCCAGCGGATGACGGCGGGAGGGTTGATCAGAGCGGTGAGGGTCGCGGTCCGGTCGGCCCAGGCCAGGAACTCCGTCAGGCGCGGCACGTAGTCCCAGGTCGAGCGCAGGAGCGCCAGCCCGTAATCGGTCCAGTCGACCCCGAGGTCATCCCAATCGACCACGGTGGCCTGCAGGCCCGCCTGATCGAGCGCGGTGAGGAGCGGCGCCAGATCCTCATCGAGGTGGCGCGCGGCGCGCGCGCTCACCAGGGCAATGTGTTTCTTCACTCCCGGATACCGACGCCTCGCTCCATCAGCGCGATCGCGGCGATGAAGAGCGTAACTGCGGCGCCGCCCATGATGGCGAACGCGATGCCGACGTGAACGTCGGACACGCCGAGGAACCCGTAGCGGAAGGCGTTGATCATGTAGAGGATGGGGTTGAAGTACGAGATGCCCTGCGCCCAGTGCGGCAACAGCGCCACGGAGTAGAAGACGCCGCCGAAATAGTTGAGCGGCGTCAGCACGAACGTCGGGATGATGTTGACCTGGTCGAAATTCTTCGCGAAAAGAGCATTCAGGAAGCCGCCGAGGGCGAACGTCGTCGAGGTGAGAAGGACCGCCCCGGCGATGACGAGCGGATGCTGCACGTGCAGGTTGGTGAAGAGCAGCGACACGCCGGTCACCGCTATGCCGACGAGCAGACCCCGGACCAGTCCGCCGGCCACATATCCGGAAACGATGAGCCAGCTGGGAAGCGGCGAGACCAGCAGCTCCTCGACGTGCTTGCCCCATTTCGCGCCGTAAAAGGAAGACACGACGTTGGAGTAGGAGTTGATGTTGACGGACATCATGATCAGGCCGGGCGCGATGTATTCCATGTAGCCGAAGCCGCCCATCGGACCGACACGGCTGCCGAGCAGGCCGCCGAAGATCGCGAAATACAGTGCCTGCGTCACCGCCGAAGGCAGGACGGTCTGAGTCCATATGCGGATGATCCGCTGGTACTCGCGCAGGACGATGGTCCTGAAGCCGATCCAGCGGACGAGGCCGAGGTGCATCGGCTCCGTGGTGGCCCTCTCTGCCAGAATGTTGCGAGGCTCGGTCCCTGTGCCCTCTGAGCCCCGCAATCGCGAGTCGACGCTCACCGGGAAACCCCTTCGGGCCGGCTGCCGCCGTCCAAAATCGTTCCGGACGATTCAGTCAAGCCGCGACTCCCTTATCCACCAGGCGCATGAAGATCTCCTCCAGCCGATTGACCTTGTTCCGCATGCTCACCACTTGGACGCCGGCCTGCGACAGGCGCCCGAAAAGATCATTGAGGTTCTGCTCGTTCGAGACCTCGACCTCGAGGGTGTGCTCATCGGTCAGCCGCACCGGATAGCCGTCCAGCCGGGGCGCGGCCGTCAGGGGCGCGCTGACGTTGAGCACGAAGGTCTCGGTATGAAGACGCCGCAGCAGGCTGCTCATACGGTCGCGCTCGACGATTCGTCCGCCGTCGATGATGGCTATGTTGCGGCAAAGCGTCTCGGCTTCCTCGAGATAGTGGGTCGTCAGGATGATGGTCGTGCCGCGCCGGTTGATCTCCCGCAGGAAATCCCACATCGAGCGGCGGATCTCGATGTCGACGCCGGCGGTGGGCTCATCGAGGATGAGGAGCCGTGGCTCGTGCATCAGCGCGCGAGCGATCATCAGGCGGCGTTTCATGCCGCCCGAGAGGCTGCGCGAAGCCTTGTCGCGCTTGTCCCAGAGCTGCAGCTGCCTCAGGTAGCGCTCCGCGCGCCGCCGGGCCTCGGCGCGGGGAATGCCGTAGAAGCCCGCCTGGTTGACCACGATGGTTTCGGGCGATTCGAACATGTTGAAGTTGAGTTCCTGCGGCACGACGCCGATGCAGGCTTTGGCCGCCTCGAGCTCCCGGTCGATATCATGACCGAAGACCACGACATCGCCGCCGGTCTTGGTGACCAGGGAGGTCATGATGCCGATCAAGGTGGTCTTGCCGGCGCCGTTGGGGCCCAGCAGCGCGAAGAAATCGCCCTGCTCGACCTCCAGGTCGATCCCCTTCAGCGCCTGCACACCGTTCTTGTAGGTCTTCGTCAGTCCGCAGACCGAGAGTGCGTTCATGACCGTCAAGAATCCTTCAGGCGCCGGAATGCCGCAATGCCCATTTCGGTAGATCGGCCGCCAGCGCGGCGGCTCAGTCCTTGAAGTAGCGGGCCAGGAACTCGTCGAAAGTACCCTGGTCGCCGGCCTCGATGGCCCGCTGCCGGGCAAGCGACTCCCCCGCCTCAGCCGCGAGCTCCTGCAGACGCGCCTCGTTCGGCGGATAGAGGTCGAGAAAGTACCCCTTGTGCGTCGCCGACATGCGCAGCGCCAGGTCGAAGAAGGGCTCGCCGGTATCGGTGAGCTCCTTCATCATGCGGGCCGAAGGCGTGAGCCGCACGTCCTGAACCTTGGCCGCCTGCGCGGCGAGCGCCGCCGAGTAAGGCCGGGAGGCATCGCCGCGGTCGAGGATCTCGCAGATGCCGGTGAGGGAATCGATCAGCTCGCGTGCCCACTCCCGCATGGGTACGTTGCGCCCGTCCCGCCATAGCGTGAGCCCCGGCTCCCGCCCGCGGCGGGCGACGGTGAGGTGGTTCTCATCGAGCGCGCGCTGCTCCTCGGCGCCGATGAGCGGGCTCTCCTTGAGCAGGCAGAGGGCGAGAAAAGCCTCGAGGAAGCGCAGCTTGTTCTGGTTGACACCCACGGGGTCGAAGGCGCTGACATCGAGCGCCCGCACCTCCACGTATTCGACGCCGGCGCGCCTCAGAGCCTTCGTCGGCCGCTCGCCGGAGCGGGCGACGCGCTTCGGGCGGATGAAGCTGTAGTACTCGTTCTCGATCTGCAGGATGTTGGCATTCAGCTGCTGGTACTCGCCGTCGACCTTGACCCCGAGGTCCGCGTACGGCGGATACGGAGTCATGATGGCATGGCTCAGATCGCGAACGTACTCATCGAGGCTGTTGACGGAGACGCTGACGTCCGCCTGATTGCGGTTGCGATAGCCGATGTCGCTCATCCTGAGGCTGGTGCCGTACGGCTCGTAGGCGGTGCCGGCCGTGAAGTCACGGAGCGAGTGATCGCGCCCCTTGAGAAAGGACTTGCAGACGACGGGCGAGACCCCGAAGAGATACAACACCAGCCAGCCGTGGCGCCGATAGTTGCGCAGGAGATCGAAATAGCGTGCGGAAACGAAGGCGGAATCGCCCTGCCGCGACTTCACGAGATCGGCGTAGGCGTCCCAGAAGGGCAGCGGGAAGGAGTAGTTGAAGTGTACCCCGGAGATCGCCTGCATCATCCGGCCGTAGCGCAGCCCGAGCCCGCGGCGATACACACTCTTCATGCAGCCGATGTGCGAGCGGCCGTACTCTGCGATCGGGATTTCCTCGTCCCGGGAGATCGCCCCCGGCATGCTGGTCGCCCACAGGAGCTCGCTGCCGAGATGGCGGTAGACGAACTGGTGCAGATCGAGGAGGTACTGCAGCAGCTGCCAGGTGGCCGTGAAGGTAGGGGTGACGAGCTCGATCAGCGCCTCGGAATAGTCGGTCGTGATGTGCTCGCTGGTGAGCGCCGAGCCGAGCGCGTGAGGGTGCGGCGTCGCGGCCAGGAGCCCCTCCGGCGTGACGCGCAGCGATTCCTTCTCCAGGCCCTTGCGGCCGCCCTGGAGAATCTCGGGCTGCCCGCTGTTGACGAGCGCGGACAGGCGCCGCTCGAAGGCGCTATCGAGGCCGGGGCTGCTCATTGGCGACTGCTTTACGCTCGCTTGTTGGATAGTTGGTCATCGGTCTGCGCGGCCCCGGTCGTGAAAGGCAGGCACAAGGATGTGCCCCGCCGCCGCAGGTGGCGGAGCCTTGGGCAAAAACCACGCTTTTTGCCCAAGGCGCGCTGGGCCGGGCAGGAGCCCGGATCCAGCGCCTCACACTATGCTACCGCGAGGGCTGCGCATCTGGCATCTTGCCGCCTCGCGGGGCGCCCGCGCAACGGAGATTCCCACATGATCGGCATCATCGGCGGCACTGGTCTCTACCGGATGGAGGGTCTCGAGGTCACTCGCTCGAGTGAGATCGGTACGCCGTTCGGCCGGCCCTCCGGCCCGGTCATGCTGGGGCGGCTCGGAGGGCGGGACATCGCCTTTCTACCACGGCATGGCCTGCACCACGACCTGCTGCCCAGTGAGATCAACTTCCGGGCGAACATCTGGGCGCTGAAGAGCGTGGGGGTGCGGACCATCATCGGTGTATCGGCGGTGGGGAGCCTGCGGCAGGAGATCCGGCCGGGCGACCTCGCACTGCCGTCGCAGTACCTGGATTTCACCAAGGGCCTGCGCGCCGCGAGCTTCTTCGGCAAGGGGCTGGTGGCGCACGTATCGACGGCTCATCCGACCTGCGCGCACACGGCGGCGCTCATAGGGCGGGTGGCGGAGTCGCTCGGGCAGCCGATCCATCGCGACAGGACTTATGCCTGTGTGGAGGGCCCGCGGCTCGGTACCCGGGCGGAGAGCTTCTGGCTGCGCGGGGCGGGGGCGGACCTGGTGGGGATGACCAACGTGCCGGAAGCGTTCCTGGCACTCGAGGCACAGGTGGGGTACTGCGTCATCACGGTCGCGACGGACTATGACTGCTGGCTGGACGACACCTCACAGCACGTGTCCGCGGAGCAGGTGATCGGCCAGTTCAAGGAGAGCCTGGGCAGAGTCCAGAAGCTCATCGCCGGGGCGGTGGCGGAGTACGTCGAGGACGAGTCGCGGCCATGCCGGCAGGCGCTGAAGGCGGCGATAGTGACGCCGCGTGAGCAGATGACTGCCGAGCAGAAGCAGATCCTGGATTTTTTGACCGCCTGAGGGCAAGTGTCACACTGGTGGCAACGACCGCGCACTCAGCCGGAGAGCCGGCCCCCGGGGAAGCCGCCCAGCCCGTGGAAGGTCATGTAGAGGGAGTAGGCACTGACGGCGATGGCAATGAGCATCTCGATGAAGAGTGTCGCTACGCCGTATTTGTACCAGGGCTCGTGTTGCACGGGGACGGAGCTCGTTGGATGCATACCGGACCTCAGTTGGCGGGTTACTCGGCGGCGGCAGCCCGAGTGCTGAAGAAGACTCCGTGCTCTTCGGGGCGGCGCTCGTGGCTGGCTGCCCAGAAGTAGAAGAGGACAAAGGGGATGAAAAGGATGAGGGCTACACGGAGGTAGCCGGCGTGAATGTTGGATTCACCGGCGAAGATCAAGGGGTAGGCGATTCCGCCGGCGGTTGATAGCCCGCCGATGAAGCCGGCGGCGAGACCTGGGCGGTCCGGAAAGAGCAATGGGACCAGGGCGAAGGTTCCGCCGGTGGCGAAGGAGATGAACACCCCGAGCCCGATGAGCATCGCGACCGAGGCGGACAACGAGCCCGATAGGCCGGCAGCAGTCAGCCCTGTCATCGCCAGCGTGATCAGGATGAGCGCAATACCGAGCCAGTGCAGGCGGGGCGCGTAGGGCAGCGTCCGCGCAATGAACGGCAGCGGAGTCCAACCGCGGCGTTGAAAGAGATCGGACATGTAGCCTGCGAACGGGCGAAAGAGCGAGGCGGTGAAGGACTGCACCGCGGCAAAGGTGCCGGCGGCAATCTGCATGCCGGCGACGCCGCTGAAGCCGAGCGCCAGGATCCCGGTAGTGAAGCCACGCACGAAGTAGCCGGGCAGCCACGCATTCATTGCGATCTCGAGGCCGAAAGACATCGCATAGGCGAGCATGAGCGCCAGGGCGATGTAACGGCTCCAGACGAAAATCGCGCCCTTCCAGCCGCTTCCTTGGCGCGCCGTCTGCCGGCGCGAAACTGACTTCGCGGCACGGCCGCGCATCAGATACCAGGCGGCGACGGCGAGCGCGATGACGCCCATCCACAGCCAGGCGGACTGATAGGAGGTCCCGAAGATCCGCGGCAGCAGCAGCGCCCCGACGCCGGCGCCGGCATTGCCGGTGCCGGCATAGAGTCCCTCGGCAGTGCCGATCTCATGCGGCTCGAACCACTGCGCCACGTGTTGGATCCCGATTACGAAGGTGACACCGGCGGCGGCAACGATGACCCGCTCCACGAATAGAAGCGAATAGCTGGCCGTATAGGCGGAGGCGATCGACACGAAGCCACATATCGCGAGCACCAGCGTGAACGCGCGTGGCGCGCCGAAGCGGTCCGCCGCCCAGCCCGCCACCATTCTCCCGACCGGCGCCATCCACATGGCTGAGCTCGCGAGCAATCCCAGCGCTTCGATGCCGAGGTGATAGTGCGCCGCGATGCTCGGGCTGAACGCAGCGGTCGAAAACCACATTAGAAAGCACCAGAAGAATCCGACCGTCGCGATGACGAGCTGCTCGACCTTGTGTGTGCGAATCGCCTGATCCATGCGGACGACCTGTCAGTTGCGGGCGCCGCAGGCAGGTGCAATCGGCATGCCATGATGTCGATCATCCGGGCAGTGGCTTTCCACTCAAGCGCTTAGCAGCTTTACGCGTCTCGCCCACCATCTGACCAGTTCGCTGGCGAGCCAATCCGGGGCAATGCCGGAGCGATTGCACTTTAGCGGTGCGATCTCGTCCACCGCACGAGGAGCGTCGGACACGCCCTCCCGGGATAACGTCTGGAACTCCGTACGTATTGCACGCCAACATGGGCGCGCCTAACAGCGTTGAATGGCATTCTAGAATTTCGCTGATTCGCGAGCTCGAACGCGCACAAAAGTAGCGAAGTACTGTTGACAGAAACACTGCAGTATATATCCTACAAAATTATCCCGGACATGCCGTCGCTCGCGAGATATCGAAGTGAGAATCCGAGTTCTTTCCGATTTGCACCTGGAGTTTCAGGATTGGAATCCACCGGACGCGCAGGCCGATATAGTCGTTCTTGCGGGTGACATCCATTCCGGCACTCGCGCAGTCGATTGGGCGCGCCGCCAATTCCCTCTGGTGCCGATCCTCTATGTGCCCGGCAACCACGAATTCTATGGCCGAGACATGCAGGAGACACTTTCGGATCTGCAGAAGGCGGGAAGACGCTTCGGCGTAGACGTGTTGCAGGGGCGTGGCGTCGCGATCGGTGGCGTGCGTTTTCTGGGCGCGACGCTCTGGACCGATTTCGCCCTACACGGCAGCGATGCTCCATCTCTCCGTCGCGCGATGAGCGATGCGAAGCACGGAATGAATGACTTCAGCATCATCCGTCACGGCTCCCATGGCTTGTTCCGCCCCGAGCATGCGCGAGCGATGCACCTCGAGCAGGCGTGCTGGGTGCGGGAACGACTGGCGGACGAGTTTTCCGGCCCGACCATCGTCGTAACTCATCACCTGCCGCATCCGCGCAGCATTCACCGGAAGTACTGGGGGTCGACTCTCAACCCCGCCTTTGCCAGCGATCTCTCGCATCTGATGGGGCCGCCTGTTGCAGCGTGGATCCATGGCCATACGCACGAGTCATGCGACTACATCGAGCAAGGAACGCGTGTGGTCTGCAACCCTCGCGGCTACGGACCGTTCGAGCTGAATGCAACATTCGATCCCACTCTGACGATCGAAATCGACCCGATGAGGCCGCTGCAGCGAGCGCCGGGTTTGATCGATCCTCCGCTACCCGGACAAGACAATCGCATAGAGTGTGCCGAGGTGGCGTGATTATGTGCGCTCGCCTGCCGATTGTGGCGCTGGAGACAGGTACCAGGCACTGGTATTCGATCGACTGCTTTGCGATTCTCGAGTTTCTGTGCATTTGCCATAGATATTCCAGGTTCCCGGTGCACCGCCGGAGCCGTAACATGCCGCCACTCCCAGATCGCTGAGGATCCCTCAGCCGCTGCCAGGAGGGCTCACCATGTCGGTCATGTACGTTGCAACGCTAGACATCCTCACCGAGAAAGGCGGCTTCGATCCTCGGGCCGCGCGTGCAATCGGCGAGGCAATCGATCTCGAGATCGCTCGATCCCGGGATGCATGGGCCACCAAGGAGGACATCGGCGAAAGCCGGCGCGCACTGAGCGAAGAAATCGGGGCGCTGAGAGTTGACACGACCAGGAGCATTTCCGGATTGCGCTCGGAGGTGATCGCGTTTCGAGCCGAGCTGAAGGAGGACGTCGGCAAAGTCCGCACCGAGCTGAAGGGGGACACCGGCAACCTCCGCACCGAGCTGAAGGAGGACATTGGCAACCTCCGCACCGAGCTGAAGGAGGACATTGGCAACCTCCGCACCGAGCT
>Ga0134125_10002243_pt1 | contig 23057 bp, 22 predicted proteins | sample KB31751_FD_96464 | JGI IMG/M metagenome (GOLD analysis project Ga0134125, IMG submission 96464) | Terrestrial soil microbial communities with excess Nitrogen fertilizer from Kellogg Biological Station, Michigan, USA - KB3-175-1 | ecosystem: Environmental > Terrestrial > Soil > Unclassified ... | reverse complement strand
GATTTTCCTGGGGTACTATCGAGGCTACATCGACCGGGAAATCGATTAGTCGTCAATGCCCGGCGCCACATCGGGGGATTTCATGTCCGTACATCGCCTTTTGCCGTCAATCGCCGTCGCGGCATTGCTGGCCTCCACACCCCTTTCGGCAAAGACGCTGGTCTTCTGCTCGGAAGGCAGCCCGGAAAACTTCTACCCCGGCGTCAACACCACCGGCACCTCGTTCGACGCCAACAGCCAGATCTACAGCCGCATCGTCGACTTCGAGCGCGGCGGCACCAAGGTCGTGCCCGGCCTTGCCGAAAAGTGGGACATCTCCGCGGACGGCACCGTCTACACCTTCCACCTGCGTCACAACGTCAAATGGCAATCGAATGCCAATTTCAAGCCGACGCGCAATTTCAACGCCGATGACGTGCTCTTCGCCATCGATCGGCAGTGGAAGCAGGACAACCCGTATTTCAAGGTGACCAGCTCGAACCATTCCTATTTCAACGACATGGGCATGCCCAAGCTGCTCAAGTCGGTCGAGAAGGTCGATGACTACACGGTGAAGATCACCCTCAACGCGCCGGAAGCGCCGTTCCTCTCCGACCTCGCCATGGAATATGCCGGCATCCAGTCGAAGGAATATGCCGACGCCATGCTCAAGGCCGGCACGCCGGAAAAGATCGACCAAGAGCCGGTCGGCACCGGACCGTACATGATGGTGCAATACCAGAAGGACGCGATCATCCGTTACAAGGCATTCCCCGACTACTATGCGGGCAAGGCCAAGATCGACGACCTGATCTTCGCCATCACGCCGGATGCGTCCGTGCGCTGGGCAAAATTGCAGAAGAACGAATGTCAGGTCATGCCCTATCCGAACCCGGCCGACCTTGACGCGATGCGCAAGGACCCGAACGTCACGGTCCTCGAGCAGCCGGGGTTGAACATCGGCTACCTCGCCTACAACACAACGAAGAAGCCATTCACCGACGTGCGCGTGCGCAAGGCGGTCAACATGGCGATCAACAAGAAGGCGATCATCGACGCTGTCTTTCTGTCCACCGGCGTCGCCGCCATCAACCCGATCCCGCCGACGATGTGGTCGTACAACAAGTCGATCAAGGACGACCCCTACGATCCGGCGGCCGCCAAAAAGCTGCTCGCTGAAGCCGGATACCCGAATGGCTTCGAGACCGATCTCTGGGCGATGCCCGTGCAGCGGCCGTACAACCCGAACGCCAAGCGTATCGCCGAGCTGATGCAGGCCGATCTTGCCAAAGTCGGCATCAAGGCGGAGATCAAGAGCTACGAATGGGGTGAATATCGCAAGCGCGCGCAGGCGGGCGAGCACCAGATGGCGCAGCTCGGCTGGACCGGCGACAACGGCGACCCGGATAACTTCCTCAATACGCTGCTAGGCTGCGACGCGGCCAAGACCAACGGCTCCAACATCGCCAAGTTCTGCTATCAGCCGTTCGAGGATTTGGTGCAGAAGGCCAAGCACGTCAGCGACCAGGCCGAGCGCACCAAGCTCTATGAGCAGGCCCAGGTGATCTTCAAGGAACAGGCGCCCTGGTTCACCATCGCCCACTCGGTGCAGCTCAAGCCCGTGCGCAAGGAAGTGATCGGCTTCAAGCTGAGCCCGTTCGGCCGCCATACCTTCTACGGCGTCGACATCAAGCAATAAGCGCCGAGCGGGGCGGCTAACTGCCGCCCCGCTTGCGTCCCCATGCTGCGGTTTCTGTTCACACGCGTGAGCCTCGTCGTTCCGACGTTCATCGGGATCACGCTGCTCGTGTTCGTCCTCGTTCGCCTCATTCCCGGCGATCCGATCGAAACCATGGCCGGCGAGCACGGCATCGATCAGGCCTTGCACGAGCAGTTGCGGCACGAATACGGCTTCGACCGGCCGGTTATAGTTCAGTACGGCTACTATCTCCTGCGCCTCGCGCACGGCGACCTCGGCCGCTCCATCGCGACGCATAAACCGGTGATCGAGGAATTCACCAGCCTTTTCCCCGCGACCATCGAGCTCTCCCTCTGCGCCATGATCTTCGCGCTGTGTGTCGGCCTGCCCGCCGGCATCATCGCCGCGGTCCGCCGCAATTCGATTTTCGATCACGGCGTCATGGGGCTTTCGCTCACCGGCTATTCGATGCCGATCTTCTGGTGGGGGCTGCTGCTGATCCTCTTGTTTTCGGTGCAGCTCGGCTGGACTCCCGTGTCCGGCCGCATTGCCGTCCTCTATTTCATCCAGCCGAAAACCGGATTTCTGCTGATCGACACGCTGCTCGCCGGTGACACGGCCGCGTTCTGGTCCGCGCTTTCGCATCTTGTCCTGCCGGCGATCGTGCTCGGCACCGTGCCGCTCGCCGTGATCGCGCGCATGACGCGCTCGGCGATGCTGGAAATCCTCGGCGAGGACTACATCCGCACCGCGCGCGCCAAGGGCCTGACGCGCTTTCGCGTCATCGCCGTGCACGCCTTCCGCAACGCGCTGATCCCGATCGTCACGGTGATCGGCCTGCAGATCGGAACGCTGTTTACCGGCGCCATCCTTACCGAGACGATCTTTTCCTGGCCCGGCGTCGGCAAGTGGCTGATCGAGGGCATCGGCCGGCGCGACTATCCGGTGCTGCAAGGCGGCACGCTGCTGATCGGCGCCATCATCATGACGGTCAACCTGCTGGTGGACGTCACCTACGGTTTCATCAACCCCCGCATCCGGCACAACAGATGAGCGCGCAGACCGCCGAGGCTCCTGCCATTGCCGCGCCGTCCACGGCGCTCGCCGGCATTCCCCAGCATCCGGCGATGGAGTTCTACGGCGATTTCGTCGCCAATCCCGGCGCGGTCATCGGCGTGCTGGTGATTTTCGCGCTGCTGATCCTTGCAGCGACCGCCGACCTCATCGCGCCCTACTCGCCCGTCCTCACCAGCGACACCGGCTTTCTATTACCGCCGTTCTGGCAGACGGGCGGCTCGCTGGCGCACCCGCTCGGCACCGATCCGATCGGCCGCGACCTGCTGTCGCGTCTTATCTACGGCACGCGGCTGTCGCTGCTGATCGGCGCCGCGGTCGTTACCCTCTCGGTGCTGTTCGGCACCACGCTCGGCCTGATCGCCGGTTTCTTCCGCGGCGTCGTCGAGATTTCGATCATGCGGCTCATGGACATTATCCTGACGCTGCCCAGCCTGCTGCTCGCCATCGTCATCGTCGCGATCCTCGGGCCCGGCGTGATGAACGCGCTGCTCGCGGTCGCCATCGTGCAGTTGCCGTTCTACGTGCGCATCGTGCGCGCCGCGGTCATCGCCGAAACGGCCAAGGACTACGTCACCGCGGCCAAGGTGAGCGGCGCCGGAAGCCTGCGGCTGATGGTCAAGGAAGTGCTGCCGAATTGCGCCGCGCCGCTGATAGTGCAGGCAAGCCTCGGCATCTCGACCGCGATCCTCGACGCGGCGGCGCTGGGCTTCCTCGGCCTCGGCGCGCAGCCGCCGACGCCGGAATGGGGCACCATGCTCGCCGATGCGCGCGAGTTCATCCTGCGCGCCTGGTGGGTGGTGACGTTTCCCGGCGTGATGATCCTCATCACCGTGCTCGCGTTCAACCTGTTCGGCGACGGCTTGCGCGACGCGCTCGACCCCAAGCTCAAACGGTAACCGGCATGGCTGCGCTCGAAATCGAGAATTTAAGCGTCCTGTTTCCCTCCTCGGGCGGACCGCTGCGGCCGGTCGACGGCGTGTCGCTCAGCCTCGAGCAAGGCGAAATCCTCGGCATCGTCGGTGAATCCGGCTCGGGCAAAAGCCTCGCCATGCTGGCGCTGATGGGGCTCGTGCCCTACCCCGGCGAAGTGAGCGCCGGCCGCCTGCGCTTCGACGGCCACGATTTGCTCGCGGTCTCCGAGGCCCAGCGCCGTAGCCTCACCGGCAAAGACATGGCCATGATCTTTCAGGAGCCGGCCACCAGTCTCAACCCGTGCTTCACCGTCGGCTTCCAGATCATCGAGACGCTGCGCGTCCACGAGAAGATGGACGGCAAGCAGGCGCGCCGGCGGGCGATCGAGCTGCTCGAACAGGTCGGCATTCCGGCGCCGGAAAGCAGGCTTTCCGCCTATCCGCACCAGCTCTCCGGCGGCATGAATCAGCGGGTGATGATCGCGATTGCGATTGCCTGCAATCCCAAACTGCTGATCGCCGACGAACCGACGACGGCGCTCGACGTGACCATCCAGGCGCAAATCCTCAATCTGCTGCTGACGCTGCAACGCGAGCGCGGCATGGCGCTCATCATCATCACCCACAACATGGGCGTCGTCGCCGAAATCGCGCAGCGCGTGGTGGTGATGTATTCCGGGCAGATCATGGAGGAGCGCGCGACGGCGGACCTGTTCAACGCGCCGCAGCACCCCTACACCGAAGCGCTGCTCGCGGCGCGGCCGGAAAGTCGCATCGGCGAGCGGCTCGCAACCATTCCCGGCGCGGTGCCGAGCCTTTACGCGCGGCCGCGCGGCTGCCTGTTCAGCCCGCGCTGCCAATACGCAACGCCGCTGACGGTCGACACCCGGCCCGAACTGCGGCCGTGGAAGGGCGGCGCGGTGCGCTGCCACTATCCGCTCGGCGATTTAACGCGCGAGGCGCGCATCCGCGCCGACCGGCAGAGCGACCGGGAGACGGTTGCGTGAGCCCGCTCGTCGTCGCCAAGGACCTGACCCGCATCTACAAGTCGAAGCGCGGCGTCCTCGACAAGCCGCAGGAATTGCGCGCGGTCGGCGGCGTATCGTTTTCCATCGACGCAGGGCGCACGCTGGCGATCGTCGGCGAATCCGGTTGCGGCAAATCGACGCTGGCGCGGCTCGTGACCCTGATCGAGCCGCCGGACGTAGGCACCCTGACGCTCGACGGCACGGACGCGCTGCATCCCCCGGCGGCGGAGCGCAAGCGGCTGCGCCGCACGGTGCAACTGGTGTTCCAGAACCCCTACGGCTCGCTCAACCCGCGCAAGAAGATCGGCGCCATTCTCGAGGAGCCGCTGATCATCAACACGAGCCTGAGCAAGGCTGAGCGGCGCAAGGCCGCGCTCGCCATGATGGCGCGCGTCGGCCTTTCCGCCGAGCAGGCGCGGCGCTACCCGCACATGTTTTCCGGCGGCCAGCGCCAGCGCATCGCCATTGCCCGCGCGCTGATGCTGCAGCCCAAGCTCGTCGTCGCCGACGAGCCGGTGTCGGCGCTCGATGTTTCGGTGCAGGCGCAGGTCCTCAATCTGCTCATCGATCTGCAGCAGCAGTTCGGCCTCGCCTATCTGTTCATCTCGCACGATCTTGCCGTCGTGCGCTTCATCGCCCACGACGTGCTGGTGATGTATCTCGGTCTTGCCATCGAGCACGGCCCCAAGGAGCGGATTTTCGAGCGGCCGCTGCATCCCTATACGCAGGCGCTGCTCGCCTCGACGCCGGCCTTCGGCGCCGTGCGGCAGGTGCGGCAGATGGTCAAGGGCGAGGCTCCCTCGCCGCTCAACGTGCCGAAAGGCTGCGTCTTCGAGACGCGCTGCCCGCACGCGACCGACCGCTGCCGGGCTGAGCGCCCGCCGTTGCGTTCCGTCGGCGGCCGGCTGGTGGCCTGTCACTATGCCGAGCAGTTCCTGGCCGGCGCGCCGGTCGTCGGCGCATTGGAACAGACGGCAAAAGCCGTATAGTCCGGGACTGGATCGCAAGGATCCCATCGAGGTTGCCATGACAACGCCGCGCACGCTTCGCCTTTCCGACCGCGACAACGTCGTCGTCGCCATCGACCAGATCGTGGCCGGCGCCAATGCGGCCGGGATCGCCGCGCGCGAACGCGTGCCGCGCGGCCACAAGATGGCGACGGTTGCCATCGCGCAGGACGCGCCGGTTTACAAATACGGGCAGATCATCGGCTTTGCCTCCAAGCCGATCGCGCCCGGCGAATGGGTGCACGAGCACAACGTCGCCATGCAGGATTTCGCCCGCGACTACCGCTTCGCCGAGGGCGCGAGGAACGACGAGGTGCTGCCGGTCGAGCAGCGCGCGACGTTCGAAGGCTACGTGCGGCCGAACGGCAAGACCGGCACGCGCAATTACATCGGCATCCTCACCTCGGTGAATTGCTCGGCATCGGCGGCGAAATTCATCGCCGATGCGTTCAACCGCTCCGACCTGCTCGCCGACTATCCGGAGATCGACGGCGTCGTACCCTTCGTGCACGGCACCGGCTGCGGCATGGCGGCCTACGGCGAAGGCTTCGATCTTTTGCGCCGAACGCAATGGGGCTACGCCACGCACCCCAATCTCGGGGCTACGCTGATGGTGGGGCTCGGCTGTGAGGTGTTCCAGATCGACCGGCTCAAGGACGAATACGGCCTGGTCGAAGGCGATCACTTCCAGACCATGACCATCCAGGCGACGGGCGGCACGCGCAAGACCGTCGAAGAAGGCGTCGAGCGCATCAAGGCCATGCTGCCGATTGCCGCGAAGGCAAGACGCGAGACCCGCCCCGCCTCCGAGATTACGCTGGCGCTGCAATGCGGCGGCTCGGACGGCTATTCCGGCATCACCGCAAATCCAGCGCTGGGCGCGGCCGTCGACGAGCTCGTGCGGCACGGCGGTACGGCGGTGCTCGCCGAGACGCCGGAAATCTACGGCGCCGAACATCTGCTCACGCGGCGCGCGGTCAACCGTTCGGTCGGCGAGAAGCTCGTCGAGCGCATCAAGTGGTGGGAAGACTATTGCGCGCGCAACGGCGGCGAGATGAACAACAATCCGGCGCCGGGCAACAAGGCCGGCGGGCTGACGACGATCCTCGAGAAATCGCTCGGCGCCGCGGCCAAAGGCGGCTCGACCACCATGCGCGCGGTCTATCAATATGCCGAACCGGTCAAGGAGAAGGGCTTCGTGTTCATGGATACGCCGGGCTTCGATCCGGTCGGTGCCACCGGACAGGTCGCCGGCGGCTCGAACGTGATGTGCTTTACCACCGGCCGCGGCTCGGCCTTCGGCTGCAAGCCGACGCCCTCGATCAAGCTCGCCACCAACAGCGACATGTATGCCCGCATGAGCGAGGACATGGACATCAACTGCGGCGACATTCTCGACGGCGTTTCGATCGCCGACAAAGGCCGGCAGATTTTCGACACGGTGCTGAAAGTGGCCTCCGGCACGCGCACCAAGTCGGAGGGCCTCGGCTACGGCGACCTCGAATTCGTGCCCTGGCAGATCGGCGCGGTGATGTAAGCCGCGCGGCTGGCGCTTCTAACGCCATGAAATCGCGAGGTTTCCCGCGCGCCTATCCTTAACCGCCCATTAACGGCGGCGGGATAGCTTTGCCGGGTTCGGTATCGGGCGGCGCCCGAGGCCCGGGGCATCATGGTCCGCATCGATTTCAATCGCCTGCGCTTTCTCGTCATCGACGACAACGCCCATATGCGGCGGATTTTGCGCACGCTGCTGCACGGGTTCGGCGCGCGCGAGGTCTACGAGGCCGAGGACGGCGCTTCGGGGCTTGAATCGTTTACCCACTATATTCCCGACATCGTCATCACCGACTGGGCGATGCCGATCTTCGACGGGCTCGAACTCACGCAGATGATCCGCCAGCCGGGCGCCAATACCAACGCTTATGCGGCGATCATCATGCTCACCGGCCATTCGGAGAAAAAGCGCGTGATGCAGGCGCGCGATGCCGGCGTCACTGAATTTCTCGCCAAACCGATCTCGGCCAAGGGACTCTACCAGCGCGTCGTCAACGTCGTCGCCAATCCGCGGCCCTTCATCAAGACCAAGACCTATTTTGGCCCCGACCGGCGCCGCAACGTCAACCCGAACTACACCGGACCCGAGCGGCGCAAGGGCGGCAAGGCGGACGTCATCCGCCCGACCCCGCTGCTCGAAAAAGTACGCACCCCAGGCTGACAGAGGCACCAGGCTCATGGCTCCCCGCAAGGACTCCGCTTCGGTCGCGACCTACGCAGACCACGAAGTCATTACCGTCGAGAACAAGCTGCGCAAGGCGGTGTCCAATCAGCCCTACGCGCCGGGCGAAGAAGACCCGGTCGCGCGGGCCGAAAAGGCGCTCGCCGAACTGTCGAGCGAATTCGGCTCATGGATGGAATCGGAATGCGCGCGGCTCGATGCTGCCCGCAACGCCGTCGCCAAAGCAGGCTTCTCCAAACAGAGCAAAGAGGCGCTCTTTCACGCCGCCCACGACATCAAGGGCGAAGTCGCGACCTTCGGATTTCCGGCGGTCGCCGCGGCGGCCGACAGCCTGTGTCGGCTCATCGAATATACCCCCGACCAGACCCGCATTCCCCTCAAGCTCGTCGACCAGCACGTCGATGCGGTGCGCGCGATCTACCGCGAATACACCCGCTCCGACGCCAAGGAACTCGCAGCCACGCTGACCAGGCGCCTGCGCGAGGTGACCGACGAATTCCTCCTGCATGAAAATCGCAACCGCCCCGACGTGATCGAACAGATCAAGGGCGCGCCGCCGATCGTGCCCGAGCAGGCGGAATAATCACCTGTCTCGTCCCGGGCGCAGTGCAGCGCGATAGCGGTGCGCTGCAGATCCAAGATATTCGCACATACGGACGTCGATAAGGCCCCGGACTGCGGTGCATCACTTCGTGCTGCGCCGCGTCCGGGGCAAGAAGACGCTACGCCACCAGCCGCGTTTCCATCGCCGCACCGCGCGCGGGACTTGTGGCGACGAGATCGTCGCAGAACATGCGCGCTTCCTCGCGCGCAGCTTCAACCGAGAAGCGCCGCAGCAGCGCCATCAGCGAATCGTCGGCGCCGGGCTCGGCCGCACAGCCGGCAAGCACGCGCTCGACCATGCCGCGCCGCAGCCGCGATGCATTGCCCTGCCCGCCGAGGAATACGCCTTCGCGCATGGCGGCAAGCGCCTCGCGGAACGCCGGATAGGCCGCATCGGGAAGCCCCGCTTTGCGGTAGAGCGCGTGGAAGCCGGATAAATTCCGGTCGTGGATGTAGCTGGAGACGCGGTCGAGCGGCATGCCGGAAAGCTCGGTCATCGCCTCCTCGAACAGCACGACGTTGCCGGACAAAAGCCCGCGCAGGATCATGCCGGCGGTGAGCTGGCCGCTTTGCCGCAGATGCGCGACCAGCGCAGCGATCTCGTCATACGGCGTGTCGGCGGCGAGCGCGACGGTCGCTTTTTCGCAGGCTTCCTTGGCGGCGTATTCGGCGTGCTCCGATCCGAGCCATTGCCGCGCCGAGACAAAGCCGGCCAGCGTCTGCGACAATTTGCTCAACAGCGCCTGTCGCGTCGACATCGGCAAATCCTCGCGCGCCAGCAAGTTTTCGCGGATCGCGGCCAGATGGCCGAAGCGCTCGACGATGCGGTCGACGGAAAACGGCGCGATATCGGCATCGGAATTTTCGAGCAGCGCGAGGCAGGCCTGCGCCGCGCCGACCTCGGCGATGGCGGCGGCAAGCGGGCGCGGCAACAGGGCGCGGCCGGCGATGGCCGTCTGCACGTCCGCATGACCGGTCGCGACAAGATCGACAAGATCCGCTTCAAGCAGCAGCGGCGAGCGCGAAAGAACCGGCACGGCGACCTGTGGCTGGTCGGCGGCGAGCGCATCGACGATCACCGGCGGCGCCGCCTGCGAGGATGCAAACACCTCGGCGAGCGCACCCCGCACCAGCGGCGACGGATCGTCGAGCAGCATGATCATCGCGCCTTCGGCGGCGGCTCGATCGTCGGGGGAAAGGTCGGAATGGAGATAGGCGCGCGCCAAGGCGGACGTGGCATCGGCCCGGTCACCGGGCGGAGCACTGCGCACCCACTGGAGAAACTGACGGACAATCATCGGACCAACGCCACCTGACTACAAACGACAACGTCAAAAGCCTAGCGGACGAGACTTAACAAAGCGTTCACCATAGATATTGAGCGTCCGTTAACGACGATTTTCGGCCGACATCACGATTTGAACAGCTTGCGGGCGTCTGCCGGGCTGTCGCTGAACAGATTGAGTGGGCGCGCGCCGCTCACCTCGCTCCCCGGCGTCGTCCACAGCTCGCTGACGGTCTGAGTGATGGCGCGCACGCGGTCGGTGAACATCGCCTGGAACAGCGGCCTGCTCTCGGGCTTTACCGGCGCGCTGACGTTGGCTGCGGCAAAGGCCTGGGTGACGCCGGCCGTATCCGGCGACGCGCCGACGCTGCCGCGCAGATTGGTATTGAAGGCGAGATCGCGCGCGGCCTCGAAGCGCCCGGTCAGCTTGGCATAGACCTCGCTGACGCTGCGGGGCACGCCGTTGCCCGTGTAGAAGATGCTCGGATTGGCGGCCGCGGCCTGCGGAAACATGGAATAGGCGTTGGCGCGCGGCTGCGTCGAGGCGGCGGCGATCAGCTTTCCGGCGCCGTCCGACCCGAGGAAATGCGCGATGTAGAGTTCGCCTTCGGTCGGGTCGCGGCCGATCGCTTGCTTGAGCTGCGCCGCATTGGCGCGCGTGAAAGCGCCGGCCATCAACGCGCTGGCGGCCGGATCGGAACGCAATTTGAGGATCGCGCTGCGCGTCGCCGGATCGGGCACCTCGTACTGGCCGGCCGCGTTCTGCACGATGCCGCTGGCGTAGCGGCCAAAGCCGAGCGCTGCGCCCGCCGTCTTCATGGTGGCGAGCCAGGTCTGATCGATGAACTGGTAGAGGCCCTTGGCCGAGGACGTCGCGGCCTGCGCCGAAGGGTTGAGGCTTGACTCGATCTGCGCCGTGGTGAGCAGGTATTCGAAGCTCATGCCGGTCGAGCGCGCGGCCTGCCGGATCGCGCCGGTAATCTGCGCGTTGCCGCCATTGATCGCGTCGATCGCCATGGAAAAATCGCCTTGCGCGCCATTGCCAGCGGGGGATAACGCGGCGGACCCTATCGAGCATGGGGAATTATGGTAAATGAAACCTTAACGACGGAAGAGGAGACACGGCATGCAGGACGCCATGCAACGGCACAAGCGCGGCGGGCTTTATTTCGAGGGCTTCGAGGTCGGCAAGACCTACGAGCATCGCTACACCCGCACGGTGACGCAGATGGACAACATGTTGTTTTCCAACATGACGCTCAACCCGCAGCCGCTGCACATCGACCGGCATTTTTGCGAGCAGGAGACCGACTGGGGCCAGCCGCTGATGAACTCGCTGTTCACGCTCGGGCTGATGATCGGCATCCAGGTCTCCGACATGACGGTCGGCACCACCATCGCCAATCTCGGTATGACCGACGTCAAGTTTCCCAATCCGCTATTCGAGGGCGACACGGTGCATTGCACGACGCAGGTCGTCTCCAAGCGCGAGTCGAAATCGCGAAAGGGAGCGGGCATCGTGGAATTCCACCACAAGGCCTTCAAACAGGACGGCACGCTGGTGGCCGAGTGTCACCGCAACGCATTCATCCTGATGCAGCCGAAATAAGCGAAGTGCTTGCACTCCGCCCATTCCCGCGACCGCGGGAATCCAGCATACGGTGCGAAGACAAGGCAAAGACTGGATCCCCGCTGCCGCGGGGATGAGCGATCAAAGGAAACCTCGCCGATGCGCTCCTTCCTGTTCGTTCCCGCCGATGGCGGGACCAAGCTCGACAAGGCGGTTGCCAGCGGCGCCGACGCCGTCATCCTCGATCTTGAGGATTCGATCGTGCCCGAGCGCAAGGATGCGGCGCGCAAGGCGGCGCTCGATTTTCTCAAAAGCGCGGGAGGTAAAAACAACCGGCCGCGCCTTCTGGTGCGCATCAACGGTCTCGACACCGGCATGACCGATGCCGACCTCGAGGCGGTGGTGCCGGGAAAGCCCGACGCCATCATGTTTCCCAAAGCGGAAGGCGGGCCGACCGTGACCCACCTCGACGCCAAACTGACCGCGCGCGAAGCGCTCGCCGGCATCGCCGAAGGCCATATCAAAATTCTGGCGCAGACGGTGGAGACGGCGGCCGGCGTCTTTGCCGCCGGCACCTACCGCAATTCAAGCCCGCGCCTGATCGGCATGACCTGGGGGCCGGAGGATCTCGCGTCCGAAATCGGCGCGCAGCTCAACCGCGACGCAAACGGCGCGCTCACCGAGCCTTATCGCCTGGCGCGGACGCTTTGCCTGCTCGGCGCGACCGCGGCCAAGGTGCCAGCCTACGAGACGATCCATGTCGATTTCCGCAATCTCGACGCCTTGCGCCGCGACACGCAAGAGGCGCGCCGCGACGGCTTTGCCGGTCGCCTGGCGATTCACCCGGCGCAAATCGCGGTGATCAACGAGGTGTTCACGCCCGGCCCCGAGCAGATCGCGCGGGCAAAGGCGATTGTCGCCGCGTTTGCAGCAAAGCCCGGCGCCGGCGCCGTCGGCATCGACGGCAGGATGTACGACCGGCCGCATCTGGCGCGCGCGCAGGCGCTGCTGGCGCAACAGACGGCAAAGCAAGGCTGAGGCTCAGGCGACCAGCGGCCCTTCTCCCGCGCCGATCATGTTCGCCAGGCGGAAACCGGATCCCGCGCCCAGCGTCCAGCCCAGCGTGCCGTGACCGGTATCGAGCCACAGATTGCGGTAGCGCGTGCGCCCGACGTAAGGAATGTTCGACGGCGTCGTCGGCCGCAAGCCGGTCCAGAACGTCGTTCGCTCGAAATTGCCGGCGCGCGGGAAAAGATTTTTGACGTTGCGCAGAATGGCCTGGCAGCGCGTCTCGTTGAGCTCGCGCGTGTAGCCGGAGAGCTCCGCCGTTCCGGCGACGCGCAGGCGGCCGCCGAGGTTCGAATAAACGAGCTTGTATTCGTCGTCGGTGAGGCTGGTCACCGGCGCGACGTTCGAGCCATCGGTCGGGATGGTGACCGAATAGCCTTTGGCCGGATAGATGCTGAGCCGCACGCCGTAAGGCCGCAGGAACGGCGCCGACCAGCAGCCCAGGCTGACCACGACGTCGCGCGCGCGCAGCGTCCTGTAGCCGTTCGGCCCGCAGACTTCGACCGAGCGCACCTCACCGGCCGCCTTGTCGGCGCCGAGCGCGGTCGCCTGGTGGCTGTAAAGGAAGACGCCGCCGAGCTTTTCGCAGACCTGCGCCAGCGCTTGCGTGAATTTCAGCGCGTCGCCGCTTTCATCGCCCGCGGTGTAGGTCGCGCCGACGATCTCGGCGCGCTTTTCCGCCAGCGCGGGCTCGATTTCGACGACCTTGTCGGTATCGATCACGGTGCGGTCGCAGCCGTATTTGCGCATCAACTCGGCGACCGGAATGGCGGCCTCGAATTCGTGCTTGTTACGGTAAAAATGCAGGATGCCGTTGCTGCGCTCGTCGTAGTGAAACGCTTCGTCGGCCCTGATCTTCTGGATGAGGCCGCGGCTTTCGGTGGCGAGCTTGACGATTTCCGCCGTGTGGCGGCCGGCGCGACGCGGCAGGCAATCGACGAGAAATTTTGCGATCCACAGCCACTGATGCGGGTCGAGCCGCGGGCGGAACAGCAAGGGCGCATCGCCGCGCAGGAGCCACTTGAGCACCTTGAACGGCGCCGACGGGTTGGCCCACGGCTCGGCGTGGCTCACCGACACCTGCCCGCCATTGGCGAAGCTCGTTTCCAGGCCCGCCGCCGGCTGACGGTCGACGACGCAGACCGATTTGCCGTTGCGCAGATTCCAGTAGGCGGCGGTGATGCCGACGACGCCGGCGCCGAGCACGATCACGTCGAAATGGTCTGTCGATTGGCTCATTCCCAGGCTCCAGAGGTTTCAAAAGGCGCGCAACCGTGCGGTGACGATTGCGGGCCCCCTCTGTCCTTGGCCTGAGAGTTTCGTCGCGAGGCGTTAGTGTCTTACCGCGACTTTCACCATCGGCGGGAGCTTTGTGCTCCGCTCTTCAGAGATCAATTTTCGGAAGCGGTTCTTTTGCCTGAGAGATTCCGGGGCGGTTGCTCCTTCGGCGCCGGCCTTGCACCGCAAGGCCGGTCTCTCCCGCTTCGAACTCTTCATAGTCGATCGCGGCCGCGAAGTCGAGGCCGGCCAAGCCCGCTCACGGCTTGCCGTAAGCCGCCTTCGGATCGAAGGTCCTTTCCGCGTCGCGGAATTGCAGCGTCACCGCCCCGCTTTTTCCCAGCGGCACCGCACGGTAGAAGCACGAGCGTCGGCCGGTGTGGCAGGCGCCCTCGCCCACTTGCTCGACCTTGAGCCAGAGCGCGTCCTGATCGCAGTCGACGCGCAATTCGGCAACGCGCTGCACGTGGCCCGAGGTCTCGCCCTTTTTCCACAATTTCTTGCGCGAGCGGCTGAAATACCAGGCTTCGCCGGTTTCGATCGTGCGGCGGAGCGCCTCCTCGTTCATGTGCGCGACCATCAGCACGTCGCCCGACCTCACATCGGTCACAACGGCCGTCACCAGCCCGTCGGCGCCGAATCGCGGCGCGAAGGCCGTGCCCTCTTCAATCTCGGTATTGCCGGCCAATTTCGCCTCGCGTTCGCCGCGGGACGCGCCTAGCGTTGCGACCCGCGCAGCATGGTCATGAACCGCACTTGCTCATCCGCGCGGTCGCGGAAAGCACCGGCAAAGTGCGTCGTCACCGTCAACGCGCCGGGCTTTTCCACCCCGCGCAGCGACATGCACATATGCTCGGCCTCGATCAGCACCGCAACGCCGCGGGGCTTTAGAATTTCGTCGATCGCCGTCGCCACCTGCGAGGTCAGATGCTCCTGCGTCTGCAAGCGCTGCGCATAGACGTCGACAAGACGGGCAAGTTTCGACAGTCCGACCACCCGGTCCACCGGCATATAGTCGACATGCGCCTTGCCGAAGAACGGCATCATGTGATGCTCGCAATGCGAGTTGAAGCCGATGTCCTTGACCAGCACGAAATCGTCGTAGCCGCCGGTCTCACCGAAGGTGCGGTCGAGCACATCGACCGGGCATTCGCGATAGCCCTGGTAGATTTCCTCATAGGCGCCGATCACGCGTCGCGGCGTGTCGAGCAAGCCTTCGCGGTCCGGATCGTCGCCGGCATAGGAGATCAATGTACGCACGGCGGCTTCCGCCTGCTCGCGCGAGGGACGCGGACCGGCCGGCGTGGGCGCCGCCCGCACATGATCCGAAAGGCCCTGCTTGGACCATTGAGCGATTTTTGGATTCTTGACGTCCATAACGGCTTCTCTCCGTTCGACCGGCCAACAGCGGCCGGATGTGTCACCGGGGTCGCCGCGCTTTGCTCCTCGGCCTTGCGATAACGGCCGGGCGCCTGGAACGCCGCACGCCCTCGCGCATGGTCAAAACCATGCCGGCGCGAGAACCCCTTCTCGCGCCACGGGGTCAGCACCTATATATTGCTTTACGCGCGAGAGGCAATCCGCGGGCGCAAAAAATCGGCAAAACGTCAATGCTTAACGAGGTTTATAACGAGCGAATCCTGGAACTGGCGGGCAATATCCCGCGTCTGGGCCGCCTGCCGCAGGCCGACGCGAGCGCCACGGCCCATTCCAAGCTGTGCGGCTCGACCGTCACCGTCGACCTGAAGATGGATGGCCCGGTGGTCACCGATTTCGCCCACGATGTGAAGGCCTGCGCGCTCGGGCAAGCCTCGTCCTCGATCATGGCGCGCCACGTCATCGGCGCGAAGGCCGACGAATTGCGCGACCTGCGCGAGACCGTGCGCAAGATGCTGAAGGAAAACGGCCCGCCGCCGTCGGGCAAATGGGCCGATATCGCCGTGCTCGAGCCCGTGCGCGACTATAAAGCGCGCCACGCCTCGACCATGCTCACTTTCGACGCGGTCGTTTCCGCCATCGACAAGATCGAAGGCAAGGCAAAACAGGCCGCGGAATAGCCCGGGCTTATTTCGCCAGCGCCAGACCGCCGACCTTTCCTGCGGACAAATCGGCGCGGTCGCCGAGCGGCTTGAGGCAGCGCGCGGCAAGCCGCGGAAGGCTTGCCATCGCCCCAGTATTGCCGAGCCGGATGCCGGTCATGGTCGCTGCGCCCTGCGTCGTGATCATCAGCGAGTGATTGCCGGCGGCGGCGAAGCCGGAAATCAGCGCGGCCGGCACGGTGGCGGTCGCCAAAGTGACAAGCTCGTCCGACTGATCGCCGGCTTGCGAGGATACGACCTTGAGCGGCACCGTCTTGTTGGCTGCCGTTACGCTCACGTCGGTGAGGGCCGCCGGCAACGGGTGCTGGCTGACGGCGCGCCGGCGCTCGGTATAACTCATATCGTAGCTGCCGGCGTTGCCGCAGGCGACGACCAGATCGAAGCTGCCGATCTCGTCGCCTTCGATGGTGAGCGGATGCCGCCGCGCCAGCACCGCGGACCCGGCGCGGTCGATCATCGCCCAGCGCTGCTCGCTGATCGCGGTCGGCCGGGCCGCGTTGAGCGCGGGCGCGATCGAGGACGCCGTCGCCGCGGCCGGCGGCGAAGCCGCGACCGTCGCCGAAGGCGCCTGCGTCGGCGTTTCGGTGGCGACGTGCATGCGCCGCAATTCATCCTCGGTCAAAAGATGCATCGGCTCCCAGGGCGGGATGCGCAGCGACAGATCGAGCATGTCGATCGAAGCGCCCATCTCGATGGTGTATTGCGCGAGGCTGCCGATGTCGTGCTGCACAAGCACCAGATCCTCGGCGGAGTAATTCGCCGCGGTCGGGTCTTCGCGACGGTCGCCGAGCCAGATCTGGTGCACCATCACGCGTGCTTCGGGCGGGATCGCGCGGTGCACGCCGGCGAGCAGCACGAAGGCGCACATCGACTGGCAGTCGGCGCGCGGCGAAAGGCTCGCGTAAGGCGCGTGCGCGTCGCCAACGTCGAGCTCGACGGTGCGGCCGACTGTGGTGTCGAGATTGAGCTTGCGGATTTCGCGGCCCAGACGAATGGCGCCGAGCACCGAGCCACCATCGGAATCGAGCGCGACGGTCAGCCCCTGCAAGTCGTGACTTTGCGCGAACAGCTTGAAATTGTGCGGCGTGTCGGCCGTGATCGCGCCGCGCGCCGAAATCCACGTGCACTTGCTGGCACAGGCATCGGCCGGATTTTGCCGATAAATTTCAAAGCGCATCGGCAGCGCGCGGTCGGACGATGCGTGCGCGCGCGGCGGCACAAGCGAAGCCGGCGCCGCCAACGCAAGCGCGAACATAAACGCCAGGAAGCGAATCATTCTTCCCCCTTATTCGCCGCTAAGCCCTTTTTTCCGGCACGGTTTTCCGCGCTCTTGGCAAATCGATTGCTGGGCTTTTGCGACGCAGGTCACCCCCGCTTGCCGATCTTTTTAATAAGCCGGCAGATTCGGGTCTAGTGTAAAATGCGCACGGCCATCCAATCTTAAAGTCTAAAAGCCAATAGTTCCCGGCGTTTTTGGAACTTTCATCTGGAACTTTGCCGGACACATGCGAGTGACGAGCAGCCCATTCACGCAACTCCCGCGCCTTGCCGGACGCGGGCTTGTCACGCTTTACCGCTACACGCTTTCGCCGGTGCTCGGGCCGCGCTGCCGCCATATGCCGAGCTGCTCGGATTTTGCCGACCAGGCGATCGCACGGTTCGGCCTCTGGGCGGGAAGCTGGATGGCGCTTGCGCGTTTCCTGCGCTGCCACCCGTGGGGAACGTCCGGTCTCGATTTCGTGCCGGAGACGCTGCCGCCGCGCGCGCACTGGTGGATGCCGTGGCGCTACGGCCGCTGGCGCGGCACCAACGAAACGCCGGCCCGCTAGGTTTGCTTACTTGACGGCGCCGCCGGTGATGCCGGCGATGAAGCGATCGAGGAACAGGTTATAGGCGATCGCCACCGGGATGCTGGCGATCAAAGCGCCAGCCATGATCTCGCCCCAGTAATAGACGTCGCCGCGGATGAGATCCGTCGCCACGCCGAGCGTAATCGGCTTCTGGTCGGAGGCGGAGACGAAGGTCAGCGCGTAGACGAATTCCTGCAAGGTCAGCGTGAACGTGAAGATGATCGTCGTCAAAATGCCCGGCACGGACAGCGGGATCGCCATCTTGATGAAGGCGCCGAACAGGCTGCAGCCGTCGACGATCGCCGCCTCCTCGATCTCGCGCGGCATCGCCTTGAAAAATCCCATCAGCAGCCAGGTGCAGAAGGGAATGGTGAAGGTCGGATAGACCACCACCAGCGACCACATCGAGTTCTGCAATCCAAGTATGGTGATGACCCGCGACAGCGGGAGGAAAAGAAGGGTCGGCGGCACGAGATAAGTCAGGAAGATGCCGATGCCGAGCGCTTCGCCGTTGCGGCCGGTCATGCGCGCGAGGCTGTAGGCGGCCGGTAGCGCAGTGACGAGCGTAATGGCCGTCACGCACAGGCCGATAATCAAGGAGTTCAACATCCACGTCGTGAACAGGGTGCGCTCGAACAGATAGCGGAAGTGCTCGAGCGTCGGCGGATTGGTGAACCAGAACGGGATGTTGTTGACGTTGTAGAGGTCGGCGTTCGTTTTGAACGACGTGATCGTCATCCAGTAAAACGGAAACGCCGCCAAAATGAAGAAGAACGCGACGCCACCGTAAAAGCCCGTTTCCTGCAGAACGCCGACGAGACCTTTCTTCTGCATGTCAGATCTCCCGCCGGCGGATGAAGCGCAGCATCGTGACGACAACGATGAGCAAGACCGGCAACATGAACAGCGAAATCGCGGCGCCATGCGACACATCGCCGGAGGTGATGCCGGTCTGGAAACCGGCAAAGCCGAGCACCGATGTCGCACCGACCGGCCCGCCCATCGTCATCAGGAAGACAATGGAAAGGTCGGTAAAGGTGAAGACGATGCCGAACACAAGACCGATGGTCATGATCGGCAAGATCATCGGCACGATGATCTGATAATTGCGCCGCCAGAAGCCCGCGCCATCGACCGTTGCCGCGTCGAGCACATCCTGCGGGATTGCGGTGATGCCGGCGAGAAAGATGACAATCGCGAACGGGAAGAAGCGCCAGGCATTGACGATGGTGACCGACAGCAAGGCGAGATGCTGACTTCCGAGCCAGTTTGGCGCCTCGTCGCGCGTGACGAAGCCGAGCGCGATGAACGTCCAGTTGATCACGCTGTAGAGCGAATCGAACATCCATTGCCAGGCGACCGTCGCCAGCGCGATCGGCACCGCCCACGGCAAGATGATCAGCGCTCTCACGATTTTGCGGCCCGGAAACGGCCGCAACAGCACCAGCGCGCCGAATTTACCGAGGATGAGGCCGAGGGCCTGCGAGCCGAAGGTAAAGAGGAAGGTGTTCCACAACGTCTGCTTGAAGCCGGGGTCTTGCAGCACATCCTCGAAATTCGACAGCCCGACGAACGACCACGACGGATCGTAGATCGTGTAGGCGCTCATCGAATAATAGACCGCCATCAGAAAAGGCACGCCCACCAGCAGCAGCACGTAAAGGATCGCCGGGGCGACCATGAGCGAGCCGAGCACATCGCGCCGGTCGAGGAGGAACCGGAAATGCGCGCGCGGCTTGGGGACAGAATCAGCGATGACGGCCATTGGTCGTGCCCCCTAGTGACTGCTCGTTTTTTTGCCGTCTTTGTCGAAATAGCGCATGGCGCGATTGCGCACGGCGAACGAATGCCACTCGCCGGGCCGTATCCATTCATCGGCGACGTGCGCCGGCGGAAGCTTGGCGGTAATCACCTGCTTCGGATCGAAGCCTTCGATCGTGCCGTAAACGATGCGCTCCGCGCCGAGATATTCGGAGCGGTCGACGCGGAATTTGAATTCGTTGAAGGAGCCGTCGTCCATCATTTCCTTGGGCAGGAAATTTTCCGGCCGGAAGCCGATAAAGCCGCCGTTCTTGGCCATGATGTTCATCGGCGGGGTGCCGACGAAGGTGGCGACGAAACGATCGGCCGGATCGTCATAGATTTCCGTCGGCGTGCCGACCTGGCGCACGTTGCCGTGGTCGATCACCGCGATGCGGTCGCCCATGCCCATGGCTTCGACCTGGTCGTGGGTCACGTAGATGGTGGTGATGCCGACGCGCTGCTGGAACTGCTTGATCTCGAGACGCGCCGAAGCGCGCAGCTTGGCGTCGAGGTTGGAGAGCGGCTCATCGAGCAGCAGCACGGTCGGCTCGCGCACCAGAGCGCGCGCAAGCGCAACACGCTGGCGTTCGCCGCCGGAAAGCTGACGCGGCCGGCGGTCGAGCAGATGGTTGATGCCAAGGAGCTGCGAAGCCCATTGCACCTTCTTGTCGATTTCCTCGCGCGGCACCCTCTGCGTGCGCAGCGGGAAGGCGATGTTGTTGTACACCGTGAAATGCGGATAAAGACCGTAGCTCTGGAACATCATGGCGACGCCGCGAGCGCGCGGCGGCAAATCGTTGACGATGTCGCCGCCGATCAGGAGGTCGCCGCTCGTTTGCTGCTCGAGCCCGCAGATGATGCGAAGGTACGTCGTCTTGCCGCACCCCGACGGCCCCAGCAACACCATGAATTCGCCGTTCGGCACTTCCAAACTGATGCCATTGACGGCGGGAACGTCGCCAAATTTCTTGACGATGTTCCTTGTCGATACAGCAGCCATTGAACCTCCCAGAGATCAAAGCAAAGGCGTTTCCCCGCTGAATTTCAGCGGCCCACCCGATTTATCTTCCCCCTAAAGCCCGGCGACCCACGTTGCCGGCAAAATCCGGACCGCGCTTATCGGCGCGCGGTCCGGGGTTATGCGTTCGATCAGGCCTTGCCGGCCCACTTCTTGAAGATGACTTCGCACTGCTTCGTGGCCTGCTTGACCGAATCTTCGGCGCCCTGCTGGCCAGTCGCTGCCCTCGCCATCATGTCGTTGATGATGAACTGATAGTAGATCTCGTCCATTCCAGGCGTTGCCGGCCCGGGATAACCCGGAATGGCAGACCATTTGTCCGAGTCCTGCAGGATCTTCATCTTGTCCGGCGGGTGCGAGGTCGGGTCGTTCGCCAGAATCGGCATCGGCTTGGGCACGAGGCCGGCGAAGCACGGATTGTTGTAGCCTTCGCTCGCCTTGAACGCTTCCGGCCAGTTATCGCGGTAGTACCGCAAGAACGCCAGCGCCGCTTCCTTGTTCTTGGCAAATTTCCAGATGCCGTAGAACTCGGAAGCAGCACCCATGATCTGCTTCACCGGACCCTTTGGCGGCTCAATGACGACGATGTCGTCGGCGAGCTTCGCGTTGTTTTTCTGAATGGTGCGGTAAGCCGAGATCGGATTGATGATGTAGGAGCCGACGCCCGAGGCAAGATACTGGTTGTTGCTCGAGTCGTTCCAGGACAGCACTTCCGAGGTCATGGCTTCTTTGTAGAGCGCGGCAACGAACTTCACCGCTTCGACTGTCGCCTTGCTGTCGAGAACGATCTTTTTGCCGGCTTCATCCTGCTCGGAGCAGCCGAAGGCCCACATCAGACCGCGCCAGGTCGTGCTCGGGTCATTGCTGTGGCCGAGCGAGATACCGACCGGGTTGCCCTTCGCCTTCAGCTTGGCGCCACCGATGCGGAGATTATCCCATGTGTCAGGCGTCACCCCGACCTCACCCCACAAGGTCTTTTGGTACATGCCGGGGAAGTTGATGTAGAAATCGGGGAAAGCGGACCAGGATCCATCGTCGGCGTTGTAACCGAGCTGCTTGCCGATGGTGGTGACCGCGCCGTACTTCTTTTCGGTTTCCTTGACGAGATCGGCAACGTTCATAAAGAACTTGCGGTAAAGATGCGCGCCGCCCGAGCCGTTGAAGCCGAACAAGTCGTGGCCTGACTGTGCAGACGCTTCGGCGGCCGCGCGAGCAGGAACGTTTTGCACCGGGATGTGGTCGACGGTGACCGAAACCTTGTTCTTGTCGCCCCAATCCTTGGCGAACTTGTCGAACCAGGTGTCATATTCCGGAACGAAGTGGGCCCATTGCACGATCGACAGCGACTTGTCGGCGGCAAGGCCCTTCGACACGAACGGCGCGGACAGCATTGGCGCTGCGGCCAGGGTGAGACCGGCGTCCCTCAAAAACCGGCGTCGCGTAACAGAAGCACGTTTGTTTGTGCTCATCTTTGTATCCTCCCATTCTTGTTAATCAGCTATTCCTCTATTGCGTTCGCCCCTCATTTATTTCTGCGTGCGGCTGGATGAGCAGACCTTGCGAAAAGGTCCGTCGCGGCCACGAGGACATGCATTACAGCGAAAGATAGGTCCCGTGTAAAGCGATGATAACCGTATAAAAGGCTCGTTTCTCAGAAATGGCTGCCCAAAAAGCAGACCCGCTCCGACGCGGCGCAGGGCATATTCCATCGGCCGATCCGTCATAATCTTTGCTACAGGCTTCGCGCCGGACAGAAATCGGGTGGATGCCGCGGCCGTAGCGCTTCTATTCAGAATCATGACCATCGATCGCCAAACATGGCTGCTGCTGATCCTGCTGTCCGTCCTCTGGGGTGGCGCGTTCTTCTTTGTCGGCGTCGCGGTGCGCGAATTGCCGCCGTTCACCGTGGTGCTGGCGCGCGTCGCCATTGGCGCCGTTCTGCTTGTGCCGCTGGTGACGTTTCTGGGCGGCGCCTGGCCAAAAACATTGCACGGCTGGATCCCCTTCCTGGGGATGGGCCTGCTCAACAACGTCATCCCCTTCTCTCTCCTGACGATTGGGCAGACTTACATCTCCAGCGGGCTTGCCTCGGTGCTCAACGCAACCACGCCGCTGTTTGCCGCGCTGGTGCTTGCGGCGAGCGGCGACGAGCGCCTGATTGCGCGGCGCATCGCCGGCGTGATCCTCGGCCTTGCCGGCGTCGTTGTGCTGCACGCGCCGTGGCTCGATCAGGCGCACGGGCAAACCGTCGGCATGCTGCTCTGCCTTGGCGCGGCTGTGAGCTACGGCTTTTCCGGTCTGTGGGGACGGCGCAAGCTCACCGGGGTGCCGCCGATCACGTCGGCAGCCTGCCAACTCATTTGTTCGAGCGTGATCATGGCGCTGCTCGCAGGCGTGCTGGAACGCCCCTGGCAGTTGCCGACGCCGAGCGTCGCCACATGGGCTTCACTCATCGGCCTTGCCGCGCTCGGCACCTCGCTTGCCTACATCGTGTTCTTCCAGATCCTCAACCGCTCCGGCCCCGTCAATGTGATGCTGGTGACGCT
>Ga0134125_10002242_pt1 | contig 23059 bp, 20 predicted proteins | sample KB31751_FD_96464 | JGI IMG/M metagenome (GOLD analysis project Ga0134125, IMG submission 96464) | Terrestrial soil microbial communities with excess Nitrogen fertilizer from Kellogg Biological Station, Michigan, USA - KB3-175-1 | ecosystem: Environmental > Terrestrial > Soil > Unclassified ... | reverse complement strand
CTTTTCGATTAACAATCGCGTGGCGTCATCCCAGGCGCGCCGTTGATCGAATGTGTGGTAGCCGGGATAATAGCCTGGCTGCTCCCGCGTCGCTAAAGGCTGCCTGGTCCGGGGATCAACCGGCAGCGTCGCATCTTTGTTTTCTTCAGTCACGCTCTCTCCTCAACAAGGAGGCCAATATTCCCAATGCTCCACACGCGGCAAAAAGCAGCGGCGCAAATACCGGAGGCCCGTAGAGAATGTTGTACAGCCATTTTTTGCGGCCGCCCGGCCGGCGCAAGATCCCTCTAACGTGGTAGCCAAATCCTATAGTTCCGTCAATAGCGGCCAATGCCGAGGTCGCAGGCAAAAGGCGAGTGGCGACGCGCTTGCTAAACATTGCGCCCACGCAGGCTCCGAGTTGAATAGGCGTAAGGATCACCGGCGTCCATTGAGCCCAGATACGAAACCGACTTTTGTAGTGCGAATACCACGCTTCAAAACCCGAAAGGATGGTCCATAGTGCCGCTACTGCGGCCATATGCTTTTGAAATCGGCCGCGATTGATGTCATAGCGCCAACCAGAATGGCCATAGGGGAAACGCAGCGCATGCTCGTCTTCGCGCCGCAAATAAGACGCGATAAATCCGAGATAAGCGGCGGTACCGAAAAGCAGCGGAGCAAATATCGGCGGCCCCATGATGATATTCGTCAGTGGAAGGCGCCAGCCTCCAGGTTTGCGCGCAATACCGCGAATATGGAAGCCAAAACCAATGGCGCCATCGAGCAGCGTGATGGCTGACGTCCAGCGCATTGCGGTTTGCGCAGCGCGTTCATTAAATACCGCACAAATACTGCTCGCCGTTACAGCACCACTGAGGATGACGGGCGTGTACATCACCGGATTGCTGTAGCTGCCCTTGTAGTGCTCGTAAGAAACTTCCAGTCCGCTAACAAAACTGGATGCCGCCGTGACGAGCGACAACGATCGTTGAAATCTTCCCTCGCGAATATGATTACGGATGGCGCGGAGAGCGCCGGCTATGGCGCTTGCGATGTGGCCTTTACGGGCACGTTGGGTCAACCGGCCGGACCCGTTTATTGTTCCATCCAGGACAGTCATTCGCATAACCGTTTTCACACCATAGACAAACGAGAAACGTAAACCGTTGCCAATAAAAGCGAAACGCACGTTTGCCTAAAGCCCTGCGCACAAACTCCGTTACTTTGTGAACGATTTTTGTCTCTAGACAGCAGAGCGAATTAGCTATGGCAAAGACAGCAAGTGATGTTATGGTCGAGACACTGATTAATTGGGGTGTCGACACAATTTTCGGATTGCCGGGAGACGGTATTAACGGAATAATCGAAGCGCTTAGAAAACAGCAAGACAAAATCCATTTCATCCAAGTCCGCCACGAGGAAGCAGCGGCGTTTATGGCCTGCGGGTATGCAAAGTTTACAGGTAAGCTAGGTGTCTGCCTGGCAACGTCGGGCCCCGGCGGCATTCACTTGCTGAACGGTCTGTATGATGCAAAGCTCGATGGCCAGCCGGTTTTAGCCCTCACAGGTTTGCAGTTTCACGATCTCATCGGTACACATACCCAGCAGGATGTCGCGTTGGACCGGTTGTTTTCCGACGTGGCTGTTTACAGCGAGCGAATTATGGGCGCGGCGGCCGCACGAAACATAACGGAACTGGCATGCCGGACGGCACTTGCCTACCATGGCGTCGCGCATGTCACGATTCCGGTGGACGTACAGGATCAGGCAGTCAGTGACGACGAACGCTCTTCACGCAACAAGCCGCATCATGTCTCTGATGTGTTTTCACGCAGCGCCCATATGCCTGCCGCGGCAGATATTGAAGCCGCGGCGAAAATATTGAATGAAGGCAAGCGGGTGGCTATCCTTGCGGGCCGAGGTGCCTTGAAGGCTGGCACGCAGCTTGAGCAAGTGGCGGAGTTGCTCGGCGCACCCATCGTGAAGGCGTTGCTCGGAAAATCGTGCGTCCCCGACGACAGTCCTTATACAACCGGAGGCTTGGGCCTTTTAGGTACACTACCCTCTCAGGAAGCGATGGAGGAGTGTGACACCCTTCTCGTCGTCGGATCGACTCTGCCTTACATCGAGTTCTATCCGAAGATCGGCCAGGCAAAATGCGTTCAGATCGATATCGATCCGATACGCATCAGTTTGCGTTATCCGGCAGAAGTGGGACTAATTGGGGATAGCGCCACCGTGCTGAGCGCGTTGATTCCCCATCTTAAACAGAAAAATAAATCGTTTCTCGAAAAAGCCCAAAAGGGCGTGAAGGAATGGAACGAAACGTTGCAAGTGCGCGGAACGGCAACGAGTATGCCGATGAAGCCGCAGGTAGTTGCCTATGAACTAGGCAAGCGCCTGAAGCCCGGCACGCTGGTCGCCAGCGATTCCGGTACGATTACCACCTGGTGGGCGCGCTACATCCCATCATTGAAGGGTGACCAACACACCTGTTCAGGCACCCTGGCCACGATGGCATGCGGATTCCCATACGCCATTGCAGCGCAGGTAGCGTATCCGGACCGCACTGTGGTCGCGTTCGTCGGTGACGGCGGATTCACAATGCTGATGGGTGAGTTGGCAACATGCGTAAAGTACAAGCTGCCACTCAAGATTTTCGTCATTAAGAACAATTCGCTCGGGCAGATTAAATGGGAGCAGATGGTATTCCTCGGCAACCCCGAATACGTATGCGATCTGCAGCCGATTGATTTCGCCACCATAGCGCGCGGATTTGGCCTTGCGAGCTTCAGAATAGAGTCACCGACCGAAGCCGGATCGGTGATTGACAGCGCGCTCTCAACCCCAGGGCCCGTACTGGTAGAAGCAATTGTCGATCAGAACGAGCCGCCTATGCCGGCAAAAATAAACGCGAAACAAGCGGTGCATTTTGCCGAGTCGATGGCCAAAGGAACCAAGGACTGGCAAAAAATTGCCTCGACGATTGCCAAGGACCGCATTAGAGAGCTGGTCTAAAAGGGAGCGGCAATGGCTCCCCATGCGATTATCACTTCGGCGCAGATATCGGCTTACACAATTCCGACCGAAATGCCCGAAGCGGATGGGACGGCAACGTGGAAAGCCACAACCATTGTGGTCGTGGAACTATCGGCGGGTGGTCAATCCGGGCTGGGCTACACGTACTCGCATAAATCGGCGGCTGTCGCAGCCCAGGATCTGGTCGAATCCGAAGTTGTTGGCAAAGATGCCTTCGACATTCCGGGTATCCATCACGCGATGGATGTCTTTTGCCGCAACTGGGGCCGCCCGGGTATAGCCTCTACGGCAATCTCCGCCATCGACGTGGCGTTATGGGACCTGAAGGCGCGGGTTCTCGATCGTTCTATCGTCGATCTTTTAGGGAAAGCGCGGGGCAGCATCCAGGGTTACGGTAGCGGTGGATTCACGTCGTACACCGACACTCAGTTGTTGGAGCAAATGACCGGTTGGGCGCACGATGGTTTTCCCGCGGTAAAGATGAAGATTGGCCGGAACGCGGCAGACGATATTCGCCGGATAAAGGCAGTCTGCCGAGCGCTTAAAGGAAAAACGGAACTCTATATCGATGCAAATGGCGCCTATGACCGTAAGCTTGCCTTGGCTGTAAGCGAGCAGGTCGGCGATCTTGATGTCCATTGGTTTGAAGAACCCGTTTCTTCCGACGACCGCGAGGGTCTTCGCTTGCTGGTAGAACGCACTCCCGCACTCATGAAGATTGCGGCGGGCGAATACATTTATGTGCTGGACGACGCACGCCTGTTAATACAAGCACAAGCCATCGATGTCCTGCAGGCGGATGTTACGCGTTGCGGCGGTATCACGAATTTCATGAAGATCGGGAGCTTGTGCGAGACGTATCACTTGCCCCTTTCGGCGCACACTGCTCCTTCCCTTCATGCGCCGCTCTGTTGCGCCGCCGTTCCCGCCCTCAATCTTGAATATTTTTTCGACCATCAGCGAGTTGAGCGAATGCTCTTCGAGGGAGCAATTCGCCCGGATAGGGGACTGCTCCGGCCAGACGAATCTGCACCCGGCCTGGGCCTTGCTTTGAAAAGGCAAGACGCGCAGCAATTTGAGACATTCAACTGGCATTCGACATAACACGCGTGTGAAAATGATTGTCCAGACACGTAATGCTCATCCGGCAAATGGAGATCGACGACTCAGAGCGCGTGGCGTCGTTGAGCGGCGAATTGGGTTATCCGATAGACGCGGCAACGATGGCGCTCCGGATACAGACACTTAAAAAATGTGGTGGGCGGGACGCCCTGGTTGCCTGCTCGATCGAGGGCAGCATCGCGGGTTGGATTGAAATGGAAATAGTGGAGCATCTAACGTCGGACCGCACCGTCTCGATTAGTGCCCTGGTGGTGACAGCAGAAATGCGAAGCCGGGGGGTTGGTAAGACATTGCTCCAGGAAGCGGAGCAGTGGGCGATAGCGCGCGGCGTGACCCGCTCGCTGGTTCGCTCGCGCATCGCCCGCGAGGATGCTCACCGGTTTTACGAACGCGAAGGATACGTGCGCGTGAAAACCTCGGCGGTTTTTGAAAAGTCGCTATGCTTGTAAAAGAAGCATAGCGGCATAATGACTTGGACCCGCATATTTGCCGTTGCCGGATTTTCCGTGCTACTCATCGTTCCGGCTGCGGCGCATGACATCATCACCACTAATCTGACGTATTCGCGAGACGTCGCCCGTATTTTTGCGCGGCGCTGTATCGCCTGTCATGGCGCGAAAGCTTCCATCCCTCTTACAAATTACGAACAGGTCCGGCCGTGGGCGGTGGACATCAAAGAACAAGTCCTGAATAGGACGATGCCGCCGTGGGGCGCCGTGAAAGGGTTTGGAAATTTTGCGCCCGATTCTGGCCTGACGCAGGAAGAAATCCTGATCCTTTCAGCATGGGTGGTTGGAGGAGCGCCGGAAGGCGACCCAGCCACGCTACCGAAGAAGGCCGCTGCAGCGCCGCTCCTTAAACTTCCGCAGCTAACTGACGCTTTGCATATCGCCACGAAAGCAACGCTTTCAAAGCCTCTCACCGTCAGCGGCATCGAGCCTTTAGCCAAAGCGGTAGTGACATCAACTCGCATTACGGCGACTCTCCCCGATGGCCGTATCCAGCCGCTCATTTGGCTCTATGAATATGACCCCAAGCAAGTGCATTCATTCCACTTTCGCGAGCCGCTGAAATTTCCGGCCGGAACGGTAATACGCGCGACAACTCCGCTTGAATATAAGCTGGAAACCGCCGTCGCTCAAAGCGCTTTGACCGGCACGGTGAAGACCACGGTATTCACCTCACCCTGACGCTGAAACTGTGTCCAAATGCGGTACATACGCGGCCTTGGGAACAGCACGTTGAACTGAGCCAAAGGACCGCCGTTGGCGATAAATGGGTGCGTGTGGATCATATCCACGAGATCGTCGCTGACACACAGCATATGTCCCCAGGCTCCTAGATAGCGTTCCAGACCTGCCGCGGGGCTCAATGTGTAGAACAGCCTGGATTCAAATCCAGCGAGCAACTGTTCCGGGTCAAGCCGCAAAGATGCCGTCAAATTCACCGATTTTGAGGGATCGAGTGACGGCTGGATAGGTATGTGCGTGCATTCGCCGGACACAAAGAGAGTCTGGACCGCCAACTGCGGTACGGACCCGGAAGGATAGAAGTCCGCCAGCATCCGATACATTCCCGGAAGCGGAAGCTTCACACGAAGCGTAAAGGAGCCGTCGGACTGAAGCACCGGATGGACATGCGCAAAAAATTCCAGGTTTTCGTGTACCAGAAAAAGATGAATCAACTTTTCGTGCACGATTTCAAAATGCTTTACCGGCTTGCCGGTCGCCGGATCTAGCGTGCGCATCGTCAAAAGCACTGTATCGCCGGGATGCAGCAACTCTGGCGATTGCGAAACCTCGAATGGAAATTCGATGCGATCGGGTATGTGGAGCACCAGCGTCATGCCGCACCGCGGACATTTACCCGGCTTGTCGGCATGATAATCAGGGTCCATCGGGCAGGACCAATCGCCCGGTGGCGGAGTGTCGTTCAACCGGTTCTGCTGGCCTTTTTGTTGGGCGACGGCAAATGCCGGAGCCATAAGGCCAAGCAAACAGGTTCGCCGGCTGATAGCCTGCCAACTCATTTTTCTATTTTCGCGCCTGGGCGATATTTGTCGGCTTGTCCTGCTGCTCGACATCGGCAAATTTCAGCCAGAAGCCCATCATCTCTTCGTTGCTCGGTTCGCCCCAACGGATCGCTTTAGAAGGATCGGGATTCAACGGATTATTAGCGGAATTGTCGAAATAAGCCGTCGTGACCAGTTTCGTTCCTTTGGGGAGCACAAACTGATGCCGCAAGAAGTAGGTCTCCTGCCAGCGGAAATCGTATTTAGGAACATTGAAGATCACTTCGCTATGCCCATCCGGATAAATGGCGGTTGTGGTCATGCTTTTGCCGCGGAAATGCATGTGAGCGGTGTAGGCCACAGCTAAAACATCTTTCGGCAGCGTGAAACAGGACGTAACCTTATGTGCCCCATCGTTCGGCGGAATCAGAAACAGATTGTTCCAGATTTCGTATTGCGCCACCTCGTGTTTCACTGGCGTCTTTGCGAAAACCAGACCGATGCTCGTTCTATCGGTAACTTCCTCTTTTATTCGGTTGCTGTAATGAATTTGAAATTGCAAGTAAGAGCCGGCCGGAATTTTCAAGGCGTATCCAGGAGGCCGTACTTCCGCCAAATGTCCAGGCAAATAGATGCCAGGCACGTGATTGACATAACCTGATTTACCTCCGGGAAAACCACCGCCTTCGGGAGACGAACAGCCGTCATCAACCACCGGAACCTCCGGCCGGAGATGGAGTACCTTTCCCGTGCGGTAATGCCACTTGTCCACGCCCTGCGTCGCGCTGGTATGGTCATCACGCATTTTAGGAACCTTGTCTGCCGAAACCACGCTTACCGTTGCGTGATGAACTACGCGCCGGTCGCCTGGCACTACTTCGCCAGCTTGCACCCATTTGTCTTCCGTGAAGTTAGTCGGCACATAAATGTATTCGTAGTCGTCCTGGTTCTCGGCGCGAACGGTGGTCGGCGGAATAGTGAAAACAACATCCGGCTTAATATGCCAGCCATCTTTGTAGACTGGAGCGGGCGGCAAATCTTTCTGATCGCCCTCCTTTGCTCCGGTTTTCGCCCAGGCCTCAATGATGGCAATCTGCGCGTCCGTCAAACGCGGGTCGTTGAGGTAGTCGCCTACATGCGGATCCGCGTGCCAGGGGGGCATCGTGCGCTTCACAACCGCTTCGCGAATTGCCGCCGCCCAGGGGCGCGCCTCCTTATAAGTAAGCAGAGACATGGGGGCAATGTCGTTGGGATGGTGACACTTCGTGCAGTGCGCGAAGAGAATCGGTGCGACGTCTTTATTAAACGTCACCGGATTCGCTGGTTGATTCTCCGCAGCCACAATCATGCCGGGCAACAGGCCCAGCATCACTAACAAACCAACGTGTCGCACTACAAATTCCCCTTCACTACAACGTTAACGCAATTTCGTTGAAAACGCTCAGGCAAACGTCAATCCCATTGAAGCGCCGACGCGTTGAATATAGTGGTTGCCCTCGTCATACTCTTCGGGCGTTTTCAGATGCTCCAACATCAGCGGCACCTCGGTTGGAAGACCGGCAAGCCCCCCAAGATACGCCTTATAATCCATTTCGCCGCGCCCCGGCACTACCTCCAAAAAATGAACGTTTAGCTCGACAATCCACTTCAAATCCTTCGCATGGCAGGAGGTAATATGCGGTCCCAGCTTTTGAAAGCAGTCACGAATATAGGCGGCGTTCTCGTAAAAGCGCCTCGGACAATTGATTCCATTGCAAACATCGAGATGAACTCCAAAAGCCGGGCGATTCACTGCCTTAATGAGGTCCAGATAAGCGTCAGGACCGTCAGGCAGGTTCCAGCCCATCATTTCAATCGTGAATTTCGTATGCTTGGGCTTCACCGTATCGATAATGTGGCGGCAATTTTCCACGGTGGCGTCGAAAAACTGCTTCGAAAGATTCTTCGGATTTGGGCCATACCAAACAGTAGGGTTGTAAGAGCCGGCGATATCGACACAGCAGCGAGCGCCGACGGCTTCCGCCAGTTCGCACCGCTCGACGACGTATTCCAAGTTTGCGCGGCGCTTTTCCGCATCGGGATCGAGCATGTTTTTCCACGCGCCAACCTCTGCGATAACCACATTCTGCGAAGCAAACGCTTTTTGAATAGCTCGCGTTCGATCCCTATCGGTAGCTTTCGCATTCGGACAGTAGGCGGCGCTGTATCCCAGCCGCCGGTGCTCGCGCGCCAATTCCTCCGGATCGTCGGACTTGATAAAAACCGGGCCCCCGAGGCGTATGGGATGGGATGATGCACCCAAAGCCGCTCCGGATGCGGCGGCAACACCGGCAGCGGCCAGAAACGAACGGCGTGTTGATGATATCGACATAGCAGAACCAACCGTTGCAATTATATTCACGCGGAAGTTGAGACGATTTCAGAAACCGGATGGAGCAGCATCCTTTCAGATTGAGCTTCAGGCTTGGTTGTTAGCAAGACAAAGCTCAAATCACCCTTTGGGTCGTGCCAGCAGAGATTTCCCGTAGATCCGCTGTGCCCGAAGGTTGCGGAAGAACAGCCTTTGCCGAGATTGCCATTGTTGAGCATCCATCCCAAGCCCCACCTGCGCCGGAGTCCCTCGGTTTGATCGGCAATCATGGCTTCGGCCGTCTCCGGTTTCAGCACCCGGTCCTGCGGGTGGGCGAAGTAAGCGAGAAATGTCGCGATATCGGCAGCGGTAGAATGCGCGCCGCCCCAAGGTGATGCAAGATTACGCCAATACCTGCTATTCCAGTCGTAGTCGGTAACCTGGACAACCTGACACTGCATAGTTTGTGAAATGGAGCGGCCGCCGAGTCCGAGCGATGTTTGGCTCATCCCAAGCGGTCGAAAAACATGCTCGGCGAGAAAATCAGGAAAGTGGCGGCGCGTGATGCGGTGAACGATTTCCGAAGCGAGCAGAATGCCCATGCTCTGGTAGAGCCACTTCGTGCCGGGTACAAACAAGAGCCGCGTAGTGCAAGTACCGGCAATAAATTCGGACAGCGGCGCATGTCGCTTTCGCAAATCCGTATTGTTGGGCAGCATATCGGGAAGTCCCGAAGTGTGTGTCAGCAGATGTTTTATGAGTACGCGTTCTTTGCCATCGCCACGGAATTCGGGAATATATCGCTGAACAGGATCGGATAACCGCAATTCCTTGCGATCTATGAGCAGCATTACAGCCGTCGCAGTCATCGGTTTCGTCAAGGATGCCATCAGGAATACGGCATCCATACCCGCTGCTTTCCCGAAGTGCCGCTCAAACGAGTTCGATCCTTGGCGCACCAACAATGTAGCGGCGGCAACCGCGTTTGCGCTCGTTTGCGCTTCAATTAGTCGGGCGGCTTCGTCAAGATTGCCCTGCCGAAGAGCGAGGGAAACAGAGCCGAACAGCACATGGCGTCGCGTCATCGACCATTCAGCATATCGCTGACTCGTAAAAGCAACATTTACCCGGCACTGGCCTGCGCCTGCTGTTTGATTTAGGATTGCCTACAACCGGCAGATAAGTAATTCCCGCTCGTAGATCATTTCCGGCGGAAGGTGATCGTGAAGGTTGATGAATAACTCCTCGTGCCCGATCACTTCAGAGCGCCAGGCGCCGCGATCCACCGCTTGCAATTCGGCAAAAGCGTCTTTTGAAAATTTGAGCCCCTTCCACCGAATATCTTCGTAGTGGGGCGTCCAACCGATAGGCGTTTCCTGCGCCTGTGAGCGGCCGTGCACGCGGTCCACAATCCATTTCAAAATCCGCATATTTTCGCCGAAACCCGGCCACAGAAATTTGCCGGCGGCATCTTTGCGAAACCAGTTCACGTGGAAAATACGAGGCGTCACACGTAACGATCGCTGCATCTGAAGCCAGTGCCGGAAATAATCGCCCATGTGATAGCCGCAAAACGGCAGCATCGCCATGGGATCGCGGCGAATTTTCCCTACTGTGCCGGCGGCCGCCGCTGTCATCTCGGATCCCATAGTGGCTCCGGTATAGACGCCGGAACTCCAGTTGAACGATTGGTAGACAAGAGGGATGGTGTTAGCGCGTCTGCCTCCGAAAATAAGAGCACCGATAGGAACACCGTCCGGGGCTTCCCATTGCGGATCGATTGTCGGACACTGCGACGCCGGTGCAGTGAACCGCGCATTGGGATGAGCGGCTCTCGCGCCGGTCTTCTCCGCAATCTCCGGCGTCCAACGCTTGCCCTGCCAGTCAACACATTCGGCCGGTGGCATGTCCGTCATGCCTTCCCACCAAACTCCACCCTCCGGCGTTAATGCCACGTTCGTGAAAATGGAGTTGCGGGCGAGCGTCGCCATCGCGTTCGGATTTGTTTTGGCCGATGTACCCGGCGCGACACCAAAGAAGCCCGCTTCGGGATTAATGGCGCGAAGCTGACCCGTTTCGTCGGGCCGAATCCACGCGATATCATCCCCTACTGTCCAAACCTTCCACCCTTCAAAGCCCTTGGGCGGAATCATCATCGCGAAATTCGTTTTGCCGCAAGCGCTAGGGAAAGCAGCGGCAACGTACGTCTTTTCACCCTCGGGACTCTCCACGCCCACAATCAGCATGTGCTCGGCCATCCAGCCTTCATCCCGAGCCATGTTCGAGGCAATCCTCAGCGCGAAACATTTTTTCCCGAGAAGCGCATTGCCGCCGTAGCCGGAGCCGTAAGACCAGATCTCGCGCGCTTCCGGAAAATGGACGATGTATTTTTCCTTGTTGCACGGCCACGGCACATCTTTTTGGCCATTCACAAGCGGTGACCCAACGCTGTGCATGCAAGGCACTACTCGCTTTTCATCCTGATCGATTTTGCGAAAGACCGGCAAACCGATCCGCGCCATGATACGCATGCTGACCACGACGTAAGGCGAATCGGTAAGCTGCACGCCGATTTGCGACATCGGCGAATCGATCGGCCCCATACTGAACGGCAGCACATACATGGTGCGCCCCTGCATGCAGCCCTTGAAAAGCGCCTTCAACTTCTTGCGCATCGTGAACGGGTTTTCCCAATTATTGGTGGGCCCAGCACTGTCCTTCGAAAGCGAGCAGATAAAGGTGCGATCCTCGACGCGTGCTACGTCGCCAGGATCGGACCGCGTCAGAAAGCAACCCGGCCATAGTTTCTGATTCAGGCGGATGAACGTGCCGCTTTCGACCATCTGAGCGCAAAGGCGGTCGTATTCTTCCTTCGATCCGTCAACCCAGTGGATAGCAGCAGGTTTTGTCAGCTCCGCCATCTTTTCCACCCATCGCAGCAAGTGCTTGTTTTCGCTCAATGGCGTGTTCGATGTTGCGCGGCGCGTGGGGTCTATCGTCTTCGCGGCAGCCACAGTTACGCCTCCTTCAGTTGCCCAACCGGCTCTTGCGTCAGCTTTCCATTCACCATACGCCAGATGTGGCGAGGATTGTCATCTCGCAATTCGAGCGGCAAACTCTCCTGGGGAAAGTTCTGATAGCAGACTGGCCGCAGAAAACGCAAAATCGCGGCGGTGCCGACCGAAGTAAATTTTGGATCGGCCGTAGCCGGATAGGGGCCGCCGTGATGCATTGCCGGGCTTACTTCAACCCCGGTGGGAAACCCGTTAAATAGCAGGCGTCCTGCTTTCGTCTCCAAAATTTCGATCAAATCCCGATGCTGGGCGATATCGTCCGGAGTGCCATGGACTGTCGCTGTTAAAGTTCCGGGCAGCTTCCGCGCAATGTCGAGCAACTGATCGTCCGAGCCGCAAGAGACCACCATCGCGCTCGGGCCAAAGACTTCCGTAGCAAGTTCGCTGTTAGCAAGCCATGTCTTTGCATCGGTTTCAAAGAGCACGGGTGTCCCCTCCGTTTTCTCCGGCGAGGCCGCTTTCGAAGACCGATTTGAATGAACGCCTGGCGTCTTCACCACGCGATCTATGCTGTTCTCATAGCCTTCGAGAATCTTCGAATACAGCATCGTGCCGGGCGCGCCTTCCTGGAAAAGCGCGGTAAGCTTCTGCTTGAAACTATCGAGCGCGTTGCCGCCCTTGCCAACGATCACTCCCGGACAAGTGCAGAACTGGCCGACTCCCAAATTGATAGACCCGAAGAATCCCTGCGGAAGAGAATCGCCTCCCTTCTCTAGCGCGCCAGGCAGCACGAAAACCGGATTAATGCTGCCCATCTCTACAAAGGCAGGTATAGGATCGGGCCGCTGCGAAGCCGCATCGAAAATAGCGCGGCCGGCGCGCTCGGAACCCGTGAACCCGACCGCTTTCGTTGCGCTGTGCTTTACCAGCGCAATGCTGATGGCCGGATCGGTGGCATGAAGAAGCGAAAATGTTCCTTCCGGCATTCTGCATTTTTCCACCGCTCGCGCAATGGCGCTTGCCACCAGTTCCGATGTCGCCGGATGCGCGGGATGAGCCTTCACGACCACGGGATTGCGCGCCGCAAGCGCCGATGCCGTATCACCTCCCGCAACCGAAAAAGCGAGCGGGAAATTGCTCGCGGCAAACACAACAACCGGGCCTACCGGAAGTAACATGCGGCGAAGGTCGGGACGCGGAATGGGTTTGCGATCGGGCAAAGGCAAATCTATGCGGGCATCAAGGTAGGAACCCTCTTTCACCAGCCCCGCAAACAGGCGCAGTTGGCTTACCGTACGCGCACGCTCGCCGGTTAATCGATCCTTACCGAGGCCCGACTCGATAGACGCCTGCTCGATTAGTGCATCTCCTAAAGCATCGATTTCCACGGCAACGGCCTCCAGAAAGCCCGCCACTTGCTCAGCGCTCGCGCGACGGAATACCGGAAAAGCATGCTCGGCCAATCCCAACGCCAGGTTCACTTCTTCCTGTGTGGCCTCATAAAACGGCGTTTCCAACTGCTTACCTCGTTTCGGATCGAATCCGAAAAACGTTTTTTGGCCTAGGGCGGAAGTGTTGCCGCCGATTATATTTTTGCCAAGAAGCTTCATCTTTTTAACCTACGCAATTCACCAGCGTTCCAATTTCCGAGATCGTAATCCGGATTTCGTCGCCATGGCGCAGCGTAAACGAATCCGGAGGCACAATACCCGTCCCCGTCAACAGGAAGCATCCGTTCGGGAACCGGTTGTTCCGATACAGATATTCGACCAACTGCGCCGGATCGCGTTTCATGGCGCGTAACGTCGTGGTGTCGGAGAATTCAGTCTTCCCGCCGCGCAGAATTTCCAAACCGATTTCGGTTCCCGGACTGAGCGGGCGGTCGGCGACGAGAACGCACGGCCCCAGCGCGCAACTACGGTCGTATACTTTCGCCTGCGGTAAATAAAGCGGATTTTCCCCTTCAATATCGCGCGAGCTCATATCGTTGCCGATGGTATAGCCGGTGATTTTTCCTGATGGCGTTACCAGCAGCGTCAATTCCGGCTCTGGCACCGACCAGGACGCATCATCGCGAATTGCCACCTTTTCGCCCGGTCCGACGACGCGGTTGGGAGTTGCTTTAAAAAAAAGCTCCGGGCGCGGCGCGTCATACACACGATCGTAAAAATCGCCGCCGCCGGCCGACTTCGACTCCTCCATACGTGCATCGCGGCTGCGATAGTAAGTTACTCCGGCAGCCCATACTTCCTGGTTGCCGATGGGGGCAATCGGCTGCTGGAGCACATCCGTTCCCGCATTAGAGCCGTTACGCGCAGCCGACAGATAGCTAAAAAGGTCGTCGCGCGTGACAAGCGCATCCCAGGATTCGCCATTCATCTGAACCGTAACATCGCCGTGATTCACCCATATCGCGTCTGCTGTCCGAAATAGTTTCATGAAATTCTTGACCGAAGCCTCCGTGTGCAATCCATTCCACATCGAGGATAACTCCGCTGTTCCTGCTCTTTTGATGCCTAAGTGCCATTTGCAGGCCGCTCGCGATACGATATCCCATTCATTCTTTTCTAAGGAGACAAATGCCAAACACCCATTTAAAATCCCTCGCGGGCAAGACAGCACTCATTACGGGAGCAAGCCGGGGCTTGGGCAGAGCCATGGCAGTTGCGCTCGCCGCCGAAGGCGCGCGTCTGGCTCTGGTAGCGCGAGACGCCGAAAAGCTGGCTTCGGTAAAAACTGAGATTGAGGGCGCAGGCGGGGAGGCCAATGTTTTTGTTGCTGATGTAACCGCCGAAGATGCGGTGGCGAAGCTAGAGCAGGACGTTTCACGCCAAACCGGCAAAGTTCAGATTCTGATTAACAACGCCGGAATTAATATCCGGAAGAATTTGACCGATTTTTCGCTGGCGGAATGGCGAAGCGTACTGGATGCAAATCTTACGAGCGTGTTTCTGGTGTGCCGGGCATTTGTTCCGCATATGCGCGGAACCGGTTATGGACGTGTCATCAACATGACCTCCATCATGAGCCATATTTCCCTGCCCGGCCGAGCCGCCTACTCTTCAAGTAAAGCGGCGCTGCTCGGATTGAATCGCGCGTTGGCGCTCGAACTCGCCCCCGAAGGAATTACGGTGAATGGAATCAGTCCGGGCCCCATTGGAACCGAAATGAATCTTCCCATCATGCAGAACCCGGAATTGAATGCGCAATTTGTGGCAAATATTCCGGTCGGGCGCTGGGGCAAAGTTGAGGAAATCGGACAATTAGCGCGCTATCTCTGCTCGGAATCGGCCGCGTTTATCACCGGAACCGACATTGTCATCGACGGAGGATGGTGTGCCCGATGAAGTGACGCGGCGCGATCGGGCCGAGCAATCACCGGCTTTTGAAGACCGCGTTTACGCTAAAGTCACACGGCGAATTATTCCGTTTCTGTTCCTCTGCTACATCTTCGCTTATATCGACCGCGTGAATGTCGGATTTGCGAAGCTGCAGATGCAGCAGGATATCGGAATGTCCGATGCCGTATATGGGATCGGCGCCGGCATCTTCTTCATCGGCTATTTTTTCTTTGAAGTCCCCTGCAACATCGCGCTACAGAAAATAGGCGCGAAGTATTGGCTGGGTCCGATCATGATTGTCTGGGGCGTAGTCTCCGGATTAACGATGTTCGTAACAACCGCGCATCAGTTTTATGCGGTCCGGTTTTTACTCGGCTTAGTCGAATCGGGATTCTTTCCCGGAGTCATTCTATATCTCACGTTTTGGTATACGCGGAAACATCGCGCGAAGATGGTGGCGGCGTTCATGACCGCTGTTCCGTTGTCGGGCATCATCGGTGGGCCGGTTTCCGGATGGCTGCTCGAACGCATGTCTTCGGTTGGCGGTCTGCGCGGCTGGCAGTGGCTCTATTTGTGCGAGGCGCTCCCCTCCATTGTCGCGGGTATTGTCACAATGATGTTTCTCGACGATGGGCCGCGAAAGGCCAAGTGGCTGAACGATGACGAGAGAGCGCTGCTGGTAGAACGCCTGGACCAGGAAGAGGCCTATAAAAGGGCGGAAGGGGCTGGCCACCATAGCTTTGCCGACGCCTTTCGCAGCGTCAAGGTTTGGCTGCTCTGTCTTGTCTACTTCGGCTTTGTCATGGGTAACTACGGCGTGAGCTTCTGGCTCCCGCAGATTGTGAAGGACACGCTCACGAAAGATCCGCTCCAAATCGGCTGGCTCACGGCCATACCGTGGGCCGCCGCCGCCGTGGCGATGCTGATTGTCGGCCACCATTCCGATAGAACCGGCGAGCGGCGCTGGCACGTAGCAATTGCGGGTATCATCGGAGCCGCCGCTTTTGCGCTTTCCGGCCTGCCGCATATCTCGGGCGTGCTCGGACTTGTTGCATTGACGATTGCAACCGCCGGCATCGCCTGCGCCTATTCCACATTCTGGTCTTTGCCGACGGCTATTCTCTCCGGTACCGCCGCGTCCGCCGGCATTGCATGGATCAATTCCGTCGGTAATTTAGCCGGCTATGTCAGTCCATATCTGGTCGGCAAAATTCGCGATACAACGCACAGTATGACATTCGCTTTGCTGCTGCTCGCGTTCTCGTCGTTAGTGTCGGCGGTGATTACGGTAACGGCCTTCAAACGTCAGAAATCGTAAGCCTCGGCGCGAGACGCTCATTGGTGGGGCCGCCTTTCTTGGCGGCAAGCCGGCTTCTTGCCGGCTTTTCTGACACGACTTGGATCGTTGCCGGAACCGCTTGGCGGCAATTTAAACCGAGCCGCGACTGCAAGGGAGCGCTTAGCGAAGAGGCGCGTTCCTTTCGCGGAAGATCTTGAATCGGAGCCGGAAGCGTAAGCGACCCCAGCATAGAAAAGAAGTCGAATGCGCTTGCGTAAACCATTCTTGCCGGCTTTTCTGCTACAGCTTATTTCTTATGTAACATTGAACGCAACCGCCCGAACCAAGCACAAGTTCGGCTACACGGCTTAGAATGATCGGGAATGTCCAAACTACAGACGGACTCTTCCCCCACGAATTTGCGTAGCCGCCAATGGTGGACAGGCTCGGATTACTACAGCTATTCGCGGCGTGCGTGGTTGCAATCGGAGGGGTTCTCGCCCGACGTTTTCAACGGGAAGCCGGTCATCGGCATATGCAATTCGTGGAGCGAATTAAATAACTGCAACGCTCATTTGCGGCAAGTAGCGGAGGCGGTGAAGCGGGGCGTTTGGATTGCAGGTGGCTTTCCGTTGGAGTTTCCCACCATCTCTCTTGGCGAAATGTTCATGCGGCCTACGAGCATGATGTATCGCAATCTGATGGCGATGGATGTGGAGGAGTCGATTCGCGCGAATCCGCTCGATGCCGTGGTATTGCTTTGCGGCTGCGACAAAACAACACCGGCGCAGTTGATGGGCGCGGCAAGTGCCGATATTCCCGCCATTGTCGTTCCCGGCGGTCCGATGCTGAGCGGTCAATGGCGCGACAAAAAGTTAGGCGCGGGCAGCGACGGCCGCAAATATTTCGAGCAATTTCGCGCGGGGCAGATCACCGAAGAGGATTGGAGCGAAATACAAGGCGGGCTGGCGCGCAGCGCGGGGCACTGCACGGTGATGGGGACGGCTTCCACCATGACCAGTCTCGCTGAGGCGCTAGGAATGACGCTGCCGGGATGCGCCAATATCCCGGCGGTCGATTCGCGCCGTCTGCTTTCCGCGGAGATGAGCGGCCGTCGCGCGGTGGAACTTGCGCTCGAAGACATACGCCCGTCGCGGATTATGACGCGCGAGGCATTTGAAAATGCCATTACGGTAGACATGGCAATCGGCGGCTCGACGAATGCCGTTGTGCACTTAATCGCGATCGCCGGGAGGCTCGGAATCGATCTGCCTCTCGGCAAATTCGACGAGATTTCACGCCGAACTCCGTGCATTGTGAATGTGAAGCCGTCGGGCGAATATCTGATGGAGGATTTCTTTCAAGCAGGTGCATTGCCGGCGGTAATGCGCGAAATCCTTCCGCTGTTGCATGGCGATCTTTTGACCGTCAATGGAAAGAGCATTCGTGAAAATGTCGAGCAGGCCGAATGTTACCGGCAAGAGGTAATCCAGCCGCGGAACGCACCGCTTTTGCAGGAAGGCGGGACAGCAATTCTGTATGGCAATCTTGCGCCGCGCGGCGCGGTGATTAAACAGACGGCGGCGTCTCCTCGTCTACTGCAGCATCGCGGCCCGGCATACGTTTTTGAAAATTACGCGCAAATGCGCAAAGAAATCGATCGCGACGATCTTCCCGTTACGGCACAAACAATACTCGTAATGAAGAATTGCGGCCCAAAAGGCGGCCCGGGATTTCCCGAATGGGGGCAGATTCCGATGCCGCGCTTGCTATTGAAGCAGGGCGTGACGGATATGGTGCGCATCAGCGATGCGCGCATGAGCGGCACCAGCTTCGGCACTGTTGTATTGCACGTTGCGCCGGAATCCGCTGTTGGCGGCCCGCTGGGGGCGGTCGAAACCGGCGATGAGATTGAACTTGATACGGAAGGGCGACGGCTGACGCTTCACATTTCCGATTCCCTTATCGAGGCACGGCTCTCAAAAGAGACAGGGCAGTTGCCCACGTTCGCGCGCGGGTATCAAAAATTGTTTATGGAGCACGTCTTGCAGGCTGACGAAGGATGCGATTTCGAGTTTCTGAGAGCTAAATAATAGATTCGCGGTATTGAGGAGCGAAGGGAGGCGCGCTTATACTGGCGTCCATTGCCTATGCCCCATATAAACTTGCCCGAGGGACTGCCCGGAATTGTGAGCGCGTTTGCTTACAGGCCGGAGACAGCGAAGCCGATGCGCGAACTGGCTGAGATATTGCTGCGCGGGCCGAGTTCGCTGCCGAGCGGCGAGCGGGAAATGATTGCGACGTTTGTCTCGACGCGCAACGATTGTTACTTCTGCCAGACGAGCCATCGCGCCGCCGCCGCGCACCATCTGAACAAGAATTACGAACTGGTGGACGCGGTCCGTTTCGATTACCAGAACGCGCCGGTAAGCAATAAGTTGAAGGCCCTGCTCGCGATTGCCGACAAAGTTCAGGAAAGCGGCAGGAACGTTACCGCGGAAGACGTGGCACATGCGCGAAAAGAAGGTGCGACGGATTTAGAGATTCACGACACTGTGTTGATTGCCGCCGCGTTCTGCATGTTCAACCGCTATGTGGATGGCCTTGCGACATTCACGCCAACCGACCAGAAGCTCTACGACGAAATGGGCGAGCAATTGGCGCATGTGGGATATGGGAAGAGCAAGCCGGCGGTGGACACAGCCACTGTCACGGCGCGATAGCGGAGCGGGTGATGGCACATATTTCTTTACCCGAGGAATATCCGGGAATTCGAGGCCCGATGATGTTCCGGCCGGAAACAGCGCGGCCATTGAACGAGCTGGTGGAAGTTTTATTGCGCCACGATCATTCGCTAACGCGGGGCGAACGTGAGCTGATTGCCACCTATGTTTCCGCTCGAAACGATTGCACGTATTGCCAGACGATCCATGGCGCCGTTGCGGCTCATCATCTGGGTGGCAACGAAGAATTGGTGGAATCGGTGAAATGTGACGTGGAGAACGCCGCAATATCTGAAAAGATGAAGGCCCTGCTGGCGATTGCTGGCAAAGTGCAAATCAGCGGCAAACTGGTGACCACGGAAGACGTAGAAAAAGCCCGCGCGCAAGGTGCGACAGACCTCGAGATCCACGATACGGTGCTTATCGCGGCTATGTTCTGCCTGTGCAATCGTTATGTGGATGGCTTGGCAACCTGGGCGCCCGAAGATCCAGATTTTTATCGCAAGCGCGCGGAACTGATCGCAACGCAAGGCTACACGCAAAGCACCATAGCCGCGCTGGCATAGCCCCTACTTCTTCAGCAACACACCGCAGGCGGCATCGAAAAATTTCTGCACTTCTCCATGGTCGTTTAATTCCGCGTTGGCCATCATGGAAAAGATCAACCATTTGCCGCTTTGGGTTTGAAGGTATCCGGAGAGCGCCGCGACATGCGATAGCGAACCAGTCTTGGCATGTACACGCTCCGCGCCCGCAATATTTTTGAACCGGTGCTTCAGCGTCCCATCCACGCCCCCGATGGGAAGCGAATCCACCCACACTCGCCGTTCGGGGCGATTCCACATGTAGCGAAGCAGCGCCACCGTAGCTTGAGGCGACGTCACATCCTGGCGCGCCAAACCCGAGCCGTCCGCGAATGCGTATGTTTCTTCGGGAATTCCGGCGTCCACTAAGAACGATTTCCGTTCGTCCAACCCTGCGGCCAAGGTGCCCATGCTGCGCGTCGCATAAGCCGTCTCGCGCAGCAGCATTTCAGCATGAAGGTTCTGGCTGACTTTGTTGACGACTTGAATAGCCTGAAATAAGGGCGCCGATTCTAAAGACGCGAGTTCCATACCCGAGGGAACAGTCGCAATACGCGGCGCGCCCAGCGGATTCGGAATAGTTGTCAGATCTCGATGCACGGCCTGAGCTTCGCCCTGTGTGGACACGCCTCGATTCTGCAATTCGTACTGCAATGCTTGCGCTGCAAACAGAGCGGGGTCGGGAACGGCGACATCTTCTTCATCCGGCTGCGCGGTCATTCCGATCGTGCCGGAGATTACCAGCTCATTCGATCCGGGAGGCCGTGACATGTTGATTTTGGCGGCATTGGTGGCATCGGTTATCGCTTCGTTCAGCACGATCAAAGTACCGATATCGGGTTCGAGTTGCACACGCGGAAGTTCGCCCGGCGTTGTCGGCGCTATCGTCACGTGAATGGAATTGTCATTGATGGAGAATGCGCTGACTGGCGCGCCGTAATACCAGGTGCCATCGTCGAAAGTCCAGCCGTCGGGATAGGGATCGTAGGGATAGCGCGAATCGTCGGCGGTGAGATCCCCGTTAATGCATTTCACGCCTTTGCCCGCTATCTGATCGGCTAGTTTCGAGATCGCGGTCAGCGGATCGTTATGGTTCGGAGCAACAGAGTACGGAACGACGCGGCCGGACAGGTTCGGGTCGCCGCCCGCGATGAAAATTAAATCAGGAATCACGCCATTGTTGACGCTGGTCGTGCTCGTTCGGACCGAGGTCTTGAACGTGTAGTTGCTTCCCAACCGGACAAGCGCAAACGCTGTGGTGTAGAGCTTCGCGTTCGAGGCGGGTGTGAAGAGCTGTGACGGATCGCGTTGCACGACTACCTTGCCTGTTTGTGCGTCCACGAATTCAAACCCGATATGGCCTTGCTGCAGGCTCGGAGAAGCGGCGATTAAATTATCGATATCTTCCTGGACCCCGCAGAATGCGTTGACGACGGCGCAAAGAAATACGGCAGTGACAAAGAGGGGCGAGAAATGGCGACGCGCCCGCAAGCGAAATAGGTTCATGGTGCGCGGAATCAGTTTGGCCGCCCGGCGCTGGTCGTGGCGGCTTTCGGCTTTGCGGGAGCGCCGCCCACTAATGCCGGTTCGCTACCGGCCCGCATTAACTTGGCTTCGAGCATAATCAGGAGCACCAATAGCAATACCGCAACGGTGCCGAAAGCCGGAATGATTAAAACATATTGCATTCCGACGTAATATCCGGCAAACCCGAGCACCCACGGCATCAACATGCCGCCGGTTACCGCGAGCGAGAAGATGCCGTTGAAAAAGCCGGGCTCGTAGTCGAAGCGGTGTCCGATGTTTTCGGCAACCAATGCATAAATCGGCGCAAAGGCGAAGCCTGTGACCACTGTGGCAAGCCCGGCGCCAATAGCGGAACCGGTGAAACTCAGCAAAAGGTACCCTAACATGGCAGCGAAAGTGCTTACAAAGAGGAGCTTGGCATGGCTCATGTGCCGCAGCAGTACCTGAGTCAACAGGCGTCCGGCAATAAGCGCAAAGAAGTAAAGGGCGAGGGCAAAAATAGCCGACTCCGGGCTAACTCCCAGGCGGTGGATAAGAAACAACGGAAGCCACGTGGCCAGCGCCCACTCGTTACCGAATTGAAAAAACAACAGCAAGCTGAACAGAACAACCGCCGGGCTCCGCAGGTCTCTTAAGGAGCCGCTTCGGCGAGCGGACTTGTCCGGCTTTGAGCGATCCGCCTTGCGGGTGACCACGCGCAAGACAACGGGCAGGAGTACCAGCGGAATCGCGGCCAGCCCGAGGGTCTGCCACCGCACTTGAAGAAATGGATAAATGCTCGCGACCGCGATCGTGACCAGAAGGCACCCCATGCCGAACATCAAACTGCAGAAATTGATGACGGACGCGGCATCCTCTTCGTAATAAGGGCGGATGAAGTGGAGAAGCGAGGTGAGCAATCCTCCCGCGGCGCACCCTACAATCGCGACGCCAATGATGCGCCAGGCCGTGTGCGCGGGCGGCGCAGCCGCCGTCAATTCCACAAATCCGAGGGCCGCGATCACGCAGGAGGCGAAGCACACGGCCTTCATCGACAACTTACGCAGCAACGCCTGAGCAACGACGCCGAACAATAGCACCGAAGCGTTGAATGCCAGGAAATGCAGACCGACGGCACGCGGGTCTTTGTCGAGTTCATAACGCCACGCGACGGTAAGAGATCCGATGACGCCCATTAACAGGCCGGCGAGTAGAAACCCCACAGCGCCCGCGCGGGCGGACGGGTGAACCTGTTGTGTTGCCGGCATAGTGCTTCTTTTTTCAGCGGGGATTGACATGCCCCCAAGGCAAACTTAACATGGAGGTATCACTGAGAAAGGAGGTGGTCCAGTCGAATGATTTCTGGTAGTAGCGACTGTAGCATATGCTTATTCACGCGCGAGGTGGCCGACTCCTAGAGTTGCCGTTCGTACGTTCAGGTCTTGTCAGTGAATAGGCCGAAGTTCCTGTGGACCGGCTCCTCACCGTGCGAGACATGCTACAGTTTCCCTGAAGAAGGGTAATCGGCCCCGTCGAGCTTAGCTCGGCGGGGCTTCATGTTATTCTGGGTATTGGGCTTCCGCATTGCGTCCGCAGTGCCAAGAGGCAAACGCCCGCCCTCGTTTGAAAGGATTTTGTAGTCATGAAAGCTGGGATTCATCCCGCCTACGAAGAAGTGAAAGTGGTGTGCGCTTGCGGCTCAACGTTTAAGACGCGATCGACGCATAAGGGCGATATCCGGGTGGAAATCTGCTCGAGCTGCCATCCGTTCTTCACTGGGCGGCAAAAACTGGTGGACACCGAAGGACGTGTAGACCGCTTCCAGAAGAAATTCGCAAAAGCGCGCGAAATACAGGCACAGAAGAAGGCCGCCGCCGAAGCTAAGAAGCAGGCCGTCCAGTAACCGAAAATTTTTTGGTGAAATTTTGGGGAGCCGGAGCAATTCGGCTCCCCAATTTTATTGATAGGTAGCCGTCAAGTGTCAGCCCAAACAAGCGCACAGCCGTTTGGTGGCGTTGTGCGCGATTCAAGCAGGAGCCCACAGCCGTTTGGTGGCGTTGTGCGCGATTCAAGCAGGAGCCCACAGCCGTTTGGTGGCGTTGTGCGCG
>Ga0134125_10002241_pt1 | contig 23066 bp, 19 predicted proteins | sample KB31751_FD_96464 | JGI IMG/M metagenome (GOLD analysis project Ga0134125, IMG submission 96464) | Terrestrial soil microbial communities with excess Nitrogen fertilizer from Kellogg Biological Station, Michigan, USA - KB3-175-1 | ecosystem: Environmental > Terrestrial > Soil > Unclassified ... | reverse complement strand
GCTTTCGGCCATTAGACATTCAGCAGCAGGTGCTCCCGCTCCCAGGAGCTGATCACCTGCAGGAAAACCTCGTACTCGGCTTCCTTGACGATGGTGAAGGCCGAGACGAACGGCTCGCCGAGCAGCCGCACCAGCGGCTCGCTCTGGCGCAGCTCGCGCAGCGCCTCATCCAGCGAGCGCGGCAGACCGAAGGGCAGATCGTGGGCGCTGCCGGTGATGGGATCGCTCGGTTGCAGCCCCTCGACCATGCCGAGGTAACCGCACGCCAGTGACGCGGCGATGGCGATGTAGGGATTGGCGTCGGCGCCACCCACGCGGTTCTCCACGCGGAGATCCTCCGGCCCGGACATCGGCACGCGCAGCCCCGCGGTACGATTGTCGTAGCCCCAGTGCACGTTGATCGGCGCCGAGAGATACCGGGTGAGTCGGCGATAGGAATTGACGTTGGCGCAAAAGAGCGCCATGGCCGCAGGCAGGTACTTCTGCAGCCCACCGATGTGCGCGAAGAAGAGCTGCGACGGAGTGCCGTCGGGATTGCTGAAGATGTTGCGCCGCGTCTTCACGTCCAGCACGCTCTGGTGGATGTGCATGGCGCTGCCCGGCTCCTTCGCGTGCGGCTTCGCCATGAAGGTGGCGTACATCTTGTGGCGCAGCGCCGCCTCGCGGGCGGTGCGCTTGAAGAGAAATGCCTGGTCGGCAAGGTCGAGCGGCGGCCCGTGGATCAGGTTGATCTCCATCTGCGCGGGTCCATCCTCGTGGATCAGGGTGTCGATCTCGATCTCCTGGTCCTCGCAGAACTGGTAGATGTCGTCGAAGAGCGGATCGAACTCGTTGACCGCAGCGATGCTGTACGACTGTCGCCCGGGCTCCGCCCTGCCCGACCGCCCCACCGGCGGCTTCAACGGATAGTCGGCGTCCTTGTTCTGCTCGACCAGATAGAACTCGAGCTCCGGCGCCACGACCGGCTGCCAGCCGCGCTGGGCATACAGCTCGACGATGTTGCGCAGCACGTGCCGCGGCGCCATCGTCACGCGCCGGCCATCGGAGTAGAAACAGTCGTGGATCACCTGTGCGGTGGGCTCCGCCGCCCAGGGCACGCGCCGCACCGTCTTGGGGTCGGCCTTGAGAACGATGTCGATCTCCGCCGGGCTCATCGCGGCATCGGGTTCCGGCGGATAGTCGCCGGTGACCGTCTGCAGGAAGACGCTCTCCGGCAGGCGCATGCCGCCATCCTCGGCGAATTTCTCCGCCGGCATGATCTTGCCCCGCGCGATGCCAGCCATGTCGGGAATGATGGCTTCGACCTCGGAGATGCCGTGATCACGGAAGAACTGGCGGATTTCGCTGACCATGCGGCTACCTTTCACCTGGACTCGGCGCGAGCGCGACACGCGGCGCCGAAGGCCGAAAACATGGCGCGCGAGAACGGGTTGTCCATCACCTTCCACTCCGGATGCCACTGCACCGCGAGCGCGAACCGTGTCGCGCTCTCGATTCTGAATGCCTCGATCAATCCGTCCGGGGCGCGCGCCTCCACCTTCAGACCCTGGCCGAGCCGCTCGATGCCTTGCCAGTGCGAGGAGTTGACCCGCACCCTGTCGACTCCGGCGAGGGAGCGCAGCAGCCCTCCCGGCGCCAGAACGACGTCGTGTGCAGGCCCGTATTGCACGTCCAAGGGCTGGCTGTCGTCGTCCCGATGGTCGAGATGACCGGGAATCTCATGAACGCGTTGATGGAGGCTGCCGCCGAAGGCGACATTGACCTCCTGAAAACCACGGCAAATGCCGAATACGGGCACCCCTGCGCTCACGGCCTTGCGAATGAGCGGCAGGGTGGTGGCATCGCGGGCCGGATCGTGCAGGGTTCCGGGGTCGCTCGGGGGACCTTCGTAATGGTGGGGCTCGACGTTCGACGGGCTGCCGGTGAAGAGGAGACCGTCGAGGCGCTCCACCAGCTCATCGAGACGCAGCTCTTCGGCGAGCGAGGGAATGAGGAGCGGCAGCCCGCCCGATGCATCGAGCACCGCTCGGGCGTACTTTTCCCCTACCGCGTGAAAGGGGTGCAGGCCGAGCATCCGCCGGTCCGCGGGGAGGCCAATGAGAGGGCGAGCCGGCTTCATGATGGTGCAATTACACCACAGCGAAGGCAAGGTAGTGGTTGCAGCGGGATTTCGCCGATGCTCTCTCAGCGAGGACACTTAATGTGTCCTCGCTCCCGCGAGCGCCCGCGCACGGATGCGCGGGCCGGGGACCCTGCCACCATGGACGGCCAGTGGCACTGCCCCGACCCGCCGAACGCTCACTACCCCCTCCATTGCGGTTCGCGCGCGCGCCTCGCTATCCTCCCCAGGGCTCCCGGCCGCACCGGTCGTTTTTACATAATTCAGTGCCATGGTGGCCGCCCACGCCGCTTCCTACTACGCCGCCTCGGCCCGACCCGCCCCGGAGCGGGCCGCGCTCGCCGGCTCGGTGGACTGCGACGTCTGCGTGGTCGGCGGCGGTATCGCCGGCTGCTCGGCCGCCCTGCATCTGGCCGAGCGGGGCTACTCCGTGGTCCTCCTGGAGCAGCACCGGATCGGCTGGGGCGCCTCCGGGCGCAGCGGCGCCCAGGCGATCCATGGCGTGGCCGCGGGTCAGGCCAAGCTGGAAAGGCTGATCGGCCGCACCCGAGCGCGAGCGGTCTGGGACGTCTCCATCGCAGGCCTCGCACTGATGCGCGATCTCATCGCGCGTCACCACATCGACTGCGACTGGGTCGATGGCTACATGCTGACAGCCGTGAAGCTCCGCCAGGACCGGGAGCTGCGGCGCGAGCTGCAAGAGCTGCGCGAGAGGCTGCAGTACCACAGCGTGCGCTACATGCCTCGCGAGGAAGTCCGCGCTACGCTCGCCACGAGCCGATATCTCAGCGCACTCTACGATTCCAACGGCGGCCATCTGCATCCGCTCAACTACACGCTCGGCCTGGCCGCCGCCGCGGAGCGCGCCGGAGTGCGCATCTACGAGGACACGCGAGCCCTCGGCTTCACCTCAGCGCGCGTGCGCACACCGGCCGGGGAGGTCCGCGCGCGTTACCTGGTCCTCTGCGGCAACGTGTACCTCGGCAACACCGCCCCCGCACTCGCTTCCAAGATCATGGCCGTGGGCACTCACATCATCGCCACGGAGCCGCTCGGCGCCGAGCGGGCGCGGCAGCTCATCGCCAACAACGCCGCGGTGAGTGACATGAACTGGGTGCTCGACTACTTCCGGCGATCGGCCGATCACCGCCTGCTCTTCGGCGGCCGTGTCAGCTACTCAGGCCTGAGCTCCTTCGAGGCGCCGGGGGCGACGCGCAGCCGCATGCTCAAGGTATTTCCCCAACTCGCAGACGTGCGCGTGGATTACTCGTGGGGCGGCTACGTCGACATAACGCTCAATCGCGCGCCGCACTTCGGGCGCCTCACGCCCAACGTCTACTTCCTGCAGGGATTCTCGGGGCACGGCATCGCGCTCACGGGCATTGCCGGCAAGCTGGTCGCCGAGGCGATCGCCGGACAGGCGGAGCGCTTCGATGTATTCGCGCATATCCCCCACCAGAACTTTCCGGGCGGGGCGATCCTGCGCCGCCCTGCCCTGGTGTTGGCCATGTTGTATTACCGGCTGAGAGACCTGCTTTGACTGTACGAGAGCACCGCAAGAGGACCATCGCCGGAACGCCGTAAATCCATCCATGGAGGCTAGCGGATCGCCGTCCTGGCGATCAGCTTCCGGCCAGGATCCTCTTGCGATGCGCTCTTGATCTGCTTTGGCTCAGAGGAGCTCGGCGATTTGCACGGCGTTCAGAGCGGCGCCTTTCAGAAGCTGGTCGCCGGCTACGAAGAGCGCGATCGAGCGGCCGCTCGGGTCGCTGACATCGCGGCGGATGCGGCCCACCAGGATCGGGTCCTGGCCGGAGGCGTCCTTGGGCATGGGAAAGTAGTTGCGCTCGGGATCGTCCACCACCTTCACGCCGGGAGCCGTCTGCATGACGTCGCGCACCTGCTCGGGGGTGATGAGGCGCTCGCACTCGAAGTTGATGGCGATCGAGTGGGCGCGCAGCACCGGCACTCGCACGCAGGTGGCGGCGATGCGGATGGAGTCATCGCCGTAGATCTTGTGCGTCTCGCGCATGACCTTGGTCTCCTCCTCGTTGTAGCCGGTCGCGGGATCGATCTTCGTGTTGTGGCTGAAGAGGTTGAAGGCATACGGGTGCGGCAGCACGCGGTTCTCGTACGGCCGGCCCTCCAGATACGCGCGGGTCGACTCGCGCAACTCCTCCATCGCGGCGGCGCCGGCGCCGGAGGCTGCCTGATAGGTGGCGATGATCATGCGGCGCAGGCGATTGACCTTGTGAATCGGCCAGAGCGGCGTGATGGCGATGATGGTGGAGCAGTTGGGATTGGCGATGATGCCCCGATGGCTGCGCACCGCTTCGGGGTTGATCTCCGGTACGACGAGCGGCACGGCGGGGTCCATGCGAAAGGCCGACGAGTTGTCGACGACCACCGCGCCCTGCTCCACCGCGAGCGGCCCGAAGCGCCTGGAAGTGCCACCGCCGGCGGAGAAGAGCGCGACGTGGACGCCGCGAAAGCTATCCTCCTTCAGCTCCCGCACCGCGACCTGTTGTCCCCGGAAAGGCAGTGTCTTGCCCGCGGAGCGCGCCGAGGCGAAAAGGCGCAGCTCCGAGAGGGGGAAGTTCCTTTCCTCGAGACACCGGATGAGCTCGACACCGACGGCGCCGGTGGCGCCGACGACCGCGACCACCGGCGCCGAGCCGGGTGAACGACCAGTCTGCATGGACGTGGACTCCAAAACGAACGAGGCCCCGACGGCTGTGCCGGCGGGGCCTCTGGTTTGACTCGCGCTTTTCCAGCTACTCAGGCGCGCGCGAGATCCACCAGAGCCCCGCCTCGGGGCTTCTTCAGGGTGATCTTGCGCGTTTTCATGGGCCGAAACATAGCGCGATCGACCCTACCGGAAGCGTAGCCGTCTGTAAAGGAATTTCCAGTTATGTCACGAGCGCTGCCGGATCTCGAAGCAGCGGTGGATCCGCGGATTGCGCTCGAAGTCGTGCGGCAGCGTGGCCGCCGAGACGTCGCGGACCGCGTGGCGCTCGACCACCACCGGGTCCAGCCGGAACCGCTGGGCGTTGGTGGAGAAGACCAGGAGCCCCCCGGGTGCGAGCAGACGGACGCAGGCCTCGATCAGGGCGGTATGGTCCCGCGCGATGTCGAGCACTCCCTGCATCCGCTTGGAGTTGGAGAAGGTCGGCGGGTCGAGGAAGATGAGGTCGTACCGCTCGCGCCCGCGGGAGTCCTCACGCAGCCACTCCAGGCAATTGGCCTGGATGAATTCGTGGGCCCGCGTTTTGATGACGTTGATGTTGAGCGCGAGATTGCGCTGCGCCCAGTCGAGGTACGTCCGCGACATGTCGACCGAGGTGGTCGCCGCCGCGCCGCCCGCGGCCGCATGCACGGTAGCGGCTCCCGTGTAGGCGAAGAGATTCAGGAAGCGCCGCCCGGCGGCCGCTTCGCGCAGGCGCGCCCGCGTCATGCGGTGATCGAGAAAGAGTCCGGTGTCGAGATAGTCGTCGAAGTTGACCAGAAGCCGCAGTCCAGCCTCGAGCACCGTATGGAATTTTTGCTCGTTGCCGAGCCTTTGATACTGGTCGCCGCGGTGCATGCGGCGGCGGGTACGCAGCGAGATGCGCTCGAGCGGTACCCCGGCCGCTTGCGGCAGAGCCGCGAGCGCCTCGCGGCGGCGGCGGCGCACCGCCTCCGCCTCGATCTCCCGCGGAGCTGCATATTCCTGCACGTACAGCCAAGTCTCCTGAGCGGGCTCGACAGTGCGATACACATCGATCGCGAAGGCGTATTCCGGCATGTCGGCATCGTACAAGCGATAACAGGAGACACCCTCGCGCTCCGCCCAACGCGCGATGCGCTTCTGATTCTTCTCCACACGATTGCCGAACATCCGCGCACCCGGTGTCTCGGAGCGCGATGAGTCCTCTCGAGCCAGCGAGCCCGGCCGCCGCAGGTTGGCCGCTTCGACGGACATCCTGAGCAGTCGGCATTCGATCGGGCCGTTCCACAGAGTATGAGTGCGCGCCGCGCGGATGCCGAGCTCCATGCCGAGCTGCGGCGCCCCGGTGAGCACGGACGCCTGCCAGCCCTGAAACCGCGCGCGCAGGACCTCGCCGAGCTCACGGTGGACCGTGCGCGCCGCATCAAGATTTTCCAATCGGACACCGTAGGGTGGGTTGGTACAGAGGAGTCCTCGGGTCGTGGCCGCCGGCGCCGCCCGCGACAGCTCCCCAAGCTCGAATTGCACCCAATGCGCGATGCCCGCCCGCTCGGCGTTTGCACGCGCGTCCCTCACGGCCGCGGGATCACGATCCTGACCCCGAATGACCGCCTTCGGCTGTTCACTCGCGAGGCTGCGACGGTTTGCTTCTCCGCGCACGTGGCGCCACAAGGACTCATCATGTCCGCGCCAGCCGAGGAATCCGAAGTACTCGCGACGCAGGCCCGGTGCGCAGCGGGCCGCGATGAGCGCCGCCTCGATGACCAGCGTGCCGGAGCCGCACATCGGATCGAGGAACTCCGCACCGGAGGCCGCCAGCTCCGGCCAACCGCTGCGCACCAGCACGCCGGCGGCCACGTTCTCCTTCAGCGGCGCCTCGCCGGCCGCACCACGATAGCCGCGCCGATGCAGGCTTTCCCCAGAGAGGTCGAGTCCCAAAGTGATCTGCTCGCCGTGCGCATGAGCATGCACGCGCACGCTGGGACGGTCCAAGGCGATGTCGGGTCGCGTGCCCGTGGCATCCCGCAGCGCGTCCACTATGGCGTCCTTGAGCTTCAGCGCTCCAAAATGGCTGTGCGTGATCGCCGGATGCTGGCCGCTGAAGTCGCACGCCAGCGTCGCCTGGGGCCCCAGATGTTGGGACCAGTCGACTTCCCGGGCCGCCGCGTAGAAGGCCTCCGCGCTCGCCGCCTCGAACCGGGCGACTTCGAGAAAGATCCGGTTGGCAAGCCGCGACTCGAGGCACGCGCGATATGCCGTCTCCAATGTTCCAGAGAACGTTACTCCTGTCGTTCGCTCCCGCACGTCGGTCGCGCCCAAAGCCGCCAACTCCTTCGCCAGGAGGTCGGCCAGCCCGCGCGGCACACTGGCGAGGAACTGACCGGGCGTCACGCTGCGAGTCTCGCGGCGGGCGCGCAATCGCCGCGGTTTGTCTCCCCGAAGGACATTTCTTTATCATAAGGAGTCCCAATTGCCCCAGCCACCCCTGTGAGCACCTCATGGCCGCCTCCGAAAGTCTCTCCCGCGACGCGCTCGATGCATTCTGGATGCCCTTCACGCCGAACCGCCAGTTCAAGGCGAAGCCCCGCCTGCTCTCCCGCGCAAGCGGCATGCACTACTTCACGCCTGACGGCAGGCAGATCCTCGATGGGGTCGCGGGCCTCTGGTGTGTCAATGCCGGCCATGGCCGCAGCGAGATCGCCGAGGCCGTCGCGCGCCAGCTCACCACCCTGGACTTCGCACCAACCTTCCAGATGGCGCATCCGTCCGCGTTCGAGCTCGCGAACGCCATCACGCGGATCGCCCCAGCCGGGCTCGATCGCGTGTTCTTCACCAACTCAGGCTCCGAGTCGGTCGACACGGCGCTCAAGATCGCGCTCGCCTATCAGCGGGTGCGTGGCGAGGCCGCGCGCACGAAGCTCATCGGCCGAGAGCGCGCCTATCACGGTGTCGGGTTCGGCGGCATTTCCGTGGGCGGCATCGTCAGCAACCGCAAGATGTGGTCGGCCTCGCTCATGCCGGGCGTCGATCACCTGACGCACACACACGACCTGAAGCGCAACGCGTTCTCACGCGGCCAGCCTGCCCACGGTGCGGAGCTGGCGGAGGAGCTGGAGCGGTTGGTGGCGCTGCACGATCCGACGACCGTTGCCGCGGTGATCGTGGAGCCGATCGCGGGCTCGACCGGAGTGCTGATCCCGCCGCGCGGCTATCTGGAGCGCCTGCGTCAGATCTGCGACCGCCACGGCATCCTGCTGATCTTCGATGAGGTGATCACCGGTTTCGGGCGCGTTGGCGCGCCCTTCGCCGCGCAGGAGTTTGGCGTCACTCCCGACATCATCACCACCGCGAAGGGTCTCACCAACGGCACGGTTCCGATGGGTGCCGTGCTGGTGAAGCGTTCGATCCACGATGCCTTCATGCAAGGGCCCGAGGGAGCGATCGAGCTCTTTCACGGCTATACGTATTCCGCCCACCCGACATCCTGCGCGGCCGCGCTCGCCACTCTCGGCATCTACGAGCGCGAGGGCCTCCTGACACGCGCGAAGTCGCTTGGGCAATACTGGGAAGATGCCGCGCACTCACTGCGCGGACTGCCGCACGTGATCGACGTGCGCAACTACGGCCTGATCCTCGGACTCGAGCTGGAGCCGGCCGCTGGCCGGCCCGGCGCCCGGGCCCATGAAGTGTTCCTCGAATGCTTCGAGCGCGGCCTGCTGGCGCGCCAGACCGGCGACATCATCGCACTCTCGCCGCCCCTCATCGTCGAGCGCTCGCACATCGACCAGATGTTCGGGACGCTCGCGGAGGTGCTGCGCGATCAGCGGTGACGGTGATGCCGTACGCGCGTCAGGGTCATCCACGCGATCGCGGCGATGACGGCGACGCCGGCGAGCAGCAGCTCCATGTCGAAGGTCGAGAAAATCCGTGTCGATTCGATAGTGACGGTTGGCAACATGACACTTCTCCGTGGAATTCGGAGTTTCGCTCCTGTTGCAGGCTGCCAGCCTCCGCGGGCCGGGTGAAGCGGCGTCATGCCGAATTGCGATGCTCTTCACCCGGCCCGCAGGTTATGTTGAACGTCACCGCCGCGCCGCCAATGCCGGCTGTGCGCCGCTCTGACCGTCCGTCGACTGCGCTACGGCGGTACCGTCCAGCCGCACGGTGACGCGCCTATCGAAGGCGTAGGCATCCAGATCGCCCTGCGGGCTGGTGGATTGCGCGGAGCCGTGCGCCGCAATCACGAGCCTTTCCTGCGGACAGCCCGCCTTTTCCAACGTCAGGGCGACGGCCTCCGCGCGACGCAATGAGAGATCGTCATTGAGCGTCGCGGGGCCCCTCGGGTCGGCATAGCCGTCGATACGCACCTTCGCCCCGGGCGGGAGCGACGCTGCGAGCGCGCCGATCTTGCGCAGCGCCGGCAGCTGCAGGTCGTTGATCGAGGCGTCGGCCGTTTTGAAGCCGACGTCGGTTTCTATGTCATCGGACAACTGCACCGTGCGATCGAGCTCGGCCTGCTGTGCCTGCGTGGCGGCAAGCGATTGGGTGGCGAGGTCGAGCTTCCCCGCCAGTCCCCGCCGGTCCTCCTCGCTACGGCTGAGAGTCGCCGTGAGGTCGCGGTTCTGCGCCGTGAGGTCGTGGTTCTGCGCCGCGAGCGCATGATTGGCGGTGCTCTGCCGGTGATACCGATCGCCCAGCCAGGCCCCCGCGACCATGCCCACCATCGCCCCGATCGGGCCGCCTGCCGCAGCCCCGACCGCGAGGCCGGTGAAAACGCCGATGTTCTCCTGCTTGGATGCCGCCTGCTGTCCGCCGGCAGCCGTCGCCGCTGACGCGGGTACCGCAGCGAGAGACATCGCGGCCACTGTGATACCTACCGTTCCGATACGGACCTTGTTGCTCAGGATGCTCATATGCTGGCCCTCTTGATGTGACTTGGCGCATCGCGCCGTCGAGGACCAGTACAAGGTATGGGCGGGGGCCGCTCATGACACAAACCGGCCAGTCCGCTGATTCTTAGTGGCAGATTATGGATTGGGTAAAAGTCGGCTTCGGCGCTTTTACCGGGCCCGTGCCGCACAGGTTCGATCCCGCCGGCGCAGGAACGGCCTGCGCCCGCTTCGCGCTATTTCGGATATGTCAGGCGGTCTTGAATGGCCAGGAGCACGTCGCTGCGCGATACCTCTCCGAGGAGGGTGTGGCGCCACTGCCCGGGAGTGACCGGCAGAGCAGTCGCCTGCTCCCGCAGGAAGCCGTCGAGCGCCTCGCAAAGCGACATGTCGGGCACGAGAGCGAAGTTCACCGGCAGCGAGACCGCCTCGGCCGGCAGCCCCCAGTCGATCTCTCCCTTCTGCAGCCGGTCGAGCACCTTGCGCGGATCGAACCAGGCGATCAGGTCATCGCCACTCGTCACATACACTCGCTGCAGGGGCCGCTTGGGAAGCTGATCGAAGATGTCGGCGAGGCTGGTCGTGGCGGTGACCACGGCCGCGGGCGGCTTCACCAGCGCCTCGACGGTACGGAGCCGCCAGTCATCGCCGTGCTCGGCGACGATCGCGCGATTCAGACTGGCGTGGTAGACCGACTGCCCCTTCCGGTAGACCTTCGCGGTGTAGTGCGCGGTCACGCAGGCGAGCATGAGCGGCAGTACGACGTTGTAGTCGAGAGTCATCTCGAAAATCATCAGGATCGAGGTGAGCGGCGCCTGAGTGGTTGCGGCGAGGAATCCACCCATTCCGATCAGCGCGTAAGCGGCGGGGACCGAGGCGGTGTGAGGCATCAGGCCATGCAGCAAACCCCCGACGAGTCCACCGACGGCGGCGCCGATGAAGAGCGAGGGCGTCAGCACACCGCCGACGCCTCCTGAGCCCACAGTCGCCGACGTCGCAACTACCTTCGCGACCAGTATCAGCAGCAACGCCAGGCCAAGGATCTGGCCCTGGAGGATATGGCTGACCACGCTGTAGCCGTTGCCCCAGACCTGCGGGACGAAGATCGAGATGGCGCCGACGATCACTCCACCGAGCCCCAACTGCCAGTAGAGCGGCAGTTTCAGGCGAACGAACTGAGACTTGGCGAAGTCGAGCGCGGCGAGGAATGGCGGCGCGAGATGCCCCAGCAGCACCCCCAGCATCACGTAGAAGATCAGCTCTATGTTCGAGGATGACCATGCCACGTGCGGAACGTCGAAGACCGGCCCGTATCCGAGGAAGCGATGAATGGTCGCGTTGGAGACCACGGACGAGACCACGAGAGGACCGAAGCTCTCCATGGCGGTCGAGCCGAGCACGATCTCCGAAACGAACAACGCGCCCGAGATGGGCGCGTTGTAGGCGGCGGCGATGCCGGCTGCCGCGCCGCAGGCCACCATGAGTCGCAGGCGGGGAATCGGTGCGCGTGCGAACAGGCCGAGCCGCGACCCCAGCATCGCGGAGAGCTGCACCATCGAGCCTTCTCGTCCGATCGAGCCGCCCGAGGAAATGGTGAGGAGCGACCCGAAGCTGCGCAATATCGAGGCGCGAAACCCGATCTTGCCGTCACCGACGATCACCGCTTCCATGTAATCTACGGCCTTGGAAGAGACGAAGGTGCGGCCGACGAAGTGCAGCACGGCGCCCGCGAGCACTCCGCCCACCACCGGCACGAGAGCCCGATGCCACCAGACGAGGCTCGAGGCCGCATCGACCAGACCGGAGCCCGGACCCATGTACGTGAAGCCGGTGAAAAGCTTGGTGAAGAGCCGGATGGACTCGCGGAAGATCACGCTCGCCAGCGCGCCGAAGAATCCGACCAGAGCGGCCCAGAATACGATGCCGGCGAGGTCCTCATGCCCGAACAGGATCAAGCGCAGCCGCGTCAGCAGCGACAGAGGTACGCGCGCGAACTCTCGTGCCTGTAGGTGCATCTTCCGACTTGGCCCGGTCTCGGTCCCGAGCGGGCGATTATGCATTCTCGCCGCCCCTCGCTGAGCGGCGGCTGAACAAGATAGTGACGAAAGTAGACAAATTCCGATCGATTTCCTAGCCTTCCAGATCGCATCACACGAACCCTTCGTCCACTCAATGCCGGAGAGCACACCCGTGACCTTCACCTTACCTTCGCTTCCGTTTGCGCCTGGCGCGCTCGCCGCGCGCGGCATGTGCCAGGAGACCCTGGAGTTCCATCATGGCAAGCACCATCAGGCGTACGTGAACGCGCTCAATGGGCTGGTGGAGAAGAACGACACACTCAAGGGCAAGACGCTCGAGGAAGTGATCAAGCTCGCCCACGGGCGCGAGGACCTGACTCCGGTCTTCAACAATGCCGGACAGCATTGGAACCACAGCTTCTTCTGGAACTGCCTCTCGCCATCGGGCGGCGGCATCCCGGGCGATCTGGAAAAGAGGCTCGTCAGTGACTTTGGCAGCGTCGACAAGTTCAAGGAGGCCTTCAAGACCGCGGCGGTCGGCCAGTTCGGCTCCGGCTGGGCCTGGCTGGTGCTCGGCAAGGACGGGCGCCTGAAGGTCTCGAAGACTGCCAACGCCGGCCTGCCGCTCGCCTCCGGGGAAGGCAAGGCCCTGCTCGTCCTGGACGTGTGGGAGCATGCCTACTACATCGACTTCCGCAACCGGCGCCCGGACTTCACCGAGAATTTCCTGGCCAAGCTCGCCAACTACGAGTTCGCGGCCCAGCAGCTCAAGTCGGCGTGAATGCGTCGCTCCGGCTCGTGGGACCCCGGAGCGAACGAATGGGCATGGCGCTGGTCCCATCCATGATGCCGGCAGCGGCCGATCACGGGTTGGTCCCGGTCGCTGGACGGCATTGAGAGCCGGGGAGCCGGTCCTGCTTTCACGCGGACCGGTTCCCTTTTTTATTGGCGCAAAGAGCGGCATTCTGCCGCTTTGCGCGAGCCAACCGACTGGCAGGGACTCGTCCCGCGACCCCGGGAACGGCCCGGGGTCGCGCCTTATTTGCTTTCGCACGGTGCCAAAGAGATACATGCGCGTAATTTCGATACTGGCTGTTGTCGTCTGCGCCGCGGTTTTCGCGGCACCTCGATCCCATGCTGCTGCTGCGGCCAACCCGCTGGGGGCGCAGGTCGCGAGGGAGACGCTGACCAATGGGCTGCGGGTGGTGGTGGTGCGGGATCCGCTCGCGCCGGTGGTCGCTACTTCGGTCAATTACCTCGTCGGGTCCGACGAGGCGCCGAAGGGCTTTCCCGGGACGGCGCATGCGCTCGAGCACATGATGTTTCGCGGCAGCCCCGGCTTGAGCGCCGACCAGCTCGCCGACATCGGCAGCGTCATGGGCGGCAACTTCAATGCCAACACGCGGGAGAGCGTGACTCAGTACCTCTTCACGGTCCCGGCGGAAGACCTCGACGTCGCCTTGCACATCGAGGCAGTCCGGATGCGCGGGTTGCTGGATTCCACGGGCGAGTGGCAAAAGGAGCGTGGCGCCATCGAGCAGGAGGTGGCGCAGGACCGCTCGGATCCGGACTACGTCCTCTATGAGAAGCTGCGCGCGCAGATGTTCGCGGGCACTCCGTATGAGCACGATGCGCTCGGCACCCGCCCGTCGTTCGATGCCACCACTGCGGGAATGCTGCAGCACTTCCATGACAGCTGGTACGCGCCGAACAACGCCATCCTCGTGATCGCCGGCGATGTCGATCCGAAGTCCACCCTGCTCGAGGTGAAGCGGCTCTTCGGTGACATCCGGCCGAAGAAACTGCCGGCACGGCCCGCGATGCGGCTCGGAGCGCCGCGCGCCGCCACCTTCACCATGAGCACCGACCAGCCGAACGGCATGGCGATGATCGCGGTGCGCACACCCGGGCTCGACAGTCCCGACTTCGCCGCGCTCGAGGTGCTGTCGGACGTGCTCGACAGCCGCCGCTTCGCGCTCTTCAGCCTCGTGCCGCGAGGCAAAGCGCTGGATGCGGACTTCTCCCTCGATCCACTGCCGCGGGCCGGCATTGCATACGCGGCCGTCTCGTTCGCCGCTGGACAGGATCCCAAGGCGCTGCAGACTGCCATCCGCTCGATACTCACGGACGTCGTGAAGCACGGCGTGCCCGCCGATCTCGTCGCGGCGGCAAAGCTGCAGGAGCGCCGCGCTGCCGAGTTCCAGAAGAACTCCATCTCGGGCTTCGCCGCCGACTGGTCGGATGCGCTCGCGCTCTACAAGGTGAGCTCACCGGACGAAGAGCTGGCGCAGATCGAGAAGGTGACGGTGCAGGACGTCGATCGCGTCGCGCGGAAGTATCTCGACCTCGATCACGCGGTCACGGCCGTGATGATGCCGCGCGGCTCGGGCAAGCCCGTGCCCTCGCGCGGCGGCTTCGGCGGGCAGGAGTCGATCTCCCTTGGCGCCGCGAAGCCGACGGCGCTCCCGACCTGGGCGGCGGTGGCGCTGCGGCGCCTGAACGTGCCGCCCTCCACCCTTCATCCGGTGGTCACCCGGCTGCCCAACGGCCTGACTCTGATCGTGCAGACGGAGGACATCAGCAACACGGTGAGCATCTACGGTCACATCCGCAGCGAGCCGGGACTCGAGGAGCCACACGGCCAGGAGGGTGTGAGCGATCTGCTCGATCGCATGTTCATGTTCGGCAGCAACACGCTGCACCGACTGCAGTTCCAGCAGGCCCTGGATGCCATCGGCGCAAGCGAGCAGGCGGGCTCGGACTTCAACGTGCAGGTGCTGCCGGAGGACCTCGATCGCGGTGTACAGCTCCTCGCGCAGAACGAGCTCGATCCCTACCTGCCCGCCGATGCAATGGCAGCCCTGCGCACTCAGCTCGCGGAAAGCGTCGCCGCGCGCAACCAGAGTCCTGGCTTCCTGACCCGGCACTCTTTGCGCCAGGTTCTCTTTCCGCCAGCGGATCCGAGCCTGCGCATGGCGACACCGGCCAGCATCGGCGCGCTCACTCCCGCTCAGGTGCGCGCCTACTATCAGAAGGCCTTCCGGCCCGACCTCACGACGATCGTCGTGATCGGGAAGGTGACTGCGCAGCAGGCGCAGTCGGTCATCGCAAAGTATTTCGGCTCCTGGAAGGCCACCGGGCCGAAGCCGCCGACGGAATTGCCGCAGGTGCCGCCGAATACCTCCAAGGTCGTCGCGGTGCCTGACTCCAGCCGTGTGCAGGACATCGTGGTCCTCGCGCAGACCTTGCCGCTCACGCGCAGCGATCCCGACTATTACCCGTTGGAGCTCGGCAATGCCGTCCTCGGCGGCAGCTTCTACTCGACGCGCCTCAGCATCGCGCTGCGCAAGGAGAATGGCCTCGTCTACTCGGTCGACTCGACACTCCAGGCCGGCAGGACCCGCGGAGCCTATCTCGTGGAGTACGCCTGCGATCCGCCCAATGTCGTCAAGGCCGCCGCCATGGTGCGGCGCGAGATTGCCGACATGCAGCGCACGCCGGTGGGCAAGGAGGAGCTGTTGCGCATCAAGGAGCTGTTGGTGCGGCAGATCCCCCTCGGAGAATCGAGCGTGGAGGCGATTGCCGGCGGCATCATCAGCCGCGTCGATCTCGGGCTGCCGCTCGATGAGCCGACGATCGCCGCGCGGCGCTACATCGAGCTCGGCCCGGCGCAGATCGAGGCGGCGTTCCGCAAGTGGATGCGGCCGAGCGATCTCGTCAGAGTCAGTGAGGGGCCCGACCCGCATTGACGCGACCGGCAGGAGCGGCGCTCGGCATCTGCACGGCCATCGGCAGGGTCAATGTGACATGGAACTCGGCCCCTCGCGGCGGCGCCGCCGAGCAGTCGAAATGCTGCTCATCGACGCGCACGGGGAGTGATGCCAGCAAGGTCTGGCTGAGCTGCTGCATGAGCTCACAGTCCGAAGGATGCAGCGTCTGCGGCTCTCCCGGCGAGAGCCGTATGGTGCGCTCGACCGCCTTGGCCGGCGCCGTTTTCGCTGCGACGCCCTGGAGAAAGAACGGTAGTTGGAATCCGACCTGCACGTCGGGGGATTTCATGTAGCCGCTCGGTGTCGGGCTGCAGTTATAGGGCAGGATGTTGATGCTGTAGGGCCACGCCCCCAGGCGCTGCAGGATCCCGTGAAGCTCGTACCAGAGCTCGTTGCACGTGTAGGTTCGCGGCAGGTTTTGCAGGTTGACGATCATGTTGAACGTCCGCCAGAGGGCGGGCCGCGGCGCCGCCGCCGCCGCGGATGTACCCGGACCCCCGCCATGCTCGCTCGCACGGCTGATCGCCGGCCACTGCGCACCGAGAGCCAGGGCACACGCGACCACGGCCAGGCTGCTGAAATGTCTCATCTTCCCCTCCGGAATTCCTTGTAATTCATGGCCTTTGGACCTGGCACAGCGGCTCGCGTTCACGCTCTTTCCGCCTGCCTCATTTCGCCACAATTGCGCCACGCCGCGCGCCGGATCGGCACCCAGACTCTTCCCATCGGGCGCGAAGGCGGAGATTACTCCATGCTCACCAATCTCAGGGTCTGGTTGAACCATTTCGAATACCACGCGGAGCAGCCGCGCGGCGCACCGGGCGGCTCATCGAGCGCCTTGAGGCCCGAAGAGCGGCGGCTGATCGCCCGCTCCATTGCCACGTTCCAACTGGGTGAGCAGTCCGACGGCACGGGGCTTTTGCGCGCGGCGTACCGGTTCGCGGCCGCGCATGGCGACGAGCTCTTGCCGCGCATCACGGAGCTCTTCATTCGCGAGGAGCGGCGCCACGCGCGGCTGCTGCGCGAATTCATGGAGGAGCACGGCATCAGGGCGAAGTGCCGGCATTGGACCGACACCCTGTTCCGCCGCCTGCGGCGGCTCGCCGGTTTCGAGCTCTACCTTCATGTCCTCATCACGGCCGAGCTGATCGGCAACGTCTATTATCACGCGCTGGAGTCCGTGACCGGCTGCCAGCGGCTCAAGGTACTCTGCCGCACGCTCATTGCTGACGAGCTCGCGCATGTCGGCTACGAGTCGGAGCTCATCCTCGAGCTGCGGGCACGCAAGCCCGCCGCGCTACGGATGCTGATTCGGCTGATGCATCGCGCCCTCTTCTGCGGTGCCGCCTGGGCCGTCTGGATCTCTCATCGCGCCGTGCTGCGCCGCGCGGGCCATACCGCGGGTGAATTCCTGCGCTGTTGCCTTGCACAATACGCATTCCATCTCGACCCGCCGGCGGCATGGTCCGCAACGACGGCCGCGACTCGGAGACGCTAGAGCGGCGTCAGGGGTCATTTCGAACGGCAGCGTGCTCGGCCGTGTCCAGTCGCCGCCTCCACGGATCCGCTTGCGGCAGCGGACCTCGATTGGTGAAGCTCATGAGCCTGTCGGTGCTCTCGTGATATTCCGGCCAGGCAGGCTCGCCGGGTGGATCAGGCCGGCCCGTACGGGCGAAAGCGACCCAGTAGGCGTGCACGACGCGAGCCATCGCCTCGTCGGCACGGGATGTCTCGTTGCCGTAGTGCGCGGCAACCGTGTCGAAGACAAAGGGAATCTCGGAGGCATGCGGCGCGCCGGACACAGTGTTGCGCCGTGAAGTGGCAACGTAGCCAAAGCGATATTCGTACACGCGCTGACCGCGCCCGGACAGGAGGCGTGCGATTGCGCGAGCCGGCTCGACCATCCATTGATCGGCGCCGACGGTGGCGGGCACGTTCGGCGGTCCGATCTCAGCCGTGTTGGCGCCAATGATGACTGGCACGCGAGCACCGCCGCCCGCCGCGTAAACCGCCGTAGGAGCAGCTGGATAGAGTTTCGCGTCGAGAATCGGGCCCCCAACGTAGTTAGGATCGTGTTCCCTCGTCGCCAGATTCAGGCCATCCACCAGCTTGGCCGCGGGCAGCGCACGCAGCTCAGCCAAAGCGGCAGCGCCCGCGCCTACGACTCCGAGGTGCCGGGCCAACCGCATACCCATTGCTTCCGCGGAATCCGCCGCCCCGGAAAGCGGCCGCAGGGGATAGATGTTGCCGCGGCCCCCACCCGACTCGATGATCGCCTTTGCGAAAAGGCCCCGCGCGAGCGGACTCATCAGAAGCGCATTGACGGACATGCCCCCCGCGGACTCGCCGAAGATCGTCACGTTGTGCGGATCGCCACCGAACGAGGCTGCGTTGCGCCGCACCCATTGCAGCGCCGCGATCTGATCCATGAGGGTGTAGTCGGCGAGGAGACCGCCGGCCGCCTGCCGGGTCAATGCCGGGAAAGCGAAGAAGCCGAAGTTTCCGAGCCGATAGTTGAAGCTGACAAGCACGACGCCGTCGCGGGCGAACTGCGTGCCGTCGTACACCGCTGGCGAGGCGCCACCGTCCACGAACCCACCGCCGTAGATCCAAACCATGACGGGCAGGCCACGAGCCGAAGCCGACCTCGGGCGCCAGACGTTGAGGTACAGGCAGTTTTCAGTCGACTGCGTCCGCAGCGGCGCGTCATCGCCCGGGGTGGGCAGTTGCGCGCAATCAGGCGCGAAATGCAGAGCCGGCCGCACACCCCTCCACGGCTTCACCGGTTGCGGCGGAGCCCACCTGAGCGCCCCAATGGGAGGCGCGGCATACGGAATGCCCTTGAAGGTGACGACGCCGTGCTCGAGCACCCCCCGGATCGCGCCACCGTCGACGCGCGCCTGGAGGGATGCAGCAGCAACCCGTGCATTCGCCGCCGGGAGGAGCGCCAGGCAGGCGATGGCGATGCAAACCGCCCGGAATGCAATCATGCGCCTGGAGAGCGGGTGGCTCATCGCTCGTGGGTCTCCGGCTGCAATCGGGTGGAAGGCGGCGCCGGCGGCTCATTCCTCGCCTCCCGGGGCCGCTCTCCGCGCAGCACGCGCACGACTTCCTCGCTCGCCTTGCGCCGCAGATCGCGCAGCGAGGCGTCGGAGGAGAAGGCGATGTGCGGGGTGAGAATCACGTTGGGTCGCAACAGCCCCGGGGAGACGCGCGGCTCATCTTCCAACACATCCAGCGCCGCTCCGGCGAGCCTGCCGCTGTCCAGCGCATCGATCAACGCGCCTGTATCGATCACGGCCCCGCGGCTCACGTTGATGAGGAACGCGCCGCTCTTCATCAGCGCGAGCCGCTCTCTGTCGAGCAGATGGTGAGTCTGCGCGGTGAGTGGAACATGGACGATCACCACCTCGGAGCGGCTCAAGAGGTCCGTCAGAGTCGTCGTCTCGATCCCTGCGATGGCGGTACCGTCGGTACGCGCATGTCCCAGCACATGCACGCCGAAGCCACGGAGCTTCTCGGCGGTCCGTCGTCCCGTGCGGCCGAGTCCTATGATGCCGCAGGTCAGCTCGCGCACGCGCCGCAGCCTCGCGCTTGCGGGCTCCCAGCGACCGGCTTTGACTTCCCGGTCGAAGTGAACGAGCCCGCGGGCCCAGGCCAGCAGCATGGCGATGGCATGATCGGACACCTCTTCGGTGCAGTAGTCCGGTACGTTCGTGACCCAGATGCCGCGCCGGGTGGCCTCAGCGACGGCGATGTTGTCCAAGCCGACGCCGAGACGCGCGACGATGCGCAGCGGTGGGCTGCTCGCGATTGCGGCGGCGCTCACCGGTGCCCAGTTGGTCATGATGGCCGCCGGCTGATGCTCGGCCGCAAGAGCCGCTATCGCATCGGCGGGGGCGGGCTCGGGGGGACCGCTGACGAGCCGGAAGCCGGCGCGCTCGATGATCTGCGCCTCGATGGCGAGGTCACGCCATGCGTAGTCCGTGAGAAGAACGCTCGGACGGGAGCTCATGCGGCCTGACGCTGATCGGGCATCGGCCGATTATATTCGACCGCCGGGCTGGCCCCGGATGGTTACCTGCCGGCTCGCCGCATGGCGGCGCGGCCGAGCACCACGCCAAACTCCTTCTCGCCCTCACCGCGCGCCAGCGCTTCGAGCATGGAGTCACGGATCAGGCTGCCCACGGGCATCGGCACCGTGGCGGCCTCGGCGGCGGCCAGCGCGAGGCGCACGTCCTTGAGACCGAGCCGGGCCTTGAAACCGGCCGGCTCGAAGCGTCCCTCGGCGATGAGCCGCCCATAGCCTTGGTACACCGGGCCGGGGAAGAGGCTCTGTCCGATGAGCTCGAACAGCTCGCGCGCCTCGACGCCGTAGCCCGCGGTGAGGGCCGCCGCTTCGCCCATGGACTCGATCGCGGCGGCCAGCATGAAGTTGACGGCGAGCTTGACGACATTCGCCTGCGAGGCGCGCTCGCCGAAGCGCCAGACCTTCTGGCCGACGGTTCCCTCCAGCAGCGGCCGTACGGAGTCGACCGCCTGGCAAGTGCCGGCGAGAACGACGGTCAGCTTGCCTGCGGCAGCGACGTCCGGGCGGCCGAGCACGGGCGCGGCTACATAACCCACTCCGCGCTCGCGGTGGCGCTCCGCGAGCTCGTCGCCGAGCGCGGCCGAGATGGTGGCCATGTTGACATGGATGCGAGTCGCATCGGGTGTGGCGCGCGCCAGGACGCCGCTGTCGATCAGAACTGCGCGCGTGGCATGATCGTCGCCCAGCATCGAGAACACGACCTCGCCGCGGAACGCCTCTTCCGCGCTGGCCGCGACCTGTGCGCCGCGCTCCGCGAGCCGCCGCGCCGGTTCGGGCGAGCGGTTCCAGACCCGCAGGGTGTGCCCGGCTTCGAGCAGACGGCCCGCGATGGCGCTGCCCATGTTGCCGAGTCCGATGAAGCCGATATTCATAACACCCTGTGAGGTCGCCCCATGTCTGCATCTTCGCCCGAAAGCAAGCAAGAAAGCGGCCCAGGGCCGCCCCTGGGCCGCGGGGTCGAATGCGGTCGCATGGCCGCGCTCGCGCAAAGCGGCAGGATGCCGACTTTGCGCCAATGAACTAGTTGAGCCGGCCCTGCGGTCCTACCGGCAGAATCATTCCTACCATCGATTCCTCGCCCTCCTTCCAGGCGTCGAGGCGCACACGCTGCAGGAAATCATCGAGCTCCATCCACTGCCAGCCTTCCCAGACCCCCTGTTCTACCCGCAACAGAATCATTTGACGATTCATACGAGCCTCCTACAACCCGAAGGTGGTTAAAAGGCCGGCGGGAGCTGTGTCCCGCCGACAGAGATCCCAACGTGCCGGGGGTTGATAATGGCACGCTGGGTGGGGGAGATGGTTTGCGGTTGATCGGCTTCGCGAGTAGATAACGATCGCCCAGCCATTCGATTGCCTTGGCCCTCGCGACGCTGTAATCCACGATGTGCGGCTGCAGCCGCTCGACTTTGCTTGTCGGGTGCATGACGGGCTCTCCACTCTCAATTGACGCTCGGCCTCCCGCTACAGTTCCTGAAATCGGGTCGCGCGGCGCGAACTCAACCGCCCAGCCCTCCCTCGAAAGAGGGGGGCAGGCACTCCCGGACGAGGCATATCTACATTTGGATCAAAGACTTATAGCGTAAGCAGGGCGGCCGGCCCAATCTTGGCTGCCCGGTGAGCCGGGCACGGACGTGCTACCCGCCTCGGGAAGGGACCTGACGTAGCGATAGAGGCCACCCTGCACAGCGCGGCTGAGGCGAATCCGGTTATTCTGCAAGTCGACGAGCCATACTCCCGGATCACCGTGGCGTGCATGGAACGGTGTTTTGACATATAGGTCCTCCGCGCTCCGCGCGTGTCAGTCATGGAAGCAGCCTGACACGCACCGCAGAGGCGCACTACGCGATTAGCCTCCGCGTTCGTGCAGATATGCGGGCCTGTCGGCTTCCAACGCCTCCCGGGCATCGAAGGCTGCGCGCGCCGCATCGATCTCCGCCAGATGCGAATGCGCCCAGTCGCCGAGCGCACGGACCGGCGCGTGCAATGACTTTCCGAGCGGCGTGAGCTCATATTCGACGCGCGGCGGCACGACCGGAAAGACGGTGCGCTTCACCAGGCCGTCGCGCTCGAGCCCGCGCAGCGACAATGTCAGCATGCGTTGGGAAATACCTCCGATCGCTCGCTTGAGCTCGGAGAATCTGCGCGCCCTCTCCGCGAGCATGATGATGATGAGCACGCTCCACTTCTCGCCGATGCGCGCCAACACCTGACTGATCTTCGGACATTCCTCGCTCGGCAGGTGCCGGCCGGCGGCGGTTACACCAACTTTACTCGGTCGCATTCGTGTGCCTTCTTGTATCGGGCCGGCCCGCACTCACATAATTAGCCTCGGTAACAATTTTATACCACTAACCGGAGGCCCGCCATGAAAGTCCTGCACGTCGATGCCAGTATTCTCGGGGAGAGCTCCGTCAGCCGTCAGCTGAGCAGCGCCATCGTTGAACGGCTCCGCCAGGCTCACCCGGATATCGCGGTGACGTACTACGATCTCGGTGCGGAGCCCATCGGCCACCTGACGGGCGCGCATCTCGCCGCCGCCGGGGGTGCTTCGGCGGAGAACCCGTCATTGCAACGGGACGTAGCGCGAGGACGGCAGGCCCTGGAGGACTTCCTCGGCGCCGACATCGTCGTCGTCGGAGCACCGATGTACAACTTCTCGGTGTCGTCGCAGCTCAAGGCCTGGATCGATCGGCTCGCCGTCGCGGGCAAGACGTTCCGCTACTCGAAGGATGGCGTTCAGGGACTTGCGGGCGGCAAGAAGGTCATCGTCGCCTCCTCTCGCGGCGGGTTCTATGGCCCGGACAGGCCGACGGCGTTCCTCGATCATCAGGAGACCTATCTGCGCGGCATTTTCGGCTTCTTCGGCATAAGCGACGTCACCTTCATCCGCGCAGAGGGCCTCAATGTCAGCGCGGACCAGCGCCAGGCTTCGGTCGCGGCTGCAACGGCGGAGGCTGCGAGAATTGCGGCATGAGTGCGGCAGCGCCCGGGAGCAGGGCCATTGGTACGGCCGCAAAAGGCCCCATATCGGCGACTCAAATCCCGCCTCAACGCGGGGAGGAGACTCAGATGAATACCCAGTCCGTCCGCGGTGTGTCCCGGCTCGTGCGCGGCATGCCGACTTCGGATGGCGCCGGCGTCAGGCTGACGCGCGTGATCGGCCAGCCGCGGCTGCCGGATCTGGATCCGTTTCTGATGCTGGATGAATTCGGTACGGACAACCCCGGCGACTACATCGCGGGATTTCCGGATCACCCGCACCGGGGCTTCGAGACCGTCACGTACATGCTGGACGGCCGGATGCGGCATCGCGACAACCACGGGCACGAGGGCATTCTGGTTCCGGGAAGCGTCCAGTGGATGACCGCCGGACGGGGCATCGTGCATTCCGAGATGCCGGAGCAGCAGGAAGGCCGCATGCGCGGCTTCCAGCTCTGGATCAACCTGCCCGCGCGGGAAAAGATGACGGC
>Ga0134125_10002240_pt1 | contig 23080 bp, 17 predicted proteins | sample KB31751_FD_96464 | JGI IMG/M metagenome (GOLD analysis project Ga0134125, IMG submission 96464) | Terrestrial soil microbial communities with excess Nitrogen fertilizer from Kellogg Biological Station, Michigan, USA - KB3-175-1 | ecosystem: Environmental > Terrestrial > Soil > Unclassified ... | reverse complement strand
CGTTGGCGACGTAGTTGACCGCAACATCCGCGCCTTCTTCGGCGAATACTTCGGCTATGCCCCGCCCGATGCCCCGGCTGGCTCCGGTTACAAGCGCGATCTTGCCTTTTAATTTCATCGTCTCAGTTCCTCCGAATTCCCCGCACACTAACCTCTGTTAAACGTTGGGCATTCCGGGATTTCCGTGGGGCGCAGGCATCAGGCCGGGTCCGCCACAGAAGTAACCAGGGGTTTTGAAGCGATTGTCGTTGTGGCGGATGCCCGTGAGCCGCTCGTCTGCGGAATGGACATACGGGTCGTCCCACATTTCCATGGCCCTTAAGACTGCCATGGGCGAAGCTGCAGTGACTGCGCATCGGCCCGGCGTGCAGGATGCTTCGGTACAGCCAGGTGTCCCGCGGATCGTAAAATCAACGTGCTCGACCCGTCACAGTTCTCGCACTCCCGCAATCTGGACATACAAATCTTTATCCCTGCCATCCGCCCGTTATCTGAGACCGAACTTCCCGCCAATGGGTATTATGCAACGCTCTATTCTGTTGGTTAACGAAGGAAGATTATCAGGGAACACTGTGAAAGTCAAGAAAATCGTGACATTAAATCGGGACGCTGGGTGACGTCCGCGCGAGACTTGATCGAGGGCAGCAATCACCGCGGCACCACCTCGAAAAACGGAATCACCCGCTGTGGCTGCACCAGCCACAACCGGCTTCACCGCCAGTTTTTCACTTTGGGGTGATCACTGCGTTAAATGACTGGGCAACTATCTGACCGGCGCGAACGACGAAACTATCTGTCGCGGCATCGTACGAATTGTCAGCCGTCTCGGCCCGCCACCGCTGATAGTAATACTCTCCGTCAAACGCCTGGTGAAGCAGTTCGAAGGTCGCGCCAGGCTTTGCAAATTCAGCAATCATCGCCTGAAATACCGGTCTGATCGCGGCCGACCCCTTAAGCGTTGTGTCCGGCAAAAACATGACCGCATCCGACGCATAGTCCGCCATCACCCCGTCGAGATCGCCGGCGCCAAACGCAGTCAGATGGTGATCGATCACATCCTTCGTAGAGGCCATACGAGAGAACTCCTCCTGTCATGACCCGATTCGGCTGGTTGTGACGGCACCGGCGCTGGTCAATGAAAAATCCCAGCATAGCATAAATTGCGCATTACGCACTTGCCGATGCGCCGCTGGCAGTGCCCGGCGACCTGCCGCCGGGGGCTTAGAAATAGCCATAAGCGAGCCAGCCGCCATCGACATAGAGCGAATGTCCGGTGATGAAGCTGGCCTGCTCACTGAGGAGAAAAGAAACGGCATCGGCAACATCGGCGGGCTGGCCCAGGCGGCCAAGCGGAATGCGGCTCTTGATCTGGCCCTCGTTGACGTTGCCCGCCGCGATATTCCGTTGCGTCATTTCTGTGGCGATATAAGTCGGTCCCACGGCATTGACGCGAATGCCCCTTTCGGCCCATTCCACCGCAAGGACCTTAGTCAGCATCGCAACGCCGGCCTTGGCGCAGCAATAGGCGGCGCGCCGCGGAAAGGCGGCTTCCGCGTTAATGGAGGTGATAAAAACAATGGCGCCACCCGTATCGGCCATCCCTCTGGCGCAGGCCTGGGCGAAGTAAAACGCTCCGTTGAGCTGCACATCGATCATGCGCTGCCAGTCGGCGGGCGGCAGCGCCAGGGTGTCATGTGGCTTGCTGAAGCCGGCGGAATTCACAAGACCGTCGATCCTGCCGTACCGGTCCGTGGCGGTCCGGACGACCGCCTCGCATTGGTCCGGGCTGCTGACATCGCAGGCGACGCCGATCGCCTCACCGCCGGCCGCCACGATTGCGGCCGCCCTGGCTTCGGCACGAGCAGCGTTGAGGTCGGCTATCACAACGCTCGCCCCTTCGGAGGCGAGGCGGGTGCTGACTTCGCCACCGATACCGTCGGCCCCGCCGGAAACCGCAATGACTTTCGATGTCGGCATGAAAGTTCTCCTCGCCGCTCCTATTGCTTTGCGGCGTTCTTTCGCGACCTGAGCACTTCCAGTAGAAACGTCGCAAGTTGATCTTTGGTCGCGGCCATCGACTCATCCGTCCACTGCAGAAATCCGCGTCCCCTTTTGAATCCCAATTCGTCGCGCTCCAGATGGCCGCGCAGCGTGGCCGACGGAGTAGTCGACACATCCAGCTTCGGAAGAATATAGCGATGGATGCTGTTGGTGAGATCCAGACCCACCAGATCGGCATTGGTAACCGGACCCAATACCGGCAGTCTCATACCAAAACTGTTCTGAATCGCGATATCCACCGTTGCCGGATCGCACACGCCTTCGTCGATCAGCGCGAACGCCTCCCGCCACAACGCGTGCTGCATGCGATTGGCGATAAACCCCGGCACGTCACGAAGGACGCGTACCGGAGCCTTGCCGCACGCGGCAAGCAGCTCGTATGCCTTATCCATATGCGTCTGATCGGTGGCTTCAGTCCGCGTCACCTCCACCAGCGGGAGAAGGTGTGGCGGCTGCCAGAAGTGAGTTCCGATGATCCGTTCCCGATGCACGCTTTTCGAGGCAATCTCCGTGATACTGAGGACCGATGTGTTGCTGGCCAGAGTAATGGCCGCGTCGCAGATGCTATCCAGTTGCGCGAAGAGTTGCTGCTTCACCCCCAGGTCTTCCACGATCGTTTCGATGACCAGATCCGCCCCATCGCAGGCCGCTCGCAGGTCCGTTGTCATGGAAACACGCTCGAGTACAGAATCGATTTCCCGGCGCTCGGCAAGGTCGTAGTCGGCCATGCGTTCCAGGTTGGCGCGAATACGCGCGCGTGCCCCCTCGAATTTATCTGCCGTTCTCCCATACAGCCGAACGGCATGCCCGCCCGCGGCAAAGACCAGAGCGATTCCCGGCCCCATGAACCCCGCGCCAATTACCGAAACCACCGCCACTCGAGTCTCCTTTGTTACGTAGCAGAACTGCTTTCCAGACGGCTTCCTTCGTCCAGGCTGGCTCTTTCGCGCAGGATCCGAAGATACTTGTCCCGATTTACATCGAACCGTTCTTTGGGCGCGGAAACACACAAAACGAAGCGGCCTTCCACACCTTCAATCGGCACTGCCAGACAGCAAAGACCTTCCGCGAATTCTTCATCATCGATCGCATATCCACATTTGCGGATTGCCGCCAGTTCGCGGTCGAGAGCTTCGCGCGACACAATGGTCTTCGCGGTTTTCATCGTCAGATCGTGGCGCGCCAGGTAATGTTCGCGCTCAGCCCGGCCGGCGAAGGCCATCAAAAGTTTCCCGGAAGCCCGGGCGTGTGCATGCGACGCAAGGCCTGTCTGTACGCTGCCGGCGGATACGGCCGCCTCTCCGCGCATGGCGATCAGCGCGATGATGTCGCCGTCGATCCACCCGCTCGCATAAGCCGTCTCGCCCGTAGCGGCAACAACCGCGCGGACCCGCGGCCCCAGGTGCTCCGAGGGGGAGAGATGCCGGGCAAATCCGTCCGCAATCACTCCCGCGCCTAAACCAAGGACATAACGGCCCTGATCGTTTTTCCGCAGTATCCCAATCCCCAGCAGCGTGTGAATCAGATGGTATGTCGTCTGGCGAGACAATCGCATCGTCTCGCTGATCTCTTTCGCCTTCATTCCATCGGAACTGCGCGAAATCGCCATGAGAATCGCAATGGCGCGCGCCGCGGATTGCACCCGTGGTTTCGAAACGCGTTCGTCGTCTTTGATCGGCACGGAAGTATCAGATCACGATGGCGCGCGCCGCGGTCTTCTCAATCGATTCCCAATCCAGCACAATGCCGATACCGGGTTCGCAGGGTAACGACATCTGACCGCCAGCCACCACTGGTGGATTCTTCATCAACGCGGCAAGCGGATCGGCGCCCGAGTACTCCGGTATATATTCCACACCTTCCACGCAGGGGAACGAACATGCAAAATGAACGTGCAGTGAAGCAAAGACATGCGGCAAAACATTTCGCCCCGCCGCCGAGGCGTGGTGAATCGCTTCGATCGCCCCCGTAACCCCGCCACAGGTAGTAGCGTCGACCCGCAGGATTCCAATGCCCTCCACCAGATCCTTGAGCGTGCGCGTGCCCAACACATCTTCTCCTGCCGCCACCGGAGTCGAGAGTGTCTTCTGAAGTTGATGTGTCAGTTTCCAGTCCGCCGCGGCGAAGGGATCTTCGATGAAGTTCAGACCCAGATCGTCAATCTGGCTGCACAACCGTTGAGCATCGGTCATACTCGACCAGCTCCAGTGAGCATCCGCCGCGCATGCGCCCGGCGCCCGCGCGGTAACCGCCTTGACGTAGCGCAGATCGAAGACATTGTCGTCGCCTTTCAGCATGATCTTGATCCGCGTATAGCCGGAATCCTGGAGCCGCCCGACTTCATCGGCGATATCGTCCAGCGATCGGAGATCCATGTAATAACCGGCAACAGCCGTAACGTTCGCGCTCTGTCTGAATCCCCCCAGTAAAGCGTAGAGCGGCAGGCGCGCCTGTTTGGCCAGAATATCCCAGCACGCAATATCGAGAAGACTCACTGCCCGTGTGAAAGACGCCCGGCCGGGAACATTGGAATTTTCCAGCTTGCCGATGATCTCGCCCCGCATCAGCGGATCCATGCCGATTATCTGCCGGCTTGCCATCTCGAGCGATTCGACGAGCGGCGTACCTCTTGTATAGCCGAGCGCTTCACCAATAATGCCTGCGTCCGTTTCGACCCGGATCGCCACGTAGTTTCGCGTCGTGATCTGAGTGGAGGCCAGTTTCAGAATGTGGGGGAGGGGTACCCGGCACTCCGCCAGTTGCACGCGTGTTATCTTCATCCCGGCAATTATAAATCATCACTATTTGATAGTCAAATCAATACTTGACGTTTTTTGGGAACTCGACTACCGTATCCTTTAGGAGAATCAACATGGCTTCAACCCAGCAGCCCGCCGCCTCCGGTCAGTCAGCCGATCCCCGCAGCGCGGTCAGCCTTCTGCGTCAGATGATGCTGATCCGGACGATCGAACAGAAGGCTGTTGAGATGAGTACCTCCGCGCCTCCGGTGATTCTCGGCTCGGTTCACCTTTGTGCCGGCCAGGAAGCGGTCCCGGTTGGAACCCTCGCCACGCTGCGTCCCGAAGATCAGATTGTGGCGACCTATCGCGGGCACGGCTGGGCAATTTCCTCGGGCCTCTCCCCCATGGAAGTTTTTGGTGAGATTTGCCATCGCACTACAGGCATCAACGGCGGCCGGGGCGGCTCGGCTTATATGATGGCGCCGCATCGTCGCTTTATCGGTGAGAATTCCATCGTGGGCGCGGGCCTGCCGGTCGCCTGCGGAGTCGCGATGGCGAATGTTGCTTCGAAAAATGGCGCCATCGTAGTCGTCAGTCTCGGCGATGGCGCTTTCAATCAGGGCTCGACGCACGAGGGTTTGGCCTTCGCCGCGGCAATGAATCTGCCCGTCCTCGTGGTCTGCGAAAACAATGGCTGGTCGGAACTGACTCCGACCTCGAAGACATTCAAGGTAAACAGAGTTGCCCAACGCGCATCCGGCTACGGGATGCAGGGCCTGACGATCGATGGCTCCGATGTGATCGCCGTCAGAGAGACCATGGTGCAGGCGGTAGCCCGGGTGCGCGAGGGAACTCCGATGCTGGTCGAGTGCCGCGTCCCCCGCTTGTGGGGCCACTACAATCGCGATATTGAGCACTACCGCCCGAAGGATGACAAAGCAGAGGCAAAGCTGCGGGATCCCATTGCGCTCTTGTCCGCTCGCCTGTTGGAAGACGGAACGCTGGACGAGGCGGCCCTGGCTTCTCTGACGAGCGAGGTCAATCGGGAGATGGAAGAGACCATCGCGCGCGTCCTCGAATCGCCGGAGCCCAATCCCGCTACAGCACGAGATCATGTCTGGTCGGCGGCGCCCCCCACTGCGCCACCGCCGAGTGGCGTCGACGAAACAAAAAATATGAGCTTCGTCCAGGCCGTAAACGAGGCTCTCTCCACGGAACTCCGCACGCGTCCCGAAGTTCTCGTTTATGGGGAAGACGTCGGTTTTGCAGGCGGAATTTTCGGAGCCTCGAAGGGACTGCAACTCAAATATGGCGAGAACCGGGTGTTCGATACGCCCATCTCGGAGAGCGCTATCCTCGGTTCGGCCGTCGGCGCCGCCATCTCCGGAATGAAGCCCATCGTGGAAATCATGTGGGCTGACTTCCTTTTGGTGGCTTTGGATCAGATTATCAATCAGGCGGCGAACGTCCGGTATATCACCGCCGGCAAGTCATCCGTCCCTGTCGTGATTCGAACCCAGCAGGGCGTGACGCCGGGTTCCTGCGCGCAACATTCGCAAAGTCTCGAAGCGCTCCTGTCGCATATCCCCGGCATCCGCGTTGCCATCCCTTCCACACCGCAGGATGCTTATGACATCCTGCGTTCGGCCGTGAATTGCCCCGACCCCTGCATCATTTTTGAAGCCCGGGGATTATATGCTTCGCAGGGGCCAGTCCACCTTTCGGACGACGTGGAGCCGATCGGAAAATCGCGGCTTGTTCGCGGCGGCAAAGATGCCCTGATTGTCTCGTGGGGAACCATGATGCGGGCATCTCTCGAAGCTGCCGACACGCTGCGGGAAAGCGGCATTGAAACGGCCGTTCTGGACCTCCGCTGGCTGTCCCCGCTCGATGTCGCCGCGCTCAAAGAGGCTGTCATGAATGCCTCAGGCCGCGTGGTCGTCGCGCATGAGGCCAATCGCACAGGTGGATTCGGTGCCGAGATTGTCGCCCAAATTCACGAATTACTGGGCGAGACACTTCCGCTCCGCATCGTGCGCGTCGGCATGCCTGACATTCGGATGCCGGCCGCGCCCGTGCTGCAACGCGAGCTGGTGCCCTCTGCCGGGCAAATCGCAGGCGCCGTCCGGCAGGTCGTTTCGAAATAGGAGCCCTATGGAATTTCTGGTTCAGATGGAGATCGGCCCAGTCACAGGCGGTACAGAAGACGAGCAGTCGCTGAGGCAGCGCGAACGCCAGAGAGCGGGCGAACTCGCGGCCGCCGGCACGCTGGTCCGTTTGTGGAGGATTCCAGGCGAACGGGCTAACTGGGGAATCTGGCGCGCGGATAACGCCACTCAATTGCACGAGGCGCTGTCTTCTCTGCCACTTTTTCCGTACGCAAAGATTAAGGTTCATCCGCTGGCCGTGCATCCCAACGATCCCGGCTCGCAGCTCAATCTGTCGTCTCAATCCTCCACGGGGATTCCGGGACTTCGCGGAACGGATCACTTTGGTCTCACCGTGCCCGATCTCGAAGCAGCCACTCGTTTCTTTTGCGACGTCATCGGATATACGAGGTTCTACGATGTGGGACCGATCGAATTCGCAAACGACTGGATGCAGACACATCTCAATGTTCATCCGCGCGCGCGAATCAATAAGCTGCGCTTTCTGCGTTGCGGTCATGGCAGCAATCTCGAATTGTTCGAGTATGCATCGCCCGATCAACGCACGGAATTGCCGAAGAACAGCGATTACGGCGGACATCATCTCGCGTTTTATGTCGATGATTTCGATGCGGCGCTGCGCTATCTGAAAGATAAATCCGTACGGATTCTGGGCGAGCCCACCCTTCGTGAGGGCGGACCGAACGGAGGCCTGACCTGGGTTTATTTCCTTGCTCCGTGTGGCCTGCAGATGGAGTTAGTCAGTTTCCCGAATGGAAAAGGATACGAGAAAACACGGCCTGACCGTTTGTGGCATCCCGCCTTTCCCGCTCAGTAGTTCCCCCTCGAGGGTAGAAGCAGGTGCATGGGGAAGCTGGTGCGGGCGGAGGGACTTGAACCCTCACGGACCTTGCGGTCCAACGGATTTTCATACCCTGCTACGGCTTTCGCCGCCGCCCACTGTTTCGCAATGGGGTTTGGGGTCTGGACTATCCCTTCACCATGCCGGATCTGGCTCCGGGTTCAGGTGCTGCCCGTCTAGTCTCTACACCTTCCCGGCCGTTTCGGGCCGGGCTTGGCTCGGGATCGCCACGTTACAGGATTCCCCGACTTTGAGCAGTTCTGCATCGCCGGTTTCCCGCCGAGCACCCAAGTTTTCGCTTAAGTCCGATGCGTCTGCCGATTTCGCCACGCCCGCACGGTTTCAAGGTAGCATGAACAACTGACGCGCAACCGGTGGCGCATCCGATTCAAAGGATGGATTACTTTGGAGACTCTTCAGAAAACTGCGTGATTTTCACAGCCCGCCCATTAGGAAACACCGCGCGGATCTCCAAATCCGCGCCGACGGCCTGAAGGTAGCTGGCAAGCGTGCTGACATACATGTCCGTACGCCGTTCCAGCCTCGACACGTCACCCTGTCCTATATGCAACTCCCCGGCAATCTTTGTTTGGGTCAGTTCACGCGCTTTCCGAAGCTGGTAAAGGGACATCTCATCCACGAGGCGGCGGTGCTCAACCGCGCTGGCCGCCTTTGCGTTAGCGGACATCCCGGCGCGCAGTTCCTTGAAATTCTTAGCCATGTTTAGTCCTCTCCTTCGGCCTGGCCCCGCTATTCGCGCATCTGAGGGACGCGGGATGTCTTGACCTGTGAACTAAAAGGAAATCCGAGATGAGGGCCACGCTCCATCAGCAAGCAAACGAGAGCATCCACTTTTCCCTGTTCAGATTCTGACAACGTGTGCCACCACGCTTCGAACTCATCGGTGAATTCGACTTCCCACGCCACTCGCTGAATATAGCATAGACTCCATATTGATCCTGTGCCATATTGCCCCCCATCGAACCGAAACACTATCGCTCCGCAACGAAGCTGCTGAGGTTTCACGGGGTGTCCCGCGGACTGCGGACGCTCGACGCACTTGCAGCTTGCCGTCGCGCTCGACATGCTGGAGGCATCACGGATTTCCGTGATGCTCTCAGCCGGTAAACGCCTTTGCGAAGTCGCGGAAGCTTGCGGATGCCCGGCAATTGATCCCGCGAAGCCGGGCTTGATCCAGGGTTGATTCCGCCACATGGCCGCAAACCTGCTCGGCGCACCTGCGTGGAGCACCTGAAACAACAGCCAGGCTTCGTCTCAGTCCGGGGCGCCCGCCAGAACAATCTGAAGAACATCAACGTCGAAATCCCCCGCGACGCACTGGTCGTCTTCACCGGCGTCTCCGGTTCCGGTAAATCCTCGCTTGCATTTGGAACCCTCTATGCCGAAGCGCAGCGGCGCTATCTCGAATCGGTTGCTCCCTACGCCCGCCGCCTTTTCGATCAGATGGGCGTCCCCGAGGTCGACAGCATTTCGGGCCTCCCCCCGGCCATCGCGCTTCAGCAGCAACGAGGCTCCTCCACCACCCGCTCCTCCGTCGGCAGCGTCTCCACGCTTTCCAATCTGCTCCGCATGTTGTTTTCGCGCGCCGGCACCTATCCGCCGGGACACCCGGAACTGCACGGCGAAGCCTTCTCCACCAACAGCCCGGAGGGCGCCTGTCCCGAGTGCCATGGACTTGGACAGGTTTACGATGCAACCGAACGCACCATGGTTCCCGATGACCGCCTCACCATTCGTGAACGCGCCATCGCAGCCTGGCCTCCCGCCTGGGGTGGTCAGAATCAGCGCGACATTCTGGTCACACTCGGCTACGATATCGACCGGCCATGGCGCGACCTGCCGAAAAAAGACCGCCAGTGGATTTTGTTCACCGAAGAGCAGCCCACTGTTCCTGTCTACGCCGGTTACACGCCGGAGGAAACCAAAAGCGCGCTCAGGCGCAAAGAGGAGCCGAGCTATCAGGGCACTTTTACCGGCGTAAGGCGCTACCTGCTCCACACGCTGGCGAATACCGATAGCGCTCTCACCCGCAGGCGCGTCCTCAATTATCTGATCACTTCCCCTTGTCCTCTCTGCCACGGCAAACGCCTTCGCCAGGAATCCCTCGCGGTCAAAATCCGGGGCTTCGACATCGCTGAAATTTCCGCGATGCCGCTCAAGCGCCTCCACGAGCTTTTTCGTCACATGGCGGAGGGCAGCGCCACTGTCGATGCGGCCGGTCATGCGGAGCGGGCCGTCGTGGCGCACCGCATCGCGCAGGATCTCACCGGAAGAATTGCCGTCATGCTCGATCTCGGCCTCGGCTATCTCTCACTCGAGCGCAGCACCCCGTCGCTCTCGCCGGGCGAACTGCAGCGGCTGCGGCTGGCCACTCAGGTTCGCTCCAGTCTCTTCGGCGTGGTTTATGTGCTCGATGAGCCGTCCGCCGGGCTTCATCCCGTCGATACCCAGGCTCTCCTGCGCGCACTCGCCAATTTGAAAGCGGCCGGCAATTCTCTCTTCGTCGTCGAGCACGAAACAGAAGTCATGCGGCATGCCGACTGGATTGTGGACGTGGGCCCCGCCGCTGGCGAGCATGGCGGCCAAATTCTCTATAGTGGTCCGCCCGAAGGGCTGAACTCTGTCGAAGCATCCCGCACCCGTCCTTATCTGTTCGATTCGCGCACGCGCACCAGCCGCCGCCCGCGCGCTCCCCGCACCTGGCTGAGCCTTGCTGATGTCAGCCGTAACAATCTCCGAAAACTGGCAGTCGACTTCCCGTTAGGAACGCTGACAGCAGTCACCGGCGTTTCGGGCTCCGGTAAATCCAGCCTCGTGAGCCAGGCTTTGGTGGAGTTGGTCGGCACCCATCTCGGTCAGCGCATCGCCGCGGACGACGAAACTTCGGAGCCGGACATCTCCGACAAACCAACACCGCTCGAAGGCCGAATCACCGCCGGAATCGAACACGTCAGGCGGCTGGTGACCGTAGACCAGAAACCGATCGGCAGAACTCCGCGCTCGAATCTTGCGACCTACACCGGCCTTTTCGACTATGTGCGGAAAGCCTTCGCCGCCACCAAAGCAGCGAAGGCCCGCCATTACTCAGCCGGCCGCTTTTCCTTCAACGTCGCCGGAGGCCGCTGCGAGGAGTGCGAAGGAGAAGGCTTCGTTTGCGTCGAACTGCTTTTCATGCCGAGCGTCTACGCGCCCTGCTCCACTTGTCATGGCGCCCGCTACAACGCCAAAACGCTCGAGATTCGCTTGAAGGACAGGAATATCGCGGACATCCTCAACATGACGGTGCAGGAAGCTTCAGAATTGTTTTCGGACGCCCCGCAGATCAGCCGCGCGCTCGACGTGCTGCGGGAAGTAGGGCTGCATTATCTGCGGCTCGGTCAGCCGGCAACGGAACTCTCCGGCGGCGAGGCGCAGCGCATCAAGCTTGCGACTGAGCTGCAGCGCCTCCAGCATGGAAATACTCTCTACGTTCTCGACGAGCCCACCACCGGCCTTCATCCGTCCGACGTGGAAAGCCTGATCATTCAGCTCAACCGCCTGGTGGATGCGGGAAATACCGTCATCGTCGTGGAGCACGATATGCAGGTCATCGCCGCCAGTGATTATGTGATCGACATCGGCCCCGGCGCGGGGGACGAAGGCGGCGAGGTCATCGCGGCCGGAATGCCACTCGAAGTCTCCCGCGCGGCGGGCAGTCGTACTGCGCCATATCTGGCCGGCTTCTTAGCGCCTCACCGTGCGGCCGTGGATTTTCAGCAGCCTGCCGGAATCCTGCCCGAACATCGCGCTGCTCGATGATGGCAACCGTTCTGGAACCGGTCGTGCCGAGGCCGGTTTGCGACAGGCTGGTGGCCCGCTTGAGAACCGCTCCGCCCTGAAAGCTTACGGTGCCCGCAACAATCCCCAGCGTCGAAGTATTGCTGCCGTTATTGATATTGAGAAGTGATTTCGGGAAATAAAGAGAGCCTGTCAGCTTCTGGTTCGCGCCGCCCGCAACGGTGCTGGTTCAGCCTGCCTGGCTGCGATCCTGATAAAAAAGAACGCCCTGATAATCGCCGGAACTCTGGGCGGTCAGCGTCACGCTGGAGCCGTTTGCGATATTGACCTGCGCTCCTCCCGTGAGGTAAATCATCACACCGCCGGTAGCGGTGAGGTCGTATTCTCCGCGGAAGAAGGAAAGGCTGTGCTGTTGCGGTAGCAGTTGGAAAGTGGATTACAGGAAATGGCCCCTGTCGCTGTGGAATTCGCACGGCTCTTTGGTCTCAGCAAACGCACTTTGGAGCATTGGAACATGGACAGCGAGTTCCCAGCAAACCGGCCCGCGCTTTTCTCACCGTAATCGCCCGCGAACCGGAGGCAGTCAGACGAACTCTGTTATCGTGATGCAGACCCGCCTGAGGTAGTCTCCTCCCCCGGCGAAAACCTGAGTGACAACTATTTTTCGCTGATTACACACAACTTAACAGATCAGCCCTGCTCTCGCTGTTGTATAGTCTTGCGGGGTGGGGCGTGCGGGCGTCCGTTGTTGAGACAACGCCCACGTCCGGTAAATTCACGCCCGTAAATTTGGGTTTGTTTTGTAAATTTCGGGTCCAGCGACCCAAAAGGCAAAAACGAACCCAATTTATCTGTTAGTTCTTTGAAAATTTAATAACTTACGCCGACACGCCGCCGCGCGCAGCCAGGCGGGCGGGAATTCCACGCTTACAGCCTCTTTAAGCGAACGCTGTAATAAATCACCGGCGCCAGTACCGCCGCCAGAAATACCGGCAGGAAAACCCGCCCCATCGCGGTGCGTTCGCTCATCGCGATCGCGATCGTCACATGCGTAATCCAGTAGAACCCGGCCGAGAGCACTGCCTTGAGTGCAATCGCCAGACTTCGTATCAGCCGCTTTACCTCCGGCGCCTCGCGATCTACCTTCACCGGAATATTCACCAGCCGCTGATATTTTTCCGCAATCGTCAGCAGCACGAACATCACGATCGTTGACGCCAGAAGCACAAGCAAACTATTGCGCTCGCCCCATCCATTCGCCTGCCCGCCGATTCCGAAGTGGGTCGGAATCCTCACGGGCAACGCGCTCCAGTGCATCCCAATTTCCGCGGCCGCGGCAATCACCGCGGCTGCTCCAATACCTTCGAGCAGCCAATCCATGCCTGAGCGCTGCGGCATCATTGCCCGAACAGTCCCACCGGCTTCATATCCTGCTGGTCCTGCTTCCACTTCGCCTCCAGCCCGCGCGCCTTTGCCATCTGCGCAGCGGTCATACCACGCTGAATGCTGTCGCGCAACGCTCCGGCTTCCTTCTCTGTTGCCGACGCCAGATCCAGCCACTCCCACGCCTGCACCGGGTCCTTCGCCACGCCCAAACCCGCGGCGTACATTTTTCCAATCTTCAACTGCGCCGTCGAATCGCCCTGATCCGCGCCAGTCCCGTACCACTTCGCGGCTTCCGTCAGCGACTTCGCCACACCCTGGCCGGTCTCATACATGTTGCCGAGATTGAAAGACGCGACGCCGAAGAGCTGATCGGAAGCCTTCCGAAACCAGTTCATCGCCTGCTTATAGTCCTGCGCCACGCCGAAGCCGTCACGATACGCCGCGCCGAGATTGTTCTGCGCCGCCGCATATCCTTTCTCCGCCGACATCCGAAACCACTTCACGGCCTCCGCCGGGTCCTGCGCCACGCCGTCGCCATCGCGATACGCCACCCCGAGATTGTTCTGCGCCGAATAATCGTCATGCTCGGCGAGAAACCGGTAGAGCCGCAGCGCTTCCTGTGGATTGCGCTCCACCCCCTGGCCGAGCCGGTAGCAGTCCGCCAGATTGAACATAGCGACTGCGTGTCCCTGTGCCGCGGCAAGCTTGAACAGCCGCACCGCTTCTTTCGAATCCTGCGGCACGCCGATGCCATCCAGATACATCAGCCCCAGAAACGCTTCGGACGTCACGTGACCCTGATCCGCCGCGAGCCGGAACCATCGCGCGGCTTCCTTGTTATCCGCCGTGACGCCTTCTCCTGTCCGATACGCATCGCCCATGTGGAACTGCCCGAGCGGATTCCCCTGGTCCGCCGCTTTGCGATACCACTTCACGGCCTCCGCGAAATCGTGCATCACGCCTTCGCCGTTGTGATAGCTGTCCCCGAGCGCGATCTCCGCGACCCCGTTTCCCTTGTCGGCCGCCGCCTGATACCAGCGCACGGCTTCCTTCAGATCTTTCGGAACCCCGTCGCCCGTGCGATAGGCGTACGCCAGATTCGTCTGCGCGGAATCGAGACCCTGCTCGGCGGCCTTGCGATACCACTGCGCGGCTTCCGCATGATCCCGCGTTACGCCCTGACCTTCATAGAGAAGGAAGCCAAGGTTGAACTGCGCATTCGCGTCCCCTTGCTCGGCTGCGAGCCGGAACCACCGCGCGGCTTCTTTGTAATCCTTCGGAACGCCATCGCCATCGCGATAGCATTCGCCCATGTAGAGTTGCGCTCCGGCCACACCGCGTTCCGCCGCCGCGCGAGCGCTCTGAATGGTGGCCTGAGACGATTGGCCGTACGCCAGCGTAGCCATTGCGGCCAGCGCCAGCGCCACTTCCCGCAGCCTCTTCACTGCCTGATTATCTCAGGCGCGGCCAAGCACCACCGTCTGCGGGCTCATCGGAATCGGATGCCCCGTGACACCATGGAATCCGGCTTCTTCGTACATCGCCGTCAGCTCTTTCAGGGTATAGGCGTCGCCCGAAGGCGTGGACCCGAGCATCGTCAGCGCGAAGCCCGCCGCTTGCGGCGGAGAGACGCGATCGTCATTCGGCACGAACTCGAGCGTCGCCGCGACGCCGCCCGGTTTCAGCGCCGTGTGTACTTTCTTCAGCAGCGAAACGTTCGCCGGATGGTCGAAGTGATGCAGGAAATTCGTCAGCAGCACGGCATCGTAAGGACCGCCGAATGGCACATCGAACGCGCTGCCGGGAAGCAGTTCGTAGCGTTCCTGCACGCCGGCCTTCTCTGCGTTCCTCTTTGCAACCTGCAGCACCGCCGCCCAGTCGAGCCCCACAATCCGCGCCTGCGGATTCTTCTGCGCCACCGTGATGCCGAACAGTCCGTGTCCCGCGGCGATATCGAGCACGCGCATCGGGCCGCTCTTCCCGTCCAGCACCAGATCCGCCATCGGTCCGGCGACGGCTCCCATCATCGGCGCCATGGATTCGGCAAACTGCACCCAGACCGGATTTTCCGGTTCCACCGATCCATCGCCCGGCAGCACCGTCCGCCCGGTGCGTACGATCGTCGCCAGTTCCTTGAACGTGTCGATGAGCATCGGATTCGCAAGGAACGTCGCCACGCTCGCCAGCGAGGCCGGTGAACGCGTATCGAGGAACGTCGCGCTGGTCGGGGTGAGTGCGTAATGTCCGGCCTCTTTGGTCAGCAGCCCGCTGATCGTCAGGAAGTCGCAGAGGATTCGCGTGCCGCGCTCGGAAGCCGAGCACTGCTTCGCGATCGAAGCCAGATCGCCGCCGCTTTCGCCAATCGCGCGAAACAGATCGAGCTCAATCGCCGCCTTCAGCGCCCAGGTGCGCTGATAAGACTGCAAAACTTCAAGCACGAGTGCCGGATTCGGAGCATTTTCAGGAGTGATTTGTGGGGCCATAGCTCACAGCATATACTGAGCGCGAGGAATTATGTCTACTGCCAAAACCGCCGGCCTGATTTCGGCCGCCGTCATTGCGCTCACCGCGCTTCTGGTCCACGCTCAGAGTCCGGCGCCGGCCGTCAGTTTCACCGGCGAAGCTCCGCCGCCCGCCGGCGCGCTCACGCTCTGGTATCGGCAGCCCGCGGCCGACCATCCTTATGTGCTGCCGGTCGGCAGACCGGCGATGGCCGCCGCTACCGCCGAATGGGATAAAGCGCTGCCCGTCGGCAACGGACGCCTGGGCGCCATGGTTTTCGGCGGGGTCGTCAACGAGCGCCTGCAGCTCAATGAAGATACCCTCTCCGCTGGCGGCCCGTATGACAACGTGAATCCCGAAGCGCACGATGCGTTGCCCGAAGTCCGCCGCCTGCTCTTCGAAGGCAAATATGCGGAAGGCGCGAAGCTCGTCACCGACAAAGTTCTCGCGAAGCCTCTGCGCGAGATGCCCTATGAAACCGTCGGCAATCTCGAGCTCACGTTCCCCACTGTTGCCTCAGTGGAAAACTATCGCCGCGATCTGGATCTCGATACCGCCATCGCGCGCGTGGCCTACACGGCTGGCGGTGTGCAATATACGCGCGAAATTCTTTCAAGCCCCGTCGATCAGGTGATCGCGGTTCATCTCACCGCGAGCCAGCCCGGCAAAATCAGCTTCACGGCCGCGATGGACACGCCGCAAAAAGCAACAGTGACCGCCGCCGCACCAGGTACTCTCATCATGACCGGAGTGAACGGTGATTCCGATGGGATCAAAGGCGCGCTGAAATTCGAATCGCGCGTCCGTGTGATCGCGCAGGGAGGTAAGAGCAGCATCGAAGGCGACAAAGTCAAAGTGGATGGCGCGAATTTCGCCACGCTCCTCATCGCGGCTGCCACCAGCTACAAGAGCTATAAAGACGTCTCCGGTGATCCGCGCGCGGCTGACGAAAAAACCATTGCCGCTGCCGGCAAGAAGCCCTGGACTGCCATTCGCGATGCGCACGTCAAAGAGCACCAGCGCCTGTTCCATCGCGTACAGCTCGATCTTGGGACCACGCCGGAATCGCGGCGCCCAACTGACGAGCGCATCGCGGATTTCGCCAACGGCCACGATCCGCAGCTCGCCGCGCTCTACTTCCAGTTCGCCCGATACCTGCTGATTTCGAGCTCGCGCCCCGGTACACAGCCTGCCAACCTCCAGGGCATCTGGAACGAGAGCATGGACCCGCCGTGGGGCAGCAAGTACACCATCAACATCAATACCGAGATGAATTACTGGCCCGCCGAGTCCACCAATCTCGCGGAATGCGTGGAGCCGCTCATCGCGATGATCGAGGACCTGACCGATACCGGCGGCCGGACCGCGAAGGAAATGTACGGCGCGCGCGGCTGGGTCGTCCACCACAACACCGATCTTTGGCGAGCGTCCGCGCCCATCGATGGCGCGCCCTACGGCATGTGGCCCACCGGCGGCGCATGGCTCGCCCTCTATCTTTGGGATCACTACGATTACAACCGCGACCAGGCTTATCTCGCGAAAGTCTATCCGGCGCTGAAGGGCGCGTCACAGTTCTTCCTCGACACGCTGGTCGAAGAGCCGAAGCACCACTGGCTCGTCACGAATCCATCGCTCTCGCCCGAGAACGCGCATCCCATGGGCGCTTCCATCGCGCCCGGTCCCACCATGGACATGGAGATTCTCCGCGACCTCTTCGCCGACACGATTCAGGCCGGCGAAATACTCGGAGTCGATGCCGATTTGCGCAAGCAGATCGCCGCCACCCGCGCGCGTCTCGCGCCGCTCCAGATAGGCCATGCCGGCCAGTTACAGGAATGGCTCGAAGACTGGGATCTCCAGGCGAAGGACATCCACCATCGCCACGTTTCGCACCTGTTCGGGCTCTATCCGAGCTGGCAGATCAACACGCGCGATACGCCGGAGTTCGCCGCCGCCGCGAAGAAATCGCTCGAAATCCGCGGCGATGAGGCCACCGGATGGGCCACCGCCTGGCGCATCAATCTCTGGGCGCGGCTCGGCGACGGCGAACACGCTTACAAGATTTTCGATTTCCTGCTGAGCCCGAAGCGAACCTATCCCGATATGTTCGACGCCCATCCGCCATTCCAGATCGATGGCAATTTCGGCGGCGCGTCCGCGATTGTCGAAATGCTGATGCAGAGCCGCGATGGCGAAATTGACCTGCTTCCCGCGCTGCCGAAAGCCTGGCCTTCAGGTTCCATCAAAGGTCTGCGCGCGCGCGGCGGCTTCGACATCGATCTCTCGTGGAAAGACGGCAAGCTCGCGAATGCCACGATCCGCTCCACCGCGGGCAATCCGATCAAAGTTCGCTACGGCACAACCGTAAAGGACTTCCATCCGGCAAAGGGCGACACAGTCACCTTCTGACCGTCTACTCCTGTCGAAGCGTCTCCGAAGGTTCCAGGCTCGACGCCCGCAGCGCGGGAATACTGATCGCCACAATCGCGGAGAGCAGCAAAATCCCCAGTGTCAGCGAAACGGTCAACGGCTCGATCGGCTTCATCTGATAGAGCTCCTTCGCCACATACTTCGCGCCGAGAAAGATCACGGGAACGCCAATCAGAATTCCGGCCCCCGCCAGCACCAACCCTTCGCGCAGAACCATGGCCATCACGTCACGCGGCCGCGCGCCCAAGGCAAGGCGCACACCGATTTCGCTGCGCCTCCGCGAAATGCTGTACGACATCACGCCATAGAGACCCACCACCGAAAGCAGCAGAGCCAGCGCGCCGAAGCCGCCGCAAAGCGTTGCGAACATCCGCTCGCGCTGCAGGCCTTTCGAAATCTGCTCCTCCATCGTGGTGACTTCCACAAGAGGAATGTTGGGGTCGATATCCGCTACAGCCTTTCGTATCGACGGCAGCATTGCCTGCGGCGGAGGCCCAGTCCGGATCACCACCGTCGTCCCCCGCGCCTCGCGGTCGTGCGGGAGCCACAGCACGTAGGGGTGATCTTTCATCGATGTCGCCACGATCACCGGAGCAATTCCGATCACCTGAAACACGCTCGGCTTCGCGCCCGGAGGCCCGTCCGTGAATTCCACGTTGCGCCCCACTACCGAATTTCCGCCGAGCTTGCGAGCCAGGTCCTCGCTGAGAATGGCGACTTTCGATTCGCTGTTGATATCCGCCTGCGTGAAGTTCCTGCCCGCCACCAGACCTCGCGTGTACAGCGAGAGGTAAGAAGCCGAAATCCCGTTGACATTGACACTGAATGAGGGTGTGCCGCCGGTTAGCCGGATGTCTTCCCACCAGCCGCCGATGTTCATCGGACGCATCGACGCAAGTCCCGCAACCTCCACTCCCGGCGTGGCCGCGAGCCGCTTTTCGATATTGAAATAGAAGCCCGCCAATTGAGACTTGCCGTAACCGGACGTGCCGGGCCGCAGCCCGAACATCACGATGTTGCGGCGGTCGAATCCCGGATTGGAATGCTCGATCGCCTGCAGGTTGCGCGTGAACATCACCGCGGTCATCACCAGAATCACCGACATCGCGATCTGCACAAGAACGAGCAGCCGTCCGCCGGTCCAGCGCGAGCGCCCGGAATAACCGAGCACGCCTGTCCCTTCGCGCGCCGCCAGTCCGCTCGGCAGCCGGGAACTGTGCCACGCGGGGAAAACGCCGAACACCAGCAGCGCCGCGGCGGTACAAATGCCCACAATGGCGAAGATGCGGCCGTCGAGAGCAACCATAATCGGTTCGGAATCGCGGAACGTCAGGAACTGTCCCGGTACATTCGCCCCCACATAAGCGATCGCCACGCTGGCAAGCCCACCCAGCAGAGCGAGGAGCGCGCTTTCCGTCAGAAACTGGCGCATCAGACGACGCTGGCTGCAGCCGAGCGAAATGCGCGCCGCTACCTCACTCCGCCGCGCGGCGGCGCGCGCGAGCAATAAATTCGCGATGTTCGTGCACGCGATCGTGAGAAGCAGCGCTACCAGCGCCCCCAGCACGAGCAGGGGACTGCGAAACTCCCGCCGCAGCGCCCCATCCCCGCTGGCGCCATCCTGCACGTGGATGTGCGGCGCCAGCTTCGCATCCTGAGCCGGGCGCGACCACGTCGAAGGAAAAATTGCGTCCAATACGGCTTGCAGTTGCGCGTCTGTCACTCCCGGCGCGCGACGCGCAATCATCTGCACGCCCCAGTAACGATTGTTGGAAAAATCGTCGGGTTGGTCCGTATTCATCGCCGTACCGGCGGCGTGACGAAGCGGTGTGTAGAGATCGGTTTTGTCTCCAGGGTAGAGACCGTAAAACTCCTTCGGAAGGATTCCCGCGATCGTGAGCAGGCGGTTATTGATTGTGATGGTATGGCCGATCGCATTACCCGGCGAGCCCAGCGTATTGGCCCAAAACCTGTGCGAGAGAACTACCGCCGGGGGCGCCGCCGGAGTGTTGTCGGCATCGGAGAGCAGGCGGCCTTCAAACGGACGCACCCGCAACAGGGCCAGAAAATTTCCCGTAACGCCGCGCTCTTCGCCAACCGTCGGACGGCCCGCAAACGAAATGCTGACCTGCTTGCTGTCCTCATAAGCAGCGATCTGCGCCCGGTCCGCCGCGTTCCGGCGAAGCGACTCCCACGCCGGATAAGAGAAAAAATTCGCGATCTTCATTCCGCCATCCGCCCAGCTGCTCCCCGAAGCGCTGTCGGCCAGTCCGTGCGGAAACCCCTGCCCCTGCCAGTCAATGAAAGCGAGTTGTGCCGGATGATCCACCGGCAGAGGCCGCCACATCACCACATCCATCAGCGAAATGATCGCCGTATTCGCGCCGATGCCGAGCGCGAGCGAAAGCACCGCCGCGGCCGTGACCACCGGTGTCCGCCGCATCATGCGCAGGCCGAAAACGATGTCCTGCCGCAAACCCGTCAGCCACGCGAAGCGCCGCTCATCGCGGCACTGCTCTTTAAACTGCTCCGCGCCGCCGAACTCTTTGCGCGCCTGCCGCGCCGCCTCCTCCGGTGAATAGCCCTGCCGCAAATATTCGTCTGTGAGCTGCTGAAGATGATACGCAATCTCGCGGTTGAGCTGAGATTCCGCCTTATTCCAGGGAAGATTCATCAGTCCTCTCCGAGAATCATCGCGATCGCGCCCGTATACCGCCGCCACTGGCGCTTCTCTTCCTGAAGCTGTTTCCACCCCTCCGGCGTCAGCGAATACAGCTTCGCCATCGGACCGTTCCCCGAAGGCTTCCACTCCGAGCGCACGAAGCCCTTGCGCTCCAGCCGGTGCAGGGCAGGGTAGAGCGACCCCTGCTGCACCTGCAGAATCTCCTTCGACAGGACGAGAATCTTCTGGGCAATCCCGTAGCCATGGATCGGCCCCTGCGCAACTGTCTTGAGGATCAGCAGGTCAAGAGTTCCCTGAACGAGTTCGGCTGGTTTGGGCGGCATACCTTGAATGTCTACATAGCAGTATAGACGATCTATGTAGCATGTCAACGTACCGCCCCGCCGGCCTTCGGGCCGCCGCGGAGTTACAGTTTCCGTCTGAAGAAATCGGCCGTCGCGGCGTAGGCCTTCAGCCACGACCGGTGCAGCAGGAATCCGTGAATCTCATCGGGCAGAATCATCTGCTCGAAATCCACTCCCTGCTTCCGCAGCGCCGCCACGAGCTGCACGGTATTCGAGAATGCCACGTTGCGGTCATCATCGCCATGAATCAGCAGCACCGGCGACCGCCAGGTCCTGATCGAAGCCACCGGTGACGCTTCGAACTGCAGATGCGCTGCCGTCTCACGCTCCGCCTCAGCGCTCACGCTGCCCGGCTCCGGCCCTGTGAGGGGCCGCTCCAGGTTCCAGTCGTAGATGCCATGAAAATCCACGCCGGCTTTGAACAAATCGGATGCCCGCGCCAGCCCCAGCGCCGTCAGATAACCCCCGTAACTCCCGCCCCACAGTCCGATCCGCGACCCATCCACATCCGCCCGGCTTCGCAGATACAACCCCGCCCCTTCCACATCGCTGAACTCACTCGCGCCCGCCGCGCCGAAATTCGTCGCCTCGCGAAAATTCAATCCGTACCCGATCCCGCTGCGGTAATTAATCGACAGCACGATGTACCTCTGATTCACCAGATACTGATTCATCGCATAGGCATTGTTGTAGTAATCCATCGAATGCCACCCGAGCAGCATCTGCCGCCGCGGACCGCCATGCATGAAAACAATCGCCGGCCGCTTCTCGCCAGGCTTGAGATCCGAAGGCAAAAACAACTGCCCATGAATCGAAAGCCCATCGCTCGAGGAATAAATCACCTGCTGCGGCGCGACGAGCGAATCCACCGGAAACCCGGCTGGAATCGTCTCAGGCGCAAGATCGCGCTCCGCGCTCCCGATCCGCACCGCCGCCCGCGCCGGCCGCCGCACATCGGAATGCAAAAACGCGATGCCGCCCGTCACCGCCACCGGCGACCATTCAAGTTCCTGCCCGCTCGTCACCTGCCGCGCCGCGCCGCCCGTGACGCTCACCCGCCAGATATGCCGCCGGTCGATATCATTTTGGTTCGACGAAAAAATCGCCTCCCGTCCGTCAGCGCTGAATGAAACATCCTTCACTTCGAAATCGCCCGGCGTCAGCGCCGTGACCGCGCCACCTGTCGCCGCGATCGAATACAGGTGCTTCCATCCATCTTTCTCCCACGGAAAAACAATGCGCCTCTCCGGACTCCAGAACAATTGGTTTTCCGCCGTCACCGAGCTGAACGCGCTGCCGGGCCCCGCATCGGCCTTCCACAACTGTTTCGCCGTCCCGTCCGCCACATTCGCCACGCGAATCGCCCACGGCTCGCTCGAGCTCCGCGAAATCCCGCGCACCGCATCCGCCACCTGAAACTCACGAATGAACGCGATCTGCTTTCCGTCCGGCGACCACACCGGTTCGCTGTCGTGATCCACGCTCGGGTCCATATAGGACACCGACTTCGTCGCGAAATCGTAGACTTCGATGAAGGCGTGATTCCCGCGATCGCTGACAAACGCCAGCTTCGATCCATCGGGCGACCACCGCAGCGACTCCGCCGACACTCCGTTGCGATTCACAATCAGCGGACCTGCTCCGCCTTCCACCCACACCTGCCCGCTCCTGATATAAGCGACTCGCCCCGTTTTCGAAACGGCGGGCGAATGACCGGACCCCACCTTGCGCGGAGCGCTGCCCGCCGTCGCGACCCACACATCCTGCGAAACACCCGCCGGATTCGACTCCGGATTCGGATCCGCATTCGCCGCCTCTTCCAGATCGCCGCCGCGCACGAACACAACAGATTTGCCATCCGGCAGTAATCGCAGCTCACCAACGTCCTGACCATCGTCGGCAGTCCACGAGGTCAGCCGGACGCCCTTGAAATCCGGTGCCGCCGCATACCAGATATTCCGCGCCCCGCGCTCATTCAGCACCCACGCCACAGCCTTACCACCCGGCGCGGCAGTCATATCGGAAGGGAAGGGAGCCGACATCACCTGCTCCAGCGTGAACGTCTTCGCGCACAGCGAAATCGCAATCGCGGAGAAGGCAAAAATCAGATGGCGCATGGCACCAGT
>Ga0134125_10002239_pt1 | contig 23080 bp, 15 predicted proteins | sample KB31751_FD_96464 | JGI IMG/M metagenome (GOLD analysis project Ga0134125, IMG submission 96464) | Terrestrial soil microbial communities with excess Nitrogen fertilizer from Kellogg Biological Station, Michigan, USA - KB3-175-1 | ecosystem: Environmental > Terrestrial > Soil > Unclassified ... | reverse complement strand
GTAACGGTGACGGTGGCGCTTGTAGATGACGGCCTCGCCGAAGATCTCCCGCGCCCGCGTCCCCTCGTGCAGTTTCACCGGATCGGCGCCGAGCCGCATCGTGCCGCCCAGGTCGCGCAGTTCTTTCTGTTCCGGCAACAGGTCGACCACCGGGTACGGGGTCTCGGGATCGAACTCGGAGGAGTTGGCGCCGTCCATGCCGACCACGTGACGGGCGAACTCGACCACCGCGATCTGCATCCCGAGGCAGATCCCCAGGTAAGGGATGTTCCGCTCGCGGGCGATCCGCGCCGCCTGGACCTTGCCCTCGATCCCGCGCTCGCCGAAGCCGCCCGGGATCAGGATCCCGTCGAGGCCCTCGAGCTTCTCCGGGTCGAGGTGCTCGGAATCGACCAGCTCGATCTCCACGTTCACGCCGTGGTGGATACCGCCGTGTTTGAGCGCCTCGATCACCGACTTGTAGGCGTCCTCGAGCTGCACGTACTTGCCGACGATCGCGATCCGCACCTTGCCGGTCGCCGAGTCGGCGCGCCGCACCATCACCTCCCAGTCGGTCAGGTTGGGCGAAGGCGCCTCGAGCCCGAAGTGGTCGAGGACCAGGTCGTCGACCCCCTCGGCCCGGAAGACCAGCGGGATCTTGTAGATGTTGTCGACGTCGTGGGCGGAGATCACCGCTTCCACGGGCAGGCTGGCGAAGAGCGCGATCTTCTCCCGGATCTCCCGATCCAGGCGCCCTTCGGAGCGGCAGACCAACGCGTGCGGCTGGATACCGATCCCGCGTAGCTGGTTGACCGAGTGCTGGGTCGGCTTCGTCTTCAGCTCCCCCGCGTGCCCGACGTAGGGCACCAAGGTCAAATGGACGAACATCGCCCGCTTCGGCCCCAGCTCGGTGTAGAGCTGGCGGATCGCCTCGAGGAACGGCAGCGACTCGATGTCGCCGACCGTGCCGCCGATCTCGGTGATCACGAAATCGACCGCCTGGGACTCGGCGACGATGCGGATTTTCTGCTTGATCTCGTTGGTGATGTGCGGGATCACCTGGACCGTCGCGCCGAGATAATCGCCGCGTCGCTCGCGCCGGATCACCGAGTTGTAGACGCCGCCCGCGGTGACGTTCGACGCCCGCGAGGTGTTTTCGTCGGTGAAGCGCTCGTAGTGGCCGAGGTCGAGGTCGGTCTCGGCGCCGTCCTCGGTGACGAAGACCTCGCCGTGCTGGAACGGGCTCATCGTCCCCGGATCGACGTTGATGTAAGGGTCGAACTTCTGCAGCTGGACGCGGTAGCCGCGGGAGACGAGCAGGCGACCGATCGAGGCGGCGGTGATCCCCTTGCCGAGGGCCGAGACGACACCTCCGGTAACGAAGATGAATCGGGTGTCGCCATGGGTGGTCGGGGTCATGCTCTGCCAATCGAGTCTAGCCAGCGGAGTGGCGGAACCCGGTCGATGGTCGCCGAGATCGAACGTAACTCCCCATACACCGTCAAAACGAGCACGATTCCGAGGGCGATCAAGCGCGCATCTTGTGACAGGACGGTGAGCAACCAGACGCCGGCGATCGCCCCGGCGAGGTTCGAGCCGGTGTCGCCGAGCATCGCCCGCTCGCCCAGCGTCAGCCAGGCGCCGACCAGGGCCGGCCCGGCGAAGATGCCGAGCAGTTCGATCGGGGCGAGCGTCCAGGCGAAGAGGCAGAGCGCCGCGCCGAGCAGTGCCAGCGCCTTCTCCACCCGCCCCGGCCGCAGGTCGAGCAGGTTGAAGAGGTTGGTGGTGAGGACGAGGAGGAGGACGTCGGCGACGTAGCGCCAGGTCGCGAGCCCCTGGCCGGAGACGACGTAGGCGGCGAGGGCGACGGCGCCGATCGCCTTGATCGCCCCGGTCGAGAGCCGGCCTTCGCGGAGCGCCCCCCAGTGGCCACGCCAGCCGCGCGGGGTCGCCGCCGCCTCGCCCTGGCCGAGCGCGTCGTCGAGGAAGCCGAGGAAGGCGATCCCCAGCAGGTACGGGAGCCAGCGGCGCAGATCCGGGGTGAGCAGGTCGAGATCGAGGCGGTCGTTCAGCACCGCCAGCGGCGCCAGCGCGACCAGGGCGACCGTCGCCAGGACCGCCCCCAGCGGGAAGGCGAGCACCGCGCCGCGGTAGTTGGTGCGGACCAGGCCCGCGTCGCGGAGGCCGCGGGCGCCCGCCGGCAGCATCGGCACCGCCAGCGCGATCGCGAGCGGGAACCCGACCCAGTACAGGGCTCAGCCCCCCGGGTTCGTCAGGTTGGGAAGCAGCCGGTCGGCCGAGCTCTTGACGCCGAAGCTGCCCTCTTCGCCGAACAGCGCGTAGACCAGCGCCACCTCGCCCGCGGTGGTGTCGACGTCATCGACGCTGGAGAGGTCGTTCGACTGGAAGAAGGAGATCGAGGACGGTTCGGTGGTGGTCGACTCGACCCCCACGGTCGGCACTTTCGTCGCCGCGATCCCCTTCAGCATCGAGGTTTCCAGCGCGTTCGCGGTCGAGCGCTGCACCGGCCCCATGCCTTCCGGCTGGGTGCGGACGACGATCACCCCGTCGAGCGCGCCGAATTCGCCGCTCGCGTGGGTGAAGAGCCCGCCCCGCACCACTTCGGGCAGCGTCCCGCCGATCACGATCTGGCGGCCCACCCCGGTCCCGAGTTCGTTCATCTGTTCCGGTTCGGTCGCCAGTTCGGAGAAGCGCGTGTTGGCCAGTTCTTCGGCCAGGCCGCCGGTGTCGACCGGCTCCCGCACCACCCCGACGCCGACCAGTTTCGCCCCGGTCGGGCCGAGCGCTCCTTCGACCGCGGAGGTGATTTCGCCGGGCAGGCTCCCGAAGGCGACCAGCGCGATCCGTTTCCCCTGCAGCCGGTCGCGGGTCAGCACCGGGTAGACCTTTTCGTCGAATTCCTCGGCCTGCCCGAGTTCGCCGTTCAGGTCTTCGACCCGCGAGCGCGCGTCCTGGAGGTTGCCGACGAGGCTGTTCTCGAGGTTCTTGCGCGTTTCGGTGAGCGCGTCGCCGCCGAACTCGGCGCCGATCAGGATCCCCACCGCGAGGGCGAGAAAGACCGCGATCAGGGAGGTTGCGTGGTAACGCGCGCTGTAGCCCATCCGGGGATTAAATCCCCAACCAGATCCGCACCTTCAGCCAGAACAGCTCGAAGACGTCGTTCAGGGCCGGCGAGGTGATGATCAGGATCGTCAACAGGACGAGGAAGGCGACGACGAAGAAGATCACCGGCATCAGCGTCGAGCTCGGCCGGTAGAGGCGGCTCACGCCCTTGGCGTCGACCAGTTTCTCGCCGATCCGCAGGCGGGTGAGGAAGGTCGAGGACATCCCGCCGCGCTTGCGGTCGAGGAACTCGATCAGGTTGAAGTGGGCGCCGACGCTGACGATCAGGTCGGCGCCTTTCTCGTGCGCCATCAGCATCGCGACGTCCTCGCTGGTCCCGGCGGCGGGGACGATCTTGTGGTCGAGGCCCATGTCGACGAGGCGCTGTCGGCCCGGCGCGCGCCCGTCGGGATAGGCGTGGACGACCAGCTCGGCGCCGCAGCCGAGCGCCGCGTCGGACGCCGAATCCATGTCGCCGAGGATCATGTCCGGCTTCAGCCCCGCCTCCAGCACCCCGTCGGCGCCGCCGTCGACGGCGACGATCAGCGGCCGCACGTTGCGGATGTAGGTGCGCAGCGCTTTCAGGTCGCGCCGGTGGCGTTCGCCGCGGACGACGATCAGCACGTGGCGGTCGCGGAACGAGACCCGGCTCGGCGGGAACTCGATCGCGCCGGTGAGGATGTCGGTCTCCTGGCGGACGTGCTCGACCGTGTTTTCGGCGAACTCGGCGAGTACCTCGTCGATGCGGAGGCGCTGGGCGGCGAGCTGCTGTTCCAGGTGGGATACGTCGAGGACGCGGCCGCGCAACACCTCCTGCCCGTCGACCGTCACCGCGCCGTCGCCCCGCAGCGTCAGCAGCTGACCGTCGCGGAGCAGGTCGAAGACCCGCGCGTCCGGGGCGTCGATCAGGCAGATCCCGGCGCGGGCCAACATCAGCGGGCCTGCGTTGGGGTACTTGCCGTCGCTCGACGGGGAGGCGTTGACGACGCCCGCTACGCCGCAGGCGATCAGCTCCTCGGCCGCGATCCGGTCGACGTTGACGTGGTCGATCACCGCGATCTCCCCCGGTTGCAGCCGTTTCACCAGGTGCTTGGTGCGGGCGCCCAGACGCGCGGCGCCGACGATCGGCACCGGGGTGGTGGAGCGGGTTCCGCCGCGACGCCCGAGAAGCGACGGGAGGCGACGACGACTGGTGGTTGCCACCGACGCAGATTAGGTGACACGACTTAAAGAAGCCAGGTCAGGCGGCTCGGATCAGCTCCCGCGCGTGCTTGGTGGCCGCCTCGTCGGATTGCTCCCCGCCGAGCATGCGGCGGATCTCCTCGACCACGCCCTCGCCATCGAGCCGCTCGACCGTGGCGACCGCGGCGGCCCCGGCGACGTCCTTTTCGAGCCGGAAGTGGGCGTCGGCAAGCGAGGCGACCTGGGGCAGGTGGGTGATGCAGAGGACCTGGTGCTCGGCCCCCAGCGCCCGCAGCCGCTCGCCGACCACCCGCGCCGTGTTGCCGCCGATTCCGGCGTCGATCTCGTCGAAGACCAGCGTCGCGGCACCCGCGGCGGGCCCCAGCCCGCTGAGCGCCAGCATCACCCGGGAGAGCTCGCCGCCGGAGGCCGCGTCGCGGAGCGGCGCCGGCTCGATGCCGGGGTTCGGGGCGACGCGCAGCTCGACCGTCTCGCGTCCCGAGGCGCCGAACTCCTCCGGGTGCGGATCGAGGACGACCTCGAGCCGCGCCCCGTCCATCGCCAGTTGCGCCAGCTCGGTCGCGACCCGCTCCTCCAGCGGCTGTGCCGCCTTCGCCCGCCCGGCGCTCAGCTTCTTGCCCAGCTTGGCGCGGCGCGTCTCCGCCTCGGCCAGCGCCGCGGTCGCCTCGGCGCCACGTTCCTCGGCGCCCTCCAACCGGGCGATCTCGGCGCGGCAGCGCTCGGCGTGGGCGAGCACCGACTCGACGCTGCCGCCGTGCTTGCGCTCGAGCCGGTCGATCTCCTCCAGCCGTTCCTCGACCCCGACGAGGCCGCCCGGATCGGCGGCGACGCCCTCGGCGTAGTCGCGCAGCTCGGCCGCCACGTCGCCGACCTCGACGTTCAGCGTCGCGACCCGGACCGCGATCGCGTCGAGCGAGGCATCCAGCCCGCTGGCCGCGGCGAGGCGTGCTTCGGCCTCGGCCAGGAGCCCCGCCGCCCCGCCGCCTTCGAGGTCGGCTCCGGCCAGCCCGGCGTGGGCGCCGGCCGCCGCCTCACTGAGACCCTCGGCGTGCCGCAGCCGCTCGCGGTCGGCGGCCAGGGCCGCCCGCTCCTCGGGGTCCGGTTCGACTTCCTCGATCTCGGAGAGCTCGTAGCGGTAGAGGTCGAGGTCGCGCTCCCGCGAGCCTTCCCGCTCGCGCAGTTCGGCCAGCTCGACCGAGAGCCGGCCGACCTCGCGGTGGGCGTCGCGGTATTCGTCGCGCAACTCCAGGTGCGCCGGCCCGGCGAACCCGTCGAGCACCTCCATCTGGGCCGAGGAGATCGTCAGCTTGCGGTGCTCGTGCTGGCCGAAGAAGGCGAGCAGGCGCCCGCCGAGCGCCTTCAGGTCGGCCGCGGTGGCGGCGCGGCCGGCGACGAAGGCGCTGGTCCTCCCGCCGGCCGAGACCCGCCGTCCCAACACCACCTCCTCCGCCCCGCCCGGCAACCGCTCGGCGAGCTCCGCCAGCTCGGGGTCCTCCAGCAGCCCCCCGGGCAGGTCGAACACGCCCTCGACCCAGGCCTCCTCGGCGCCCGGCCGCACGATCCCCGCTTTCGCCTTGCCGCCCATCAGCAGGTCGAGCGAGTGGGCGAGCACCGTCTTGCCGGCGCCGGTCTCCCCCGTGATCGCGTTCAGGCCCGGGCCGAGCCGCAGTTCGGCCCGCTCGATCAACAGCAGGTTCTCGATCCGGAGCTCACGCAGCATGCCGTCCGGTTTAGCAGCGCCCGCGGCGGATCCCCGGCCCCCGGGGGCGCTATTTGCGGGCTACCCGTTGGTCTGCTGCACGAACGACGAGGAGCGGACCAGGGCGAAGCCGGCGATCGCGCCGGCGAAGGAGAGGATCGCGGCGATCAGGATGATCGAGTTGAAGGCGTCGACGAAGGCGATGTCGGCCGCGTGGACCGCTTTGACGTGGAGCGCGGGCGGCAGGTGGAGCGCCGCGACCCCTCGGGAGCCGCTGGAGGCGACGATTTCGCCCAGCCCGTCGGGCGCGTGCGGCAGCAGTTCGCCGATCTTCGAGTTCACGTTCGACTGGAAGACGGCGCCGAGCCCGGCGACTCCCGTGGCGATCCCGACCTGACGGAAGGTCGAGTTGATCCCCGAGCCCATCCCCGATTTCTCCACCGGCACGACCGCGATCGCCGCCTGCCCGATGCCGGGATTGGTGACGCCGATGCCGATGCCCGCGATCAGGAATCCGACCAGGAGGGCCGTCCACTCGGAGTCGGGTGAGATGCCGTGCATGAGGAGGAGGCCGATCCCGACCAAGGTGAGCCCGGTGCCGAGCAGGAACCGGATCGCGACCCGGTTGGAGAGCGCCCCGGAGACCGGGGATGCGACGAAGCCGAGCACGGTCAGCGGCAGGAAGCGCAGGCCGGCCTCGAGCGGCGAGTAGTCGAGCACCCCCTGGAAGTAGATCGTGATGTAGAGGAAGAGCGCGAACATCCCCGCCGAGAGGCAGAAGGCGACCGCCGAGACGCCGTTGAACGCCGGGTTGCGGAACAGCGACAGTTCGAGCATCGGGTGCGGGCTGCGGACCTGGATCGTGATGAAGATCGCCATCAGGACGGCGGCGCCGATCAGACAGGCGAGGATCGTGGTGCTGCCCCAGCCTTCCGGGTTGCCGCGGATCAGGGCGAAGATGAAGAGGAAGAGCGAGGCCGAGAAGGTGACCAGGCCGGGGATGTCGAGCGGTTCGGGATCTTTGGCGAAGACATTGCGCACTTTTCGCTCGGTCAGGAACATCGCGACGATCCCGATCGGGACGTTGACGAAGAAGATCCACTCCCAGCCGAAGTTCTCGGTGATCACGCCGCCGATCAGCGGGCCGACCGCGACCGCGCCGCCGACCGTCGCCCCCCAGACCCCGAATGCCGTCGCCCGGTCTTTCCCGTGGAACTCCTGGCCGATCAGCGCCAGCGAGGTGGCGAACATCCCCGCGCCGCCGACGCCCTGCAAGCCGCGGCAGAGGTTCAGGACCGTCGGATCGTTGCTGATCCCACAGAGGAAGGAGGCGAAGGTGAAGATCCCGAAGCCGATCGTGAACACGCGCCGGCGCCCGAGCCGGTCGCCGAGGCTGCCCGCGGTGAGCAGGAACGAGGCCAGCATCAGCGAGTAGGCATCCACCACCCACTGCAGGCTGGAGAGGCTGGCGTGGAGCGAGCGCTGGATGTCCGGGAGCGCGACGTTGACGATCGTCACGTCGAGCAACAACATGAAGGTCGCCACGGAGACGAGGACGAGGGTCCACCACTTACGATCCATTAGCTGGACACCCTAGCTAGACGGCGAGGTGACCGAACTTGTCGCGGATCCGCCCGTAGAAGCTGGTGCCGGGCAATTGGGCGAGGCGGCCGGCGGAGTCGACGAAGCTGACCTCGAGCTCTTCGCCGGAGGCGAGCTCGCCGAACTCGTTGCCGTCGAGGGCGATTTCGACCGGCTCGCGGGCGGGCGCGTTGCCGACCGTGAGGACGTCGGTCGGCGCGACCACCAGGGCTCGCGCGGTCAGCGAGTGCGGGGCGATGTAGCTGACCACGTACCCCTTCACCCCCCAGGCCAGGATCGGCCCCTGGTTGGCGAGGTTGTAGCCGGTCGAGCCGACCGGGGTGGCGGCAACCAGCCCGTCGCAGCGGACGTGTCCGACCTCGTCGGCGGCGATCCGGTAGCTCAGCTCGGCGACCCGGTCGTGCAGGCGACGCGAGAGGGTGACGTCGTTGAAGCCGATGCCGCTGCGGCCGCCGGCCTCGACCCGGATGGCGGGCAGCTCGATCGTCTCGATCTCGCCGTCGAGGGCACGGCCGATCCCGGCCTCCGCGTCAGCCCGCTCGACCGCGGCCAGGAAACCCACCGTGCCGAAGTTGACACCGAACACGGGCACGTCCGTGCCGCTGAAGCGCCGAAGTGCGTGCAGGATCGTGCCGTCACCGCCGAGGACCAGGCAGAGGTCGGGCGCCTCGCCGTCGCGCTCGAGCTCGACCCCGGCAGCCGCCTCGCCGTGCTTGTCGAACTCGGCCTGGTCGGCGACCAGGCGCCAGTCGGCGGCACGCGCCGCGGCGACCGCGACGGCGACCGCTTCGGTCGCCGCGGGGGGATGCGAGTGGGTGATCAGCGCCGCGGTCTTCACTCGTCGTCCCCCTCGACTCCGGCGGTGTCCGCGGTGGCGATCGCCCCTTCGAGATCGGCGATCTCGGGGCCGCCGCCGCCGCACCAGACGAAGGTCTCGCGGTTCCCCTTCGGGCCCGGCAGCCCCGAGGAGGCGATGCCACGGATCGGTAGCCCGGTCTCCCGGGCGGCCAGGGCCACCTTCAACACCGCCTCCTGGCGGTCGGCGGGGTCGTGGACGACGCCGCGACCGACCCGCGACCGGCCCAGCTCGAACTGCGGCTTCACCATCGCCAGCACCTCGCCGCCGGGCACCAGACAGGCGGCGACCGCGGGCAGGATCTTGGTCAGGGAGATGAAGGAGACGTCGACCGTCGCCAGCGAGGCGAGGAACGGCAGGTCGGCGGGCCCGAGCGAGCGGGCGTTGAGGCGCTCGATCACGGTCACCCGCGGGTCCTTGCGCAGCCGGGCGTCGATCTGACCGTAGGCGACGTCGACCGCGGCGACCCGCGCCGCGCCCCGTTGCAGCATGCAGTCGGTGAACCCCCCGGTCGAGGCGCCGACGTCGAGACAGTCGCGCCCGGCGACGTCGATCCCGAGCGCCTCGAGGGCGTTGTCCAGCTTGATTCCCCCGCGGGAGACGAACCGGGGCCGCGCCTCGAGCACGAAATCGGCCTCCGGTTCGACCAGCTGGCTCGGGCGCAGGGCGACCGGCCCATCGGTCCCGATCCGCACTTCGCCCGCCCGGACGGCCCCCGCGGCAGCCGATCGCGAGGGGAATAGGCCCCGCTCGGCGAGCACGGCGTCGATGCGGGTCTTCTTCATGCCCGAAAGCTAGCGCGAGGTCCGATTTCCGCCCGCGGAGCGCCCGTCCTGCAACGACCGTCCAGCCGGTTCACAAGTCCGTAACGCTTTCGTCCAGATCGCCCCGAATCCTGGTATACAAGGAGAGCCTCCTATTTCGGCCCGCAGAGCCAAATATGGCGCCCCAGCAGGGAAATCACCCCCCAGATAGCGCTTTCTGTGACCCCCCTCACAGACAACCAGCACATACGTTCGTACGCTGTTCAAGGATTCAGTCGGAGCAACCGATAGGAAGCAACACAGAGAACTTTTTGGTCGAGTCCCGCGTCGTACATATGGCCCTAGATGCTTCCCACATCTGGCGCCCACGACACAACTGGGCTCACCTACCTCCCACAGATCCACATATATAGAGATACATATCTCTCCTCCCTGTAGTAACCCCAGAAGCGCCCCGCCCTCCCAGGCGGGGCGTTTTCTGTTGTGGGCCAAACCCCGACTTTCTCCGCTTTCCGCTCAGAGACCCTGGCGGGGATGTCCGGCGGGCCGGCATGGTGTATCGGGCCGGGCGGACGGGACCCGACGGTCCCGGCCTCGGCTAGGGCGGAGGGCGCTGCCGCGGTGCCGACCGCGTCGACCTGGATGTCGCGGCCCAGTACCCAGGCAAGTAGGACTTCGCTCTGGGGTCGGGAGGCCACGGCGAACGCGCGGAGCGCGAGTTCGGCGGATCCGGTTGCCGCCAGAAGCGTGGTCGGCGTCGTCGACCCGCTCTTGGTCGCCAGGGAGCCGACGATGCCGACGCCTTCCTGCCGCCAGGTGGCGAAGGTGCCGCCGCCCGGCGTCGACACCCGGCGGGCCAGGCCCGCCGGGGCTCCCGGGCAGAGGTCGATGCATTTCCTTATCGGACCAGGGCGCGTGCTCGCAGTCGCGAGGTGCAGCGGCGGAGCCCATTCATCCTCGGCGAGGCGGCCAGAAGCGCCCCGGATATGGGTGGACCGAAGGTCGGAGCTTTCCCACAGGGCGGTCGCCCGCCGGCCACGTCGATCGCGAGCGTCGGTTCGCCGATCGAGCCTTCATCACTCGCGACGGTGACGGGCCCGGGCGGGGACGGGGATGGCACGGCGGTAGCGGCCGAGGCAGGCGCGAGGCAGAGCAGGACGATGGCTGACGCCGACAGCATCTGGCGCCATTTCAACCCCTCACGTACCGAGTGACTTCTCACGAGGTTCCGGACCTCTAGCGTCGCTTCCCCTTGAGCTGCATTTCCGGCCATCGCCCCCAACGGCAGAGTCGATCCGGTCGAAAAGCATGAGCAAAATGGTTGAGGCGGGGCCCGGTGCGCGGGCCTATTTCCGCAGTACCGCTGGGCTGCTGGAAGAAGAGCGGCATCAGCGAACCGGCGGCCCGAGGGGCCCTCGCTGTCGGAGGGCGTTTAGAGATCCGGCCGAAATTCAGACAACAGGCGGCTCAGTAGTGCGTCTCTCGCGCGGTCAGGGGCCTGAGCCCGCATAGGCCTGCTCCATCCCGGAGGCTTATCTGCCTTGCGTCGGACTCACTGCGATTGCCCTCGCCGAGGAAGCCCTAAAGGGAAGACTGCGGGGCCTCCCGAACGCGCCGATTCAACTCCGCGATACGGCGATCGGCCAGTTCTCGGTCCTTCGCCGTTCGGCCCCTGAACCCCCGCACTCGGACGTGGCGACCGCCCTTGAAATTGATCTTCAGGGGCGGGAAATAGACCACGAACTTGAATTCAAATCCTTCGATCTCGTTCCAGGTCCAATGCCTGCGACGGATGATGCCGCGCAGCGTTACGCCGTCCTTCCCGACGACGAGTCCGGAGCGACCGGCCTGGAAGAAGAAGGCGGCGATTCCAATCCACGTCAGCCCCACCACCGGTCGGGCCGGTCCGCTCAGGTGATGCAGGCTCGAAAGCAACATCACCAGACCCAGGAGCCCGGCGACGAGCGCGAACAGGAACAGGCCGCTCTGTTCCCATTCGTTGAGGACCAACGGCTCACCTTCGGGGAGGATCGGTGGATCGTCCGTAGCAGCCTGCATTTGCGCCCCCGTCATCTGCCCTCCATCGCATGGACCCCCTCCAGAAACCAGCCAGGCAGTGAATTCACAACCCGAACGGCGCTCGGCACGGCGATTCCGGCATGCTCCGCCGCACCCTCCACGAGCAGGCCCGGAAGACCGGCGGCGATCGTGGTCAACGCGCCCGTGATGTCCGCTGCGGCCTGATTGAAGCAGGGGTCCTTTTCGGAGTGGAACCAGTTGCCCGCGAGCACTGCGGCTATTCCTCCTCCTATACCCGCAGCCTCCGGGCAAGGCTCAAAGATCACGCAGCCAACGCCCACCGCAGGTCCCGTCGCAGGCGATTCAATGATTTCTTCAGTTCCTTCGACAATGCAGTCGACGACGTTGGGGACAGTCGTGGTGAACGGACCGATATTGACCGTTTCTTCGCAGGCCCGCCCGGTCTGATCGTAGAACCTGAGCGGGTTGTCGCCGCCGTAGAGATAGGGCTGGCGCGTGGTTTCGACGGCCGGATCGCGGGTCATGAACTGCGCCGTCGCCGGGTCGTAGAACCGGGCTCGCAGGTATTGCAGGCCGCTCTGCCCGAGCGTGTACTGCCCGGCGTAGCCCAGCGCCGTCGTCGCGGTCCCGGTGTGCCCGGTGAGCCCGCCGTAAGGCGCGTACGTGAACGTCGCGACGGATTCCCCGGAGGCTTGGTGAGGAGCCGCGTGCTGCCCAACTGATCGTGATGGAGGTAGGTCGGTTCTTCCCCGGAGGAGATCTGCTCGAAAGGCATCCCGCCCGGCCCGTAGAGATAGCTGTCGGCGCCGTCCGAGAGAAGCAGTCCGGGTGATCTGCTCAGGTCCCAGATGAAATGCGTCGTGCTCAGGCCGACCGTCCTCGATGCCATCAGGCCGTTTCCGTCGTATCCGAACGATTCCGAGATCGCGGCCGTTTCGCCTTCTTCGGGCCGTTCGATCGCGGTCAGGTCTCCGGCCTGTGAGTATTTATAGGTGGTCGCCGGTCCGCTCGCCGGCGTCCGTTTGGTCCGCTCGCCCTCTTTGTCGAACGTGAAGGCGGCGCCGGTCGCCGATTCGATCTGGCTGGCTTTGTCGAAGGCGTTGGTCGTACCCGGAGCTTTGGTGATGTTGTCGGCGGCGTCGTATCCGAATTCGGCCGAACCGGCTTTCGTCAGCCGCTCGTTTTCGTCGTAGGAGAACGATTCGGTTTCGGCTCCGGGGAGTCCTTTGCTGATCAGGGATTCGAGCTGCCCAGCCGGGTCGCGGCTGTAGGCGAGCGAGGCGAGGGTTTCGGCGCCCTTCTTCATCGTCACCGAGGCCATCCGGTCGGCACTATCCCAGGCGTATTCGTCGGTGTCGGTGGTCCCTACGGGGAAGGTCGTCAGGGTCGGCGCTGAGTCCTTGTTGTAGCCGAACGAGGTCGTGTGGCCGAGCCAGTCGGTGACGCTTTCGAGGCGCCCGACTTTGTCGTAGGCACGGCTGATCGATTTGCCGTTCGGGTAGGTCAGTCCGACCGGCTCGTCGGCCAGGTTGTATTCCCAGGCGACCGTTTCCCCGTGTCCGCTTTTGCTGTGGACCAGACGACCGAGCTGGTCGTATTCCCAGGCACTTTCGCCGGTCCCGTCGACCATGCTCGTCAGGTTGCCATCTTCGTTGTAGCCGAAGGTCACGTCCTGGCCTGCTTCGGCCGAATAGGCGATTTCCTTGAGCCGGTCGGCTTTGTCATAGGCAAACGTCGTCGTACGACCGTCCGGGTCGGTCTTGGTTTTCAGGTTTCCCGCGGCGTCGAACGTCTGGACGGTGTTCCGTTCCAGCGGATCGATGATTTCGATCGGCTGCTCGAGCACGTTCCGGACATACGTCGTTTTGTCTTTTTTGCCGTCGACCTGGCTGGTGACCTTGCCCGCACCGTCGTAGCCGGTTTCTTCGACCGTCCCGTTCGGCAGTTCCACCTTCGTCCGCTCGTTGTCGGCGTCGTACGTGAACTTGGTTTTGCGGCCGTTGGGGTCGGTGATCGATTCGACGTTGCCGTCCGCGTCATAGGTACGTTTCGTCGTCCCGCCGAGCGGGTTGGTGATTTTTATCGGCCGCCCCTGGGAGTCGCGTTCGACCGTCGTCGTGAATTTCGCCGCTTCGGCCCCTTCTTCGTTGCCGCGCGGACTGACCGTGGAGGTCACCTGCGAATCTTCGTTGAACGCCCAGGTCCGCTTGTCGCCTTCGGGATCGATTTCGGCTTGCAGGTCGCCGTTGCCGTCGTATTCGTAGCTCCAGGCATGGCCGAGCGGGTCGGTCATCGATTTGACTTCGCCGTGCGGGCCGTATTCGTAGGAGACGGTCTGGGTTTTCGATTCCGGCGCCGGACGCGAGATCGTTTCGGGATTCCCGTTGGCGTTGCGGACGATCGTCGTTTTCTCGCCGTTCGGGTTCGTTTCGCTCAGAACCTGATGGGCTTCGTTGTAGGTCCATTTCGTTTCGTCGCCTTCGGCGTCCCGTTCGCTCGTACGGTTGCCTTCGTTGTCGTAGCCATAGGTCGTCGTGTGGCCGTTGCCATCGGTCTTCGATGCGAGCAGGCCCGCCGGGGCGTAGGTGAAGCTTTCCGTGCTAGCCACCACGGTGCCGAAACCACGGATGATCGACATCGGCTGGTTGTTGGAGTTGAACCACTCATCCGTCACCGCGCCGGTGGCTTTGTTGGCGATCTTCGTATGGAAGGGCGCGTATTCCCAGGTGGTTTTGCGTTCCGCCGGATCAGTCTGGGAGATGACCCGGCTGGAGCTGTCGTATTCGTTGGTCGTTTTGCCGCCCCGGCCATCCGTAAACGAGGTCATCCGGTGCGAGCCGTCGTATTTGAACTGCCAGCTCGGACTGGCTTCGCCTGGCAGCGTGACCGATTTCAGGTTTTTCGATTCGTAGGCGTATTTGATTTCGTGGCCCATCGGGTCTTTGGCCTTTTCGACCAGACCTTCGCCGTTGTAGGTCAAGGTGATTTTCCGACCGCTCGGGTCGATGATCGTTTCGAGCTTCCCCGAGCCGTTGTAGGCGAGGGACGTCTCGTTGCCGTTGTTGTCGGTCACCGATTCGAGGCGGCCGGAGGCGTCGAATTTCTCCTTGGTCTGGCCCGGTTGGGTCAGTGTGAAACCGGATTCGGCCGAGCCGGCCAGCAGGCTCCGACTCCATGACGGCGCGACCCAGGAAGCGCCGCTTCTCGTGAACGTGGTAGTTGCCCCGGAAGCGTCGGTCAGCGTCTCCTTGGCGCCGCTTTCTTCGGCGGTCAGCGTGGCGCCGAAGGAGTTCGACCAGCCGTAACCGAACATGCCGACGGACCCGGCGGCCGCCGCCTGGGCGCCGTAGGTGCGGTTGAGGTCGAGGCCGACGCCACGTCCACCGATCCGAAAGTCGGTCTGAGTCTCGGTGAAGTTGCCCGTCGCGCAGTCAACCGGATCACCACATTCCGAGCGGTGCGGGGTATTGGCGCTGGATTTGACGGCGACCTTGTTTTTGATTTCAAGGTGACCGCTCAGTTCCTTGATCGTGCCGGTGCCGCCATTGGCGAACGGGACAGACACGATCGTTTTTCCGGTCCCCGTCGTCTTCTCGAAGGTGCCCAGGTTGAGGAATTCGGCGGTGGAACCACCCGTGCCGAGGCCCGAGCCCGTCTGGGTGTTTGCGATGAAGTCGCCCGCGTTCCGAAAGAGCGATCCTTCTCTCATCGTCATGTAATCGGCGTTCAGGCTGAACGTCCCTTCGTTCACGAACGTCCGTTCCGAGAGGATGTTGGAATCCGCGGTCGCAGTCGCCCCGGGCAGCAGTACGGTCGACCCGGTACCGCTCATCAGGCCTCCCCATTCCAGCGATTCGGCGACGGTGACCGTACCGGGCCCAGTCAGTATGCCGATGCCGCCGGGGTAGAGGCTCAGGCTCTTCAAGCGCAGTTCTTCCTGAAGCACTTCGACGATGGACACATACGCCTGAAACGAGTTGCGGTAGCCGGCGATGACCAGGGACAGGCCGATGGGTTCGACGCCTTCTTCGAGCTTCACCGTCGCCTGTTTGGTGACCTTGAGGGAGCCTTCGAGCCTGCCACCGACCAGTTTGAAGAGGCCACCGGTGAACACGAGCTGAGCGCCTTTGGCCGCCAGCCAGTCTGCGTTGGGCGAGGTTGCGCCGCTCCAGAATTCCAGGCTCCCCGTCTGCGCTTCGACGGTGCCATCGTTCACGAACGGGATGGCTACTTCGGTCGCGCCGGTCCCAGTGATCTTCCGGAAGGTGCCGAGGTTGAGGAAAGTGGCGGCCGTGTTTTCCGATGAGAGCCTGCCCCCTTCGGAGTTGGCGTTGAAGATGCCGATGTTTTCAAAGAGCGCCCCATTCTTGATGGTCAGGTAGCCAAGGTTGAAGTTGACCGTCCCTTCGTTGACGAAGGTCCGTTCCAAGAGCTTCCAGCCCGTAGCGGTCGCGCCCGATGCCAACACGGTTGACCCGGTGCCTTTCATGGTCGCGCCCCAGTTCAGAGATTCGGTTACCGTCACGGTGCCGGAACCGGTCAGGACGGCATTGGAGAGGCTGGCGACGAGATTGGCGATCACCGACGGCCCGGTCAATTCCAGCGTCACGCCTGCCACCGAAAGCGTGCCGTCCACCTGAGCACCCGCAGCGGCCGCGTTCGTCGTGACTTTGACGGTCTTGCCGACCCCGACGCAAACGATGTCGGAGCTGGTCGGGACTTTGCCGGTGGACCAGTTGGAGGCCGTCGACCAGGTCCCTTCGGCCGGACCTTTCCAGGTGTCGGTGCATTCCGCGCCCGAGGCACTGGTTGGCAGGAGCACTAAGCCGAGCAGAATGACGAGGCCGACGATGGCCGATCGCATCGGCGCCCCGGTCGGCCAGACGATCGCTCCAGGGGTGCCTGCGGTGTGTCGCCGGTGACTCAATTCTCCCTACCTCTCATTTATGACTGGAGCGTCTCAGAACGCGGCCGAGGTTTTACCTAATTGCGTATTGCTGAGGAATACCTGCTTTTTCAAGTTGAAACTGCTGGCCGGTCAGCACCTATCCGCCAATGACAAACAGGGGCCGCCAGGCCCGCCGTGTCGGGCTGGCGCCTGATCCCTACGACGACTTCGTCACCGCGGCCGACGCGATCGCCGCGCCCTCTGTCGAAGTCCTCACCCCTGCATCCCCCCTTCCAATACGAACCGAGATGTTCTCGCATGCAGGGACCGGCCCGCGCGGGCGGCCCGACGATCTCGCTGTTTCGCTACCGAGTTCCGGGTAAGAGCTCGGCATGCGCTCGTCCCTCGCTGTCATCACCGCCCTGCTCGCCGCGATGTTCCTTGGTGCCTGCGGAGGGGGTGACGAAGGGCCCACGCCGGAGGAAGAAGCGAAGGTCGCGGCGGTGCGGGCGGTCGAGAACGGGGACGCGGGCAGCTTCTGCCGCCAACAGGCCAGCAAGGCCTACCTGCAGCGGATCTACGAGGGTGACGTCGCAAGGTGCGTGAAGTCGGAAGGATCGGTGCCGGAAGAGACGAGCACCGCGAAGGCGACCAAAGCCGTGGTCAAAGGCGACGAAGTTCACGCCGTGGTCACGGTCGTCCTCAAAGGGGGCAGCTACGACGGCGCGACCGGCGGCGTCGAGATGGTGAAGGAGCGGGAAGCCTGGAAGGTCGACGACTACGACGATGACTTCATCCGCTCCGCCTTCCTCGCCGCGATCCAGACCCTCGACGAAGGCGCGATCTCCACCCCGGGGATGAAGGCGTGCTTCACCCGCCAGGTCAAGGCGATGCCGGTCGGGAAGGTCCGCGAACTCACCTACGCTTCCGATGCCGATGACGAGAAGAAGGTAAACAAGACACTGCTGGGAATGGCCGAAAAATGCCCGGAGTCGGCGCTGGCCGAGTACGGCGCCACCACGCTCACCGAAGGCGTGCACGAAAGCGACGAGCACAAGGCCGGCTACGTGCCGTGCCTGCGCAAGGAAATCAAGTTCCTGCTTGAAGTCACCGGGATCACCACCGAATTGCTCAAGGAACACCCGGGCTTCGCTGCCGTCGCCGCCCTCGAAGGAATCGTCGAGGGGGCGAAGAAAAACTGCGGCGGCTGAGTCGCACGCTGATGGGGGGGGCCGCCTCGCTGGCGATCGCGGGCCTCTGTGCCGGAGGCGCGATCGCCGCCCCGGACCCGCCGCGGACGAAGCTGGTCCCGCTGTCGATGTTCGCGGGCGAACTGGGCGCCTGGTCCCCGGACAGCGGCCAGTTCGCGGTGCCGGGGACGAAGAAGATCTCCCTCATCGGCGTCGACGGCAAGGTCCGGCGCAATCTGCGCGGCCCAGGGATCGGCTACTTCGGGTTTCCCTGCGAATGCTCGGTCGCCTGGACCGCGGACGGCAGCCGGATCCAGTTCGTCTCCCAGGAAGAAGAACTGGGGGAAACCTCGGTGATCGGCAGCGTCGCCGCCGACGGTTCTGGCGAGGAAGACCGCGAGCTGGGCGTGCCGATCGGCTCAGCCGGCTGGGCGCCGAGCGGTTGGCCGCTCGTCTACGTGCCCAACGCACGGACCTGGGACGCGGTGACCGGCAAGGCACTCGGACCGAACCCGGATCTCTGGCGCCTCGAGGGCCTCCAGGCCAAGCCGGAAAAGATTCTCGCGAGCCCCGGCACCGAGTGGGATCCGCGGTTCTCCCCCGACGGCGCCCGGATCGCCTTCCAGCTCGAACGCCGCGGGTCGACCAGCCTCTGGGTCGTGAACGCCGACGGCTCCGACCCGCGGCGCCTGACCGGACCCCTGCTCGGTTCCTCCGAAGACTCCTGGTCGCCGGACGGCCGCCAGATCGCACTCACGACCTTCTCCCGCCAGAAGGGCGACCGCCGCTGCCACCTCTACGTCCTGTCGGCAAACGGAGGGCGACCACGCAAGATCGTCGACGAAGAGGTACGGACCATCGGTCCCGCCTGGACCCCGGACGGACGCTGGATCACGTTCGCCAACTACCACGGGCAGATCCGCAAGGTCCGACCCGACGGCACCGGCCTGCAGACCGTCGCCGAATTCCCGGGCAAAGAAGTCAGCGGCCTGAGTTGGTCTCCGGACGGCAGGCACCTCACCTACAGCGCGCGGACCCCGCCGCACACCGACTGAGGTCCAGGCCGATGGAGTGCGTATGCGGCTGCGGCCGGGAGATCTCAGGAGCGAAGCTCACGCAGCGGAACCTGGTCGCGGCCGGCATCGCGCTCGAGCTGCTCGCCTGGGACAAGAACCGCGCCTCCCCCACTCCCGGGCCGGAGGGCCGCGAAGGGCTGATCGCCCGCGGCGCCGACTGCTACCAACGACTGCTCTATTCGCTGCACGAAGAAGGCGGCGGCGATCCGGATGCGGACTGCGAAGAGTGGCTGGCCGAAGCGGGCGCGATGCGCGCGCAACGCTCCGACATGACGACGAAACGGTTCCTCGGCCGCGGACACGGCTCACCGAACCTGACCGAGCACGACATGGCCCAGCTCGACCGGCTCCACCCGGAGCTGAGCTTCACCGGGAAGACCTCCGAAGGCGAGGAACCCGAGGACGATCTCGTGCTGAAGTTGGAGAGGCTTCGGGTCCTGCGCGACGAAGGCGTGCTTACCGACGAGGAGTTCGTCGCGGCGAAAGCGCGCCTGCTCGGTTGATCGTCAGTCCTCGTCGGCCTCGGCGGCGATCTTCGCCTCCAATTCCGCCATCACCTCGGGGTCGCGAAGGGTGGTCACGTCGCCGAGCGCCCGGCCCTCGGCGATGTCGCGCAGCAGGCGCCGCATGATCTTGCCGGAGCGGGTCTTCGGCAGGTCGTCGGCCCAGATCACCCGCTTCGGGCGGGCGAATTTGCCGATCCGGGTGGCCACGCCACCGCGGATGGCTACGAGCACCTCGTCGGAGGGCTCGACCCCGCCGTTCAGGGTGACGAAGGCGCAGATCGCCTGGCCGGTGTCGGGGTCGGACTGCCCGATCACCGCCGCCTCGGCGACTTTCTCGTGCGCCACGATCGCCGACTCGACCTCCGCGGTCGAGAGCCGGTGCCCGGACACGTTGACCACGTCGTCGATCCGCCCGATCACCCAGAAGTAACCGTCGGCATCCTTGCGGGCGGCGTCGCCGACCAGGTAGCGATCCTTGCCGAACTTCGAGAAGTAGGTCTCGATGAAGCGCTCGTCCTCCTTGTAGAGCGTGCGCAACATGCTCGGCCACGGCTTTTCCAGCATCAGCAGCCCTTGGCCTTCGGCGACCGGCTCGCCATCGGACTCGCCGACCACCTCGGCGCTCACCCCGGGGAAGGCCATCGTCGCCGACCCGGGCTTGGTCGCGGTGATCCCCGGCAGCGGGGTGATCATGATCCCGCCGGTCTCCGTCTGCCACCAGGTGTCGACGATCGGACAGCGTTCGCCGCCGATCACCCTGTGGTACCAGAGCCACGCCTTCGGATTGATCGGCTCGCCGACCGAGCCGAGCAGGCGCAGCGAGGAGAGGTCGAACTTGCCGGGGATGTCGGCGCCCCATTTGATGAAGGTGCGGATCGCGGTCGGCGCGGCGTAGAGGATCGTCACCTTGTAGTCCTGGACCAGCTCCCACCAGATCCCCTGGTGCGGATAGTCCGGCGCTCCCTCCCACATCACGCTGGTCGCGCCGTTGCTCAGGGGGCCGTAGACGATGTAGGAGTGGCCGGTGATCCAGCCGACGTCGGCCGCGCACCAGTAGACGTCCTCCTCGGGTCGAAGGTCGAAGACGTAGCGGTGGGTGGTGGTCACCCCGGTCATGTAGCCGCCGGTGGTGTGGAGGATCCCCTTGGGCTTCGCGGTCGAGCCCGAGGTGTAGAGGATGAAGAGCGGATGCTCGGCCTCCATCGGCTCGGCCGGGCACTCGGCCGCCGCGGCGGCGCAGACCTCGTCGTAGAAGACGTCGCGGCCCTCGCTCATCGGGCAGTCGATCCCGGTCGAGCGCACCACGACGATCGTCTCCAGCGTCCGCAGGTCGCCCATCTGCTCGTCGACCTGCTGCTTGATCGGCGCGGTCTTGCCCTTGCGGCGCGCTCCGTCGACGGTGATCAGTGCCTTCGCCTCGCTGAACTCCATCCGCTCGCGCACCGACTCGGCCGAGAAGCCGCCGAAGACGACGTTGTGGATCGCCCCGATCCGCGCGCAGGCCAGCATCGCCACCGCGACCTCGGGGATCATCGGCAGGTAGATCCCGACCACGTCGCCCTTCTCCACCCCGAGGTCCTTCAGCGCGTTGGCGAAGCGCTGGGTGTCGGCGAGGAGCTCGGCGTAGGTGACGTCGCGCCGCTCACCCTCCTCGCCACGCCAGTGGTAGGCGACCCGCTCGCCGTTCCCGGCGGCGACATGACGGTCGAGGCACTGGGCAGAGGCGTTGATCCGCCCGTCCTCGAACCACTTGTAGAAGGGCGGGTCGGAGTCGTCGAGACCCTCGGTCGGCTCGACGTCCCAGTCGAGCAGCTCCTTCGAACGCGCCGTCCACCAGGCGACCGGATCCGCGGCTGCCTCCTCGTAGATCCGCGGGTCGCTCCAGAGAGCCCGCTCCCGGAACTCCGCCGGCGGCTCGAAGGTCTCGATCTCCAACATCCGCTCGAGCTCCTGCTCGAGCGCGGTGCTCCCTGCTCCCGTCTCGCTCATCTCTCCTCCTCGGCTTGCGGGTCGTTCCCCTCGCCCATTATCCGGCGGCGGCGCGGATCGCCGCCTGCGCGGCGGCGACGCGGGCGACCGGCACCCGGTAGGGCGAGCAGGACACGTAATCGATCCCTGAGTTGTGGAAGAAGTCGATCGAGTCAGGATCGCCGCCGTGCTCACCGCAAACCCCGAGCTTCAGATCGGCTTTGGTCTTCCGTCCCAGCCAGGTCCCCATCCGCACCAGCTGGCCGACCCCCGGGGCGTCGAGCGTCTCGAACGGCGAGCGGTCGAAGACGTCGACGTCGATATAGCGGCCGAGAATCCGGCCCTCGATGTCGTCGCGGCTGAACCCGAGCGCGGTCTGGGTCAGGTCGTTGGTGCCGAAGGAGAAGAAATCGGCCTCCTCGGCGATCTCGTCGGCGCGCAGGCAGGCGCGCGGCAACTCGATCATCGTCCCGACCGTGTAGTCGCGTCCGCACTCGACCCCGACCCGCCCGCCGATGGCGACGATCTGCTCGCGCAGGATCTCCAGCTCGCGCCGGTAGTCGACCAGCGGCACCATGATCTCGGCGCTCACCTCGAGGCCGCGACCCCGGGTGGCGGCCAGGGCCGCGAAGATCGCCTCCACCTGCATCTCGTAGATCGCCGGGAAGAGGATCCCGAGCCGCACCCCGCGGGTGCCGAGCATCGGGTTGACCTCCTGCAGCACCCGGATCCGGGCGAGCTCCCGTTCCAGCGTCGGCACTTCGGCACCGCCCTCGGCCTCGGCAGCGCGCAGGCGCTCTTCGACCTCGGGGAGCGGCGGTAGGAACTCGTGCAGCGGTGGGTCGAGCAGTCGGATCGTCACCGGCAGGCCCTCCATCGCCGCGAAGATCTCTTCGAAGTCCCCCTGCTGGAGCGGCAGCAGCCTGGCGAGGCCCTCCTGGCGGGCCTTGTCGGTGTCGGCGAGGATCACGGCGACGATCGCCTCGTTGCGCTCGGCGCCGAAGAACATGTGCTCGGTGCGGCAGAGGCCGATCCCTTCGGCACCGAATTCGCGGGCGCGCCGGGCGTCCTCGGGGGTGTCGGCGTTGGTGCGGACACCGAGCGAGCGCACCTCGTCGGACCAGCCGAGCACCGTCTCGAACGCGGCGCTCATCCGTGGCTCGACCAGCGGCACGTCGTCGCCGGTCACCGCCCCGGCGCTGCCGTCGATCGCGATCCGGTCGCCGGCCCGCAGGACGACCTCGCCGCCGCGGCGGACCTCGCCCTCCTCGGGGTCGATCTCCAGCGACGCGGCGCCGGTCACCGCGGGCACGCCCATGCCGCGGGCGACGAGCGCCGCGTGCGAGGCCTTGCCGCCCTCCGAGGTGAGGATGCCGACCGCGGCCTGGAAGCCGGCGATGTCGTCGGCCTCGGTGAAGGGACGGGTGAGGATCACGTCTCGGCCCCCGGCGGCGGCCTCGATCGCCGCCGCGGCGGAGAAGACGATCTCGCCCTTCGCGGCGCCGGGCGAGGCGGCGACGCCCGTCGCCAGGATCTCGTAGGTGGTCTGCGGGTCGAAGGTCGGGTGGAGCAGTGCGTCGAGCGCCTCGGCCTCGATCGTCATCAGCGCCGCGTCGCGCTCCAACAGCCCCTCGCCCACCGCGTCGACGGCGAAGCGGACCGCCGCCTGCGCCGGGCGCTTCGCGCTGCGCGTCTGCAGCATGTAGAGGCGGCCTTCCTCGACCGTGAACTCGGTGTCCTGCATGTCGCCGTAATGACGCTCCAGGGTGCGCAGGATCGTCAACAACTCGGCGTTGACGGCCGGCTGCCACTCGGCCAGCTCGCGGATGTCGCGCGGGGTCCGCACCCCGGAGACCACGTCCTCGCCCTGGGCGTTGGGCAGGAAGTCGCCCGAGGGCTCGGGCGCCCCCGTCACCTCGTCGCGGCTGAAGGCGACGCCGGAGCCCGAGGTGTCGCCCTTGTTGCCGAACACCATCTGCTGCACGTTGACGGCGGTGCCCCAGTCGTCGGGGATCCGGTTGAGACGCCGGTAGGTGACCGCGCGCTCGCCGGCCCAGGAGTCGAAGACGGCTTCGATCGCGGCGCGCAGCTGGGCGATCGGGTCGGACGGGAAGTCGTAGAGCTCCTGGAAGCGGGCGGTCAGGGCGCGCAGGCTGTCGACACCGAGCTCGGTGTCGTCGCGGACG
>Ga0134125_10002238_pt1 | contig 23083 bp, 25 predicted proteins | sample KB31751_FD_96464 | JGI IMG/M metagenome (GOLD analysis project Ga0134125, IMG submission 96464) | Terrestrial soil microbial communities with excess Nitrogen fertilizer from Kellogg Biological Station, Michigan, USA - KB3-175-1 | ecosystem: Environmental > Terrestrial > Soil > Unclassified ... | reverse complement strand
TGCGTCTGCGCAAGGCGCACGGGGCGGGCGGGGCCTATCCCGTCTGCATCGAGGGGGGCGCCAGCATGGTTCGGTGGCACCTTGCGCGGCTCCGGACCATCGCGGACCGCATCGACCGTTTCGGGTCAAGGGCCGGCGTCAAGAAGGCCGACGAAGTGGAGTTCTTCGGCGGCGCCGGCCGGTCTGGCAAGGAGCCTTCGGGCTTCCAGACCCTCGCCGAGATCCAGCGGTACTTCCGCTCGGAGCTCTGCATGCTGCTCTTCGGGGTGGGGAACATCCAGAGCTTCGGCGGCGCTGGCAACCGCGTCGGGGTCTACTGATGGGTTCCTTCCGGGACGACCTGCTGCCCGATCTGGATGAGATTCGTGGCATCTCGGACGAACTGGGTCTCCGCGTCTTCAGCGTCTTCGTGCAGCGGAACACATGGTCTGGTAGCCGACCGGGCATGGGCAACGTCACGCCGGGCCCGATCGTCCAGCTCGTGAACACCCGCCCCGACGGGTCCACCGCACCCGTCCTCGTGCGCCAGGTGACGAGCCAAGACATCATCGCAAGCGGCGGCGTCTATTCGGACGGCGACTACAAGGTCGGCCCGATGACGCCACCATATCCTGGCGGCGGGGTGGGGGATGACGCCCTCGACCCAACGCCGACCGCGACGCCTACTCAGGCGGTCGAAATCGTGTGGACCATGAAGGGCCCTGGCCTTCCTGCCAACGGCGCCATCATGAAGAAGATCAACGAAGAGGCGACGTGGGCGCACTCCTTCCTGATGCTCCGGAACACCGGAGCGCGGGCTCCGTGAGCGACGCCGGGATCGTCGAAGGTCGCCTCCTGTTCGCGTGCCCTGCATGCGGCGCGTCGGAAGAGTCCGACGGGGATATCGAGCGGCAGGTCGTCCGCTGCGATTCGTGCGGCGCGCTCATCACCTACGGCGTCGCGATGCCGCGCATCGTGGCGATCCAGCACCCCGACGATGCGCGATTCGTGCAGATCGCGATCGAGCAGAAGCACAAGGGGCAGACCATGGCGCACGTCGTCCTGTCGCTCTCGCGTGAGTTCGCCGCGATGCTGGGGCGGGACCTTATCGGCTGCGCACCCAAGACGCCGTGAGCGCGGTCCGCATCGACGCGACCAAGACGGTCGCGAGCCTCCGCAACATGAACGGCGGCATCGTCCAGGCCGCAGCGCTCATCCTGAAGAGCGCGATCGAGGACACTGTGAGCCGTGCGAAGGCCACGACGGCGTGGAAGGACCGCTCCGGCGAGACCCGAAAGTCGATCGTGGGGAGCCGGACGGGCTTCGGGACCGGCATCGTCACGGCAGGCGGGGCTAGCCGGTTCCTGGAGAATGGGACGCGGGCGCACATCATCGAGGCGAAGCGAGCCAAGGCGCTCAAGTTCTCGGTGAACGGGCAGATGCTCTTTCGGCGCCGGGTCCAGCATCCGGGCACGAAAGGGGCGTACTTCCTCACGCAGGCGCGCAACGCGGCGCAACAGGACATCGCCTACGCGGCGGAGATCTTCTTGGGACGGGTGGTGCGGTGAAGGGACGGACCTAATTCGTGCCGACCGCCTTCTCGAACTTCAAGGTCGCCGGCCTCTCGTTCCCGCTCTCGACGGGCCTTGACCTCTACGACGCGGATCCGGTCCTCGGGTATGCGCTCGACTTCTGGAAGTGGCTGATCGAGACATACGTCGGAGACGCCATCACGGCGCGCGCCGCAGCGTGCTCCGTCCCGATGCCGGCGGTCGTGCAGCAGGTCTTCCCGGACGATCCGCTCCCGTACCTGCTCGAGCAGCAAGTTCAGCTCCCGTGCCTCGCGGCGTATCGTAAGGACTCGGCGTATTCGAAGAAGACGGCGGCCTGGGAACATGACCGCTGCACCTTCGATCTGCTCTACATCCTGCCGCCGCTGAAGCCCAGCCAGGTGGACAAGCTCCTTCCGGTCCGGCGAGCGATCGCGGCGTGTCTGCGGCAGAAGACGACCTACAGCTTCGACCCGGGCTACACGCCTCGGGGTGGAAGCCTCGGCGACTCCCCGTTCGCGGAGCAGTATGCGTGCGTGGAAGAGGTCGGCTTCACGGCTGACCACTACAGCAACGTGGAGGGCACCGGGAACCTCGTCTTCCCGATGCTCCACATGGAAGGCTACTTCCTCGAGCGCGACATGCCCGTCCCCGGCGTGCCATTCCAGGGCGGAGACGTCTCGGTCCGGATGGCTACGCAGGACGGGACCAGCGTCCCGGACTTCGCGCAGTTCTCGACGCAGCTGGCGCCGACGCTGACCGGGGTTTCACCGGGGAGCGGGACGAGCGCGGGCGGAACGAGTGTGACCCTCACCGGGACGCTCTTCCTCAAGAACCCCAAGGTCATCTTTGGCAACCAGCCGGCTACCAACGTCGTTTGGTCGAATGCGGAAAGCCTCACCTGTACGACGCCTGCGGTCGGCGGGTCCGGCGCGGTGCCCATCACGATCCTGAACGCAGACGGGCAGTCGGTGACCGTCGACGGGGCATTCGTCTACACGTAGCAGCGGTCCGAGTCGCATGGCGTCACCAGAGCCGCTGCGACGCCACCGACACCGTTGACGCGCACCGTCTCGCCGCACTCCAGGCACTTGCGAGCGCCATAGAAGCGGCTCGGCCCCGTGAGCCAGCCCTCACGGCATAGCCCGCACTTCGTGCAGGCCATCCAGTCGCGGTCGTTCTGCGAACCGCACCCCGGGCAGTCCTCGGTGCGACGTCGCTCGTTCTCATCGAACACGTGCTGAAGCGGATGAGCGCTCATAGCGCAACACCGTAGCACCGAATCCGCAAGACGCCTCCGGGACGTCCGAACTGCTTTCGGCCGCGCAAGCCCGCGCGCGCCTTTGGAGATCTCCATGCCCAAGACGCTGCGCGTTCTTCCGCGCGGACAGGCGATGGTGCCGCACTACGAGCACCAGCACGTCGTCCGCAAGTTCCACGGCTGGACGCACGATCCGAACGTCGGTGAGGAATACGAGGACCGGACCGAGACGGGCGCCATCGTGAAGCGCCGCTCAGGCGGCTTCGAGCCGATCGAGGTCTCGACCGACGAGCACGTGATCGAACTGCCGGTCACGCCGGAGTACATCCGCCATCTCCGAGACGGGGACTTCTGGGCGGCCGACGAAGAGACCGCGCGGATCGCGGGCTGCGCGTTCGACCCGAAGTTCGGCGGAGAGCACACGCTCGCGCCGTCGGTCGTCGTGGATGTCGCGAACGCGATTCCGGCCCAGGGCTTCGAGTTCGACTCCAGCAAGTTCGATGCGAGCAAAGCGGCGCTCACCGTGCTGCCGGCGACCGCGAAGGAAGGGGCCTGACCGATGCCCGCTGCGATCAACCTCAACGGTGTCCCGGCCGGCTACGTCGTGCCGGGCGTCCTCGTGGAGCTCGACTTCGCGGTCGGCCAGTCCGGGGGCAGCGGTGCCGCGCGCGCCGTCCTCCTCATGGGCAACAAGACCTCGGCGGGGTCGGCGACCGCGGACACGGTCATCTACGGGCCGAACACGGCCATCCCCTGCCAGACCGAGGCCGACGTCATCGCCCTCTTCGGCCCGGGCTCCCAGCTTCACCGGATGTTCATCCGGTTCGTGAAGGCGGCCGGGGTCAACAACACGACGCCCCTCTTCTTCATCGCGGTCACTGCCTCGGGCGGAACCGCGGCGTCGACGACGATGACGATCGCCACGACGGCGGCCGCCACCGGAAATCATCGCTTCTGGTGCCTGGACCAGTTCGTCGACACCCCGATCACCACCGGGCAGACCGTCACCCAGATCGCCACCGCGATCGTGGCGAGCATCAACGCCCAGACCAGCTGGCCGATCACCGCCGCGAACACCGCGGGCGTGATCACCATCACGTGGAAGCATGCGGGACCCGAGGGCAACTGGGGCCGCGTCCAGGCGCTCCTCACGGGAACCGGCGTGGCGACCACCACCACGCTCACGAGCAACACCTTCCTCACGAGCGGCGCCACCGCGGACAGCTACACTTCCGCGCTCTCGACGATCGCCAGCCAGCGCTTCTATTACATCGTGTGCGGCGACTCGGACGCCACGAACGTCGGAGCGCTCGTCACCCAGGTCAATTCGCTGGCCCTCCCGACGAACGGGAACCGGCAGCGCGTCGTCTTCGGGTCGATGGACACCCTTGCGAACACCATCACCCTCGCGACCGGCGTGAACGCCGCGCGGGCGGAGTGCGTCTGGGGCAACGCGACGGACATGACCCCTGCCGAGCTCGCGGCGACCGCCACGGCGATCTATGCCACGCTCGAGCAGGGCTCCCAGTACGGCGTCAACCGGAAGAACTTCTCGCTCTTCCCGGCCCAGGCCAACGACGCGTCCTACTGGCCCGTCATCGCGGGACGGAACGGCGCGGGCGGGGCCCCGACGCAGGCGCAGATCTACAGCGCGCTCCAGAACGGGATCACCCCGATCACCGTGCTCCAGACCGGCGCCGCACAAATGGTGAAGCGCATCACCACGCGGTCGCTCAACGGGTCCACCGCGGATTACCGGATCCGGGACGCGCACAAGGTCACGGTCTGCGACTACTTCTGTGACGACGTCGCGGCGATCACCACGACCCAGTGCGGGGGCAAGGATCTCCTACCGGACCCCATCCCTGGCCAGCCGGTCCCGCCCACCGCGGTCACGCCGCGGGTCTGGAAGGGGCTCCTCCAGGGCCAGGTCAGCAACTACGGCGACCTCGGGCAGTGGTCCTACATCCCCGGGAACGTGCCGCAGCAGGGGCAGACCCCGGCGGACATGATCAACGCGAACTTCCAGGGGCCGCAGATCGAGACGGCGAACCCGAATCGCATGAGCGTGTCCATCCCGCTCTCGCCCTGCGCCATCTTCGACGTCGCTGCGATTTTGGCGATGCAAGTCGGCTGATCGTCTGAGCGCGCCCGCGGCCAATCGGTAGCAGCGCGCCCCTCGTCTCGTCAGCGGCGCCATCGCGCTCGCTCGGACCTCCCATCCCCGAAAGGCGGCCCATTCGATGGCAGCGCTGAAGATCTACGCCCTCCTCTTCCCGTCCGTCGACGGCTCGCTCCTGATGGAGGAGTCGTCGATCACGATCACCCGGACCACCAACTCCCAGCCCGTCCACACCGTCGGCAACGGCTACGCGGGCGAGTCCCCGGGCGCCGCGATGTGCGAGTTCGACGTGACGGGCGCCATCCCCAAGGACGGTTTCGAGTTCGACGCCGGCAAAAAGATGGCGACCCTCACGCCGGCGAAGCTCTACGTACTTGGTCCGGGTGGTGCGACCTTGAAGGGCGAGTGCTTCATCATCTCCGACGTCACGCGGCACGGCGTGAATCAAGAGGCGACCTACGAGTTCCGAGCTCGCGGACCAATGAAGCTGTGGTCGTGATCCGATGAGTCTCACGGTCGCGCAGGCCCGCAAGCTCCTCGAGCAGTCCGCCGCCACCAAGGGCAACGGGCCGCCCACGGACGTCACCGCGAGCGAACTTTGGGCGCGCCTCACCCAGCGTCCGCGGCCCCACAAGGTCGTGTCGTTCCCGGTGCGCCCTGGAGAGGAATCGCCGGGCAGTCTGCGGCTCCAGATCCTCACCGAGGGGGAGCTCCACCAGTGCCGCGCTGGGGCCTCAGCGTTCGCCCGGGAGGCCACCAAGTCGGCGCCGATCGGGGACCTCGGCTACGACGAAATCTACCGCAACGAGCTCATGGTGCAGCTCATGGCGATCGCCGCGCGCGACGTCAATGCGCCGGCGCTGCCCGCCTTTCCAAGCGCCGAGGCGGCTCGCGGGAAGCTCGTGAGCGACGAATACGCAGTGCTTTACCAGCACTACCTCCTTCTCAAGGTCGAGAGCGGTCCGATCATCGCCGAGATGACCGAGGCCGAGATGGACGCGTGGGTGGCTCGCCTCATGGAGGGCGCCGACGCTTCCCCTTTAGGGCAGCACTCATCGGGGGCTCTGATTGGCCTGATCGAGCATTTGGTCTCGAAGCTCCTGATGATCTCACCGACGGACAGTTTCTCGTCTGGCTCGCCGCCCGCCGCCGAAGTGAGCGCGCCAAGTCCGTCTAAATAGCGAGGGGCGATGCCCACGATCGACCCCGTCGTCATTGCTTTCGCAACCGCGGGACTGACTGACGTTTCCAAGGCCTTCACGACGATCGAGCAGAATGTCCGCCGGCTCGAGAAGTCGAGCACGGACGGGGCGACTCGCACGGCGCGCGCACGCATCCGGGCCGTGGATGACGAGGCGAAGGCTTCGACGAAAGCCAACAAAGATGCTCAGCGCGAGGCCGATCGGCTCGAGAAGTACAAGGCTGACGTACGGCGGCGGTCCTCCGAGATGGCGGGCCTCGCAGCCGGCAAGCAGGCGGATGCGGAGATCCGCGAGGCCAAGCGCTCGGCCAAGGAGCAGGAGCGCGAGGCGAAGCGACTCGAGGACTTCAAACAACGTGTCCGGATCAACTCGTCGATCCAGGCCGGGCGCCTCGCGGAGCGCCAAGTTCGCGAGGAACTGAACGAGAGGCGCGCGTCCGCACATCGGGTATCCGGTGCGTTTGGCGGTGCGATCGGTGGCGTGGCAGGCGCCGCGGGGCTCGCCGGTGGCATCCTCGGGGGCTTCCAACTCGCCGACGCCTTCCACAAGCAGGCATCCGACCAGCAGGCCGCTGCGCTCCTCGTGAACTCAGCGACGAGCGGTGGCGTCACGCAGCCCGGTGCGACGGTCGACAATATCCTCGGCCAGGCCAGCGTCGTTGCAAAGACGCATGGCGTCTCGCGGTCCGATCTCATCGCAGGAACGCAGAACTACGTCGCACTCGCAGGCGCCGACCAGTTCGGCAACGCGATGAAGAACATGGACTTCTTCGCGAAGCTGAGCGTCGCGTCCGGGAGCTCCATGAACGACATCACCGGCGCCGCTGGCATCTTGCAGGCCCAGAACAAGAACCTCGACTCGGCATCGATGCAGCAGATGATGCTCGACATGATGGCGCAGGGAAAGCAGGGCGCCGTCGAGATCAAGGACATGGCGGCGCTCGCCGGGACCATCGGCTCTGCCCGAGGTCAGTACGCGGGCGATATCGGCGAGAACCAGCGCAAGCTTCTGGCGCTGGCCCAGTTGGCACGACCGGAAGCAGGTTCGGCTGCGGACGCCGCGACCGCGGTCAAGGATCTCTCGACTGAAGGGCTCCGAAACGAGGAGCACGTCAACAAGCTGAAGGGCTGGGGCGTCAAGATCAACAAGGCGGGGCAGATCGAAGATCTCCAGCAGATGATCGAGGCGTCGCTGACAGGCAGCCGCGGCAACATGACGGCGCTCAACGAAGCCTTCGGGCTTCGTGGTGCCAAGGTCCTTCAGCACCTTGCGCCGATCTACAACGCGGCGGGGGGCGGGGAGAAGGGGCTCGAGGCGGTCCGGGCTGAGATGGCCCCCGTCATGAACGTCCGCGGCTCCCCGGGCGAACTCGACGCCCAATACAAGACCGTCATGGATACCCCGGGCAAGAAGCTCGAGGTAGCCATGAACGCCATCTCCACGCAGATGGAGAACGCCCTCGCGCCAGCCCTGACCGACATTGCGACCAGGCTGCCGGAGTGGGTGCCAGCGATCGACAAGGCGATCGACGCGTTCGCGTTCCTGGCGGACTGGCTGCTCAAGAACCCGTGGAGCGGCATCGGTCTCGCCGTAACGGGGTCGATCACCAAGGACATCGCCAGTGCCGCGCTCGGCAAGACGGTCGAGAAGGCGCTGGCGACGAATCTCGGTGCGGCCGCCGGCTCGGCGGGAGTCGTCGTGGCGATCGCCGCGATGGTCGGTCTGATCGGGCAGGCGATCATCGACAAGATCGCCGACACGGACATCCAGAAGCAGCGTCACGAGGTGGGCGACTCGAACGCCGACTTCAACGCGGCGACGCAGCTCATCGGAGACGCTCGCAACAAAAAGCTCACCCCCGAGCAGGTCGCGAAGGCGAAAGAGAAGCTCGCCGAGTACAAGGTCAAGGAAGGCGAACAGCAGGCGAAGCTCGCCGACGCCAAGAACGCGACCTTCTTCCGGGACGAGCGCGTGGCCCGCGCGAGCGCCGAACTCGGGAACACCGAGGCGACGATCAAGCAGTTTACGACGGCGCTGGACATCGCCACCAAGGCCCTCCAGGTCCACGGACGGACGGCCAGCACGGGCCAGCCGGACCCAGCCCGGTCCCAGCCCATCGACGTCCGAAACGGTCATCACACGTAGCGGAGCCCGCGCCCCATGACGACGAGTCTTCCCGGCACGTCGAATGGGGGCCCGTTCTTCGGGACGATTCCGGCCGACGCGCCGCCGTCCTACGGACAGCTATTCGACCAGCTCCTCGAGTTCCAGTGGCGGGGCATCGGGTTCCCGGTCGCCGAGTTCGCGGTGGACCTCCGCCAGGACCAGACGATCCACAAGATCGTCGACAAGGACGGTGCGCACGTCGAGGGCACGGGCCGTCACCCGCTCCAGTTCACGGCGCGGGTCCCGTTCCTCAACGGTCTGAGCTCTGGCCTCGCCGAGACGTGGGGCCTGAGCAACAACTGGACGCTGTACCCGACCGTCTGGCGGCAGTTCTTCCAGGCGTGTGCCGACAAGTCGACCGGGGATCTTCAGCATCCTGAGCTCGGCGTCATCACCTGCAAGTGCGAGTCGGCCCGGACTCGGTGGGCCGCGGATGTCCGCACCGGTGTTTGGGTCGACGTCACCTGGATCGAGAGCGACGACAGCGCGACGCAGCTCACCGAGGCGCTCCAGAAGGAGTCGCCGATCGCGACGGTCTCGTCGGTCGGCGCCGCGCTCGACGCCTACCTGAGCGACCCGACGAACCTTAAGGCCCCGGAGCTTCCGACCTTCCCGACCACGTTCGGGGACTTCGTGAATGCCATCCGAGGCACGATCGACCAGACGACGATCCTTCAGCGGTCGTTCGCGGGCCGGATCGACAACCTCATCTATCAGGCGACCTCCATCGAGGACGCCCTCGACCGGTCGGTCAACGCCAACGCGCTGAACTGGCCGGTCACGCAGGCATGCGAGCAGATGAAGAGCGCCGCCTACGACCTGAAGGCGACGATCGGGACGAAGAGCAAGACCGTCGCGCTCTACACCGTCCCCAAGGACTCTACGCTCGGCCAGATCGCGGCGACCTTGGGGGCTGACCTCGGCCCCCTCATGGCGCTCAACGTGGCCTTCGTGGGCGCTGGCGTCGTCCCTGGGGGCTCGGTCGTCCGGTACTACGCGTGAGGGGCGCCTAGATGGCTGGCACCGTCGTCACGGGGGCAGGGAAGTCGTTCAGCGACAACCCCGAGGATGACTCGCTCACGATCACGGTGAGTGCCACCACGTCGTCCCAGGGGGCAAGTGGGCCGACGTCGGTCGTGAAGGCTTACAGGCGGTTCCTCGCGTACCATTTCGCGCAGGACTTCCTTACGCCCTCGGATCAGTGGGCGTTCGCCTTCGACACGGACGAGCTCAACGACGACGACTTCGCGATCCTCCAGCCAGGGTCACGCGTCGACGTAACCATCCAGGACTACCCACAGACGGTTGGGTACATCGACGACGTCACGATGGCCTCCGCCCGAGGCTCTGGGTCGGTCGTCCACGTCAGCGGGCGGGACTGGCTGGCGCCGTCGATCGATTCGCACATCAATCCGCAACTCAAGCTGTCGTCCAGCCAGACGCTCGACCAGACCCTCCAGGCGGTCTTCACGCCCTTTGGCGTCACGGTCTTTGCCACCGACAACGCGGCGAACCTGAACGCGATCCAGGGCCAGAAGCGCGGCGTCAAGACGAGCAAAAAGGGGAAGCCCCTCAAGAGCTTCGTCACCCACCAGCTGAAGCCCTATCCGCAAGAGGGGGCCTACGGGTTTGCGTCTCGCATCACGCAGCGCTTCGGTCTCTGGCTTTGGCCCGCGGTCGACGGGGAGACCCTCATCGTCGGTACCCCGGACTACGACCAAGACCCGAGCTACCAACTGCGGCACCTGCTGAACCCACAAGAGCAGGACCTCAACAACATCATCGAGTCTCACGTGGTGCGGTCCCGTAAGGACCAGCCGTCGGTGATGTACTGCTACGCGGTCGCGGGCGGGGCGGAGTTCCCGAAGGCGCAGGTCCGGGCCGGCATCACCAACCCCATGGTGCTCGCCGACAACACGGCGATCTTCGCGGCCTACCCGCAGGTGAAGTTCACGGCGTTCGGAGATGCGATTCCGATCGCACCCTTCATCGATCCGAACGCCCGGCCGATGTACTCCGCCGATCCGGAGAGCCACACGCTCGAACAGATCCAGGCGTACGCGCGCCGGCAGATGTCCCTCCTCTGCCGCAAGGCCTTCACGGCGAACTACACGATCGAGGGCCACACGATCAACGGCGTCCCGGTCGCCATCAACACGATGGTCGATGTGATGGACAAGCGCAACAAGGTGGAGCAGCCGCTCTGGATCATCGGGCGTCGCTTCTCGAAGGCGCCGGGCGAAGGTACGCGCACCCAGATCGAATGCATCCTGCCGGGTGCGCTCCAGTTCTGACAGGGGCCGCGAATGTCCGTCCATTCCCGCGCCGCCGCCTATCTCTACTCGATCGGCAAGGACGTCCTCTACGCCGCGATCAACAAGGTGACGGGCGTTGTCGAGGTGCAACTCGGCGACTCGGTGGAGGGCACCGCGGACTCGGACAAGGCGGAGCTCTGGTACCCACCTGGCTTCGTCGCCATCCCGGCGCCCCCCACGAAGGGCCAGGCGTCCTGCCAGGCCATCGCCTTTCAACGCGGCGACCATGATGCGATTGTCGCGACCCGTGACACGCGGAACTCGTCGATCTACGGAAAGCTCAAGGCGGGAGAGACCTGCGTCTTCGCGAGCATCGGGCAGGCCCGGACGATCTACAAGGCGGACGGGTCGATCACCCACTACACGACGGCCGACAACTCCCCCGGCGGCGTCCAGCATTCGGTCACGCTCAGTCCGGACGGCTGGAAGGTCGTCACGCAGTTCGGCAGCATCACACTCGACGCGGCTGGCATCACCCTCACCGTCGGACCCGCGGCGCTCGTCCTGACGCCAGCGGGGCTGGCGAAGCTCATGGGGACTCAGGCGTCCATGCAGGGCTCCATCGCTGCGGTGGCTGGCACCATCGCCACCTGCCTTGGGCCCGCCGCGACGCCAACGCCCGGAGCGCCCAGCCTCACCTCGGCGATTCACGGCTTGAACGGCGCCAGCGGCGCTCCGTCGGTGAACGTCTTCATCAGCCCGTAGGAGTGCCCCATGGTCGATGCCCTCACCGCCGTTGGAGCCGCCGCGGCGGTCGCGGCCACGGCCTGCAATCCCCCGAACATCAGCATCCCCAATCCGCCGGACATCCTCGCGCTGATCGAGGAGGCGCTTTCGGCGCTCGGGATCGCGATCCCGCACCTGCCGAGCGTGCCGCAGCCGCCGGCCTTCTGCCCTCTGGACTGATCCCATGCTTGGAGCAGGTGCAGCGCCCGCCGGAATCGCGGCGGCTGGATACGGCCTTTCGTCTTCGGCGACCGCGCCGCAGAACGCGGTCCTCCCGGACCCGCAGAGCGGTCTTCCGCAGACCGGGAGGGCCATCGACCCCGCCACGGGCGACTACATCCTCACGGCGGACGGCCGCACGCTGGGCATGTCGACCGCCCAACAGCTCGTCCAGCTTGCGATCTCCACCACACTCGGGAGTTCCGCGGTCGCGTCCCTGGGGCAGGCGCTCTCGGCGATCAAAGAGAAGCGTCCTGGCTTCCAGAGGCAAGCCGCGACCGCCGTCCAAGCCGCCCTGGCGAACGCGATCTCCTCGGGCGTCATCGCGCTCCTCAGCGTGAAGGTCATCGAGCCGAAGACCAACCCGGATGCCGCGGTCATCGAGTTCGTCTGGAAGGACCTGACGACTGGGATCGTGCAGCCGCCGCAACAGATCGGGACCTGAAGCCGCATGTCCTATCCGACGCTGACGTTCGTTCAGAAGACGGCGAAGCAGTCGCATGACGATCAGCTTCGTGTCGTCCGGAACGGCCTGATCGCGCGCGGCGTCACGAACCCGAACGTCGCGAAGGGGTCCGACTTCGACCTCATCGCAACAGCGGTCGCCAACGAGATCGCGGTCGGTCAGGCCAACTGCGTCATCCTCGCCGACCAGCTCATGCCGGATACGGCGGGCGGTTCGTATCTCGACCGCTGGCTCGCGCTCTTCAACATGCAGCGGCGCCCGGCAATCGGGAGCCATGGGTACTTTACACTGCCGCTCTCCGTGGCGTCGACGACGCTTCCGATCGGGGCTCAGCTCGTCGATACCTCGGGTCAGCGCTTCCAGATCGACGCGCCCGGCGTGTATGCGAACGGCGCGCTCGTCCCGATCTCGGCGCTCGATACGGGGACCGCGACGAACCATGACAACGGCGACGCCCTGACATGGGCCACGTACATCCCATACAGTTCGTCGACGGTGACGGTAGGCGTTACGGGCGGCTCGGATGGTCTCTCGGGCGGCGAGGACAGCGAGGTCGGGGTGGACGAGCCTCCTCGTCAGCGACTCTTCGCGCGGCTCCAGAACGACCCGAAGGGCGGGAACTGGTCGCACATCGCGAAGTGGACGACCGAGTCCACGCCGGTCGTGCAGGCGGGATTCGTCTACCCGACGCTTCTTGGTCCTGGCACGGTGTTCTTCGCTGTGACCGCGGAGACGCAACAGAGCGGACCGTTCACCTCGACGAGCAAGAACAGGGACATCGCCTCGGCGACCGTCACCGGGACCATCCTGCCGTACGTGCAGGGGCAACTTCCTGAGCACGCGCTCGCGGTCGGAACGTCGGTCGCGAATCAGGCGACCGACATCGCGATCCTTCTGTCCCTGCCGGCCGCCACCACAGCCTCGCCGGCCGGGCCCGGGGGAGGGTGGCTCGACGGGACGCCGTGGCCGCTGTCGAACTCGGGCGGAACTGCGCCTGTCACGGTCGGCTCATTCGTGAGCTCGACGGTGTTCTCGGTCCATGCGTCGACTGCGCCGCAGCCCGGGATCACCCACGTCTCATGGCTGAACCCCAGCAACTGGACGCTCTACTCGGCGACGGTGCTGTCCGCGAGCTTCGTCGGTGGGCAGTGGGCGATCACGATCGACACCCCGTTCCCCGGCATCTCGGTCGGCCACTTCATCTTCCCCACCTCGCAGAACCAGCAGACCTATATCAACGCGATCCTCGCGGCATTCGCGGGCCTCGGGCCCGGTGAGTGGATCGACGGTGGACTCGCGGCCTACAAGTTCTCGTTCCGTCGTCCGCGAACCACGAACGCCTGGCCGTATGCGCTCGACGCCGCCTTCCTAAAACAGATCATCAACGCCGGCGCCGAAGTCCTCGATGCCAACTGGATCTCCCGCGGCGACTTCTCGGTCCCCACGCCCTTCACCATGCCGACGCCGCCCGGGCTTCCGACGATCGACCCGACGTCGCTCCTGCTCACGAGCTCGCCGCCCGCCGTGCTCGTGCCGCGGAACATCGGGCTCTACGCCGCCTAGTAGGGCGGCGCCCCGGTGCCGTCGCCGCGACAATTGCCGCTGAGGCGTTGGTCGTCCGTGCAGCACGACTTGACCCACGTGAAGTTCGCCTGAAGCGCGTAGCCGCAGGTGGTGTTCCCGGGTGTGCATGCGTAGACGACCCCGTCCATGAAGATCTGGCCGTTGTGGCAGATCGTCGGGTCCGTCCCGCAGATGAAACTGCCGCAGGTCACGATTACGTGGCCCGCATCGAAGACGGCCATCGCATCGGGCGATGAGGCGCCGGCATCGACTGCGGCGCTCGCGTCGACTTCACTGGGCGGGTCGCCTTCGACAGGAGGCACGGTCGAGGGGGGCGACGGCGGGACGCACGACGAGTCCCAGCAGCCCAGCATGTGCCCGCACCCATCGTCGAGGTTCTGGCATCGAGCACCGCCGCACGCGCGGGGCACGCAGGCCGCATCCGCTCCGGGCGCGACGCCGCCATCCACATCCTCGCCGTCGTCCTCATGAAGGGCCCCCGCATCGACTACGACGACCGTCGACGGCGCGGCCGGTGTCGTGCCGGTGTCGCCTGCGGCGCCCTCCTCTGAGATGCCGATCGCGGTCCCGCCTACCGAGCCGCTGCATCCGAGAACCGCGACGCTCAAGACCGCCATCACCACGCAACGCATGACCTTCAGCGTACCGCGTTTTCGGTTGGCGTCGAATGAGGCCACGTAAACGACTGTGAGGACTCGAGAATATGCTCCCTAACCCGGCGTCCCTGGCCAACTACGGAGGCCAGCTCGAGAACTACCAGGGCACCGCCGCGATCGACGCGACCACCGATCTCGACGCGAGCGCGGGAAACAACGCCTTCAACGACGTCGCGATGATGACCCGGACGTGTCCCCGCGCGATGGCGCGGTTCACATGGTCCGGCACGGGAGCGCCGACGCTCGTGTCCCATTTCGCGATGTGGGGCAACGCGAACGCCGTCGCCCCCACGGTCGCGCGGACCAATACAGGGCAAGGGACCGTGACGTGGCCATCGAGCGTGTCCGATGACATGATCGACCCGACGAAGCCGGGCTACATCGGGCCGATCGCTGTGAACCTGCATGCGTCCACGGGCGAGTGCAAGAGCCTCGTCACCCAGTACAGCTTCCAGTCGAACATCACATCGGCAAACGTTGTGAGCTTTGCGATCTTCAACGCGAGCGGCTCGCTGACCGATCCGACGACCGTCGACTTCGTGGTGGTGGCGTACTGAATGCCGTTCTATGGAGGCTGGTGCCCTATTCGGCGCTACGGCGGAGCGGGGACGCCGAGCAATAAGCCGATGCTTCAGATCGTCTTCGAGTCGCTCGCGGCGGGTCGAGGAGATGCGTACGACCAGACCGTCTCGAGCATTGTCGGCCTCGAGAATATGGCGATCGCCCGGGCGATCAGCTTCGACCTCTATGGCGCCAACGAGCGGCTCGCCAACAGCTTCCTCCCGACCAAGGCGACCGTGGCAAGCGGGATGCTGCCCCGCTGGGAGCGCGTCTTCGGCCTGAACCCCGCTCCGACCGACACGGAGGTCGACCGGCGGAACGCTGTGGCGACCGCATGGGCCCGTCTTGCCGATGACAACGTCTACCAGACCATCGCCGATCAGGTGCAAGCCGCCATCGGGCCGATCTTCGTGAGCATCGTCCATAATCCGCCCGCCACGGCGTTGGTCTATTGGCCGGGCGGGACGCCGAACGCGCTCGCGCCCTGGTATTCCACGGTCCTGCACATCCTGGTCGTGCTCACCCAGAATGTGGCCGGCTACAAGAACGCCGATGGCTCTCCGAACGCGCTCTTTTACGCGACCGCCGGGAAGATCGGGGATATCATGGACAAGTACCTCCCGGCGTACGTCACCTGGGACACGGTGCTCGCGAACTCGGGCGGCACGCTGGGCTTCAAGCTGGACGATCCCGGCAACCTGGATAACGAGGTGTTCGCGTGAGCTTCACCAGGGTCAACCCCAGTGGATGGGCAGCGCACGATATCTACACCGCCGCCCAAGCGACCGCGCTCGATATCGATCACGCGAACGCTTTTGACAAGACGGCGAGCGATGATCTTGGGGGCGTCGGAGTCGTCTATCACGTCCTCACCAGCACTTCGTTCCAGGTCGACAGCGGCGCCACGATCTTCCTTCTGGGAAGCGCGGGCCTCAACGCGACGGTCACGGGAGCTCTCCAGGCATCGGCCGCGGGCGCGGTGCAGAGCACGATCGCCGGTGGCTTCCAGCACGCCGGCGGCGCAAGCGACTGGGTGACGTTCTCAGCCACGCGTTCGCGGTCCCCAATGCTGTGGCCCCGGTTCCAGGCGCTCGGCACCGGGTGGACCTTCCAGACGCCCGTCCTGGCAAGCATGGGCGGACTCCAGGGCCCCGCGACGAACGCGGTTCAGTACGTCCTCATCGACCAGCCGCACAACGGCTCCACGCTGACGAGCGTCAAGGTCTGGTTCATCGTCAACGGCCCACACGCCAGCCTACCGGCCGTCCTTCCGGCCTTCGGGATGTACCGAGCCACGGTCGGCTCGAACACGACGGTGGCCATGTCGACCACGGCGGCCCAGAGCCCCGCGCCGGCCAACGGACCGGCGTGGGACGCGAGCAGTGCGGTTCAGAGCTTCACGGTCACGTGCAATCAGAACAACGTGATCGATACGTCGCAGTACACGTACATGCTCAAGATGGTTGACGAGAACGGCGCCAACGCTGCCACCGGAAACCTCTACATCGCCATCCAGCCGACCTACAGCGCCATCGGCTCGATGCAGTTCCCGTAGCACGATGGCGGTTCGGACCATCAACTGGCCGGCGACTGTGGCGGCCGTGCAGGCCGTGCTCGACCAGCAGCCACCGCTGCCGCAGGCGACGATCAACTCGGGCGTCGAGGTCCGTGCGGCAATCGACGGCTTCCCGCCCGGCTCGTCCCCTGGACTCGGCAAGCTCTACGACGAAAACGCGATCGACGGCATCTCCAACACGTCGACCTATGCGCTCGCGATGCAGGCATGGATCGATACGCCGATCACGGGCGCGAAAGCCGCATGGACTGAACTGGATCGGGTGTGCCGCGCCGTCTTTCAGATCCTCGTACCGACGCCGACCGACTACCAGGCGGCCGTCTTTGGGATGAGCGGTCTCGGAACCTGGCAGCCCAGCACACCATACCTCGTCAACAGCGCGGTCCTCGCGAACCCGAGCAACGGCTACACGTTTGTGGGAGCTGCGGGAACGAGCGGTTCGACCCAGCCCACCTGGACCACGCAGCCGGGCCTCGTGACGTTCGATGGGACGACGGCATGGGTCTGCATGTCGCCCGTGCTCGGCCCCACCGGAGTCCCCAAGGCGCTGCCGTGGAGCGCGGCCTTTGAGAACATCGCGACGCTGACATTCAGGCAGACGGCGATGGCTGTAATCGCTGGCGCCAGCCCGGGTCTTCAGACGCTCCTCGCAGGCGCCAACGACGCCTGGCTAGCAGCCCTGGCTGCGAAGCCGGCGGCGAATCCGAACGAGGATGCTGCGTCGGCAACGGCGATCGGGAACCTTCAGACCGCGATCGCCAACGCCAACGCCTGGCTATCCGCCGCAGCCGTCCAGTAACGGCTCGACCCGAGACCATTGAACGCGTGAGCCCCGGCGCATGGCGCCAGGGGACGGGAGACGCATGCCCGCACCGAGCCCCGTCTGTCTGATCAATGGCGCGTCGACCACGCCCGCCCCGAGCGTTGTGGCCAGCGCCACGGTCAACGGGTCGCTCGCGTCGGACGCAGGCGTGAAGTTCTGGACGATCGCGTGCACGTCGACCGATGACCAGAACACGGCAGACGCGATCAACGCGACGTTGTCCGTGGACCACACGGCCAAGACGTTCTCGTTCACGGCGCCTGCGAGTCTCGGCAGCGCCGTCGTCTTCACGTCGACGGTCGGCATCCTGGGCCCTGGCCTTGATGCGAATGGCCGGCCCCAGAGCTCGTACACCGCGACCTTCAAGGTCAACGTCAAGACGAGCGGCGGCCAGTCGGTTCTCGCCGTCAACGAGGCGCTCGAGGAAGACCCGGTCTTCGGCTGGATCATCCCGTTCAACGACGTGGTTCGCAACGGCGGAGGCGGCGGCTCCGGGACCGGCAACCAAGGCCAGTTCAACGTCACGCTTTCCGGGACCGTTCTTTCTGGGACCGTCGGTGTCACGAAAGACTCCGCCACGGTCACATCGACTGCGAACCAGACCGCAGCGCTCTTCCCCGGGGACCTCGTCCTCTTCGGGGCGCAGGCGAGCACGTGGTATCAGGTCTCGACCGTCTCGTCGGGCTCGTTCACCCTGAGCACGCCGTACTCCGGGACGACGAACTCCGCGACGAGCGCGACGAGCAACCGGAACTCGAACGTCGGCACGACGGGGCTCTCCACGCTCCTCATCGGCGGGCTCACGTCGGCGTCCACGATCGACGGGATCGCGACCACGGCCTCGACGAAGCCGGGCCTCGACCTCGTCGCGATCAACACGACGGCCTACCCGCTCACGATCATCGATCAGGCGTCGTCGGTCTCGACCTCGACGAACCGGATCATCACGGGCAGTGGCAACGGCGGCGCCGTTGTCCTGAAGCCGTTCGGTGGGCGCTGCACCTTCCGCTACGAGACCACCAACAACCGGTGGCAACTCGTCAATCGCGGCTGGGAGACCCAGTCGCCGATCCACTTCGACATCCGCGAGAAGGGTGCGAAGGGCGACGGCGTCACGGATTGTGCGGATGCGATCGAAGGCGCCATCGCGACGGCAGCAACGTCGGTCAACCCGACCATCGTTCACGTGCCGCGAAGCGGCGAGTTTACGGACGTAACGGGCACGCCGACCACGTTCTATCGCATCAAGCGTCCCATCTTCATGACGCAGGCTGTGCGATTCCTGGGCGATTTCGGAGGGGGCAACCCGAAGGCCGGAAACGCGATCACCATCGGGCCTCTGAATATCACCAACGACTTTACGGGTCCCGCGCTCGTCGTGTCGCCGGCCACGGTGGCGCCCACGCGCACAAAGCGCGGGAACTTCTGGTATCAGACGTTCCAAAACGGGCTCGTGGGCGCGCTGGAGTCGTCGTTCATCGATCTCACCGAGTATGACTGCGGCGAGATCAACGGCTATAGCGCGTGGACATTCGCGATGCGCGCGGTCGTGAACAACTCGTCCGGTGGCATCTGCTACGCGGCATCGGGTGGTGGCCTGAGCGCGTCGGATGCGCATAGCGCGTTCTCGCTTCTCGTCCTCGGCTCGAACGTCAACGGCATCCAGAACCAGCTCCAGGTCTCGCTGACCACGAGTGCGGGCATCGTGTCGGTGCTCACGGGCTCGGGGATGAGCGCGGGGGAGCACGATATCGAGGTCGACCTCGATTCGTCTTCGGGCAACATCTACGTCTACGTGGATGGGGTCCACGTTGGACATTCCACGACCGGAACGCCGGGCGCCACAATCATCCAGGACAAGGGCGAACACTTCTGCATCGGCGCATATTTCACCCGGTTTCTTCGTGGCGCCGAGGCGTACACCCTGGGAAGCGATGCCATCGACTTCGCGTACATCCGCATGTCGAAGGTTGCACGGCATACCGGGACCTCATCCTTCACCGCTCCGACCTCCGAAGGCGCGTGCGATGCCAACACGCTCGTTCTCCTTTCGTTTTGGCCGGACGACGGGACAAGCCCGCATGGCGCGCATGTCTCGAGCAAGCACAACTCCTGGCTCGTCGCGATGTCCGGGTACAACCCGTTTTCGGCGTACACGGGTGCCCGCATCGGGACCGGATCGGCCGTATGGTACGAGGTGCATGGGCTCGTACTTCAATCGACGAGCCGCATCCCGCGCGCCGAAGTGGGGCATCTCAACCTGGGCGCCAACCTGCGCGTCACGTCCCCGACCTTCTCGCGGTTCCATGATCTGATCGTCACCGCTTCGAACGCGTCGATCATCGTGCAGGCGTTCGCCTACGAGAATCACTTCGAGGATATTTTCTTCACCTGCCAGACGCCCGCACGGAACCTCAATGCGGGCATCCTCGTCATGGCAGGCGCGGGCGACAGCTCCTTCGAGCGGATCACGGCGCAGGGCTCCGGGCAGTGGGCCATTGCAACCGCGTCGGGCGGCATCTTCCGGACGATGTATACGCACGGATTCCGCACCGACGTGACGGTGCGCGGGGCGTTCTGCGGCATCGCTGGCAACGATGGCTTCGCACTCTCGCTCACGCTCGAGGATCTCGAGCCGAGTGATGAGGGGAACCTCGATACCGAACTCGCGATGCTGTACCTCAACGGCCTCGGCTCGGTGGATGGCCGCGGCATTGGGCTCTTCATGTCGGCAACCTACTCGCCCGGGGCAGCACCCGCCGTCTATGTCGACGCCTGCAAGCGGGTGAGCCTCTCCGGCCTATTCGGCAAGGGAGGCGCGGCAGGCGGCATCGTCAAGATCGGTCCGAACCAGACGTCCCCGGTGGAAGTGGACGGCTACCAGTACCAGGGCGGCCCATGGCTCGACCCGGGCGGTACGGGCTTCCTCCGCGTGCGCGATACGGCCGACAAGATTAAGATTCTCACGGTCGGATCGGACGCCGACATCACGGTCGCAATGGACGACTTCCTCTATGGAGGGCTCGACATCCGCGACCCGAGCGGACTGCTTTCGACGACGCGCAAGGTCAACCTCCCGACCTTCGCCGATGGGTACGTCCTTCGCGTCACGAACTACACGCACCAGTCGCTCACGTTCAAATCGGCGGGCGCGCAGGGCGTCACGGTCGCAGCGGCTTGCTCCGCAACCATTCGCTCGAACGGTGTGCGGTGGATTCGCGTCACCGGGGACGCGGCGCTCGACCAAGAGCCTTGGTACATCTTCGGGACTCACCTGAAGCTCGACCTGGACTCGCGCTTTGGCGTGACGAATGGACCGACGACCGTCACGTGGGCCGATCAGAGCACGTTCCACAACAACGCCTCCAATAGCGTTGCGAACGCGCCTACATACAGCGCGTCGGGCGGCATCAACAATCTGCCAAAGTTCACGACCGCCGGCAGTTCGTGGCTCTTCTCGAATACGAACGTCGTGCCGTCCGGGTCCGACCGCACCGTGTATGCCGTCGTGACGCCTTCAGGTAGCGCCACGTTTCCCGCGTGGTTTTGCTTTCGACAGGGCAACCCCGCGATCACGATGCTCGCGACGCTCAATGCGCACGGCTCTTACGCGATCACGGACGTCACAACGAACATCGTGACCGCGGCGGGCATGCCGTCCAGCGGAACGCATATCATCAAGTGGGCTCTCGCGAGTGGCGCACCCACTGTGGCGCTCGACGGGGCGCCCCTCACGACGACGGGCCCGAGTCCGGGAGCGCTGGCCTCGGATACGGGCACCAATGGGTACATCGTCGCAACGAACACTGCCGGTCAGGCAGCGATCGGGGACATGTACCGGTTTCTCGTCATCGACCGCGTCGTCACGGGCCCGGAGGAGACGCTGGTCATGGCCTACCTCAACGCGATCTACACATGATGGGTCTTGCGCTTGGGCTAGGCGTCGGGGGCTCGGCGGGGATGTCGCGCCCAGGACCGGCCCAAATCTTCGGCAGTTCGATTGTGTTCGACTTCCTTTGGTCGAACAGCACGCGCGTAGGAAGCCTCGTCACGGCGCTGGCCGATTCCGGCCCCAGTCATCTCGTAGCGTCAGCGTCGGGCGCCGCGAGACCAACGTACAACGCGAGCGGTGGCGGCAATGCGCAAGGGAGCGTCTACTTCCCCGCGAGCACGCGTCTCAACTTGGTGCTGGGGGCAGCGCCAACGGCGCCATTTACGATGCTCGTCGTCGCCCGGTCGCTTGTTGCCTCGGGCGCAACACAGTATCTGTACGATTTCTCCGGGAACAGCGCCATCGTGTTTCAGCAGGTCGGTGGTACCGCCGTCCAGCAATACAACGGGGCACTCGGGGCAACCGGAGCCATAGCGGTAGGGTCTGACTTTTGGGTAGAGGCCCTCTTCAACGGGGCATCGTCCGGTCTTGGCATCAACGGCGGAGCGTTGACCGTGGCCAATGCAGGGGCGACGGGAGTGGGAACCGATTTCGGCTTGGGGAACTCGAACACGCTGGCCAGCGCGTGGCTCGGCAACTGCTACGAATGGATCTGCGTCAGCGGGGCGCTGTCTGTCAGTCAACGCGCGGCCATGAAAGCGTATGCAGCAGCAACCTTCGGGACGCCCTGAGACGCCGGATGAACGACCGGCGATCCACGATGCTCCCGCCGCCCGGGGACGTGGAGCCGATGGGAGAGCCCATCGCGTTCGAGGCGGATGCCAACGACGTTCCCATCGACATGACGCCCACCTGGCGCCCGGCGCCGTTGCAACCGGAGACCATGTGACCGAACACCGCGACGACGACGATACGCCGGCGGACTCCCCGTACGCGAAGCGGCTCCTCTTGGACGACGGGGCGCCCGTTCCGAAGCCGCTCGAGCGTAGGCCGCCTCCCATGACGCCGCTGCCGCCGAACCCGACCGATCGGGACTTCGCACAGCGGTTCGCGACCGTCTCTGAGTGGCACTACGAGCAGCACCCGATCCTTGTGAAGCGAATCGAGGCGTTCCAGAGGACCGTCGACGAGATGCGTACCGAGCTGCGGCTCGCACTCCAGCTTCGCCCGCCGAGGCAGTGGCCGCAGTACGCGACGTTCGGGCTGGTGCTCATGGGGCTCTTGGTCCTCGTCGCACAGCGCTGCTGAGGAGTCCGTATGCAGTTTCTCCCGGCCCTCCTCGATGCGGACGCCGCGGCGCTCCCCTCGCCGCCATGGAGCGCGATCATCGCGGGAGCGGGCGTCCTGCTGAACATCATCGGCGCCCTCCTACTGCGGAACTACAAGCACGATCTCGACACGCTCGCGATCAAGGCAGGGACGGCGATCGCGCAGGCGGCCAAGGCGGAAGCGGACGCGAAGGACGCGAAGGCCGCGGCAAGCACAGAGATCCAGAAGGTCCGCGTGGAGCTCGCGGCAGAGACGAATGAGCGCCTGAAGCTCGATGGCCGCTTCCTCGCCATGCAGGCCGACCATGACGCCCGCGAGGACATGCGCGACAAGCTCGTCACGCGCAACGGCTTCGAGGAACGGACAGACCGTCAAGACATGCTCCTCCAGCAGATGTCGGCCACCAGTGCCGTCCTGGTGGACATGGTCGAGAAGATCGGCCGCAAGACCGGATCGATCCAGTCGATGCCGGCTGTTCGTCAGCCTCCCATCCCGCGGCGTGACAGCACGGACCCTCCGCCGCCCCGAGAACTCCCGCCCATGCGTCCCCGGCTCCCGAGCCGCGGCAAGTACGGCGCCGAATAGTCTGCGCGCGGCCAGTCGGTCGAGCGCTCCCATCACAAGGAAGTTTACCGCATGCTCGCCTCCGTCGAAGCGTGGTTCCACGCGAACCCCGCCATCTGGTACCCGGTCCTCACGGCGGTCTTCTCGATCGC
>Ga0134125_10002236_pt1 | contig 23094 bp, 21 predicted proteins | sample KB31751_FD_96464 | JGI IMG/M metagenome (GOLD analysis project Ga0134125, IMG submission 96464) | Terrestrial soil microbial communities with excess Nitrogen fertilizer from Kellogg Biological Station, Michigan, USA - KB3-175-1 | ecosystem: Environmental > Terrestrial > Soil > Unclassified ... | reverse complement strand
GCATGAGCCAGGTCATTCATCACATTTGGAAAACCGAGAAATCCTTTCCGCTTAAAATCCCATGGATGTACATCTCCAGAAGTTTTGTATTTCATTCCTTTTCCAAACTTCAATTCGGTTCTTACATAATTATTGAACGCAGCTGTGAACGCAGCATCAATATAAGAATCCATCGGATCGTATTGCGCGTATTCGCTTAGCGGATCAATGGCATCGCCTGCAAACCTTGAGTCGAGCCGACCGGTGATCTGGTCTTCTTTTCCAAGCAACGCCTGCTCAAACTGCGGGCCGCTTACACGCAGATTTGCTTTTCGAATATATTCTGCGGGAAGCCCGGTATATTGGTGTAATTTTTCTGCCATCTGATCAAAGGAAACAGAATCCAGCGATGCACCTTTGTTTAGCGCAACTGCATAATCATTCAGGGCAAAATGTTCTACTTCTTTTAAAAATGGTTCTAATTGTGCAGGCTGATTTGGAAGTTTGTGATGATACCAGGCAGTAGCGGCAAACGAAGGCAAAGCAAGTTCAAAAGGCTTGTCGTTGCCCGGATGTTCATTAGCAGCATCGCTCATGTTTTCGTAAGTCAATAATTGAGAAAGCAGGATCACGCCATTCAATCCGACTCCCTCATCCTGCAAAAGATTTGAAACAACAGCAGATCGGAAGGTGCCGTAACTCTCGCCGAATAAGTATTTTGGCGAACTCCAACGGTTGAAGTCAGTAATAAATTCAGTAATAAAATCAGCAAAAGCGCGGCCATCCTGATCGATTCCAAAGAAATCTTTTCCTTCACCGGCACCACCCATTTTTTTCGTAATTACTTCACCAAAGCCTGTTCCCGGAGCATCAATAAAAACGAGGTCACTTGCATCCAACAGGCTGTAATCATTATTTACGGTTTTATATGGCGGTTTTGTTCTGGATGTATCATTCAGATAAACACGTTGAGGCCCCCACGCACCCATGTGAAGCCAGATGGTAGCGCTTCCCGGGCCGCCGTTATAAATAAAAGTGACCGGCCTGTTGGAAGGATCGTCATCGCTTTTCATATAATATACATAAGACATACTAATGGTGGGCGAATCCTCTTTATTTTTCAATATCAGCGTACCGGTTGTTGCATCGTAATTAATTCGTTTTCCTTCTATCGTTACACTTCCGTGTGTCACCGATTTTTGTGGTTTTTTAAAATTAATTACAGTGTCTTTGCTGATATCCACTTTTACAGAAGTGCTTTCTTTTTTTACTTGTCCAAAAGAAGAAAAACTGAGGGCAAAAAGAAATACAAAGCAGTTTAGGATGTGTTTTAATTTCATGCGTTTTTTTATTTGAATTGAATCTGTGAAATCAACTTTAGATTTTTGTAACACTCATGACGGCTAAAGCATTAATAATCAAAAGTATTTTAAGGATGAATAGCAAACAAATAAATATTGAGGATTGCTAATTTTAATTTGCCGGTGGGGCTGGATATTTATTTTATAAATGAAAACACAAAGTGCGATTCTTTCCTTCTTTGATGTAAATATTTTACAAATCGTTTTCAAAAGGAATTCTAACTTTATTTAATGGTGCGCGTCTTATTTTTTGTAGCTTTTTTATGCTGTGCTCAATTCACTTTTGCTCAGCCTGCTGTTTATATTCCTGCTGCCCAAACCAATAGTGCAGACGATATCGCTGCATTTATCAACAAGCATTATCAGACTGATGATGAAAAAATTTCTGCCATTTACAACTGGATTACTTCGAATATTAAATATGACGCCGATAGCATTCATTACGTCATTTTAGATGAGGATAATGAACAACGGGTTTCTGTTGCCTTAAGGAGAAAGAGAGGTGTGTGTGAAAACTTCGCAGCGATTTTTAATGACCTGTGTCGTAAATCCGGAATTCAATCTTTTGCCATTGAAGGATATACCCGCCAAAGCGGATCTATTGACCGCGTTCCGCATGTGTGGTGTGCAGCATTTGCTGATGGCGAATGGAATTTCTATGATCCTACATGGGATGCAGGTTATGTCAGAAACGGAAGTTTTATAGAACACAGGCAAAATAATTTTTTCAGAATATCACCGGCAGTTTTTATTCAAACTCATCTTCCTTTTGATCCTATGTTTCAATTTTTAAACTATCCGGTAACGTATAAAGAATTTGCATCCGGCAATAGCAGTGAACAGAATGAAAAGAATTATTTTAACTATAAAGATTCGATAGATTCCTTTAAAAAAATGACCGGGATGCAGCAATATTTATCTTCCATTGACCGGATTAAAAATAGCAAGTGGCCGGCTTCAAAAATCGATACAAAACTAAAGCGGCTGCAGCTGGAAATTGAAGTACGTTACCAGGACAGAGATATTGCTTTGTATGATTCATCTGTTGCCGACTATAACCATGCAATCGATTTATTAAACTCTTTTTACACTTACAAAAACAACCAGTTTCAACCGGCAAAATCGAATGAGGAGATACAAACTCTTTTTCGAAATATCAGGAAGCTGGTTACCAATGCCAATGCAAACCTGAAAGAAGTAAATCTTTCAAAAGCGACACTCGCTTTGAATACCGGCGATTTACAGCAAAAATTAGACGATTTGTTAGTGAATGTAAAACAACAGGAAAGTTTTTTGAAAAACCAGTTAAGCCAGGTGAAATAATTAAGCGTCAGCAATTAAGAATTCGGGTTATTTATTGTTTTACTGCTTTTTATTATTCGCTTGTTCCAATCAACAAATAGTTTTTATTTTCTTTTTAAAATCTGAATTATTAGTAATATTTTTAATTCTCATTTTTTATAAACTATTCTTATGGAACAATCTACTGTTATTATCAAAGACAACACTGCAAATCCGGCACCGCTCGGACTTCTGGCATTCGGCCTCACTACCGTTCTTCTGAATCTCCATAATGCCGGAATTTTTGAAATGAACTCAATGATACTTGCTATGGGGATTTTTTATGGCGGCATTGCACAGATCATTGCAGGAATCATCGAAGCGAAAAAAGGAAATACTTTCGGACTGGTTGCATTTGTTTCTTATGGTTCCTTCTGGCTTACATTGGTTGCCTTGATCGTAATGCCAAAAATGGGTTGGATACCTCCCGCTTCGGAAAGCGCGATGGTGGCATACCTGGTGATGTGGGGAATATTTACAGCGCTTCTTTTTTTCGGCACACTTCGTATCTCCAGATCGCTGCAATTCGTTTTTGCCACCTTGACAATCTTGTTTTTTTTACTGGCACTTGGCGATTATTCCGGCAATACATTTCTAAAAACTTTTACCGGCTATGAAGGAATTATTTGTGGCGGATCAGCTATATACACCGGAGCCGGCGCGCTTCTGAATGAAATGTATGGAAAGGAACTTTTCCCGCTTGGACTGGTAATTAACAGAAGCTGAATCTTCAATACTTGTTTCTTTGCCAAGAAAAAAATTATTGTAAATAAAAGCAGTGGGCACACAGAAAGATCAGCACCATTGCCAGCTTTTTTAGAAAAATAAAAACCTCAGAAAAAGGCCTGCATCACGCCTTTTTCTGAGATTTTTCGAAATCTTTTATTGCTTACGAAAATGCTTTATCTCCTTTTTTATACGGAAGATTTCCATCATAATGACCTGGAGCTTCAATATAGCGGCGGGCTTGTGTGCATCCGATTTCGGATGTAAAGTATCCGAGCATCGTAAGCTCTTTCATCATTCTGAAATAATGAGAAGGATCGTCCTTCTTCTTGTTTTTCGTGTATTCCCTTTGCTCATTATCGAGTTTTACCAACAGGTCGTGGCGCTGTTGCGGATTCAGTTTTACAAAGGAATTGTCATAGGTTTTCTCAGAAAAATCATTCAATTTTTTCATGCCTTCATGAAAAACCTTCTGATCTTTTTCTTCATAACAATCATTGACCATGACCGTCATAAACTGACCTGTTTTCGCAGCTTTTGCACCGGGAGTTTTTGTCGGTGGCAAAATAGTATCGGCCACTTCATCGAGATAAGCAACATCTTCGGGTGTAAAGGTGGTCGATACACCGGTATTGCTTTTACATCCGGATAAAAATGCATTGCCACCAACCAACGTTCCCCCCAAAAGGAGTGAAATGTATTGAACGGCTTCTCTTCTGTTCATGTTAGATAGTTTAGATTTTATACATTATAATTTACACCAAAACCGGGGCGATAATCGCGTTTGATATATTCATTTACTTCCGGCACGTTGGTCACTTTCATCGCATTATTATCCCACAAAAGCTCTACATATCTTGCCGGATAATTATACCCTTGGCCGGTAGATTTTTGCGTGCGAATATCAAATCCGCGAATGGCAAGATTGCTCATTAGCAGCGCTTCTGTAAGCGGACCTGCAACAGCAAAATCGGAATCCATCTGCATTTTGCCATATCCTGCCAAAGCGCCTTCTACCCATTGCGCATAATGGCCTTCAGCTCCGCCCGGGATTCGAGGATATTTTTGAGGTACTTTTACTTCATTGGTTTTTGAAGTTGGTAATAACTGCGGATTCATTCCATAAGTGCCGCACATCATTTTTCCTTTCGTACCAATGAATAAAGTACCGTTTCCACCATCCCCAAATACTTCATTCGGTCCGAGTTCATCAGGTCTTTCAGGTTGAATACCTCCGTCCATCCAATGAACGGTCACTTCACCCTGCGTTTTATCAGTTTTCGGAAATTTCATAATTACATGGCTGGAAGGCGGGCAGCTATCCGGGAAATATCCTCTTTGGAATTCACCGACATACACACTACCAACACTACACTGAACGGAATTGATATAACCGAGATTCAATACAGCAAAAGCCGGTTGTACAATATGACATCCCATATCTCCCAAAGCTCCGGTCCCATAATCCCACCAGCCGCGCCAGTTGAACGGTACAAGGTTATTGAAATAATTTTTTTCAGGAGCGGTGCCGAGCCAGAGGTTCCAATCCAGTTCCGGAGGAATTGGTGATGCTTCTGTGGGACGCGGAATTCCCTGCGGCCATACGGGACGATCCGTCCAGCAATAAACCGTGTGTACATCACCGATGGTGCCAGCGTCGTACCATTCCATCAATTGTCTTACTCCATCGCCTGAAGCTCCCTGGTTGCCCATTTGAGTCACCACTTTATATTTTTTTGCAGCTTTCGCAAGCATGCGCGCTTCATAAACATCATGCGTCAGCGGTTTCTGAACATATACGTGTTTGCCCAGTTGCATGGCGGTATAAGCAGCAACCGCGTGTGTATGGTCGGGTGTGGAAACAGATACTGCATCAATGTTTTTGGCATCTTTGTCAAACATTTCGCGGTAGTCTTTGTAATACTTTGCTTTCGGAAATTTCTTACGGCTCCCCGCAGATTGGCGGTCATCTACATCACACAGAAACGCAATGTCCGCTTTGCCACTTTTGTAAAAATGATTAATGTCATCAGCGCCTTTACCACCCGCTCCGATGGCGGCGATTACCAATTTATCGCTCGGAGCAATGAACCCTTTTCCACCTAAAACATGTCGCGGAACGATCATAAAACCTGCCGCGGTGATGGCGGTATTTTTTAAGAAATCTCTTCGCGATGTGTTAGCAACTTTTTTTTCAGATTGATCTTCCATAATTATAATTTTAAAACAATGAAAATATTATTTCCAAGTATAATGTTGGTTATCAGATATTCCCCTTCTTCAATTCGCCAACTGCATGGTCCACGGCACGGGCAGTCATTGCCATATAGGTCAAAGATGGATTTACGCAATTGGAGGAAACCATAAATGAGCCATCGGTAACATACACATTTGGTGCATCCCATACCTGGTTCCATTTGTTGAGTACAGATGTTTTCGGATCAAGTCCCATACGAGCGGTTCCCATTTCATGAATGCCTCTTCCCATCGTGCCATCGCCGTCAAATCCTTTGACGTCCTTTACGCCCGCTGCTTCCAGCATTTCCTTCGCATCATTCTGCATGTCCACCCGCATCTTTCTTTCATTATCTCTCCATTCTGCATCAATAGCCAGCACATTCAGTCCCCATTTATCTTTCTTGTTTTTATCAAGCGTCGCTTTATTTTCATGATAAGGCAATATTTCTCCGAAACCACCAACGCCCATTGTCCATTGTCCGGGCTCTGCGAGTGCGTCTTTCAAATCACCACCAATATTCATTTCTGCAATTTCCCGGCTCCAGCCCTGTCTGCTTGCTCCGCCCTGGTAGCCAAATCCGCGGATATAATCACGCTTATCGCCAAACAAATTGCGAAAACGCGGAATGTAAATTCCATTAGCACGGCGACCATAATAGTATTTGTCATCATAACCTTCAACAGTTCCTCCGGCTCCTACACCAAGGTGATGATCCATCAGGTTGTGCCCGAGTTCGCCGCTGCTGCTACCCAGTCCGTCCGGCCATATATCTGTTGCAGAATTCATGAGCACCCATGCACTGTTAAGCGTAGAAGCGTTGAGGAAAACCACTTTGGCAAAATATTGATACGTTTTGTTGCTTTCGGCATCTAACACTTCTACACCCTTTGCTTTTTTGGTGTCTTTATCATACAAAATCTTTGTAACGATAGACCATGGACGAACCGTAAGATTTCCCGTCTTCATGGCCGCAGGCAGCGTAGAGGATTGGGTGCTGAAATAAGCTCCAAACGGGCATCCAAGCCAGCATTTATTTCTGTATTTGCAATTTGATCTTTCCTGGATCGGCTCAGTAATATTTGCGCAGCGGCCAATGATCATCGCTCTTTTATTATCATATTTCTTTTTTATCCGGTCAGCCACATCTTTTTCCACGACATTCATATCCATCGGTGGCATAAAATGGCTGTCTGGCAATTGTGGCAAATTCTCTTTGGAACCACTGATACCGGCAAATTTTTCAACATAGGTATACCAGGGTTCAATGTCTTTATAGCGAATCGGCCAGTCCACTGCTATTCCGTCTTTTGCATTGGCTTCAAAATCAAAATCGCTCCAGCGGTAAGTTTGTCTTCCCCACAAAAGCGAGCGGCCACCCACGTGATACCCCCGGAACCAGTCAAAACGTTTTACCTCCACATAAGGGCAATCCTGTTCATTTACCCACCAATCAAGGTTCATTTCATTAAGGGGGTAGTCTCTTTTCAACACCGGATGGTCCTGGATCATTTTCTGGGTGCGTCCGCCCCGGTGCGGAAATTCCCACGGGCCTTTTACAGCGTTTACATAATCTTTTACGTGCTCTATATTTTGCCCTCTTTCGAGCATGATGGTTTTCAAGCCTTTTTCGGTTAGTTCTTTCGCAGCCCATCCGCCGGAGATGCCGGAGCCGATGACAATTGCATCATAAGTATTTTCTGCCATGGAGTTTAAATTTTAGAAATAAGATTTAGGGTGAGGTACAAGTTTGAATTTTAATTTTTTTGATAACAGTAAAGCAACAAATAATAACAATTTACATTTCCTTGTGTATCGAAAGGTTTTCAGACATCACAAATCTGTATCGCCTCTTTTAGGGAATCCAATTTATTTTTATAAGTCGGCATAAATTCCTGCGCTACATATCCTTTGAATCCGGTGTCAACAATAGCTCGCATGACAGCCGGATAATATAGTTCCTGAGAATTATTTATTTCATGCCTTCCGGGCACACCGCCTGTATGGTAATGAGCAATGTATTGATGATAATCGCGAATGTTGCGAATGATATCACCTTCCTGGATTTGCATGTGATAAATATCAAAAAGCAATTTGAAATAATCTGAATTGATCCGTTTGCAAAGTTCTGCTCCCCATTCCACATGATCGCACTGGTAATCTTTGTGATCGATTTTGCTGTTCAATAATTCCATCACCATCGTAACGCCATTTTTTTCTGCCGTCGGCAAAATTCTTTCAAGCGCAGTTTTGCAATTTTTCATTCCGGTCTCGTCATCAATACCTGCTCTTGCACCGCTGAAACAAATCAGATTTTTATAACCCGCTTTGGCCATAATAGGTATTACATCTAAATATTCTTTAATCAGCTTTTCATGATACTCGGTATGATTAAGTCCCTTGTATAAATTATTATCACCGGCTGTATAACACATGGAACTGAAAATACCGTGCTTTTGCAATGTAGGCCAATCTTTTGGGCCAACCAGATCGATTGCAGAAAAACCAATTTTTTTTACTTCTTCACACAACTGGTCCAGAGGCAAATAACCAAAAGTCCACCTGGAAACAGAATGGTTAATATTTCCTTTCAGTTTTGGGAATTTGTCTTCCAATTTCTCAGAAACGGCGGCAATTGATTTGCCCGGTGAAAATGCAATCGCGGAGGCGCCGACGGCAAGATGTTTTAATAACGATCTTCTGCTTTGTTTTGAATTCATTTTTAAATTTTCACAGTTTGATCTACTGGCTTTTCATTTTTATCGTTAAAGAATATAGCAAATAATAAAAAGACGATGAGTGCAATGATAGAAGGAATGATCCAGATCATTTTCCAGTCAAAAGCATTTTCTCCTGTTTTGTATGCATCCGCGATTAATCCGGCAATTTCAAAACCAATCAACATTCCAATACCGTAAGTAGCTAAGGTAATTAATCCCTGTGCAGCACTTTTAAATTTAACACCTGCTTTTGCATCAGTATAAATCTGGCCTGAAACAAAGAAGAAGTCGTAGCAGATACCATGTAAAATAATCCCTATTATCAGCATGAACGTAAGGTCTCCGGCATTTCCATAAGCAAATAAAGCATAACGAATTGCCCATGCAAGCATGCCGGCCAGGATCGTCACTTTAAATCCAAATTTTTTGAAAAAGAACGGAAGCAACAACAGGAAAAATATTTCGAAGAACTGTCCGAGACTCATTTTTGCCGTTGGATTTTTCATTCCTATATCCTGAAGGAAAGGATTGGCATATTGATAATAAAATGCCAACGGAATACAAATCAATATTGAAGCAATAAAAAAGATTAGGAAGTTTTTGTCTTTCAATAATTTCAGCGCATCTAGCCCTAAAACTTCCGACACTTTTACCTCTGCACCCTTGGCGATCTTGGGTGGTGTTTTTGGTAAGGTGAAGCTAAATATGCCTAAAACCAACGAAGCAATCGACGCCAATAAAAAAGTATTTTTCATCATACCTGCTTTTACACTTTCTGATGAATCCCATAAAAAAACCAAACTGATAGCGAGTCCTGCGACGATCCAGCCAATCGTTCCCCAAACCCGGATCGGTGGAAATTGCTTTTCAGTATTCGTCATCTGGTTAAATGAAATTGAATTGACCAAAGCCAGTGTCGGCATAAATAAAATCATATAGATGAGCAGGTAATAGAAAACCTCAGGTGGGTATACGTTCGTAACAGATCCGATATGATATACCTGGTACAACAAAACGGCCCCTAACAAGTGCAATATACCCATGATTTTTTCTGCATTGAAGTAACGATCAGCAATCAGTCCAATAATGAAAGGAGCAATGATAGCACCCCACGATTGTGTGGAAAATACTGCGGCGGTCTGACCTCCATTTGCATTTAAATTGTTGATCAAAAAAGTGCCAAGGGTTACAAACCAGGCGCCCCAAATAAAAAATTCAAGGAACATCATGGCAGAAAGCTGCAGTCGGGTGGTAAATTTCATTTACAAAAATTTATTTTTTGGTTTAAAATGGATTTTGAAAGGGCTGAAGTATTCAATTTAAGATTTAAATAGATTTCGTTAAAACAATGAATAAATGAATTCGCAAAAAGTGACTTGGAAGTTTAAATGTACAGATTTTATGTATAAATCAATTTTCTTTGAAAAAAATTTTTTAAAAGATCGGTTTTCGGATGAACGGATTCTGTTTAATCCGAAATCTTTTGACTAAAAAATTGTAAATCTCATTACGCAATTGGTTTTTGAAATCGCGTATAAATAAAATAAAATAAATTATGCCGATCAGAAAAAATGTTTTAAATTTCCGACCGACTCATAAGCAGTTAGTTTTGGTAAAGTGCTCCTGTTCTCTACAGGGGCACTCTATTTTTAAGGCAAAGCTTTCGCCGTACACAATCCTGTCGCATTTCTTTTTCAGAAAAAAATATAAAAGAGGAACTTTTCCTTGATCATTCATTACAAAAAAGAAATAAGAATCTTCCTTATTTGTTGATTTACTGTCATAATATTGAAAAACAATGCAACAGTTATAGAAATATAATGCTGAGATTCGTGTCTAACACTTTATTCAAAAAAAAGTAATTCACATGAATGAAATCACAATAAAAAAAGCACAGCAAAATATTGATAAATGGATAAAAACTACAGGTGTACGCTACTTTAGTGAGCTTACTAATCTTGGAATATTAATGGAAGAAGTGGGAGAATTATCACGAATAATGGTTAGAAAATATGGGGAACAATCTTTTAAAGGAAATGAAAGTGAACAAAATCTCGCCGACGAAATGGCGGACGTATTTTGGGTTTTAATGTGCCTCGCCAATCAAACCGGGGTGGATATGACCGACGCTTTTCATAAAAATTTCGACAAGAAAAATTTGCGTGACGCACAAAGGCATCAGCAAAATGAAAAATTGAAATAAAAATCTTTCTTTAAAATCTTCTTCCTAAAACAACCGTATTTTTAAAAGCCTTTTTCTTTCCGTCGGTATTAAAAATTTCGGTGTAAATAATATAAATCCCCTGTGGCAGCCTGCGATTTTTATCATCTAAACCGTCCCAACGGTACGAGCCTTTAATTCCACTTAAAGAATTTTTTTGCAGGTAGCGCACCGGTCTTCCGGACGCATCAAAAACAGTAATATTAGCAACATAACCTGCAGAAGGAAAACTATAATTGATGGTAACAAAATCATCGATGCCATCATTATCAGGAGAAAATATTTCAGGTACAACGACTATGCCTGACGGTAAATCTTCTGTAATCTGCAATTGTGAATTTTTACAACCGGGCGTTCCATAACCAACAGAAGTGGCAGCAGAATGAAAATTATTTTGTACGGATGGAGCATCATAATCTACTCTTTCCAAAGAAACACCCTGTACATTTTTTACCAGCGGGAAATGCCATTTTTCCGAATATGTTACTTCGTCTAAAACGTTTCCCTGTTCGTTTAATACAATTACATTTCCATTTGTATTTGGATAAGAGGGAAAGTGATCCATTTGTAAAAAAGCATCCGCATTTGTGGTTAAATATTGGCTTTTTACTGCATCAACATCCGTCGTGAGCAAAATAAATTCCTCAGGAAATAATAAAATACTTCCTATACTAACCTGTTGGATATTGCTGATAACATTGCTGCTGTTTCTGTTTGCAATAAATATTTTCCTGAGATCAATGATCTTTTTTGACCGATTATAAAGTTCCACATAGTCTGCACCACCTGGTAAAGGATTGAATAAAATTTCGTTAATTACCAAGTCCATTGAATCGGTATTTTGTGGAAGCCCAAACTTTGCTGAATTTTTTATTCCAATAAAATTTCCTGCACAATCGGAAATGTTTTTAGCAACAACGTGGTAAATAATTCCAGTTTCGAGCTGGTTTTCAACACTGATATTTACCTCTTTAAAAAAAGGAGAAGATACAGAAATATTCGTAGCAGTTACGTTCTTATCAAAGCTATAACTGTTTACAGAAGCCGCTTTGATACTATCGAGCGATTTATCAAAAACCAGCGAAATGTTGTTTTTATCAGAAACAAAAGCACGCAATAATTTTGGAGCCGTCTCATCTTTAATCATTCCATCAACCGAATTTTTTCTTCCTGGTGTACCGCCGTTTGCATCAATACTCGCTTTCCAGTTAACTGGTCCTGCACAAGGATTTTTTGTATCAATCATTTCCATCGACCATCCACCCGATTTTTTTAATTCATTTTTATAAGAATTGAGATCATATTGAACGGCATGAATGGTTTTATTTTCCGGAGATTTTAAAACTATCGTCGCACCGCTGATATTCATTGAAGGAAAATTAGGAACTGCAATTGTAGGGCCATACGACAAATAGGAAAATGCAGAACTGTTAGCACAAACAATTACCAAACTATCAGGCGGTAAATCGTGTGAAGGTAAAGTTGCTGTAGAATTGCCGTCAACTAATTTCCAGTCTTTCAGGTTGATGGGAAAAGCGGACACATTTTTTAATTCTAAAAATTTAAAAAGAGGAAGGCCGACCTGCGGATTTGGATCAGGAAAAATTTCATCAATGATCACATCACAAATCTGTGGAGAATAAAAAACAAAAGTCACTGTTGCATTGCTGGTTTCATTTCCAAAAAGATCTTTTACTCCATTCACATTTAACGTGTATAGTATACCGTTAGTAAATGGTTTATCAAATGATAAGTGTATTAATTGCTGATTCGCCGGATCTGGTATTATAGTGGAAGGCATTCCAAGGCTATTATTTACAAAATAGTTTGAAAATAGTTTACTGCTGTTATTTTCAACGATTTCATCAAACAAAAGATCAACTTGGTTGCTTGAAATAACTGTTGCAGATTGAATTGCAGGCGCCTGGATATCACGTTCAAAATGTTTTATTACAATATCGTCGAAAAAATGCTTTTGAAAAAAGGCAGATGAACTTTGTTTAATCAAAAATCCGAAATAAGAAGAAGTATTATAGATAGAATCAATCACTGTTCCTTCTTTTGAATAATTATTTCCTGTTCCTGTTATGTCGCGGTAAACTGTCCATTCATCCATTTCATTGCGCACAACTTTTATTTTCAGAACATTATTACTGCGATTTAAAATACCATTTTCCCCATCAATAATTTTGATGCTTGTGCCATCTGAATTTTTCCGGTACAGACTGATTTCATCTTCAGCATTTCCAACGCGAACAAAATATCCGCTTGTGGTAACCAATTTCAAATTTTCCGAAGAAGCAGTTAAATAAGCATCTACATAATTTGCAGACGAAGGATTAAAAGCAAGACGCATCCAGAATTCCCATTCTGCATTGGTTGCAATATTATTCACCGTACTCAAATAAAAACTGCTTCCATCTGTTATATTATTACTTTGCAATTGCAATAACGTATTTACAGTAAAAACTCCGCTATCACCTGTCCAGGCTGGTTTTTTAGAAAATTCGCCATCATTGAAATCTTCTTTCAATTGTGCATCGGCGGTATTGAAAATAAATAAGGAATAAAAGAAAATAAAAGTTTGTTTTCTCATGCATTTATAGTTTGTTTTAAAGATAAGTAGTTTATTTTATCAAAAAATCGAAATGCATTAAATTCGCAGGCTAAAAAAATAAACAAATAAAGAAATGAAAATTGCAGTGGTAGGCGCTACCGGGCTTGTAGGCAGCAAAATGTTACAAGTGCTTGAAGAAAGAAATTTTCCGGTAACAGAATTAATTCCTGTGGCATCAGAAAAATCTATAGGTAAAGAAGTTACTTTTAAAAATAAGAAATATAAAGTCGTTTCTGCAGAAGACGCTATTGCAGCAAAACCTGACGTAGCTTTATTTTCAGCGGGCGGAAGTACCTCGCTTTCTTTAGCTCCTAAATTTGCAGAAGCGGGAATCACCGTTATCGATAATTCATCTGCCTGGCGCATGGATCCTTCTAAAAAATTAATCGTCCCTGAAGTGAATGCAAACGAATTGACAAAAGAAGATAAGATCATTGCCAATCCAAATTGCTCGACCATACAGATGGTTTTGGTTTTAAATCCGCTTCATAAAAAATATAACATCAAAAGAGTAGTCGTTTCCACTTATCAAAGCGTAACCGGAACCGGCGTGAAAGCGGTGCAACAGATGGAAAATGAGCGTAATAATATTGAAGGCGAAATGGCGTACAAATACCGCATTGATAAAAATGCACTTCCTCATATCGATGTTTTCCTGAATAACGGGTATACCAAGGAAGAAATGAAAATGGTCAATGAAACGCGGAAAATCATTGGCGATGATTCCATTCAACTAACTGCAACGTGTGTAAGAATTCCGGTTGTGGGTGGCCATAGTGAAAGTGTAAACATTGAATTTGAAAATGATTTCGATCTTCAGGAAGTAAAAGAGATTTTATCAAATGCGCCGGGTGTTGTTCTCGAGGATGATGTGGAAAATTTCGTTTATCCGATGCCGTTATCAGCACATGAGAAAGATGAAACTTTTGTAGGCAGACTGCGCAGAGATGAATCACAACCAAATACATTAAACTGCTGGATTGTAAGTGATAATTTGCGGAAGGGCGCTGCTACGAATGCAGTACAGATCGCAGAATGGCTTTTGAAGGAAAAAATTATTGGATGAGTCCGAATGGTGAATGTGCTTATAGATTAATCAATAAGCAGAATACGAATTGGCAGTAATTGTTTGTTTGCTGTCAATTAAAATTCTGCTTTTATTCTTTGCTATTAAAATTCAATGTTTTACCATTTAAAAAAAACTAAAGAGGCACATCTTTAAAATCATTTATCTTTAATTTTTTTAAAATAAAACTAAAATTATGAAATCAAGGACCGGTCTTTTTGTTATACTTGGTATTATTGTCATTTTAATTTTTTGGGGTTGTAACCAGCAACGTGGGCTTGCAACTGCAGACCAGCAGGTTCAAAATGCATGGAGTAATGTTGAGACAAATTATCAGCGCCGAACCGATTTATACAGTAGCGTAGTTAAAACTATAGAAGGTTCTGCAAATTTCGAAAAATCAACTTTAAAAGATGTAATTGATGCACGGTCAAGAGCGACTTCTGTACAGGTGAATGTCAACGACTCTGCCAGCCTTCAGCAATATCAACAGGCTCAGGCGCAGTTACAAGGTTCTTTCAGCCGTTTGATGGCTGTTGCAGAAGCATATCCTGATTTAAAAACCACAAAAGCATTCCAGGATTTCCAGACACAGATAGAAGGTACAGAAAATCGGATAAATGTGGCTCGTCGTGATTATAATGCTACTGTAAACCAGTATAATCTGAAAGTGAAATTATTTCCAAACAATATTTTTGCAAGGATTCTTGGCTATCCAGTAAAACCATATTATAAAGCCGATGCCGGTGCCGAAAAAAATCCGGATATTCAGTTCAATATAAAATAAACCGCAATCTTATGTGGCGATTTTCCCACAAAAAGCCTTTTTTTTCTGAAGAAGAAAATGAAAAAATCGTTCAGTCCATCCAGGACGCTGAAAAGCAAACGAGTGGTGAGATTCGCATTTTTGTGGAAGGCCGCTGCAAATATGTCGATGCCTTGGACCGGGCGGTCGAAATTTTTACGAATTTGAAAATGGAAAAAACGGAATTGCGGAATGCGGTGCTTTTTTATATCGCCGTTAAAGATAAGCAACTTGCCATTTTTGCTGATCAAGGAATTCACGAAGCCACCGGTGCTGAACACTGGAAAAATGTAGTGAAAGATATCCTGTCTGTTTTCAGCAAAGACAGCGTCGTAGCTGGTATTACTACCTCTATTCATAAAATTGGTGAGGCATTAAAAGAACATTTTCCTTACGATAAAGATGTTGATAAAAACGAACTCCCTGATGAAATCATTTTTGGCAATTGACATCGAGAAACTTCTCATTCCATGAAAAAATTATTTTTACTGCTTTTTCTTTTTATCGGATTACAATCAGTTTTCGCTCAAAACATTGAACCGAGACCCAATCCGCCAAAGGCAGTAAATGATTTTGCAAACCTGCTCGCTCCTTTTCAAAGGCAGGCGCTCGAACAAAAACTGGATGCCTACAATGATTCTACTTCTTCAGCGATCGTAATTATCACGGTTCCGGACCTTCAGGGCTACGATATTGCGCAGGTTTCATTAAAATATCTGCGTGATTGGGGCATAGGGGTTAAAGGAAAAAATAATGGCGTCGTAATCCTCGTTTCAAAAGCGGATCATAAAGCGCGGATAGAAACCGGTTATGGAATGGAAGGCGTTTTACCCGATGTTCTTGCAAAACAAATTATTGATGAACGAATGATTCCGTTCTTCAAAAACAATGATTATTACGCCGGATTTGATAATGCGGTAGATGCAATTATCCAGGCAGCAGCAGGTGAATATAAAGCTGATCCAAACGCTGAAAAAAAGAATAATGTTTCCATTGGAAAAATTATTCCACTTATAATCATATTCCTGGTTATCCTGTTTCTCTTTTCCGGAAAAGGCGGTGGTGGTGGCGGTTCATACATGAGCCGTAAAGGTTCCAGGAGTTTTCTGGGCGGTGCATTGCCTTGGTTTTTATTGGGAAACATGCTTGGCGGCGGAGGTCGTGGACGCGGTGGATTTGGTGGCGGTGGCTTCGGAGGAGGTGGATTTGGCGGCGGTGGTTTTGGCGGATTTGGTGGTGGAAGCGGCGGCGGCGGCGGTGCCAGCGGTGGCTGGTAATATTATTTCCTGATAATATATTAATGCGATAATTAAGGTTCAAGAAGTTCTTTCCACAATTTCTTACACATATATCCGTTTTCCCTAAAACACCATCAAAATGGCACGGGAAACTCCTTTGTATATCGCTCCACCAAACGATTCCTTAATTAAGAAATACGATGATTTGTTTACCAGTTTTGAGCTGGAAAAAAAAGATACGCTTATCCTGGAAATACCGGAAGATGTTGTTGAAAAAGGAGGCGTTTCTGCCATAACCGACCTTCTTAAAGCTTTGCAGCACAAGCCGCACATAATAGAAAGAATGTTGTTTAGTTTTAAAATGAACTTCGTAGAAAAAGGAACAGGCCTCCCCTTTCCCGAAAGTTACTGGAAATCTAAAGTTGAATATTACCGCTGGTTTCAGAAATTGGCGCAAGCTCCATTAGCAATGTTTTTTCTCGAGGATGATGATTGTCGTTTTTTCACACTTGCGGGAGACTTACTTGCAGACGGTAAACTTGAAGTGAAAGATAATGGTGATACAAAGCCGTTTGTACTCTTTAAGGATGAAACTCTGCAACTTGTGATGGAGCGGTTATTTGACGCTTGTTGGTGGATGCTCATCTTTTGCTATGGTAGTGGATTTGATCCAAAAATTTATATCGAGGCGATGCTTGCGGATCTTGATTTTCCACTTACTTATGAAGAAGTACACGAAGACTTTATAAAAGATTTGGAAAGCAGCCAATTTTTATCCAAATTTCATTAGTACTTCAGCTAAGCAGAGACAAACATCATTTGTTCAATTTGTGGTATAGAAGCCTAATATAAAAATGGCTGGTACAAGTACCAGCCATTTTTCAAACTTTTAAAAACTATTTATTCATTTGGATTTTGAAGCGTTACCGGTTGTAAACGATAAGCATTTACATAACGACCATTTTGCTGTGCAGGCGTCCATTTTGGACCTTTCCTGATTGCGTTAACTGCAATTTCTGCCAGCTTGCTTCCTTTCATTGTGGTTGCCTGTACATCGCTTACTGTTCCTGTTTTATCCACAATAAAGCGAACGACGCAAGTTCCATAATCCGCATCGGTAAATTCATCTATTTGAGATTGAATTGCCCGTGTCACATACCTTGTCCACGCTTGTGGCCCACCCGGAAACTGTGCTTCTATTTCTACTTTTGTAAAAACTTTATCCGGATCTTCCTTCTTTTCTGCCGGAGGAGCAACCACGTTCGTTCCTTTTTCGTCAGAAGGCGGAGCAACAATACCTAAATCCTTTGTTCCTTCAACAGTTTTTACGTCCACCTTAGCTTCTTCAATTTGTTTAATTTCTGGTGGCGGTTTTATTACTTCTTCATCTTTTACCACTTTAGGCGGCGTAAATTGAATGGTAGCAACCGGCGGAGGTGGCGGCAACTTTGGCGGCGGCGGCGGAGGAGGAGGCGGCGGCTCATTTGGTTTTATTTGTTGCAAAGTAGTTTCGGTAGTCTTTAATTGAACTACCGCATTGTCGTTATTAAGCTTTTTGGCAACTACAGAGCCAATAAGTATCAGTAAAATCAGAATCACTGTTCCTATCAAAGCTGTGGTAATCCTTTTATTATAAGTCTTCCTCAGCTCATAGGCGCCATATTCTTTATTCCTCCCTTCAAAAAGAATATCCAGCAGGTCTGCTTTTAATATTTGTTTAGCTTCCATGTTTTAATTTTTTTTGATGTTTCTCTATCATAAACTTATTTAACACCACCCGCTTGTTCCGTCTTTTGAATCAAGCCGTATTCATCAGGAGTCGGATCAACCATTGCATATTTTCCGATATCATTAATGTCCATCTCATCGAGAATATCTACAGCATTCTTGTAAGTAGCATCTTTATCAGGTTTGATGATAATAAACAAATCCGCAGCAGGAGTGCTTTTCTTTTTGTCCAGGATTATTTGCCTTACTGCTTTATAGCCAGTTGTCTGCATTTTTGTAGGATCGTCTCCGTAATAATAATAGATCACGTTTCCTTTTCCAAGCATCAAAGTAAGCGAGCCTGAGTTTTTCACTTTCATATCCAGGTTGGGATCTTTTGTATCCTTTGGCATATTAAGGTTCATAGCCGTTGGCTGCTGAACTGTTGTAGTGAAAATGAAAAATGTGATCAGCAAAAAGCCAAGATCAACCATCGGAGTAAGGTCCACACGGGTAGAATGTTTCTTACTTTTCTTGACACCGGGCCCCTTTTTGCCACTCTCCTTTACTTCCATCTCTGCCATAATAATAATTTTTTTATTTTAATAATCTTATTTACAACGGTTACCGTCTATTTTCACTATTACTCATTCTTCCCGGTCCGTTGGTTCATCAAATTCTTTTTATACAATTCGCTTCCTTCCGGCACCTGTTTTGAATTCGTTACCAGGTTATACTTGTACTGATCATTCGCTTTAAACGCATCAATTACCGCTTTGAAAGTAGGGTATTTTACCGCATCATCCCCTTTGATCAGGAAATTTAACTGCTCTCCCATCCTGGCATTGATCGCAGCAGATATCCACGCTTTTAATTCATTATTAGTACTGTCAACCGGTATGCCAGGCAAAGAACGAATAGAAGATTTAACCTGTTCAGGAGTAAGGGCAAGAAACTGCTTTAACTGGCTGAAAGGAACAGCAATAAAATCAGCATTTTCAAAATTCTTTTTATCCTGCGCTGAAAAACTCATGTTGCGTTCTTTTCCTAATTCATCCAGTACATCAGCCTTGATTTTAGGATCCATGTTGAGGTACACCTTGTTATCTTTACTTATTGTTACGTTCAGAAAATCCTTTTCCGGTGCTACTTTATTAGAAACTGAGCTCGGCGTTACTACCTCCACTGCTTCCTGGGGCTTAAACTGCGCCGCAAGGATAAAAAATGTTAACAAAAGAAAGGCAACATCACACATGGGCGTCATATCCACACTGGTACTACCTCGTTTTATTTTAGCTCTTGCCATTAGTTGTTTGTTTTAATAGTAATTAGATTCACGATTCAAAAAATTCCACAAAATTATTTGTATAAAGAAGCAAAACTTTGTGTCAAAGTGAAACCTGATTCATCGATACCATAGGTGATGGCGTCAATTTTTGTAGTGAAAATGTTGTATGTAATGATTGCAAAGGCAGAAGTTCCAATTCCGAGGGCAGTATTGTACAATGCTTCCGCGATACCAATTGATAAAGTACGTGCTGCATCTCCACCACCAGATTCACCTAAAGCGCCAAATGCACGAATCATACCAACAACCGTTCCCAACAACCCGATCAATGTAGACACGGACGCAAGTGTTGAAAGGAATACCAGGTTTTTTTCAAGCATTGGTAATTCAAGAGCTGTTGCTTCTTCAATTTCTTTTTGAATAGCAAGGACTTTTTGTTCAGTATCCAATTCAGTATCAGTGATCATCTGCTTGTATTTGCGCAAACCAGCTTTCATTACATTACCTACTGAACCCTTTTGTTTGTCACATTCTGCAATAGCAGCATCTATTTTTTTATCAGCAAGGAAAAATTGAACTTTTCTGATAAACTCAGCATTAGATGCTTTACCTGAGGCTTTGGAAACTGTTAAAGCCCTTTCAATTACAAAGGTTAATACGATGAGGAAGCAACCAATCAAAATTGGCACAATAATTCCTCCTTCATACATCCTTGGGAAATCACCTTTTGGACCTAATTGGTTTGGCCAAAAACCACCATTTGGATCAGGTGTTGTAAAATTACTGTCTGCCCCTATCACAAAACGCCAGATAAGATAACCGGCTACCACACAAATAATTGGTGCTAATAAAGATATGATGTTATTCGATTTTTTGGCCTGTACTGAAGTGGTGGCGTTTACAGTAGCGTTTACAGGAGTCTTTAAATCTGCCATGTTTGTTTAGTTTTTAAATGTTTAGGTTTATTGATTTGGTTAAGTAGAATTTGATAATGCAAGTGTAACGAAAAAAAAAATTAAAATTCCTATTTCTTATAAAAATATTTTATTGTGGGCACAAGTTAATAAAATATTTGAAAGTTAATGAACTGATAAAAAATAATTGAGAAATAAGTAGATTAAAATTGAAAGAAAACCAATGATTTTTGTCAGAGAAAATCTTGATTCTTTTAAAATAAAATAAAAAGAATAGTAGGTGAATTAAGAATTAAAACGTTTTTCAAACTGTTGATACCTGAGTCATATCAAAGTAATTTTTTACAGCTTGTTTTGAACGAAAAGAATTACTCATAGCGAAGAGCTACAATCGGGTCTAATTTTGCTGCCTTTACTGCCGGGTACAAGCCTGCGAAAAGCCCCACGGCAGAACATACAACGATGCCAATCAAAACCCAAATCCAAGGAACTACGAAGCCGGTATGGAGAAATATCCCTACCACATTTCCGACGATTACGCCAAGGATAATTCCCAACACAGCACCGATCAGGCTGATAAAAATGGATTCAAACAGAAACTGCGCGCGTATGCTTTTACTTTTGCCGCCAATCGCTTTTATTAAACCAATTTCACGTGTACGCTCGTTTACAGCTACCAGCATGATGTTCATTAAGCCGATAGCCGCCCCAAATAAAGTAATCAACCCGATAAAAGCGGCAGCAGTAGTAATCGTGCCGAGGCTGCTTTTAAAAACTTCTGCGATGCTATCACTTTTATTAATGTAAAAGTTATTTTCTTCATCAATAGCCAGTTTTCTTATTGGCCGGAATGTGCCTTTTGCTTCTGATATCGCGGCATCCATTTCATTGATGTTATTTACCATGACGCCAATATTATAAGATGTTCCATCAGTGGGGAAAAGACGACGAATATTGTTGTAAGTGGTTAGCACAATATTATCTGCGTTAAAAAAAGCGCTGGAGCCTTTATCTTTTAAAACCCCAATCACTCGGTATTTGATGCCATCAGCTTTGATCGTCTGATCCAAAGCGCGAAGCGTATTATCGCCGTATAATTTTTGTGCAACACTATTACCAAGAATGCAAATATTTCTTCCGCTTTCGACATCCAGTTTATTAAAATTCCTTCCTCCGGCCAGGGTATATCCGTTTTGAATCAGGTAATTTTCATCACCTCCGCTGATAGAAATATTCGGATTTGTTTTTATCTTTTCATTGCTTACAATAATACTCTGCGGACCGCTTAATGAAATACTTACTCTTGCCGGAAAATTATACCGCTCCTTAAAAAGCCGCGCTTCCTGGTAAGTAATGATTTTTCTTTCGTTCGATTTTTTTGCGCGTAATGCGCCGGTACTGGTTTTCTTCACTTCCCTGCCGCCTCCTATTCTTATATTAATATCGCGGTAACGGATGCTGAATGAATTAGCGCCCATGGTAGCAAAACTTTCAGAAAGGCTTTGATTCATTGATGCAATTGCAGTAATGATTCCTATAAGCGCCATGATACCAAAAGCGATGATTGCAACTGTGATACCTGTACGCAGTTTGTTACTTTTTACCGTACGAAAAGCGAGCGAAAGAGAATCTTTTAATTGCATGTTTTCATTTAAAATTTACAAATGAATCTGAAAAGAAAATAAAATAATGGTGAAGGTACTATTTCAATACAATTGCTAAATTACCATTCCTGTATATTTTAAAGGTAATAGCTTAAAACAGGAAACGCAGTTATTTCTTGCTTTGCTAAATGCTATTTAAAAAGCAGTAAAAAAAACTGAAATACGTGAACATTTGATACTGTTACACTCATTGAAACCTGAAAACCTTTAATTTTATTCAATCGCACTTTTGTGTCAAAATTAATACCGTCAAGTGCTTTTTTTAAAGAAAACGATTCTTTATTGCTCTACATTTGAACAACTAATCTATAAACATGGAATCAAAAAAAATACCTCAAAAGTGGAAATTTCCAATCTTTGACCGGATCAATTCATTTCAAAAACTTTTTATTTGCCTTGCTATTGCAGTAGCCGTTTATTTTATTGTTGAGATAAAAAACATTGATCTTCTTACTCATGTAATGATAGGTTGGGATACTTTTAGCCTTTGTATGATCGTAATGAGCTGGGTTACCTTTTTAATAACCAAATCCAAACAGATCCGCGAGCAGGCAAGGGTTCAGGACCAGGCCGCTTCGATAATTTTTATACTTGTGCTGGTGTCAACGATCGCTTCATTCCTTGCGGTATTGTTATTATTGGTGGTTAAACATAGTGGTCATGAAACCCATTCATGGAGGCTGCCAATTGCTATCGCCGGAATGATTTTTTCGTGGTTTTTAATTCACACCATTTTTACGCTTCGCTATGCACACATTTATTATGGTGACCATGCTTCAACACCTGATAAATACCGCGGTGGTTTATCATTTCCTGATGATGCAACCCCGGAATATATTGACTTTGCTTATTTTTCTTTTGTTCTCGGGATGACCTTCCAGGTATCGGATGTGAATATCACCTCAAAAAGGTTTCGAAAACTTGCTTTATGGCATAGCCTTCTTTCCTTTGGTTTTAATACAATCATGATCGCGCTAACGATAAATGTAATTGCAGGATACGGCGGTTAGAACATTTGCGGCGAAAGAACATTTAACACCGATTCTTATTCTCCCGGATGATACTTTCTTTCCACATGCTTCATTACATCCTCTTTGTAAAATAAAACGTCTTTAAAAACCCCTTTTGAATACATATATCCCTGGTCAAAGAAATGTTTTGAATCCGGATGGCCGCTTTCGCCTCCCGCCAATAAAGATTTTGCTTTTATT